>Ga0335078_10002581_pt1 | contig 27308 bp, 22 predicted proteins | sample Lox_Sample_32_FD_206711 | JGI IMG/M metagenome (GOLD analysis project Ga0335078, IMG submission 206711) | Soil microbial communities from Loxahatchee National Wildlife Refuge, Florida, United States - Lox_Sample_3.2 | ecosystem: Environmental > Terrestrial > Soil > Wetlands | place: USA... | reverse complement strand
TCGTCGAATTTCCTGCAGTACACGGCCATCTCCGGCGGCTTCCAAGCCGAACAAACCCCCACCGATAACCGCCGGATCGACATCCAACTGCGCTTTCAGTTCTGATGGAGGGCGGGCTTTAGCCCGCGCGGGACTTTTGCCCGCTGCTCCGTCCCGCCGCTCAATGCCGGAAATGCCGCACGCCCGTAAACACCATCGCCAGGCCTAACCGGTCGGCTACCTCGATCACTTCGGCGTCACGCACCGATCCTCCCGGCTGGATCACCGCGGTGGCGCCGTGCCGCGCCGCTTCCTCCACCCCGTCCGGGAATGGAAAGAAGGCATCCGATCCCACCACCGTGCCCTCCAGCGGCAGCACCGCCTTCATCGCTGCCAGCTTCACCGAATCCACCCGGCTCATCTGCCCGGCCCCCACGCCCACCGTCTGCCCGGTGCGCGCAAAGACGATGGCGTTCGACTTCACGTGCTTGGCTACCTTCCAGGCGAATTCGAGAGCCGTCCATTCCTCGTCGCTGGGCGCGCGCTTGGTCTTTACCACCGCCGCGGCGCGATCCAGGCGCGCCGTATCCGGCGTCTGAGCCAGGTATCCGCCGGAGATGGATTTCACCACCATTGCGTCGCCGCCCACCGCCGCCACTTTCATCAGCCGCAGGTTCTTCTTGCCGCGCAGCGCCGCAAGCGCTTCCGGCGCATAATCCGGCGCGGCAATGGCCTCCAGAAACGTCTTGGCGCATTCGCTCGCGGTTTCCTCGTCCACCATGCGATTGAATCCGATTACGCTGCCGAACGCCGACACCGGGTCGCATGCGAACGCTTTGCGGTAGCTCTCCGCCAGCGTGAATTTCTGCGCGCAGCCGCAGGGATTGGTGTGCTTGATGATGGCGGCCGCCGGCGCATCGAACTCGTTCACCAGTTGCCAGGCGGCATCCAGATCCACCAGGTTGTTGTAGGAAAGTTCCTTGCCGTGAAGTTGCTCCGCGCCCGCGATCCCGGCGCCGCGCCTGCCATAGAGCGCCGCCGACTGGTGCGGGTTCTCGCCGTAGCGCAGATCCATGATCTTCCCGGCGCGCACATCGAGCACCGCGGGCAATGGCCCGGCGCCATCCACCATCGCCAAGCGGGCGCTGATCGCGCGATCGTAGTCCGCCGTGGTGCGGAAAGCCTTCTGCGCCAGCCGCCACCTGGTTTCGGCCGTAAGCGCGCCGCCCTGCGCCTTCATCTCATCCACCACGCCCGTGTAATCGCCCGGCGAAACCACCACCGCCACATCCTGGTAATTCTTGGCGGCCGAGCGGATCATGGTCGGGCCGCCGATGTCGATATTCTCGATCAACTCTGCCAGGCTGGCGTCCGCCTTGGCCGCCACGTCCTCGAAGGCGTACAGGTTCACCACCACCATGTCGATCGGCTGGATGCCGTGTGCCGCCAGCGCCCGCATGTGTTCCGCCTTGCCGCGCATCGCCAGGATCCCGCCGGTCACGTTGGGGTGCATGGTCTTCACCCGTCCGTCCAGCATTTCCGGGAAGCCGGTCACTTCCGAGACGTCGCGCACCGGCACGCCCGAATCGCGCAGCAACCGCGCCGTGCCACCGGTGGAGATCAATTCCGCTCCCAGATCGCGCAGCTCGCGGGCAAACGCCGCGATGCCGGTCTTGTCGGTGACGCTGATCAGGACGCGTTCGATTTTGGCCATCAATGGAAAGGTAACACGCCTGCCCCGCCGGCCGGCCAGGGCCGCCCTAATAGTACATCGTCCAGTCAGTTCCTTATATATCGATGTTGCGGCCAAAACGCCATATCCACGCCGGCTGACAATTGAGTATGACGTTGTGGGGCGGGCAATCCTGGCCGCAGCTGGCTTTCAGAGGATGCTGAAAAAGTAAGTTCCGGTGTGACCCTAGAACATTTCTGGTCGTCATTGTTTTATGCGCGGAAATGATCACGATCAGAGTCCCATGTTCAGCTACCTGTCGCCGGAAGAGCGCGTGCCGACGGATCACCCTTTACGGGTCATACGCCGGATGACGGATGCGGCGTTAAGGGAGTTGTCGGACCGTTTCGGCAGCCTGTATTCGCCGCTGGGCCGGCAAGCGATTCCTCCAGAGAAGCTCTTGCGGGCCTTGCTGCTGCAGGTTTTCTTTTCGGTGCGCAGCGAACGGAGGTTGATGGAGGAGCTCAACTACAATCTGCTGTTCCGCTGGTTCGTGGGCCTGAGCATGGACGAGGAGGTGTGGGATGTCACCGTATTCAGCAAGAACCGCAAACGGCTGCTGGAGGGGGACATCGCGCAGGCGTTTTTCGAAAAGGTATTGGAGCAGGCCAAAGCCCAGGGCCTGCTATCGAGCGATCATTTCACGGTGGACGGGACCTTGCTGGAAGCCTGGGCCAGCATGAAGAGCTATCAGAAGAAGGAGGAACCGCCGGCACAAGGTAGCGGCACGCGCGGGCGCATGCTGCGGCGCGACACGCACGGCAGCCAGACCGATCCGGAGGCGCAGTTGTACCGCAAGAGTCACACCGCACCGTTCCAGTTGAGCTACCTAGGCCATGTCCTGATGGAAAATCGCAGCGGGTTACCGGTGGCGGCGCGCGTCACCTCGGCGACGCCACAAGGGGAATGGGACGCGGCGGTGGAGATGATCACCGACATCAAGGGGCATCACCGGGTTACCTTGGCGGGCGACAAGGCCTATGATGAAGCCAAGCTTCTGCGCAAACTGCGGGATCTGCAAGTGACGCCGCACGTCCAGAAAAACGAGAGTGAGAAGCGGCGCAGTAATCTGGATGGCCGCACCACGCGACATGCCGGCTATACCATCAGCACCCAGAAGCGCCGGCGCATCGAACATATCTTCGGTTGGCTGAAGACGACCGCCCTCATGCGGAAAGTTCGGCATCGCGGACAGAGCCTCGTACAGTGGATGTTCACGCTGGCGGTGAGCGGCTACAATCTGGTCCGCATGGCGCGCCTCACGGCTCAGCCTGCATAAGTCGAGGGAGAAGTGTGTCCTAAAGGGGCAAAAACACCCCTTTAGGGTACACGCGCCCCCCATCTCTGCCCGAATTTCACCCGCCAGTCGGCCTTCCAAGTCTCCGCAGGAGCCACCGCTCCTCCAGACACTTACTTTTTCAGCATCCTCTGAAAGCCGGCTGCGGGCAGGATTGCCCGCCCCACCTCAATTGTCAGCCGGCGCGGATATGGCGTTTTGGCCGCAACATCGATATATTAGGAACTACTGTAATTGGACGACGTACTAGGAAAAGGTGGCTACGCGGCGGAGGCCACGCTTGCGGTCGTTGCGCGCATTCCGCCAATTCACCTGCGGCGGGAAGAGCGACTCGTCGATGTGGTCGCGGTACTTGACCGCTATATTCATCAGCGAATCAAGCAGCGACTCGCACAAAAGGTGCGGCCGCAGGCCAAGATCGATCAACTTGGAATGCCTGGCGTTGTAGTAGTGTTCCTCGGCTTCCACGCGCGGCGCGGGCAGGTGATCGATCTCCACATTGAGCCCTATGTGCTTGCCCGCCACTTGCACCATGCGCGCGAGTTCCATCACCTTGAACTGTTCGGTGAATTGATTGAATACGCGGCATTCACCGGGTTTGGCCGGCGTCAGGCAGGCTAGCTCGACACAACGCACCGTGTCGCGCAGATCCAGGTAGCCCCGCGTCTGTCCGCCTTTGCCGTACACGGTCAGCGGATATCCCACGGCTGCCTGCACGCAGAACCGGTTCAGCACCGTGCCAAAAACTTCGTCGTAATCGAAGCGGTTGATGAGCGCCTCGTCGATGGCCACCTCGTCGGTCAGGGTTCCGTAGACCACACCCTGGTTCAGGTCCGTGGCGCGCAGCCCCCAAATCCGGCAGCAGAACATGATGTTGTGGCTGTCGTGCACCTTGGAGAGGTGATAGAACGATCCGGGCTGCTTGGGGAACGGGAGCACGTCGCGCCGCCCGTTGTGCTCAATCTGGATGTAGCCTTCCTCGATATCGATGTTGGGCGTGCCGTACTCGCCCATGGTCCCCAGTTTTACCAGGTGGCACTCAGGCCGATACTCGCGCAGGGCGAAGAGCAGGTTCAGCGTGCCCACCACGTTGTTGACCTGCGTGAAGACCGCATGTTGGCGGTCGATCATGGAATAGGGCGCCGCGCGTTGTTCGGCGAAGTGGATGACGGCTTCGGGTTCGAAGGACTGGATGGTGGAAGAGAGAAAGTCGTAGTCGGTGACGTCGCCAACAAACAACTCAATGGTGCGCCCGGTGTGCTGCTGCCAGACTTTCAACCGCTCCGCCAGGGGGCGGATGGGAGTCAGGGTCTCAACCCCGAGTTCATGGTCCCACAGGCGGCGCGAGAAGTTATCGACGATGGCAACCTCATGTCCTTTGGCCGACAAGTACAAGGCCGTGGCCCAGCCACAATAACCGTCGCCTCCCAACACTCCAATTTTCATGTGTGTGCGTCTGCTCCTTTTCAACCGCTCCGCCGCCAGAGGGGACCCCGCGTCGCGGCTCCGCAGGTCGCGGATCGGTAGGTCACAGGGGGCCCAATGAAGGGATTCCCGACCATGGTAGCACGGTATCCGGGCGATATTTATTCATAGCGAAGCGCTTCGGTAGGGTTCAGTTTCGCAGCGCGGTTAGCCGGCAGGATCCCGAAGATCAGCCCCACCATCATTGATACGCCGAAAGCGATCGCGATGGCCGCAGTGGAGATGGGGATGCGCACGTTGTCCACAAACAACTGCACGCTCAGCGGAATCGAAACACCGACCAGAATCCCGATGGTGCCGCCGGCCAGGCTGACCATCACCGCTTCGGTGAGGAACTGGATCAGGATTTCACGGCGCGAGGCCCCCACCGCCATGCGCAGGCCGATCTCCCGGGTGCGCTCGGTCACCGTCACCAGCATGATGTTCATGATCCCTATTCCCGAAATCGCCAGCGCGATCGCCGAGACCAGCACCAGCACCAAGCTCAGAATCAGCGCGATGCTCTTGGCCGCGTTCAGAATGGCCGTCAGGTTCTCAACGTGATAGTTCGCGCCCGGCCGGTGCCGCGCCTCCAGAATCTGTTTCACCGATTCGGTCACCGCCTCCACATCGTCGGGTGAACGAACCTGCACGTACATCGGGTCGACGCGTTCCACCGGCGTGAAATAGCGCAGCACGGTAAACGGAATCAGGATGGTGTCCTGCGACAATTCCGACTGGCCGAAGCTCTCTACCCGCTCCTTAAAGGTGCCGATCACGGTGAACTGCAATCCGTGTATTTTGACGATCTGCCCCAGGGCGCCGGACCGCGTGCCGTACAACTGCTCGGCCAGTTTGTCGGTGAGCAGGGCGACCTTTTGGCGCAGGGTCACATCGCTTGCATCCAGGAAACGGCCGGAGGTCACGATCAGGTTGCGCACCGTCTTGTAATCCGGATCGGAGCCGTTGACGCGTACGTCGCGCTCCTTGCCGCCGATCAACATGCGGTCGAAGTTGGTGGAGATGCCCGTGGCGGCGACGATGCGGTCCGCCAGCCGCTCGCGCACCGCGTCCACATCCGCCATCTTCACGAAGTCGGCGTCGGCCTGCGTGGCGCTCTGATTTCCGGCCTCGTAGTACGCGAAGATCATGTTCGATCCGACGCCTTCAATCTGTTCCAGAATGTAGTCGCGGCTGGTGAGCGAAATGGTGACCACCAGGATGACCGAAGCGGTTCCGATCACCATGCCGAGCCCGGTGAGGAACGAGCGCACCGGATTCGCCTTCAGGGCCTTGACGCTGAAATCGAGGGCTTCGCCCAGAAACATGGGCTACCCGCCGGACGCCTTTTTCAGGAGTTTTTCGGCCGCGGCGCGCGGCGGATCGTCGGGCGTCAACTGGACCTCCAGGTAGCGCTTGAGCAGTTTGCGCGCGGCCGCCAGATCGCGGCTTTGCTCGATGTACGTGTCCGCCCGGGCGTAGATGAGTTGGGGGCTGTTGGGCGCGATCTTCTCCGCCTTGCTGAAACTCTGATCGCTTTCCCGATAGCGGCCTTGCCGGGCGAGGAACCGGGCCAGGTCGATCCAGCGGCCGGGCTGCCCTGGCGCCATTTCCGCGGCGCGCTGCAGATGCTCCTCAGCGCTGCCGAACTCTTTTCTCTTCTCGGCCAGGCGGGCGTGCGCCCCATGCCCTTCGACCGGGTCGATGGACGCCATACGATCGGCCACGCCCGCGGCCTTATCCAACCCGCCGCCCATGATTCCGGGCGCTTCGAGGTAATACTCAAACAGATCGCTCAGCGCATCCATGTTGCGCGGGTCGAGTTGCACGGCCTTCTCAAAGTGCTGGCGCGCCTTGTTGGCATGGGACGGCGCCGCGAACAGGCTGGCTGTTTCCGCGCGTCGCCCGAATGCGCGGCCCAGCCATAATTCGTGGCCGGAATTGGCGGGATCGGCCGCCGCGGCCTTCTCCAGAATCTCCGTGGCTTTCTTGAATTCGCCCTGCATGTAGTAGTTTTGGCCGATCAATGCGAGGACCGCGGCGTCTTTGGGCTCGATCGCCCCGAGGATCTTGAGCGAGGCGTCGTAGTTGGTGAGTTGATAGAGCTGGCGGGCCTGGTCGAGGCCGGTCGGGGGGGCCGCCAGCAGGGGCCACACGGCCAGCATGGCGGCTGGGAAGAAACGCATGCGCTGTGCGATGAGTCCTTGATTCATTGTAACTCTTCACACATCATGGCTTGGCGGACCGGCGAGGGCGCCGATCCGCAGGCGGAGCGCCTGCCCCACTACTCCCTGACGGTCGGTAGAATGGCAGCATATGCCGCCTCGCATCGCCGTAATCCTGCTGCTGGCCGTCGCGCTGGCCTTGCCGGCTGAACTGAAATACCAAAAGCCGCCGAAAGAGATCCAGGACGTTCTGAACGCGCCGCCGCCGCCCACTATCTCGGTCAATCCCACGCGGGATTATGCCATTCTCATGCAGCCGCTGCGCTACCCGCCGATCGCCGAGGTGGCGCTGCCCATGCTGCGCCTGGCGGGGCTGCGCATCGACATTCATACCAACGGTCCGCACCTGCCGTTTTCGAGCACCAGCTTCACCATCAAACGGCTGTCGGACGCATCCGATATTCCGGTGGCGGCACTCCCGGCCGGCGCGAAGCTGGGCGCGCCGGTCTGGGGCCCCGACGGCAAGCAGTTTGCTTTCACCAACACGACGGCCAACGCCATCGAGCTGTGGATCGGTACCGCCGCTAGCGGGAGGACACGGCGCATCGCCGGCGTGCGCCTCAATGCGGTGATGGGTCAGCCGATCGATTGGCTCGCGGATAGCCGCACGCTGCTGGTGTGCACGGTTCCCGAGCATCGCGGCGAGCCGCCCGCCGATCCGGCCGCGCCCACTGGTCCGCACGTGCAGGAGAGCTCCGGCCGCGCGGGCCCCGTGGTCACGTACGAAGACATGCTCAGCACCCCGCGCGACGAAGATCTGTTCGATTACTACGCCACCGCACAGCTTGTGTATTTGGACACATCCACGGGGAAGATGGCGCCGGCGGGCAAGCCCGGCATCTTCGAAGACGCGGAGCCGTCGCCGGATGGACGGCACCTGTTGGTCGCACGCGTGCATCGGCCGTACTCGTACCTGCATCCCGTATTTCGTTTTCCGCTGACGGTGGAAGTGTGGGACAGGGCCGGAGAAAAGCTCTACCAGCTTGCCGACCTTCCGCTGGCCGACCGCATTCCGGTTGAGGGCGTGCGGACCGGCCCACGCGCGTATCAGTGGCGTCCGGACGAGCCGGCGTCGCTGGTTTGGGTGGAAGCGATGGACGGAGGCAATCCGAAGGAGAAAGTGCCGCATCGCGACCGCATCCTGATGCTGGCCGCGCCGTTTCAATCGCAGCCTCGCGAAGTCTTCGAAACCGTCGAGCGGTTCACGGGTCTGGAAGCGCTGGCCAGGGGAGGCAACTTTCTGGTTACCGACTACGATCGCAACAAGCGTTGGGCGCGCACGATCGAGACCGGCTGGAACACGACGAATACGGAGGGCCGCGTGATCTTCAGCCGCAACGTGCAGGACCGTTATCACGACCCCGGCCGTCCGGTGATGATGCGCCTGCCGAGCGGGCAGCCGGCCATCCTGCAACACGGTGACGACATCTATCTCACGGCGGAAGGGGCCAGTCCATCGGGCGACCATCCGTTTCTGGACCGTTACAACCTGGCGACACAAAAATCCGAGCGTCTGTTTCAGTCGGGCAAAGGCAGCTATGAAACCGTGGTGGCCGTGCTGGACGATGACGGCGCGCGGCTGCTGACCAGGCGCGAAAGCCCGTCGCAGTTTCCGAACTACTACATCCGGGCGGGCGAATCGCTGAGGCCGCTGACTCAGTTGGCGGATCCCACGCCGCAGGTGCGCGCCATTCGGAAGCAGATCGTGAGTTATAAGCGCGAGGACGGGGTGCCCCTCTCTTTTACGTTGTACTTGCCGCCGGGCTATAAAGAGGGCACGCGGTTGCCTACTTTGCTGTGGGCTTATCCGCTGGAATACAACGACGCGGGCACAGCGGGCCAAGTCAGGGGTTCGACGGACCGGTTCACCCAGTTCGGCGGCGCGGGACTGCACTTACTCTTTTTGCTGCACGGATATGCCGTGCTGGATAACGCCGCAATGCCGGTGATCGGCGATCCGGAAACCGTGAACAACACCTACATCCAGCAGATTGTGATGGACGCGAAGGCGGCTATCGACAAGGCGGTGGAAATGGGCGTGACGGACCGGGACCGAGTGGGGGTGGGAGGCCACAGCTACGGCGCATTCATGACCGCCAACCTGCTGGCGAATTCCGACCTGTTCCACGCGGGAGTGGCGGAAAGCGGCGCGTACAATCGCACCCTGACGCCGTTTGGGTTTCAAAGCGAACGCCGCATGCTTTGGGAGGCGCCGGATATCTACCTGAGGATGTCGCCATTCCTGCGGGCCGACAAGATCAAGACGCCCATCCTGCTGATTCACGGCGAGGCGGACAACAATAACGGCACGTTCCCGATCCAATCCGAGCGGATGTATCAGGCGATTCGCGGCAACGGCGGAACGGTGCGGCTGGTAATGCTTCCTTTGGAGTCGCACGGTTACGCCGGGCGCGAATCCATCGAGCACGTATTGTGGGAAGAGATGAACTGGTTCGACAAGTATTTGAAGGTGCGGTGATGCCGGCTCAGAGCCGGCTGCGGCCAAGATTGGCCGCCCCACATGGCGGCTTGCTCGGCCTGGTAGCCGTCGCGGCGATCTGCCAGGGTGCCGAGCCAGTCCGGCTGACGGCGCAGCCGCAGAAGTTTCGAACCTTCTATTCGCTGGACGACCCACACGTTCCGGCGGCACAGAAACAGGCGCGCGCCGTGGCATCCGACGGAGCCGTATGGTACGGCACGCTGCACGGTGTGACTCGCGTCGACCCCCACGCTGCGCCACGCGACCGCAATCAATACTTTGCCGGGAAGCGTTATTTGCCGGACGACGAAGTACGGCAACTTTCCGCCGACCACGCCGCGGGTATGTGGGTGCGCACCAAAACCGGCGTGTCGCACATCGAGCTGCGAACCATGACGCTGGCCGCGAAGGCGGCGCTGTTCGAAGAGCGCGTGCACGCGCGGCATGACCGCCACGGCCTGGTGGCGCCATCGAATCTGCGCGTGCCCGGCGATGTTTCGACCAACCAGACGCGGGACGACGACAACGACGGCTTGTGGACCTCCATGTACGCCGCCGCGGAGTGCTTCCACTACGCGGTGACGCATTCGCCCGCGGCGTTGGCCAGCGCCACCAGGTCGACCGAAGCGGTGCTGTTTTTGGAGGAGGTTGCCGGCAAGCGCGGCTTTCCGGCGCGGTCGTACATCCGCAAAGGGGAGCCTAGCCCCAACTCGGGCGAATGGCACTGGACGCCGGATGGCCAGTACTACTGGAAAGGCGATACCAGTTCCGATGAAATCGTGGGCCACTTCTTTTTGTATGGCGTGGCCACCGATCTGCTGCCGGATCCGGTGTTGAAAAAACGCGTCGCGGAGACTGCGGCGAGGATCATGGATCACATCATCGACCACGGCTATTACCTGGCGGATGTGAACGGCAAACCGACCACCTGGGGCCGGTGGTCGCAGGCCTATTTCCGCCAGGAACCCGCCGACAGCCCGCTGAACAGTATGGAATTGCTCAGCTTTCTGAGGACTGCCGCGCACATCACCGGAAATGCCCGGTACTTGAAAGAGTACCGAAAGGCGGCGATGGAATTGGGGTACGCACGGCAGGCTACCCGTTACAAAGAGCTGCGGGAAGAGATCAACTACTCCGACGAAGAACTGGCGATGCTCTCTTTCTATAATCTCTTCCGCTATGAGACGGACGCGGACTTATTAGACCGCTATTACCGGCCGGCATTGAATGCGTGGTGGGAAAACATCGTTCGTGAAGAGAATCCTCTTTGGACGTTCATTTACGCCATGGCCGAACCGGGCGCGCCCGCGGACATGGCGAGCGCGGTCCGAACCCTCTACCGCATGCCGGCCGATACCATTGAGTGGACGGTCAAGAACTCCGATCGCGACGGATTGCTGATGGACCCGGCCGCCGACCGGTTTCGACGCCGCCAGTCCACTACTCTGCTGCCTCCCGACGAGCGGCCGATTATGAAATGGAATTCCAATCCATTCGATATAGACGGCGGCTCGAACGGCCGCGGCGAAGACGACGGCGCCGCGTTCCTGCTGCCCTATTGGATGGGCCGGTATCAAGGCATGCTGCTGGGGGAGTGACGCCAATCTAATGGCTCAGAATCTGAACCTCCAATGGCGCCAGGGTAACATGCACAGAGTTCAGTGGACCGGTACCAGTGCTGCCGTCGGTCTCCGCGACCGACACCGTACCTGCCGGCTTGTTCTGAACCGGCGCGGGCGCCTGGAAGGAAGACTTATTGCTGTATTGAACCGTCAATTGGTCTCCCGGTTGGTGCAGAGTATTGTCCACGATGACATCAAAAGCGCGCGAATCCGTGGTGCTGGTGTTGGCCACCACCACCACTTCCTCATCCATCAGGATGCGCGAGAACGCCAGGATACCTAGCGGGAATGTAGAGACGCCGAAGTTCTGACCGTCGCCTGAAATCGGCCTGAAGTAGAACCGGCCGTAGCGCAGGGCGGATTGCGCCGCGCGCACTTTGGCGATCTGGCTGATGTCTTGGTAGTAGGAACTGTCCTGCGCAAAGCCGGGACCGCCCCACAGGGCCTCCCTCACGGCCGGGTCGCTGCCGCTGCCGTGCAGTCCTTGCTCGGTTCCGTAGTAGAGGCAAGGGATGCCGGGCAGGCTATAGAGACACGCTAACCCGAGGGTCACCTGGTCGTCAAACTCGTGCTCATTGCCCGGCTGGACATACCGGATTCTCTCCTTCATGTCGTGATTGTCGAGGAATGTTACAAAATAGCGCGTAGCATCGCCGTGCGAACTGAGCACATCCGCCTCGATGCTCTTGCGCAACTGGTACATCCCCACCAGTTCCGAAGGCGGCGCGAAGCCTTTCGCCACAGGCTTCAAGTCGAAGAATAGCGGATAGTCGAGTGCGGCATCCACGCCCACCATATCGGTCTGGTCCGTGGTGGTGCGTCCAATGAAGCGCGCAATGTCCGTCTCGGAATTGCTATCCAGAACCTCGCCGAAAGTGAAGAAGTTCTTCTTGCCGATGCTGAGCGCGTACTCCCGAATGGCGTTTCCGAACAACAGGGGCAAGCCCCCCTGTAAGTAGCGCAGTGTATCGATGCGGAATCCATCGATATCGAAGCGCGCGATCACGTACTGGTAGGCGCGAATCAGAAACTGTTGCAGTTGCGTGTTGTCGGTGCGGAACTGTTTCAGGGAGGCAAAGTCGCCAATCACGTCGCTGTCCGGTCCTGGCATACCTTGCCGGCGAAAGAAGGAGTTATCGTGTAACTCGACGGGCCACACCAGCGCGTCGGTGGGCGGATTCGGGATGGCGCCGATGTCGGGCCATTCCGGATGGGGGTTGCCTTGGGCATCGCGCCATTGGATCGAACGGGCTGTGGGCCGGAAATCGGCTTGCGAGCCATTCGTGCCGGTACAATCTTGTTCGCCCGTATCGCACACGTAGGCGAAGACGTCGCCGGTATGATTCAAAACAATGTCCAGGATCACGTAGAGTCCCAGGTTGTGGGCGGCGTCCACCAGGGACCGCAATTCGTCGTCGGCGTTCGTGGGGTCTTGCGCGAAGCGGGGATCGGCGTGCAGAAAATCGCGAATGCCATAGCCGTGATAAGTGCCTGGCTGGTTCAGCACGTTGGTGAGCGATGGGCTGATCCAGATAGCGCCCGCGCCGAGCCCTTTGATATAGGGCAATTGCTGCTGAATTCCCGCGAAATTACCGCCCTGAAAGCCGAAGAAATTGGGATCGTCGAAAGGCTGGTGGTTGGGCGGCGCGGAGGGATTATTGAACCGGTCGACCATCAGGAAGTAAATCCACTGGTCGCGCCAGTCAATGGGCGATTGAAATGCCTTGAGCGGGCCGCCGGTGTCTTTAACGGAATTGAAAACGGACTGAAACTCAGGCGTAAAGAGCGAAGTCAGCACGGTAATTACCTCCTCTGAATCGCTCGATTATAGCGGATTTTTGACTTGGTGACTACTCGTATCTCAGCGCGGCCAGCGGATCGATCAGGGTGGCCTTGCGCGCCGGCATATAGCTGGCCGCGACCGAGACGGCGATGAGCACGAGCGGCACGCCGGCGAACACCAGCGGATCGGTGGCGGTGACGCCGTAGAGCATGCCCGACAGACCGCGCGTCAACTCGAAAGCGGCAGCTAACCCGATGCCGGCGCCGATCAGCGAGGTGATCAATCCGCGGCCCACTACCAGGCGCAAAACCTGGGACTGGCTGGCTCCCAGCGCCACGCGCAATCCGATCTCGTGCGTGCGCCGGCTCACCGAGTAAGCCGTCAGCCCGTAGATCCCGACGGTGGCCAGCGTGAGTGCGAGCGAAGCAAATACGGTGAGCAACAGCATCGAGACACGGCGCAGCATCAGCGAATCGGAGAGCACGGTCTGCATGGTACGCACGTTGGAAACGGGTTGCTCGGGATCGAGTTTCAGGATCTCGCGGCGCACCGTCGACGCCATGGCTGCGGGATCGCCCTCAGTCCGCACCACGATCGCCATCGCCGACTCGTTGGAGCGCTGGGCGTGAGGCAAATAGACGGCGGGTTCCACCGGCGCGTCCAGGCCGTACAGTTTGGCATCCGCTACCACGCCCACGATTTCCATTGGCGTGCCCATGACGATGTGCCGGCCTAGCGGATTCTCGTGCGGGAAGTGCTTTCGGACCATGGCTTCATTCACGATCACCACGCGTTTTGCATCCTGATCGTCGTGCTGGTCGAACAGCCGGCCTTGCCGCAGAGCAATTCCCATGGTGTTGAAGTAGCCGGGCGTGGCCGTGCGGTAGTCGGCCTGCGGTTGCTGGTCCGGCGGGACGGGCGGGCGGCCTTCGATCGTAAAGCTGTTCACGCCGATGCGAAAGGAGAGAATCGAGACGCGCAGCGGCAGAAATATCACCGCGCCGGCGGAACGTACGCCAGGCAGCGCGTCGAGGCGATCGATCAGGTTCTTGTAGAATGTCGCGCGCTTCAGCGGCGTATCGTATTTCACCTCGGGCAGGCTCACATTCATGGTCAGGATGTTGGCGGTGCGCACGCCTGGATCGACTTCCGTCACGCGCGCGAAACTGCGCAGCAGCAGGCCCGCGCTCACTGACAGCAGCACCGCCAGAGCCACTTCCCCCGCCAGCAGGAAACCGCGAATGCGATGCGACCCCCCGGCGCTTTCCGAACGCCCCGCGGCTTCCTTAAGCGTGGTATTCAGGTCGGCGCGCGAAGATCGCCACGCGGGCACCAGGCCGAATAGCAGGCCGGTGAAAATCGAGATGCCAAAGGTGAAAAGCAGCACCGGGATATCCACGCGCATGTGCTGTAGCATGGGGAACATGTCGGGGACCACGCTGCGCAGCAGGCGTACGCCCCAGGCCGCCAGGACAAGTCCCAGCGCGCCTCCGGCCATGGCCAGCACCAGGCTCTCGGTCAGCAGTTGGCGGATGATCCGGCGGCGGGCGGCGCCCAGTGCGCCGCGAATGGCTATCTCTTTTTCGCGAGTGGCGGCGCGCGCCAGCAACAGGTTGGCAAGGTTGGCGCAGGCGATCAGCAACAGCAAGCCCACGGCTCCCAACAGGATCAGCAGGACCGGCCGGATGCGGCCGGTAAACATCTCCGCCATCGGAAACAACGTGACGCCCCATCCGGTGTTTGTGGCCGGGTAGGCGCTCTCCAGGCGCCGTGCAATCACGGCCATCTCGGCGCGCGCCTGGGCCACAGTGACACCCGGCTTCAGCCGCGCCACGACGCCGAATTGGTGGTTCCGTCGCTCCGGGTCGTTTTGATCGATGGCGGTGGGCAGCCAGAGATCCGCGGCCACCATTTCGGTAAGTTCATGCGGAACCACGCCGACCACCGTGCGCGGGATGCCGTCCACGGTGAGTGTGCGCCCGATGGCCGCGGGATCGGAATGGAATCGGCGCTGCCACAGGGCATTGCTGATGATCACCGCGGGTGGTCCACCGGGACGGTCTTCTTCGGGCAGGAAATTGCGGCCTACGATGGGCTTGATGCCAAGCGCGGGCAGAAATTCCTTGGATGCCAGGGCGGCCGGGGCCCGCTCGGGGTCTCCAACGCCGCTCACATTAAGTCCGAATTCGGGGATCGCGAATGCCGCCGACATCTGGTCGAACGAGCGGGCCTGTTTCTTCCATTCCAGATAATCGGCCGCGCTGACGGGCAGTTGGTCGAACCCGGACTTCAGCGCCGTGCCCCAAATCATCACCACGCGGTTCGGCTCGGGGACGGGCAGCGGCTTGAGAAGCACCGCGTTGACCATGGTGAATATTGCCGTGTTGGGGCCGATTCCCAAGGCCAGCGCTAAGATGGCAACCGCGCAAAAGCCCGGATTCCGCAGCAGGCTCCGGAAGCCGTAGCGAAGATCTTGCCAGAAAAACTGCACAAGGCACTCCTTATTAGGGGGAAAACGCAGGGCCACGGCAATTTGTTCCAACGATGGCGCAGAGATTGTTACATTTCCCGCAAACGCCGGTAGACCAGCGCGACCGGCAATCCCATCACGTTGAAGTAACAGCCCTCGATCCGCTGGATGAACCTGGAAGCCAGTCCCTGAATGGCGTAGGCTCCGGCCTTGTCCATAGGCTCACCGCTGGCCGCGTAATCCTCGATCTCCTGGGACGAGAGCGGCGCGAACCACACGCTGGTTTCCGCGCAGTCTTCGACGACGCGGCTGGCCGAGCGCAGGCAGATGCCCGTCAGTACGGAGTGCCGCTGGCCGGAAAGCAGATGCAGCATGCGCCGGGCATCGGCGGCGTCCAGGGGTTTGGCCAGCATTTCGCCATGTATCAGAACCGTGGTGTCGGCGCCCAGCACGATCTCGCCGTGCGCGGCCAGCCCGGCGACGGCCGCCTCGGCCTTGTCCCGCGCAATCCGCATCACGTAATCGCGCGCGGCCTCGCCGGCGAGCGGCGCTTCGTCCACTTCCATGGGCCGGACAACGAACGGAATGCCGGCCTGCTGCAGGATCTCACGGCGGCGCGGAGAGCGGGAGGCTAACACGAGCATCCCTTCATGTTAGGCGATTCGCCCTCGGAACTACGCTGCCGGAGCGCGCACGGCCGCCTTGCACTCGCACGCGAGCGCCTCGCCATCCATTTCGGGCTCGATCGCGGAGCGGTAAACCGTGAGCTCGCAGCCGCACTGGATACAGCGCGCCGCCGCGAACCCATCCCCGGTGCGCCATTTCCCCAATGCATGTCCCCGGACCTTGGCCGCAAATACCGCGATGCGCTGAAGCGCGGCGATTTGATCGGACATAGTGCGATCTCCTCTCAACTGGCCGGAACAAAGTAGAGTGGCGGAACCTCGCGTATTCTCTCACCGTGTGGCGCGGCTGGTGGCGGCCACGGGCCACACAGTCCGCTCTTTCCGCTCCGCACGCCGCGGTGAGCGGGCTGGTCGCATGGTGTTGTGGTAGGGGCATGGCGTATCTGGCAAGGGGAATCGCGCAGACTTCAGAACTGGTCAAAGAGTTCAATCAGCTCGCGCCCGTTGTCATACCCGGCGTCGTGAAATGGCGCTATACGTTCGAGAGCGACTGGAGCGGCGACCCAGCCATTTTTTTGGGTGATCGTGACCGACGAGGCGAGCAAACCGCAGAAGCTTGGGCGGGCGAAGGCTGCCTTCATCGATAACGACCAGGGTAATACGCGCCGTTCTGTCGCGCAATACCGCGCGGATTTCAGGCTTCCGCCCGTGCCCCAATGCTAAAATCGGGTGAGGAGCCGCACGGCTCCGTATCCCAAGATCATGAACACCCCGGTAGTCCGCCGTCCCGCCACCGCGCGGGACATCATTCTGGAAGTCGTCCGGAATATGCGCGAGGGCCTGGAGCCCCTGCATTACACCACGCTGCCACCCGCCATCTACCACGTCTATCTGCATTCCGAGGATTTCGAGCGGCTGCGCGGCATCTTTCCGCGCATGCTGGAAGAGACCCGCCAGGCGCTGGACGCCGAAATGGCGGAGCTGAATCGCGCCTCGCTGGGCGAACGCCTGAAACTGGCGCGCAAGCCGGCGTCCAAAGTCGTGGCTCCGGATGGCGGCTGGCGGATCCAGTTCTTCGAGAACACCGACGATGACGTCGAGCCGGGCGATATCGTCATCAACTCCGAGCTGGCCCTGCCCGCCAAGCCGGAGTTCGGCGCCGGCAACATGACCATGCGCATCCAGACCAGCCGCCTGGCCGGCCGGTCCACTGCCGCGCGGAAAAGCGAAGAACCGTTGCCCGCCACCATGGCTGAAACAGAGGAGATGGAGGCCTACGCCACCATCGAATACGAAGACCAGTCCGGCCGCCAGAGTTACCGCATGGCCAAAAATCAGATCGTGATCGGGCGCGGCGGCCGGGATTACTGGACCGACCTGAAGTTGAACACGCTCCCCGATGTCTCGCGCGAACACGTGCGCCTCCGCCGCGACCCCCAAACCGGAGACTTCTTCGTCAAGGATCTGAGCCGCCTGGGCACCACCGTCAACGGCGAGAAGATTCCCACCAGCGTCGAATTCGTGGATGGCGAGAGGCGCGACATGAACGTGGAAGTGAAGTTGCCCGCCACCGCCCGCATCGGCCTGGCGGACGTCGTCTTCCTGGACTTCAAAGCCGCTGGCGGGCCCGAAGGGCGCCCCGGCGGCCGCTGAGATGCCCGCCAAGACCAGACTCCGCTGCGCGGGCGAGAGCCACGTAGGCATGGTGCGCCAGAACAACGAAGATCGCGTGCACCTCGACCCGGACCGCGGCATCTTCCTGGTGGTCGATGGCATCGGCGGCCAGGCGGCCGGCGAAAAGGCCGCGGACATAGGCATCAACCGCGTGCGCGCGCGGCTGGAGCGCCAGACCGGCACCCCCGAAGAGCGCATCCGCGAAGCCATCACGGTGGCCAACAACGAGATCCTGCGCGCGGCCGCCGTCAACCCTGAGTGGCGCGGCATGGCGTGCGTCCTGACCGTGGCCGTCGCTGAGGAAGGCCGCGTCCTGGTCGGCCACGTGGGCGATTCGCGCCTGTACAAGATCCGGCGCGGAGAGATCCGCAAGATCACCCACGATCACTCGCCGGTGGGCGAGCGCGAGGACAGGCGCGAAATCTCCGAGGCGGAAGCCATGCGGCACCCTCGCCGCAATGAAGTTTACCGCGACGTGGGATCGCAGGAGCACTCCCCCGACGATCCCGATTTCATCGAGCTGCTGAGCATCCCGTTCGAGCCGGATAGCGCGCTGTTGCTGTGCAGCGATGGGTTGAGCGACCAGGTGACTGCGGCCGAGATTGGGCGCACGGTGCTGGCCAATGCCGGAGATCCGGACGGCGCGGTGCATCAGTTGATCCAGGCGGCCAATCGCGCGGGCGGCAAGGACAATGTCAGTATCGTGGTGGTGGAGGGCGAGCAGTTCGCCGCCGCGCACGAGGCGCCGCCGGGAATCGCAGCGCCGGCCGGAAATGCGTTTTCGGGTAAGCCGGCGATGTTCGCCTATGGCCTCGCATGCGCGGCGCTGATTTTCGCCGGTCTGCGCTATTTTGGCCTGCTGGACCGGCAGCCCGCGGTCCCGCCCGCGCAGACGCTCAAGGTGGGAACCGGCGGCTTCGCCACCATCAACGAGGCGCTGGCGAAGGCCCGCCCCGGCGATACCGTGGAAGTCTCCAGCGGGGAGTATCCGGAGCAGCTCCGGCTCCTCAACGGCGTGACCCTGCGCGGCCGCATGCCCGATGTGCCGGTCCTGCGCGCTGCTTCTATCGAAAGCGGACCGGCCGTCGCCATTTTGGCGGAGGGCGTGCATGGCGCGCGCGTCTCCGGCTTCCGCATCCTCGGGGACGAGAAGGCGCCATTGGCCGCCGCCGTGGTGATCCAGAATTCCGACCTCGAACTGCAGGACACCGAAATCGTGGGTGCGGCCACTGGTGTGGAGATTCGCGGAAAGTCCACCGCCGTGTTGCGCGCCAACTCCATTGAGGATTGCCGCGACGCCGGAATCCGGATCTCCGGCGATTCCGCGCCCTGGCTGTTGTACAACGCCATCCTGCGCAACGGCCGCCGCGCGCACGACCCGGGCCCCGGAGTGGCGATCGAAGCGCCCGCGCGTCCCGTGCTGATCGGTAACACATTTGGGGATAACGGCGGCCAGCCGGTGCGCACACCGGAAGGCATGGATAAGGATCCGATCGCGAAATTCAATTATTTCCTGCCGGCCAAACCGCCGGCCCGGAACCGGGCAGGAGCGTCACACTAATGGTGATCCCCGAGAGGCGCAAGGTCGGAAAGTACGAGATCCTGAGCAAGCTGGGACGCGGCGGCATGGCCGATGTGTACCTGGCGCAGGACACCGAGCAGCAGCGCACCGTGGCGCTGAAGGTGATCGAACACGGCCCGGATGCAGACTCGCGCGATACCATCGAAGCCGAGCGGCGCGGTTCCCAGTTGCAGGCTAAACTCGCGGAAATCGACCCGCGCGTGGTGAAGATCTTTGACGCAGGCGACATGGACGGCTACTTTGGCGTGGCGATGGAATACGTGGAGGGGCAAGACCTGTCTGACCTGATGCGCCACGGTCCCGCGCCCTTGGACGATGCCGCCGATATCGCGCTGGCCATCTGCCAGACACTCCACAATGCGCACACGCTCGCAGTCTCGATCGACGGCAAGGAATACCGCGGCATCGTGCACGGCGACATCAAGCCGAAGAACATCCGCATCGATAACGAGAACCGCGTACGCGTGCTCGATTTCGGCATCGCCAAGGCGCTGTCGCTTTCGCGCAAGCTGACGCGCAACGAATTCGGCAGCGTGCCCTACGCCTCGCCCGAGCGGCTGGATTCCGGTGACGTAAACTCCATGTCGGACCTCTGGTCGCTGGGCGTGCTGCTGTACGAGCTGGTGACCGGATCGCAGCCTTATCAGGCCGAATCGACCGAACGCCTGGAGAGCATGATTCGCTCGCGCATCCCGGCGCCACCCGCGCCCGACCCCTGCCCGGAAGCGCTGCGCCGCATCCTGCTGAAGAGCATGGATCCCGAGCCCGAACGGCGGTATCAGTCGGCCGCCGATCTGGCCGCGGACCTGGCGGCGTTTCGCGCGGGGGCGCCGGTGCGCGCGGAGACGGAGGCGGACGCCAACGCCACACGCCGCACCTTCCATCCCGCGCCGGGCGCGGACGAAGCCACCCGCCGCACGGCGCAGCCGGCCGCGCCCCTGGCTCCGCTGCGATATGGCAAGCCCGTCGCTAAACCGGCCAGCCGCCTCGGGTATCGGTCGCGGCGCGTTCTGGTAATGCTGGCCGGGCTGGCGCTCGCGTACCTTGTGTATGCAGGGACTTCCGGCGTGGTTCTCTGGCGGCATGGACAACAACTGGATCGGGATATTAACGCCGAAGTGCTGACCGATCCGGAAGCCATCTGGAGCCGCTGGGCGGATATCTCGAAAGGCAACCCGCAGGCGCTGGCGTTATTTGCGCCGCGCCATTCGGTGAAGAAAAGGCTGGTCGCCGCGGCGGACCGGGTGATCGAAACGTATCGCTCGAGCGAGAGCCAGCCGGTCTACGAGAACGACTGGAAGCGCGCCCGGCTGTACCTCTCCAGGGCCCTCGAGATGGATCCGGCCGACGAAACCGTGCGCGGCGAACTGCGGATCTGCGAGGGACACATCGATCGAATCAATGGCACCAGCCACCACAACGCGGCGCTGTTGAACGAGGCGATTCAGAACTTCGAAGAGGCGCAGCAGGCCCTGCCCCACTCGCCCGACCCGGAGTTGGGCCTGGCGGGAGTCTATGTCTCCGGCTTGAAGGATATCGATAAGGCCTATGCGGCATTGCAGGAGGCCGAGCGGCGCGGGTACAAGCTCGGCAATCGCCAAAAAGCGCAACTCGCGGACGGCTACCGCGACCGCGGCGACCGTCTGTGGTGGGACTCGCGCGACCTGCGCGGCCTGCCGCAGGAGAAGGACCAGATCCGCAAAGCCGCCGACGATTATCGCCGTGCGCTGGAGTTGTACCAGGGCATGGTCCCTTATAGCACCGAGAGCTTCAACATCGTGCGCGTGCAAGGCAGCCTCACCGCCATCGAGTCCCGCCTGTCTGAACTGGAATCGGAGCCGTCCCACTAAACTTCCTGGAGGACGGGATTCATCCCGCGCAGGGCTCAAGCCCCGCCACTTGACTTACAACTTACGTGTAATTAAAATACCTGCATGGCCCCTTCCGCCGCGCCGCAGCTCACCATGCGTCAGGCCCTGGCCATCCCTGCCTTCCGCAAGCTGTGGCTGGCGACCCTGGTCAGCATCTTCGGCGATTTCCTGGCGCTCTACGCCATCTTCAGCGAAATGACCTTTCGCATGCACGCCTCCGCGCGGGCCATCACCCTGGTGACCGTTTTCTTCCTGCTGCCGCTGGCGTTCGTCGGCCCCGTCGCGGGCGTTTTCGTCGATCGCTGGCATCCCCGCCGCACCATGGTGACGAGCGATATCGCCCGCGCCGCGCTGGTGCTCGGCCTGGTCTTCGCGCGTGCCCCCTGGCACATCTACGCCGTGTTCCTGGCCCTCAGCACTTTCTCCAGCTTCTTCACTCCCGCGCGCTCAGTCACCCTGCCTCAGATCGTGCCGCTCAACGGGCTGATGGGCGCCAATGCCGTGGTCCAGCAGACCGTGCAGATCCTGCAAATGGCCAGCCCGGTCTTGGCCGGAGCGCTGGCCGGTTGGGCTGGGCCCAGTTCCTGCTACTACCTGGATAGCGCCAGCTTTGTTTTCTCGGGCCTCATGATTGCCACCATCGCCATCCCGCCGCGGCCGGCCCACGCCAACCGGGAGGTCAAGCCGGTGGTGCGCGACCTGCTCTCCGGCGTGCGCTTCATTTTTGGCCATCCGGTGATCGGGTTCGTCATCCTGTCGATCGCGGCCGGAACCTTCGCCATCAGCGCTTTCGGCTCTCTGATCGCGGTTTATGTGCGGGACGTCCTGCACGCCAACACATACCTGTTCGGCGCGTTGGGATCCACCATCGGCGCCGGCATGCTGGCCGGCGGCCTGGCCGTGACGCCGCTGGCCCGCCGCATCCAGCAGAAGGCCCACCTGATCAGCGTGGGAATCCTGTTGTGCGGCGTCTCGATCGCCGCCATCGCCTGGCTGGCGAATGACGCGGCTGCGCTGGCGGGGTGCTTTGCCATCGGCATTGGCGCGTCCTTGCTGACCATCGCGGCCATGGCCCTGATGCAGGGGCAGGTCCCGGCCGAAATGCGCGGGCGCGTCAGCAGCAGTTCCATGTCACTGATCTCCATCTCGCAGGGTGTCGCCCTGCTGTTTGCGGGCGACCTGGCGTCCCGGTTTGGCATCGCAGCCGTTTTCTATGGCAGCGCCGCCCTGCTGCTGCTCATTGCCATGGCCGGTACGTATCGGCTCAGGCGGCTTGAAAGGAGTGCAATCTCATGAAGAAGACGTTTGAATTCGGATCCGGCCGGCTTCGCGGCAAGGTCGGGATCGTCGCCGAACACAGAGAAGGAAAAGACCTGAAGGACCTGCTCGACCAGTTCATCAACAAGGGCGATGGCCGCGGCAACGTGGTGATGGTCCGGGTCAACGACGAGGCCCTCGCGCGCATGGACCAGTTGGTGGAAGCCTCTCTGTTCGGTAGCCGCTCGGAGTGCGCTGCGTTTTTGATCGGTGCGGGCATCGCCAGTCAAAAGGAGTTATTCGAACGCCTCGCTGCGCACACGAACGAGATTCGCAAGCTCAAAGAGCAACTGCGCCAGGTCGCGATGGATGCTCTAAAGCCAAGTGAGTAGCTACGAAGCGAACCCAACTTGGCCCTTTGTTTGCAACAAATCCATGACCGCCGAATTGCCACCTCGGCCAGCGTCAGCGACGCCGCTTCATTCGGCCGTCCGCCCGATAATGTGCGCGCGCGTGTGCACCATGACAGAAATATTTCAAATTTTGCTTTTTTGCTATTGCCTCCGCGCGAAAAAAGGTTATTCTATGGGTGATTGTGCCCCGACAACAGGAGGCGTCTATAATGTTTGACAGTCACAAGCTCTCTGCCAACGACGAAGAAGATATGGAAGACTTTCAGGACTACGACGACGAAGAACATCCGGACCTGACTTCGAAGCTCGACGAGTTCGACGACGAAGACGAGGAAGAGGAGGAAGAAGAAGTCACGGTGGTGGTTGCCACTCTGGAAACGCCGCCTGCTCCGGCGCCCGCTCCCGCTCCCGCGCCTGCCGCTCCACCGCCGGCAGCCCCCGCGGCCGAGGCGCCCAAGAAGCCGGCCAAGAAGGCTACCCAGGCGGCTGCCAAGAAGGCCCCGGCGAAAAAGGCGGCGGTCGCAGCGCCGGCCAAGCCCGCGGCGAAGGCCGCTCCGCCGAAGAAGGCCCCCGCCAAGAAGGCTGCGGTGAAGGCGCCGCCCAAGAAAGCCGCCAAGGCGGCCCCGGCCAAGAAAGCTGCGGCGAAGAAAGCCCCGGCCAAAAAAGCTCCGGCCAAGAAGGCTGCGGCCAAAAAAGCGCCGGCCAAGGCAGCTCCAAAGAAGGGACCGGTAAAGAAGACCGTCAAGAAAGCCGCCAAGAAGAAGGGCGGAAAGAAGTAGCTGCGGCTACTTGTTTACCACCGTCCGGCAGCGCTCGAACAGTTCCAATAACGCTTCGGCGTATTCTTCGGCAGACCGGCCAGCCGGTTTGCCGGAGAATCCCGCGGCGGTTGTGCTCCCCTTTCCGTAACCTGTCGTCACCGCAATAAACTTCATTAGCTCCAGCGCGACCTCGTCCCTGGTTCTGGCTGGAGGCGCTGGGGGCGCCGCGGTTTCCTGGTTTTCTTCGGGCATGTTGCTGGTTTTCCTCCGGGGTGTGATACAACTCTAGGGTACAGCATTTCTATGCCGCTCACCGCCCGCCGGCATGTCCGCAAAATGCGCGGCGGAGCCCAGTCCCACCTCCTGGAAGCGGACGATGGCAATTTCTATATCGTCAAATTCCTGAACAACCCCCAACACCGCCGCATCCTGGTCAATGAACTGGTCTCCGCGGTCTTCCTGCAGTACCTGCAGGTTTCCGCCGCGCCCGCCGGGATCATTCGCATCACGCCCGAATTCCTGGCCGCCAACCCGGAGATCTCCATCCGTCTGGGCGCCGAGCGCATCCCGGTCGCCCCCGGCTGGCACTTCGGCTCGCGGCACCCCGGCGATCCGGACGTCATGGCGGTGTACGACTTCGTACCGGACACATTGTTGGGCGGCGTCAGCAACCTGGCCGACTTCCTGGCGGTCCTGGTCTTCGACAAGTGGATGGCCAACGCCGACGGCCGCCAATCCGTCTTTTTTCGCGCGCGCGTCGAGGACTGGCAGGCCGTGGTCACCAAGGCCTTCGTCGCGGTGATGATCGACCATGGATTCGTCTTCAACGGCCCCAATTGGGACTTCAGCGACTCGCCGCTGCAGGGGCTGTATCCGCGCCGGCTGGTCTACGAGCAGGTGCGCTCGATGGACGATTTCCAGCCTTGGCTGGATCAAGTGGTGCATTTTCCGGAAGAAGTCGTGGACCGGGCCTTTCGACAGGTTCCGCCGGAGTGGCTGGAAGGCGAAGAAGGCGAGTTCGAGGAACTGCTGGAAAAGCTTCTGCGCAGGAGGGCGAGGGTGCCCGACCTGATCTCGGATGCACGGAAGGCGAGGGTGAATCCGTTTCCGAACTGGTAAGAAGAAGACAGAAGACAGAAGTCAGGAGACAGAATAGCCGCGCCGGCACTATCCCTTCGTATGCCGCAGTCGAGACCTGCCGCGCGGAGCTTTCGGGACCTGCAAGTATGGCGCAAGGCGCACCAGTTCGTATTGGACGTGTACCCATACACCGCAGCCTCCCCCAAACACGAAACATACGGACTCGCCCAGCAACTGCGCCGGGCCACCGTGTCCATCCCGGCCAACATCGCCGAAGGATTCCGCCGCCGCGGCAAGCCCGACAAAGCGCGCTACATGAACATAGCCGAAGGTTCCCTTGAAGAATGCCGCTACTACCTGATCCTCGCCCAAGACCTGGGCTACGGCGACACATCCAAACTCGCTGGCACGGCGGACGAAATCAGCCGCGCGCTCGGGGCTTACGCAGCGGCCATTCTGTCTTCTGACTTCTGACTTCTGACTTCTGTCTTCTGTCTTCCGTCTTCTTACTTCCTCAGCTCCGCTTTCAACTGCCTATACGCCGTCTCCTCGTAATTGGTCTTCAGCCGCTCGTGTCCTTCGCTGCCGGGACGCGGCGGTTCCCGGCGCTCGGCATGGCTGAGCAGTGCGGCGGCCTCGTCGTCGTTGGGGTTCCTCTCGAGTGCGGCACGGAAGCTATCCGCCGCGGCCGAATACTGTCCGGCCTTCCACAAGGCGTATCCCAGGTTGAAGCGATAGTCCGGGTCCGCGCTGTCGCCTTCCAGCGCCTTGCGGAAGCTCTCGATAGCCGCCGTCAGGTTGCTCCGCGTTTGGGCCGCGCCCAGGTCGTTGTATACTTCGTTCAACGGTACGCTGGCCGCCACCGTCTCGAAACATTTCGCGGCAGCGGTGTAGTCGCCCATCTGGTAGGTCGACAGGCCCAGGAAGAACTGCGCCTCCAAATAGTGCGGATCGCCAGGATGGACGCGTCCCAGCCATCCGGCGGCCACGCGGTAATCCTTCTTGCTCCAATACGACTTGCCCAGTTGGAAGCACGGCTGAGAGTACGCCGCATCCAGGCGCGCCGCCTGCATGAAGAACCGGTGCTGCTCCTCGGGGTTGGCGGCCAGCAGCCCGCGAATGTAGCTCTCCAGCGCATCCAGCCGCACGCGCGGGCGCGCCCGCAGGAATTCCTCCTCGGCGGGCGCCGTCTTCGGCGCGAGCGTCTTTAGCACCTGCCAGCTCAGCCGCGCCTCCAATGCCGCCAGATCTTCCACGGCTCCGGCCTCTTCCATCTCCGGGCCCTGCCGTAGCCGCTTCAGGTTGAGGATCCGCGCGCCGATGCGCAGCACCCCGCGCGATGCGCCGCCAGATCCTGGGGCTGCCGGCGTCAGTTCGTAGTGGCCGTAGACCACCTCGGAAGCGTCCAGCGCCTCGCCGACCTTGATGACGGAGGCGCGCGTCAACACGGCGTTCGACCGCAGCGACAGGCGCCGGAACGCCTCCAGGCGATCCTCGCGCTCCAGCGCCAGTACGCCTTCGGAAATCAGCGATTCACGCACGGTCTCCGAAATGCTCTCGCCGATCCAATCCACGTTTGTGGAACTGTTTCGAGACTCCGATTGATTGGAAAAAGGAAGGACCAGCACGGTCTGCGCGCGGAGCATAAACACGCTGGAAGCCATCCAGAACAAGACCACAAGCCGCAACATCTGATTTCAGTGTAACAACGTCCCCTGTGGAGCGCCTTTGGGCCGGATGCAGGATACCATGAGTGCATGCGGGTACTCTGGCAGGACCTGCGATTCGCGGCCCGCCTGCTCGGTCGCAATCCCGGCTTCACGGCACTGGCCGTGCTCTCGCTGGCGCTGGGCATCGGCGTCTCGACGGCGATCTTCAGCCTGGTTCGGGCCGTGCTGCTGCCTCCCCTGCCGGTTCCGGATGCCGGCAGGCTGGTTTCCATCTACCACCGCTATACTCGCGGCCAGGAGTACCTTAGCAGCACGTCCTATCCGGATTACGAATACTACCGTGACCACAATCGAGTCTTGTCGGGACTGATGGCCTACGGCCGCGTCCCCCTGAGCGTCCGCATCGGAGAGCAGGCCGAACAGATCTCCGGCGAACTGGCCACCGCGAATTACTTCTCTGTGCTGGGACTGCAGGCCGCGGCAGGGCGCACCTTCCTCGCCGGCGACCGCGCGGTGGCTGTGATCGGCGATCACCTCTGGCGCAGCCGTTTCGGCGGCGATCGCAGTGTCCTGGGCCGAACCATCGGCATCGGCCGGCACGCTTTTACAGTCGTAGGCATCGCGCCGCCCGGCTTTCGCGGCGTTGTTTTGGATTGGGGCGGTCCGCCCGAACTGTGGGTGCCCATGGCGGCGTTCCGGGAGGCTGTACCCATCATGCCCGACGATTTCCTCCAACTCCGCGGCGATGATTGGCTGCTGGCCACCGGAAGACTGAAGCCTGGCGTGTCGATGGCCCAAGCGCAAGCCGCCATCCAGGGTCTGGCCGGGCAACTCGTCGAAGCCTATCCGGAGATCCATCACAACTGGACCGCGGAGGTTCTGCCGTTGAGCCGCGCGCGATTCTGGCCGTCCTACCGGAATTCGATCGTGACTTTCCTGGAGCTGCTGGGAGCCGTCACGGGGTTGGTCCTGTTAATCGCCTGCTTCAACATGGCCAACCTGCTGCTGACGCGCGGGATGAAGCGCCAGCCGGAGATTGCCGTGCGGCTGGCGCTGGGCGCGGGCCGCGGAAGGCTGGTGCGGCAATTGACCACGGAGAGCGTGCTGCTCTCCTTGCTGGGCGGCTTCGCGGGTATCGCGGCAGGAACTTCGCACGGCGGGTTGATCCCGAACTAGATCAATGAGATAGTCAGGAAATTCGCAAATACGAGATGCGCATTTGCATTTTCCGGGTTTCGCGTTATAATTCTTACATCCATATGGCAGAAAGAGAAAACCTAGGCAAGCTTTCTACTCTCGCCTTGCGGAGGCGCCGTCAAGGGC
>Ga0335078_10002580_pt1 | contig 27313 bp, 23 predicted proteins | sample Lox_Sample_32_FD_206711 | JGI IMG/M metagenome (GOLD analysis project Ga0335078, IMG submission 206711) | Soil microbial communities from Loxahatchee National Wildlife Refuge, Florida, United States - Lox_Sample_3.2 | ecosystem: Environmental > Terrestrial > Soil > Wetlands | place: USA... | reverse complement strand
AATACCGGCGGCGGCCAGAAGTATCCCTATGACCCATACTACGGCTCCTTTAGCCCGCGCGTTGCGGCCGCTTGGAACCCCAACTACACCGATGGAATCATGGGCAAGATCTTCGGTGGCAGCAAGACCGTAGTTCGCGGCGGCTACAGCCGAGTGTACGGTCGTCTGAATGGTGTTGACTTGGTCCTGGTTCCTTTGCTCGGCACCGGTCTTATCCAGCCCGTTCAATGCCGCCAGGCACTCATGAATGGTTCCTGCGGCCCCAATAACCCGACCATCGCCAATGCTTTCCGCATCGGCGTCGATGGAAACAACGCGCCTCTTCCGGCGGCTTCCCCGACACTCCCGCAGCCGACTTTCCCTGGCGTCAACGACGTCTCGGCCGCGGCTGGCGAAGCTCTCGACCCGCACTTTCGTCCGAACGTGGTCGACTCTTTTGACCTCACCATTCAGCGCCAGATAACCCCGAGGGTGTTGCTCGAGGTGGGTTATATCGGACGCCGTATCACCCACGAATATCAGCCCGTCAACGTCAACACGGTCCCCTATATGATGACCTTGGGGGGCCAGAGCTTTGCGCAAGCCTACGCGGCGGTAGAAAAAGCCATGGGCTGCGCGACCTCTTATAATGCTTGCAATGCCGCGACTAAGGCGACAACAATCGTTGGGGCTCAGCCGTTCTTCGAGACGGCTCTCGCTGGAACCGGTTATTGCACCGGCTACGCAAGCTGCACTGCCGCCGTCGTGGCTAAGCAGTTTGGCAACTTCCAAAATCAGGCGGTTTGGAGCCTCTGGTCTGCGCTGGACCAGGGTGGCATCGGCGGCGGACCGATCTGCAACACCGTCGGCGGCTGCACCAACGCCAACGGCACCGCCGTCCTGCAGGGGCAGCAAACTACCACTCCGGGCTTCGATTTTGCCCGCAGCATGATGAACAGCCCCTTCTTCGGCTCGCCGTTTGGTTCAAGCGGCGAAATCACCAGCGGTGTTGGCGACAACGCTAGCATCGGCTACGGCAATTACAATGCCGGATTTATTTCGCTGAAGGTCACCAACTGGCACAACATTACCTTCCAGCAGAACTTTACTTACAGCAAGGCCTTGGGTACCGGCGCACTCGTCCAGGCCACCAGCGAGTACACCCCGAATGATCCTTTCAACATTCACAACATGTACGGCCTCCAGAACTTCGACCGTCGGTTTGTGTACAACGCCTACGCCAATATCGATGATCCGTGGTACAAGGGTCAGCAAGGTCTCATCGGCCGCTTGGCTGGCGGTTGGTCCGTCGCTCCGATCTTGGCCATTGGTAGCGGTGCCCCGATATATTGCGACACCAACACCAACGGACAATCCTTCGGTGGGGCCGATGCCGCCAACTTCTTCGACAACGAACAGTGTATTTTCACTGGTGCACATCCCAATACTTCGGGGCTCCACGCGAACGCTGGTGCAGCGGCATTTAACGTCTTTTCTGACCCAGCGGCCGTCTTCAGCGGTGTTCGTAACCCCATCCTCGGTCTAGACAACGGGACGGGCGGCTACGGTACAATCTATGGTTTGGGCTACTGGAACGTAGACGTGCGCATTGTGAAGAATATCAAGATCTGGGAGCACGTTAGCACCCAGTTCGAGTACGTCGTCACCAATATCTTCAACCATCCTGTCTTCTACAGTCCGACGCTTGACCCCACAGCCTTCGATCCTAAAGATCCTGCCGGAACGTTTGGGACCGTTAACTCCCAGGGTAACAACCCGCGCCAGATGCAATTCGGTCTGCGCTTCATCTTCTGATCTCTTCCGGCGAGCTTTCCAAATCTCGCCGCCCAAAACGGGGAAGGCCTTCGCGGCCTTCCCCGTTTTGCTTCTTCAGGGAGGTTCAATCTGGCGGTGTACCCACCCCCCCGCAACTTTTTTGAAAAGATTTGATTCCAAAGGGTTTATCTGAGGGGGTCTGCAAAAGATTTGATTCTAAAGCACTTATTAGGAAGAAGCCGGTAAGGAAGACTGATTCTAAAGAACTTAGGGAACTGAAACTGAGCAAACGCCTTCATGGAGGTGCGCTTCAGCTCGTCCCCCGGCGCACATCACGTCTTGGCGGCTGACGCGCGGAACCCTAGCCCCTCAATGGCCGTTCGCGTAGTTCTTGATGTCCACCGGCTCGTACATCGTGGCTGTAGCGGCGTGCGCTTTCTCGTAATCGGTAATCTGGGCGGCATGCTGGAGCGACATGCCGATGTCGTCCAGGCCTTTCAGCAGCACTTCTTTGCGTGCCGGGGCGATATCGAAGCGGAACATCAGGCCGTGCCGGTCGGCGACGGTCTGGTTCGGCAGGTTCACGGTCAGCATGTAGCCAATCTCTTTTTCCGTGCGCTGAAACAGTTCCTCGACCTGCTCCTCGCTCAGCGACAGCGGCAGGATGCCGTTCTTGAAGCAGTTGTTGTAGAAAATGTCCGCGTAGCTTGGCGCGATAATCACGCGGAAGCCGTAATCCTTCACGCCCCACGGCGCATGCTCGCGGCTCGAGCCGCAGCCGAAATTCGCGCGCGTCAGCAGCACCGAAGCGCCTTCGTAGCGCGGAAAATTCAGCACAAACTCCGGATTCGGCTTTTCGCCCGGCAAGTAGCGCCAGTCGTAAAACAGGATGCGCCCAAAGCCTTCGCGCGTCAGCGCCTTCAAGAATTGTTTCGGCACCATCTGGTCCGTGTCCACATTCACGCGGTCCAGTGGCGCCACCATTCCCGTATGCGTATCAAACGGTTCCATTCGTCCTCACTCCACGCTCGCTACATCGAACTGCCGCACATCCACGAAGTGGCCGGCGATAGCGGCGGCGGCAGCCATAACGGGGCTGACAAGATGCGTGCGACTGTCTTTGCCTTGGCGGCCCTCGAAATTGCGGTTGGATGTGCTGGCGCTGCGCTCGTGTGCCGGCAACACGTCCGCGTTCATGCCGATGCACATGCTGCAGCCCGCGTCGCGCCACTCGAATCCCGCCTCGCGGAAAATTTTGTCCAGCCCTTCTTTTTCGGCGGCAGCCTTGATCCCGCGCGAACCGGGCACAATCAGCGCCTGCTTGATGCTGCGCGCCACGTGCTTGCCCGCCACGAGATGCGCGGCCGCGCGCAGATCATCGAGCCGCGAATTCGTGCAGGAGCCGATAAACACGCGGTCCACGGGAATATCCACAATCGGCGTGCCCGCTTTCAGGCCCATGTATTTCAGCGCGCTTTCCGTGGCTTTCTGATCGTTGGGATCCTTGAACGCGCCAGGATCCGGTACGCGTCCCGTTACGCTCGTCACCATGCCCGGATTCGTTCCCCAGGTCACCTGCGGCGCAATTTCCGACGCTTGCAGCTCGACGGTCATGTCAAACTTTGCGCCGTCGTCCGTCTTCAGCGTCTTCCAGCGCTCCACCGCTTCCTGAAACGCTTTGCCCCGCGGCACAAACGGCCGCCCTTCCAAATACGCGAACGTCGTCTCGTCCGGCGCCACCATGCCCGCGCGCGCGCCGCCTTCAATGGTCATGTTGCAGACGGTCATGCGCCCATCCATGCTCAATTCGCGAATCGCTTCGCCGCCATACTCCGCAACGTGGCCCGTCCCGCCGCTGATGCCAATCTTTCCGATAATCGCCAGAATGATGTCCTTCGCCGTGACACCTTTGGGCCGCTTGCCATGCACCAGAAGGTGCAGCGTTTTGCTTTTCGATTGCACCAGGCATTGCGTCGCCAGGACATGCTCGACTTCGCTCGTGCCGATGCCAAAGGCCAGCGTGCCAAACGCGCCGTGCGTCGAAGTGTGGCTGTCGCCGCAAACAATCGTTTGCCCCGGCTGCGTGATACCCAGCTCCGGCCCGATGATGTGCACGATCCCCTGGTTGCGGCTGTTCATGTCGAAGAGCCGCACGCCCGTTTCGCGGCAATTCTTCTCCAGCGCCTCGAACTGTAGGCGCGCGTCGGTATCCACGATCGGCAGCAAGCGGTCTTTGGTGGTAGTGGGAACCGAGTGATCCATCACAGCGAAGGTCAGATCCGGTCGGCGCACCTTGCGCCCTTCAGCCTTCAGTCCGGCGAACGCCTGCGGCGAAGTGCCTTCGTGAATCAGGTGCCGGTCAATATAGATAAGCGCCGGCTTGCCCGGCTCTTCATGCACCACGTGGTTTTCCCATATTTTTTCGTAGAGTGTTTTGGTTGGCATAGCGGCTCGGGTCGAATTTTAACACTGTCGAAACATAGGTTCCAATGCGCATCCTGTCAGGCGACTGGCGCGGGAGTGGGCCTGCCACCCGCTGAGAAAGAGGTTGACATGTGGCAAAGACGGCGTATACTCCCCTGAGATACTTATGGGTAGCGCTCCTTCCCATGGCCCAGAAAAAAGATGAACCTGGCGATTTGCTGAGAGACACGCTCGACCTGCTGATCCTGAAAACGCTGAGCCGCGGGGAGATGCACGGCTACGACGTCGCAGAGTACATCGAGGAGACGAGCGAAGAGGTGCTGCGCGTCGAAGAAGGCGCGCTGTATCCGGCGCTCCATCGCCTGGAAGTTCGTGGACTGCTCGCGGCGGAGTGGGGCGTATCGGACAACAACCGGCGGGCGAAATATTACCGGCTGACGGCGGCGGGCCGGAAACAGCTTGCGGAAGAAACAGCGCACTGGAAGCGCATGGCGAACGCGATTGCGCGGATTCTGGAGCCTGCGTAAGGAGGAGCTATGCCGCACGAGTGGTTGACGGAGGCGTGGCGGCGAGTGAAGGCGCTGGCGATGCGGAGAAGGCTGGAGCGCGACCTGGAGGAGGAACTGCAGTTCCATCTGGCCAAGCGCGCGGAGAAGAATCGCCGTTTGGGACTTGCCGCGGATGAGGCGCAGACGGCGGCACGGCGGCGATTTGGGAACGTTGCCCTGGTGAAAGAGGACTGCCGCGAGGTGTGGATCTTTTCCTGGGTGGAAACGCTCTGGAAGGACGTGCGTTACGCGGCACGGATTCTGGCAAAAAGCCCGGGATTCGCGGCGGTAGTCATTTGCTCGCTGGCGCTGGGCATCGGAGCAAACACCGCGGTCTTTAGCGTGATGAACGCGGTGTTGCTGCATGGTTTGCCATACGAGCATCCAGAGGAACTGGCGACGATATTCTCCACACAGAAATCGGATCCTACCTCAGATAAAGATGTCGTGCCGCTTGCAGACGTAGCGACCTGGAAAAAAGCGAATCACGTCTTTGCCGACATGGGTGCGGTAGGTTTTGTCGACTTGGCTACCCTAGCCGGGCTCGGCGAACCGGTGCAGGTGCCCGTCCAATCCGTGACTCCCAACTTTTTCACTTTGGTTGGAGTGCAGCCCGTGTTGGGGAGAGTCTTCCGCGTTGAGGAGAGTCACGAAGACTCTCAGACGGTGGTTATCAGTGACGCGCTATGGAAAACAAAGTTTCACGGCGACGCAGGAGTACTTGGGACGACATTTCGCATTGACGACGTTGTCTCAACGGTCGTTGGAGTGATGCCAGCGGGTTTCAAGACGTTCGGGCCGTGGTTCACGGGAAAGCGAGCAGACGTATGGCAGCCCGTCAATCCCGAAGACGCCAGATACGCAAACCGTGGAGGCTTCTACATTGTGCCGCTGGCGCGGCTGAAACGCGGAGTAACCGTGCCGCAAGCGCAACTGGAGATGGACGTGTTAGCACAAGCCCTGGAGAACGCTTATCCACAGCAAAACAAAGGAGTCGGGGCAGAAGTGGTTCCGCTGCATGAAACACTCTACAAAAACGCGCAGAATACCTTGTATCCACTTCTGGGGGCGGTAGGATTTATTCTGCTTATCGGATGCGTCAATGTAGCGAACCTGATGCTCTCGCGGACAGAGAGCCGGCGAAGGGAGTATTCGGTGCGGGCGTCGCTGGGCGCGGGCCGGCGGCGGCTCATGCAGCAGTTGCTGGTGGAGAGCGGGTTGTTGACTCTGTTGGGCGGCTTGCTGGGCGTCCTGCTTTCTTTCTGGGGAATCCATGTGCTGGGCGCACTGTCGAAGAATCTCCCAGACGCGGAGAACATTCGCATTAGCGGCCGGGTTTTGCTATTCGCGGGCGGGCTCAGCCTCTTAACCGCGCTGCTGTTCGGGATGGCTCCGGCTTTCCGAGCTTCGCGCGCGGATCTGCAGGACGCACTCCGCGAGGGAGAAAGCAGAACGGCGACCGGAAAACATAGAGGGCCGCGGTATTTGCTGGTGGTTGCCGAAGTGGCCCTGGCGATGGTGCTCCTGGTGGGCGCCGGGCTGATGATCAACAGCCTGCTTCGCGTGTTGCTTCCGTCTCCAGGCTTCGATCCGGCAAACGTCTTGACGATGACCGTGCTTTTCCCCGGCACGGGAGGGAAGTACCTGGAGAAAAGTCCAGGGAAGCCGATGGAGAGAATATCTCCAAAGGTAACCGCCTATCACCGACAATTGCTGGAAGGGGTTGCGGCGCTGCCCGGCGTCGAGTCCGTAGGCATGATCACGATACTTCCGCCGTTAGGAGCGGGGGGCAGGACGCTTTCGATCATAGGCCGTCCCGCACCGGAGAAGAGGCCTTTCGTAGGCTTCAACGAAGTGAGCCCGAGCTACTTTCGCACCATGAGGATCCCGCTCAAGAAGGGCCGCTACTTTGATGAACGCGATACGACGAATGCGCCATGGGTGGTAATCATTAGCGAGACAACGGCAAACCGCTATTTTGCGAACGAAGATCCCATTGGGCAACAGATTCTGCTGCACTATACGTTCAACGAAGTGGACGAAGAGCGGCCTCGCCAGATCGTAGGTGTTGTGGGCGAGGTCAAGCAAGTCGGAATGGGCGGGCTCCACCCACTTATCTACGAATCGTATCTTCAGCAGCCGGAAGTGTATCCGGGCGGCAGCGATGGATTTCATTTGGGTGGGACGCTAGTAATCCGTACGGTTTCGGATGTGCATGCTCACGAAGCCGACATCATTGCCACAGCGAAGCAGATGGTGAAACAGATGGACCCCGATCAGCCCGTCACTGACATCAGGACGATGGAGGACATGCTGGGGGAATACATGAGCGGCGATAAGACCTATGTCCTCGTGCTCGGGGTTTTCGCGGGCATAGCCGTGGTCCTGGCAGCGATCGGCGTATATGGCGTCCTTTCTTATTTTGTCAACCAGCGCACGCGCGAATTGGGCATTCGGTATGCGCTCGGGGCGCAGCGAAGCGATGTGCTGTTGTTAGTCGGCAAACTTGGCCTGCTGCTTGTCAGTGCAGGATTGGCGGTTGGCGTTGTGCTGGCCCTCGGGCTCAATCGGTTCATGAAGGAGCACCTCTGGCTGTTTCACGTGAAGGCGACCGATCCGGCGACCTATGCCGCCGTGGGAATCGTGCTGGCGTGCATCGCGTTGCTCGCGTGCTATGTCCCCGCCCGCCGTGCCACAAATGTAAATCCCATGACGGCGCTGCGGCATGAGTGACGCTTCGGGTGCCGTTCATTCGGCGGAACCCGGTGGACTTCGGAAATGGAGTCTGGACAGTTCTGAATTATGTAGGCTGCAGTTCAGTCCTTATGAGGATCGTTAGCGGCGCGGGTTGGGGAAGTGGGTGCGGTTTCTGTATCATTCCTGTCCATGGAGATTGTGCTTAGCGAAGTGGAGGCGCGCGTCCTTGGGTGTTTGATCGAAAAAGAGATCACCACGCCGGAATATTATCCGTTGTCGTTGAATGCGCTGGTGAATGCGTGCAACCAGAAATCGAACCGCGATCCGCACATGAATTTGAGTGAGAGCGACGTGTCGCAAGCGTTGCGCGGCTTGGGTCAGCACGGGCTGGCGCGGTCGGCGAGCACGGACAGCCGCGTGGCGAAGTACGAACATCGCCTGGCGGAAATGTACAATTTCACGCGCCCCGAGACGGCGATTTTGTGCGAGCTGATGTTACGCGGGCCACAGACGCCGGGGGAATTGCGCAGCCGCGCCGAGCGCATGCATCCCTTCGAGGACTTGGGTCTGGTGCATTCCACGCTGAAACATTTAATGGAACGCGAACCGCCGCTGGTGGGTTTGTTGCCGCGGCAGCCGGGAACGAAAGAAGCACGCTACGGGCAGTTGCTGTCGGGCGCGGCCGAGGCACACAACGTGTCTACGCGCGAAGCTCCGCCCGCACAGAGCGCGAAGGAAACAGCGCCGGACACATCCGGCGACGAAGCGCAGCGGGCTAGCCAACTCAAAAGCAAAGTGGAGCATCTGGAAAAAGAGGTGGCCGATTTGCAGCGGCAGTTCGCAGAATTCCGGAAGCAGTTCGAGTGAGTCACGCCTCGAAGAAAGATTGGGAATTTGCGCAGAGCGCACAGAGGACGCGGAGAAGAGATGGAATGCAGCGGGAAAAGTGCCCCAAAACGAGGGACCAAGGAAACGTTCTTTTTTTTCATTCGAAGGGTTGACAGGTGGCCCGGTGAGTTTTTAACATGATGCTTCACAAATTGAAGCGTGGTAACTGCTTGGGGCGATTCAAGTTGTACATCTTGTGGCAAGAAACAAAAAATACATGATCACAGTAAAACAGCTTACGAAGAGGTACGCACGCAACACGGCTGTCGACCACATCTCGTTTTCCATCGAAAAGGGCCAGATCGTGGGCTTCCTGGGGCCGAACGGCGCCGGCAAAACCACGACCATGCGCATGTTGACGTGCTTTCTGCCACCAACATCGGGCACGGCCAACGTCGCGGGATTCGACGTGCTCGAAGAGCCGCAGGAAGTAAAGAAGCGCATCGGCTATTTGCCGGAGACGCCGCCGCTTTATCCGGAGATGCGCACTGGCGAATACCTGGGCTTCGTCGGAGCGTTGAAAGGCTTGTCGGGCGGTCACTTGAAGGAGCGTGTGAACTATGTGTGCGAGCGCTGCGCCGTGGCGGACGTGCGCGATAAGCTCATCAGCAAACTCTCGAAAGGCTACCGGCAGCGCGTGGGGCTGGCGCAGGCCATCATCCACAACCCGGATGTGCTGATTCTGGACGAGCCCACCGCCGGGCTCGACCCGAAGCAGATCAACGAAACGCGCGATCTGATCAAGGGCCTGGCGGGCGACCACACGATTATTTTGAGCACGCACATTCTGCCGGAAGTGGAGCAGACCTGCCAGCAAGTGATCATCATCAACAAAGGAAAGGTGATCGCTACGGACTCCGTGAACAACCTGCAGAATCGCGCGCGCGGAGCGGAGTCGGTACTGGTGGAAGTGGCGGGGCGCAACGGCGAGCTCGATCCCAAGACGGTGCTGAACCGGCTGGAGATGGTGTCGGGCGTCAGCAAAGTGGTCTTCAAAGAGAAGCGGCAGGCGCGCAGCGTGTTCGAGGTGGAGAGCGGAAAGGGTCGGCTGGTGCGCGGCGATATCGCAAGGGCGGTGGTAGAAGCGGGATGGGATTTGAATGAGCTGCGGCCGTCGGCGATGAGCCTGGAAGAGGTTTTCCTGCAGCTTACTGGCGATCAATCCACAGGCGCGGCGCAGGAACCGGAACTTGCGGCGAAGGGGGCAGAGAAGTGAGAAATATCTTTCTAATCTGGCGCAAGGAGATGCACAGCTATTTTGTGTCGCCGATTGCGTACCTCCTTTTGACGCTGTTCGCGTTCATCTTCGGCTGGTTCTTTTGGATCATTCTGAACTCGTTTGTGGAATATGGCATGGAGTCCATGATGCGTGGGGAGATGTACCCCATGAACCTGAATGAGCAGGTGATTCGTCCGCTGCTGGGCAACGCCGGCGTGATTGGGCTATTTCTGATTCCCATGATCACTATGCGGCTGTTTGCCGAGGAAAAGCGGAGCGGCACAATTGAGCTGCTGGTGACTTCCCCGATTCGCGATGGCGAAGTGATTCTCGGGAAATGGCTGGCGGCGCTGACCATGTACGGCGCGCTGCTGCTGCTCACGGCATTGAACCTGATTTTCCTGTTCAAATATGGGAACCCGGACTGGAAGCCCTTGGCCATTGGTTATTTGGGGCTGCTGCTGCAGGCGGCGGCGCTGCTGGCCATCGGCATGTTCATTTCCACGCTGACGCGCAACCAGATTGTCGCGGGCGGCGCGACGTTCGGGGTGTGCTTGATGTTTTGGGTGGTGGGATGGGTGAGCGTCAGCGGAGGTGGGTTTAGCGGCGCTACCTGGGCGCAGGTGCTTTCTTATCTGTCCATCGTTTCGCACAATGAGTCCTTCGCGAAAGGGCTGCTGGACTCGAAGGACGCCGTCTATTACCTGAGCCTGACGTTTGTGGGCATATTTCTTACTGCGCGCTCGCTGGAGTCGCTGCGGTGGAGGTCGTAAGTGAACAAAGAGTTTTTGAAGGCGCGACAAACAAAATACGTGGCGTACGCGACCCTATATATTGTCGTGACCCTGGCAGTGGTGACGGTGGCCAACATCCTGGCGAATCGCTACGACAAGTCGTACGACACCACCTCGAACAAGCGCTACACGCTCTCCGAGCAGACCAAGAAAGTGGTGCAGGGTCTGAAGCAGGACGCGACGATTACGTATTACGACCAGACCACGCACTTCGCGGACGCCAAGGACAAGCTGGACCAGTACGCGACCCTTTCGCCGAAGGTGCATGTCGAGTATGTGGACCCGGACAAGAAGCCGGAGGTGGCGCGGGCGGCGGGGATCAAGAATTACGGCACGACGATTGTGCGCATTGGCATGAACAAGAACGAAGCCAAGAGCACCAGCGAAGAGGACATCACGGGCGCTTTTATTCGCGATTTGAAGAGCACGACGCGCACAGTTTGCTTCGTTGAAGGCAGCGGGGAACACCAGCTTGATGACACGTCGCGCAGCGGGTACCAGCGATTGAAGGATTTGCTGGGGAAGGATGATTACCAGGCCAAGGCGATCGACCTGCTGACCAAGGCGGAAGTGCCCGGCGATTGCACGGTGGTGGTGGTAGGCGGCCCGCGGAGCGACTACCTGCAACCCGAAGTAGACGCGTTGAAGAAGTACGTCGAGAACGGCGGGCGCGCGATGTTCCTGGTGGATCCGCCGCTGAAGATGGGCCGCGACCAAATCGGAGACAACGAAGCGCTGACGGCGGTGCTGGAGAGCTGGGGCGTAACGCCCAACAAAGACCTGGTGGTGAGCATGAACCCCATCGGACGCGTCCTGGGAGCGGGGCCGGAAGTGGCGCTGGTGATGCGCTACGACACCCATGCCATCGTCAACGAGATGAAGGGGACGGCGACGGGATTCCCGATCTCGCGCTCGCTGGAAACGAAGAACGGCGACAAGACCTCGGTCACCAAGCTGTTTGACGCTTCCGAGGGCAGCCTGGGCTGGACGAAACTGGACGACCTGAACATCAATCCGAACGATCCGAAGAATAAGCAGGGACCGCTGACGCTGGCCGCCGCGGGGACGTACACGACCGGGAAAGAGAATTCGCAGGGACGATTCGTGGTCATCGGCAGTTCGGAGTGGGCGACGAACGGCTACCTGGGCTTTCAAGGGAATCGCGATCTGGCGTTGAATGCCATCGAGTGGCTGTCGTCGGATGAAGAGTTGATTTCGATCCGGCCGAAGGAGCCGGAAGACCGGCGGGTCACGATGACCGAAGCGCAAATGCGCTGGGTGCGGCTTACCGCCCAGTTTGTGTTTCCGCTGGTCGTGCTGGTGGCGGGATTTACGGTGTGGTGGCGCCGCAGGTAGAGCGCTGCCGGTTGTGCTGCGAGCGGATTTGAACCTCAGAACAATGCTCAAAATGTCGGGACGAGTCCAATGAAAGGTTATGGTCTATTGATTGCCGCTCTCGTGCTTGCGGCGCTCTCGGGTGTTCTGTACTGGTCCAATCACAAAAAGCCGTCGGACAGCGACGTGAAAGTTTCCGCGGACGTGCCGCCGAAAATTCTGACGGTTCCGGAAGCCGAGATCACGCGGGTTGATATCAAGCGCAAAGGCCAGGACGACGTCACGCTAGCGAAGAATGACGCGGGCAAATGGCAGATCACCGCGCCAAAAGCGCTGGCCGCGGACCAGAGCTCCGTGGGAAGTGTGGTTTCGACGCTCTCGGATTTGAGCTCGGAGCGGTTGATTGAGGACAAAGCCACAGATCTGAGCCCGTACGGCTTGGCACAGCCTACGGAAGAAGTGGACATCACGCTGAAGAGCAACAAGACGCAGAAACTCTTGATTGGCGACAACACGCCCACGGGGAATGCCGCGTACGTGGCGGTCGCGGGCGATCCGCGCGTCCTTACGATGGCCAGCTATACCAAGACGAGCCTCGACAAAGGCGCCAACGATTTGCGCGACAAGCGGCTGCTGACGTTCGATTCGGACAAGTTGAGCCGCGTGGACCTGGACGCCAAGAAGCAGGAGATCGAGTTCGGGCGCAACAAGGATCAGTGGCAAATCGTGAAGCCGAAGCCGCTGCGCGCGGATGACTCGAAAGTGCAAGAGCTGATTCGCAAGCTGGGCGACGCGCGTATGGATTTGAGCGGCACGGCCGACGACCAGAAGAAAGCCGCGGCGGCGTTTGCGGCGGGCACGGAAGTGGCGAAGGCCAAGCTGACCGACGCGTCCGGTACGCAGGAGCTGGACGTCCGCAAAAACAAGGATGATTACTACGCGAAGTCCAGCGTGGTCGAAGGCGTGTACAAAGTGGGAAGCGATGTGGGCCAGGCGCTCGATAAGAGCGTGGACGATTTCCGGAACAAGAAGCTGTTCGATTTTGGGTTTAACGATCCGGAGAAGATCGAGTTTCGCGATGACGCCAAGACGTATTATTTGACGAAGGGCGGGCAGGATTGGTGGCTGCCGGATGGGAAGAAGGCGGACGCGATTCCAGCGGAGACGTATCTGGAGAAAGTGCGCGACCTGGCCGCCAGCAGATTTGTGGATTCAGGATTCACGACGGAGGCCATGGAGTTTACGGTGACGCCGGGCGGCGGGAAGAGCGTGGAGAAAGTGCTGATTGCCAAGAATGGCGACCGCTACATTGCCAAACGGGAAAATGAGCCGGCGCTGTATGAGTTGGATCCTGCGGCGGTGAAGGACTTGCAGAAGGCGGCAGGGGATTTGAAGGCGGCGCCAGAGCCGGTGAAGCCCGCGGCTACGGGGAAGCCGAAGAAGTAGGGGAAGTTGTGGCGTTAGCCGGGTTTTGCTGCGGCGCGCATGGCGCGGTCGAGAATGAGTTTTTCTTCGGGAGTCAGTGGGCGGACAGCGCCCTTGGCTAAATCGCCGAGCGCCAGTGGGCCGATGGCCACGCGGATGAGACGCAACACTTCGATGTTCTGAGCGTCCAGCAAGCGGCGAATCTGCCGATTTTTCCCTTCGTCCAGAATGATTTCCAGCCAGGAGTTGCGTTCGCCGTGGCGCAGGAGGGCAGCGTGCTTGGCGCGTAGCGCTTCGCCAGTGTCCGCGTGGACGCCGCGCTGGAGCGTTTCGAGGAGCGCGGAATCGGCAATGGCGCCGATTTGCACATGATAGGTTTTGTCGAGATGCGTTTCGGGAGCGGTGATGCGATTGGCCCATGCAGTGTCGTTGGTGAAGAGCAGCAGGCCTTCGCTGGCTTGATCGAGGCGGCCCACCGCGGAGCACCACGGCGTGTTGGCGGGGAGATACGCGTAAACGGTTGCGCGGCCCTTTTCGTCGGAAGCGGTGGTGACTACGCCGCGAGGCTTGTTGAGCGCAAGATAGATTTTTGCGGCGGGTTCGAGAAGCTGGCCGGCGACTTCGATGCGGTCTTTGCCGAGATGTACAGGAGTTTCCGGATCGCGGCGCAGCGCGCCATTGAGGCGAACTTTGCCGGCACGAATGAGCCGCGCAGCTTCCGCGCGCGAGCAGAAGCCGAGTTTGGAGACGGCGCGCGCCAGGCCCACCGCGTGGGGATCCTGAGCCACGACCCTATTCTCCTAAAACCGGAATTTTCGTAAAGCTGCCCGGTTCCGCGGCCTCGACGGCAGCCCTAATCCGCTTCAGGTGCGGCCGAATGAATTCCCAAATCGCACTTTCCAGGACGATGATGGCGATTTTCCGACGCGGCAAATTCTGTTGATAGCGAATATTCTGGTCGGAGGTGATGAAGACATCGAAGCCAGCGACCTCCGCCGCGTCAAGCAGCTCGCCGTTCTTGAGTTGGTCCCACGCCTGCGAGCGGCATTCGTTTACGATGTGGCCGCGCAGGCCGGAAGCGACTCCTCTGGGCGTGCAGTTGTCGAGCAGAACACGCATTCAGGAAGAACTGACAGGAACGTCGAGGCTGCGCGCCGCAAATTCAAGGACGGCCTTAATTTCTTCACGCGAGACGGGGAATTGCTCGATGATTTCGTCGACGGTCATTCCATGCTCTAGATTGTCGAAAACGACCGAGACGGGAGTCCGAGATCCCTTAAACAGCCAGGCGCCGCCCACCTTGCCGGGGATTCTTTCGACGGCGGGGCATTGTGACCAGTCAAGGGGCATGTCTCCTCGCGTGCCTTTGCTCAGGCTCTCTTTTTTGCATGATATCACGTTGCGGGTGACGTGGATGCAGGCGCCGGTGCGGATGCGGGTGACGCGGGCGTGTCGTGCTTGACGGGGCCGAAGCGCTGGGCGAGCCAGGCGCGCACTTCGTCAGGGTCGTAGTGGAAGGGCCCCATGCCGCCACGGTAAGCGATGCGGCCGCGTTCGTCGATGACGTAGAGGCGCTCGGGCCAGGCGGAATAGGCGGTGTCGGCGGCGTTGGAGATGTCGTCGATGCCGAAAGCAATGGGATAGTTGAAGCGCTTGATGAAATCGTTGGCGATGGCCACGCGCTGTGCGAGGGTCTTGGGCTGCGCGTAGCAGACGTCTTCCTTCACGTTGGACTTCATTTGCCACTCATCGGTGGGATGCGCTTCGCGGACGTACACGGTGAGAAAATCCGCGTGGTCTTTATAATCGTTGTAAATCTTCACCACGTCGCCGACGTGGCGGCGGAAGGGCGGTCAAGTGTAACTGCCGAAGATGACGACCAGCGGGCGGGCGCCGGTGCGTTCGCGGATGTGAAAGTGGTTCGCGCCATCGAGCGCCACGAGGCGCGCATCGGGCGCGTCGTCACCGACTTTGAGATTGCCGCGGTGCATGTGCGGCAACGCGTAGCGCACCATGCCGTAGGCGTCCCTAGGACTGCCGGCCATGACCGAGAGGCCGATGAAGGCGGCGAGCAGCAGGACGAGGAAAATGCCGAGTGTCCATTTCCACAAAGGGCTCATCGTCAGTTATTCCACCCACTCCGAGATGCGCGATCTTGGGCGCGGCAACCCGAGGAACTGCCCCGGCGACCGCAAAAGCGACAAAACATGGGAGCGAACCGTAGCATCCAGAAAAGCCGCACGGAATAGTATTTTTGCACTATCCGAGATACGCGACAACGAACTTCGCAAGTCTTCAGCGGCCGTCCCTCGCCAAAAGGCGCTCGCGCTCGGCCTGGTAACGGGCGAGGGAGCGCTCAATCACCGTTGCCGCCGCGTAAGCTGGCCGTATATCTTCCACCTCAACCTTTTTCCCTTCAAGCTGCTTGTAGTCCTGGAAAAAGCGCTTCAGAACCAGCAGCCGGTGCGGAGGAAGATCGCGGGCCTCGATATAGCTGCTGAATTCCGGATCGTTGGTGGCCACGGCGATGATTTTGTCGTCGCTGGCGCCGGAATCGATCATGGTCATCAAGCCAATGGCGCGGGCTTTGATGAGCGCCAGTGGCTGCACCGGCTCCTGGCAGAGCACCAGCACGTCGAGCGGGTCGTTGTCTTCGGCGTAGGTCTGGGGAATAAAGCCGTAGTTCGCCGGGTAAAAGACCGCGGAGTGGATGATGCGGTCGACTTTCAAGAGCCCGGTGGTTTTGTCCAGTTCGTATTTCACGTTGGAGCCCAGCGGGATTTCGATGACCGCTTGAAAGTCGCGCGGCAGCTCTTTGCCGGGTGACACGTCGTGCCAGGGATGAACCATGGGCCGTCCTTCTTGCAGGATCCATTATCTCTTGGAACCGGCCCTTTGCGTTAACCGACGCACCCCACGTTGGAAAAGTAGAACGGCGCGGAGTCCGGTTTCTTGGCAAGCCTTGGGGACGAAGGGGCACGGGGCTGGGCAAAGACGATTATCGCTGCTCGCCGTCTATAGAATCGGTGCGGAGCTGGCTGGGTGAAGCGTAGTGAACATGCGTTCTGGGGTAGCAGGCAGACACCGAAGGAGACGTGACATGCGCAAGGGAAACTGGATCGCGGATCTCTGGCAGGACTTGCGCTACGGGGTGCGGACGCTTTTGAAGAGCCCGGGATTTGCAGCCGTGGCGGTGTTGACCGTGGCGCTGGGGATGGGGGCGAACACGGCGATTTTTTCGATCGTCAATGCCGTACTGCTGAAGCCGCTGCCGTTCCGGCAGCCGGAGCGGGTCGTCGCACTGTGGCAGACGGAAACAGCACCCGGCTCGTTTCCCCTGACCGGCGAGGACTACACGGACTGGCGCACGCAAAACACCACGTTCGAAGACATGAGCTTGTACTCGTGGCCCACTAATTATAACGCCAGCAGTGACCAAGGTGCGGAAAGCGCGGTCGTGGGGCGGACGCAAGCCAACTTTTTTGAATTGCTCGGCGTGCCGGCGCAACTCGGGCGGACCTTCGCGCAAGGCGAGGATCGGAATGGCGGAAGCCACGTCGTGGTGTTAAGCAATGCGTTTTGGAGGAAGCGCTTCGCGGGGCAGCCGGATGCACTGGGGAAGACGCTGCAATTAAATTCCGAGCCGTACACGGTGGTGGGCGTGATGCCCGCCTGGTACACGCTGCCGGCGACCGCGGATGTCTGGATCCCTCTGGACATGAGCAAAGACAAGCTTGGCCCGCGGGGAGAGCACCGGTGGAGAGCCATTGGCCGCGTGAGAGCCGGCGTAAGCATTGCGCAGGCCCGCGCGGATTTGCGGACAATTGCAGAGAGGATCGAGGAGCAGTTCCCGGATTCGAACCGCAATGTGGACGCGATTGTGACGCCCATGCGCGACGACCTGGTCGGAAACGTTCAGTCACAATTGCTGCTTCTGTTTGGGTCGGTCGGTTTGGTGTTGGTGATAGCCTGCGCCAATGTGGCGAATCTGTTGTTGGCGCGCGCCACGAACCGCCGCCGAGAAGTGGCGATACGCAGCGCGTTGGGCGCGGCGCGCGGCCGGTTGGTGCGGCAACTCCTCACAGAGAGCGTGCTGCTGTCGTTGTTTGGCGGAGCGCTTGGCGTGGCCATCGCTTACCTAGGAGTAGACGTGCTACTTACGGAGCTGCCGCCAAACGTGCCGCAGCCGAATCCCATCACCGTGGGAATCGTGCCACTGCTCTGCACGTTTGGAACGTGCCTGCTGGTTGGAGTTTTGTTTGGTCTCGCACCGGCCCTGCAGGCGGCGGAAGTGGGCTCGGCGGAGGCGCTGAAGTCACGGGGCAGCCTGATGGCGGGCGGCACGCGGCGCGGCCATTGGCTGAGAGATACGCTGGTGGCGAGCGAAATCGCGTTGTCGCTGGCCCTGCTCATTGGCGCGGGACTTCTGCTGAGGACCTTCGCGAATTTACGCGCCACGGACGTCGGTGTGCGTGGCGACCATGTGTTGACGGCATCGGTGCGCTTGCCGGCTAACAAGTACGCGTCGTTTGACGAGGCACGCGAATTCTACGTTCAACTGCTTGGCAGATTGCAAGCAGCGCCAGGCGTGCAGGTTGCGGCGGTGACCACGAAACTGCCGCTTCTCGGAGGCAGCAACGGATACATCATCATTCCGGGACAACAAACGGAGTCCATGACCGGCCCGCTAGTCGAGAACTCCTCGGTGAGCGACGACTATTTTCGCGCCATGGGGATTCCACTTCTCGCGGGACGCGAATTTCAGCCGCAGGATTCCGAACTGACGACCAAGCTCCTGCACGAGGCGCTTCCCGCAAAGACGCAAGCGGAAGGGCAAGCCATCGCCGCCAAGTACGTTTTGCCTGCGGTCATTAACCAGACGATGGCCAAGACGTTTTGGCCGAAGGAGAGCGCGATTGGCAAAGTATTTGAGAATTTTACGAAATTCCAGGTGGTCGGAGTGGTTGGCGACGTAAAGCAGCAGCAGTTGCGCGGACCGGCCATGCCCGAAATTTATTATCCGCTGGACTGGGAGCTGAGCGATGCGAACCGGCCGTACTCCATCGTGGTGCGCAGCACCGGACCACCCGAGGCTCTGACCGGCACGGTGCGCAGCGCAGTGCAGGGACTGGACGCGGGCCTGGCGCTCATGCGCGTGCGCACGATGCCGCAAATCATGGCGGAATCCATGACCGACACGAAATACGAGGCAGCCTTGCTTGGCGGAATGGCGGCGCTGGCGCTGATTCTGGCGGCGGTGGGAACCTATGGAGTGATGTCGTACGTCGTGGGCCAGCGAACGAACGAAATTGGAATTCGCATGGCGTTGGGCGCCGGGCGTTCCAGGATTTTGCTGATGGTGGCGCGGCAGGCGGGGACGCTGGTGGGCATTGGAATTGTGCTGGGCTGGGCGGGAGCGGCCGGTGGGACGCAACTCATAAAAAATCTGTTGGTTGGCGTGCCGCCAGTGGATGTGCCGACGTACGCCGCGGTGGCGGCGCTGCTGGCTGTCGTGGCGCTGGCCGCGTGCTATTTGCCGGTTCGCCGCGCCATGCAAGTGGACCCGATGGTGGCGCTGCGCGACGAATAAGATCGGATTGTGCACCGAGCACGGCCAAGGGAAAAGCTCCGCACCGCAGCGGCTACTACGCGGCCGGCGGCGCCGGCAACTCGCGCCGCTTGCTCCAGAAATAGATGGCGAACACGATGGCGATGATGGGCACGACACAGCCGAACTCGTCGATGTACCAAGCCGTTTTTCCGGTGTCCTTGGTGATCGGCGTGAAGATTCCCTGAATGTATAGATTGTGGCTGGCATGCAGCATGGCCCCGGTCCAAAGACTGCCCGACTTGAGCCGCATCCACGCGAAGACGAAGCTGATCGAGACCACCATCACCGTAAAACAGCTCAGCCCGTACCACGTCGCCGTTCCATTGTTATAGCCGCCGTAAATCAAAATCGGGTAATGCCAAGCCGACCACACCACGCCGCTGATGAGAGCGGTCACCGTGAACGAGGTGGTCTTGGAAAGTTCCGGCACCAGAAAACCGCGCCAGCCTATCTCTTCTCCCAGTGCACTGGAAAGGCTGCCAATTAGCCCGTAGATCGCGATGAGCGCAAATCCAATTAGCAGAGAAACCCAATGCGGGCCATTGAGATGCGCGCGTTTGGCGACCGCGTCGAGGTACTGCTCGTTTCCGAAGGCTCCCAAATGAAACGTCCAAACGATGACGTAGGCGATGGTTGCGTACAGGATCGGTATCAGCCAGCTCCAGAATTGATACTTCGGCTCGCCCCACTTCCAGCCCAGGTCCGTAAGGCTCCTGCCATTCAGCCGCAGCGTAAGCATGCCGGCCAGCGCGGGACACCACATCAGACCGAGCACGTATACTCCGCCGCCGGTGCGCAAACCGCCGGCGCGAAGAATCAGAAAGTAAAAACAGGAACTAAATGCGAACAACAGCACCAGATAGGTGAGCACCTGGACGCGCGAACGCGCGGGCTGAGGCATGCGGCCCTCCTTTTGTGGCTTTACCGGCGTGGACCATATAACGGGAGCCGCGGGCAGGCAAGGCCGTGCGCGCTTAGGCGCGTGCTTTCTCAATCATGTCTTCCCAGATGCCCTTCGACTTGAGGATGAGCTCGACGGCCTCGCGAATCGCGCCTCTTCCGGCGTTGGCGCGCGTGACGTAGTGCGCCGCGAGCTTCACTTCGAGAACCGCATCGCCCACGGCTACGGCCAGGCCGACGCGGCGCATCACAGGCAAGTCCGGAAGATCGTCCCCGACATAGGCCACCGCGGATTCGGGGACACCGGTCTTTTGCAGGATGTCTTCGAGCGCAGGGATTTTCGTTGGCTGCTTCTGATAAATGAATTCCATGTGCATTTCATGAGCGCGGCGCAGGAGCGCGGCACTCTCGCGTCCCGTGATGCAGCCAGTGCGCAGGCCCGCGGTATGTGCAAGCGTCAAGCCCTGGCCGTCATGGGCGTCGAATGTTTTGATTTCGAGCGCCGAGCCGTCAGGCTGCGAGAGCAACGTCACCGAGCCGTCGGTGAGCGTGCCGTCCACGTCCATCAAGAGAAGCTGAATCTGAGCAGCTCGTTTTTTCAGCGAAGCGGGGACCTTCGAGGAGCGCGGCAAAAAATCCTCCTGACGTTGGAATTGTGACCGAGCAGTGTAGCAGAAGAAAAAGGGCGCAGGCCGCTGCCACTGCACGATTGTAGGGGAGGGGCTTGCCGCTCCGTTTGCGATTTCGTCAACCGCCTTATGCTGCGAGGCGGCTCGGCGCCAGGCCCCGGTTAGCGCCGATATTCCGCCAGGCGCTAAAAAAAGCAAAAAATAAGCTTGACCCTGACGTAACGTCAGAGTGGAGGCTTTCTCCTGGAGGCGGGCTGTGAAGCAAGACACGAAGCTGTACCACACGCAGGAGTTCGCTAGGCTGGTCGGCGTAACCGTGCGCGCGCTGCATCATTACGACCGGCTGGGCTTGTTGCGGCCGAAGCAGCGGTCGCAAGTGGGCTACCGGCTCTACGCGGAGCGCGACTTCGCGCGGCTGGAACAGATTGTGGTGCTGAAGTTTCTCGGCATGCCTTTGAAGCAAATCAAAAGCCTGCTGGCCGCGCGCTGGAGCAAGCTGCTGGAAGGCTTCACCGGCGGCGATCCGGAAATTCAGAAAGGGTTGAACAAAATGTGGGCGGACCAGGCCAACTGGCCGGAAGCATCGCTGCGGGCTTACAAGGTCAAGCCGGAAGTGCAGGAGTTCATCATGAAGGCGATGCGCGCGGGAAAGTAGGGAGGCAGAACAACCGCGCGTCGCAGCAAACGGTACTGCCGTTCTGGAAACTCTGGCACAAATCCGTATTTTGCGGCGGGACGCTGGCTGACGGCCGCATGGCTACTAGTGGGCAAAATCGTACGCCGAATCTAACGTTGTCGAAGGTCGCTGCTGGAATTCAGGCGTAGCGCCGCCTTCCTAGTGGCTTTGGCCGGCTGGAAGCCGGCGCTGCGGTCGCTAGACGAGTTGCAGGCCCCACAAATCGTGCAAGTGGACGACGCCCAGAACCTTGCGTGCGTCGTCCACCACGACCACCGACGTAATCTTGCGCTTCTCCATCAAGTTCAGCGCTTCGCTCGCCAGGACGCGCGGACCAATGGTTTGTGGATTGCGCGTCATCGCCGCGCCCGCCGTCATTTCGAGCGTCGCGCCGCGATGCTTCTCCATTAGGCGGCGCAAATCCCCGTCCGTTAGGATACCCGCGAGGCGTCCGTCCGGCTCGAGCACCGTGGTCATGCCCAGCTTTTTCGCGGACATTTCATGGATGACATCGGGCATGGGCGTGCCCGCCGCCACGCGGGGCAGAGCTTCGCCCGAATGCATGGTGTGCTCGACCCGCAAGAGCTTTTGCCCAAGCCGTCCTGCGGGATGCAGCGCCGCAAAATCGTCGTGCTGGAAGCCGCGCCGCTCGAGCAAAGCGATGGCCAGCGCGTCGCCCACAGCCATTGCCACGGTCGTGCTGGCGGTCGGCGCGAGATTGAGCGAACAGGCTTCTTCGCGCACGCCGACATCAAGCGCTACGTCGCTGGCTTCGCCCAGCGTCGAATGAATATTTCCGGTGAGAGTGAGCAAGGGTGCTTCGAGCCGTTTCAGCGCCTCAAGCAGCGTGATGATTTCCTGTGTCTCGCCGCCGTAGGAAACGGCCAGCACCGCATCGCCGCGCGCAAGCATACCCAGATCGCCGTGCAGGGCCTCCGCGGGATGCAGAAAGAAGGACGGCGTGCCAGTGCTCGAAAGCGTCGCGGAGATTTTGCGTCCCACCAGGCCGGATTTGCCCATGCCGGTGACGACCACGCGGCCTTTACAGGCAAAGAGCAAGTCCACAGCTTTCTCGAACGTGGCATCGAGGCGCGCCAGGACTTCGTTGAGTGCTTGCGCTTCAATGCGCAGGACGCGGCGGGCCGTTTCGAGGCTCATTGCACGCTCCAGCGGCGCACCACGGTGGAAAGTTCCTTCAAGCGCTTGAGAAGGGCAGGGAGCTGTGCCAGCGGCAACGCGTTTGCACCATCGGAGAGCGCGGCGGCGGGATTGTCGTGCGTTTCGAGAAAAATGCCGTCAACTCCAGCTGCCACGGCGGCACGCGCCAATGGCTCGATGAATTCCGGCTGGCCTCCGCTGGCGTGACCTTGGCCTCCGGGAAGCTGCACGGAGTGCGTTACGTCGAAGACCACGGGATAACCGAGTTTTTGCAGAACCGGAAACGAGCGCATATCCACGACGAGGTTTTGGTAGCCGAAGGAAGCGCCGCGTTCGGTGAGAATGATTTTTGTGTTGCCGGTGCTGGCGATTTTCTCGACCACGTTGCCCATGTCCCAGGGCGAAAGAAACTGCGCCTTTTTGACATTGATGATGCGCCCGGTTTTGGCGGCGGCGAGAAGCAAATCGGTCTGGCGCGCGAGGAACGCCGGAATTTGCAGCACGTCGCACACTTCGGCGGCGGGCTGGGCTTGCGAGGCGTCATGAATGTCGCTCAGGATGGGCAACTTCATATCCGCTTTGATTTTGCCGAGGATGCGGAGGCCTTCCGTCAGACCGGGACCGCGAAAAGCCTTCACGGACGAGCGGTTCGCTTTGTCATAAGACGCTTTGAAAATGTACGGGACGCTGCAGTCCGCGGCGATTTTGGCGACCTTTTCCGCCATCATGCGGGCGTGCGCTTCGCTTTCAATGACGCACGGACCGGCAATCAGAAAAAGCGGATTGGCGTCGCCGAGGTGCAGCGAAGCGAGCGAAATTTCACGGGTAACGGGCATGGAAGGCATTGAAGATAGCACAGGGTGCGCGGAAACTGTGTTCCCGCGCGGACCTGGAGGCTAGGCGGTGGCGTGCGGCGCGGCACGCATGGTGGAGGCATGGGGCTCTTGCGCGGACGCGTGCTGCGGCTCCGGTATTTCCTCGGTCGCGGACACAGAGGAAGCCGGCGGGCGCAAACGGGCCTTGCGGTGCTCGAGCGCGGCGCCAATGAACGCCGCAAACAGCGGATGCGGCTCGAGCGGCTTGGACTTGAATTCGGGATGGAACTGGCAGCCCAAAAACCACGGATGTTCAGGCGCCTCGATAATCTCCACGTAATTTTCGTCGGGGGTGCGGCCGGTGATACGGAGCCCTGCGCCCAGCAATGTTTTTTCGTAGTCGCGATTGAATTCGTAGCGATGGCGGTGGCGCTCGCTAATTTCCAGCTTGCCGTAAGCGCGCGCCGCGAAGGAGCCCGGCTCGAGTTTGCAAGGCCAGGCGCCTAGCCGCATGGTGCCGCCCATTTCGTCCACGCCCAAAAGCTCACGCAGCTTGTAGATGACGCGGTGCGGCGTCTGCGGATCGAACTCCGTGCTGTCCGCCTGCTTCAGGCCGGCGGCATCGCGCGCGTACTCGATGGTGGCGCACTGCATCCCCAGACAAATGCCGAAGAAGGGCACTTTGCGTTCGCGCGCGTATTGAATCGTGTGCACCATGCCCTGAATGCCGCGCTTCCCGAATCCGCCGGGCACCAAAATGCCGTCAAAGCCGCGCAGGCGTGCCGCCGCGGTTTCTGCCGAATCGATTTCTTCCGCTTCAATCCATTCCAGAACGGTCTTGTAATTGTGCGCCAGCCCGCCATGCATCAGCGCTTCGCGCAAGCTCTTGTAGGCATCTTCGAGTTGCACGTACTTGCCCACCACGGCGATGCGCACTTCGCCAGCCGGATGGTGCATGCGATACACGAGATCGAGCCACGGCGCCATATCGGAGGGCCGGTTTTCCAGGTGCAGCAGGCGCAGGATTTGGGCGTCGAGGCCTTCTTTGCTCAATTCCACGGGCACCGCGTAAATGGTGTCCACATCTTCCATGGAAATGACGCAGGACTCCGCAACGTTGCAGAACAACGCGATTTTCTTTTTCAGCTCGCCGGGAATGTGGCGGTCGCTGCGGCAAAGCAAAATGTCGGGCTGAATACCGATGCCTAGCATCTCCTTCACGCTATGTTGCGTTGGCTTGGTTTTCAATTCGCCTGCCGCGGCGATGAAGGGCACCAGCGTGACGTGCACGAAGAGGGTATTCTGAGCGCCCAGTTCCAGGCGCAACTGGCGAATGGCTTCCAGGAAAGGCAGCGATTCAATGTCGCCGACGGTCCCGCCAATCTCTACGATGACGACATCCACGCCTTCCGAAACTTTTTTGATGGTCGCTTTGATTTCGTCAGTGACGTGCGGAATGACCTGTACGGTTTTGCCGAGGTAATCGCCGCGCCGCTCTTTGGTCAGAATGGTTTCGTAGATACGTCCCGTGGTCCAATTATTGTCGCGGGAAAGCTTGGCGTGCGTGAAGCGCTCGTAGTGCCCGAGATCCAGGTCGGTCTCTGCGCCGTCTTCAGTGACAAACACTTCGCCGTGCTGAAACGGGCTCATCGTGCCCGGATCAACGTTCAGGTACGGATCGCATTTTTGCAGGGTGACTTTGAAACCGCGGCTTTCGAGGAGACAACCGATGGAGGAGGCTGCTACGCCCTTTCCCAGTGAGGATACAACTCCGCCCGTTACAAAAATATATTTTGGCGCCATCCTTGCGGCCCGCGTCCAGGATTTCCCGTCCGCCGGACCTGTCTGCCCTCCTCAGGATTGACGTACGCACAATTATGTTCGCAACGGTCGCGGCTGTCAAATCGAAGAATTTTCTGCTGGGAACTCCAAAATGACAGGGACGGAAATTCCTGGATGAAGCGCGCCAAGCGAGCGGCACGCGCAGGATTTTTCAGGAGGCGAAACTTTTTGTCCTCCTGGGTGTTCCAAGAGGGTGGAGGAGTTTTGCATTTCGTCGGTCGCAGCGATGTTAACCGTTTGTCAAGAATCGCGCTTCGCGGCCCACGATTGCAGACTTCGCTACATCCAACAGCAATGCAGATAGTACCGCCGCGCGCATCTGGCTTAGGCTTGACGAAGAGATTCCGCGAGAATCTCTGAACGTGGGGAAGGGGTCATGAGGTTAAACAAGAAGCTACTCTTAAGCACCGCTCTGTCCACCGCTCTAATTTCCGTACCTTTTTCCGGCGCCCAGCAAAAAATAACGCCGGCCACCCGCACCGCCGGGCCCTACGATCTCAGTCGCGAGGTCACGCTAGTCGGCACGGTCGTTTCCTACACGGCAAATTCATCCGGGGCGCCCGCCGGCCCGCACGTCATGGTTCAAACTTCTTCCGGCAACGTGGATGTCCATCTCGGCAGCGCCGAATTACTTGAATTCCATCGCCTCACGCTCAACGCCGGCGACTCCGTTCGCATCATTGGCGAGAGCCTGCCCTACGGCGGAAGCACGATGTTCGCCGCCCGCATCATCCAGAAAGGACTTCAAGCTGTCGCGGTGAGAAACACCAAGGGCTTCGTCGTGAATATGCCCGCAGTTCACGTCGCCGGGGGTGTGCGATGAAGCGCCTATTCTTGCTCCTTGCTGCCGCCGCAGCGCTGGGAGCCGCGGCCTGCAGCGGTGGCGGTAGCGGTATCACGCCTCCGCCGCCGACCGGGGGCTTTACCAACGCCAGCCTGAAAGGCACTTACGTCTTCTCGATGAGCGGAAGGACCATTGACCAGAACTTTGGCGTCAGCAACTTCGCGCGCATCGGAACGTTCATTGCCGACGGTCTCGGTAACATTTCAAATCCCGGCGGCATCGAGGATGTCCACATCTTCGGCTCGGACAACATTTTCGCGTTCACGGGCGGAAGCTACACCGTCAACGCCGATGGCCGCGGCACGCTGAGCCTCATCAATTCCAGCGGGACTTCGCAGTACAGCATCACGCTTGCCTCGTCATCCAGCGGCTATATTGTCGCCATGCCCACTGATGGCTCCTCCACCGCCAGCGGCAATTTCCAATTGCAGAGTGCTACCACCTTGGCCAGCAACACCTACACGTTCGACTTTTCCGGCATCGTTCCCGACGATACGGGCAACCCGGTCTCCATCATCGGCGAATTCACGCCCAATGGCGCCTGTGCCGTCAGCTGTGGTGTAACGAACACCAGTTTCGAGGACGTCAACGACAACGGGAACTTTATTACCAAGGCTTCGCTCTCCGGTGGAACCCTGACCACCGACAACGCGAACCCCGGCAGCGGACGAGGCACCGCGACGCTTGGCGGATTAGACTACGTCTTTTACGTCATCGACGACCAGCATGTGCAATTCATGGCTATCGACCAGGACCCCAACGCTCCAGGAACCGCGCTCGGGGAGGCCGCCGCCCAGCAGGCCGGCGTTCCCAACAACGTCAGCGCCTTCAATAACAGCAACTTTGTCTTCGTCATGGGCGGTTCCAGTGGCGCCGGTCCGGTGACGCGTGCCGGCCGTCTTACCGCCAGTGGTGGTAACCTCTCCGCCATCCTGCTCGATAACAACAATGCCGGACAGTCGGTGCAAGTGCCGCTCCTCAATACCGGCACCATCACCCTGGACGGCGACAACTCCGGCCGCGGCACCATGACCTTCACAGACACCGCGACACACACCGGCACCTACACCTTCGTTTTCTATCTCAATTCCGCGTCGCAAGGCGTTATTCAGGACGTCAGCGCGGTGCTCATCAACAACGTGCCCAGCGCCGTGGACGTCGCAGACGGCAACCTCGCCGGGCAAAGCGGCGCGCCCTTCACGTCCAGCAGTTTTGCCACGAACTACGCCATAACCTGGAGCGGCGTGACCAGCGATGAAGAGGACCTCGTCGGGCATTTTGCGCCCGCCACGACGGGCTCCAACGGCCTGGCGGACTGGAATGAATTTGGGAACGGGAAGCAGTTCACGAGCGTGCCGTTAAACGGCGTAATCACGCTGGGCGGCGACGGCACCGGCAGCACTGGCAAGCACACCACCTTTGTGGCCACGCTGCAGCAACCTACGGTGAACCCCGTCAACTTCTTCGCGTACATCGCCGATGCTAACACCATCTACATCATGGCCACCGGAACACAGCGCGTGGCCCTCGGCGTCTTGACAGCACAGAATCCATAGCGCTCGACGCAAACACAACGACAACCGCCGCCCGGCCGCAGCACACCGGGTGGTTTCATTTTTGCATGGCCAGCAACTTCTCCACCCGCGCCACATCTTCCGGAACGTCCACGCTCACCGCGTCGTGCTCGACTTCCGCGACGCGAATCTTCCAGCCATTTTCGAGCCAGCGCAATTGTTCGAGCTGCTCGATGCGT
>Ga0335078_10002579_pt1 | contig 27314 bp, 24 predicted proteins | sample Lox_Sample_32_FD_206711 | JGI IMG/M metagenome (GOLD analysis project Ga0335078, IMG submission 206711) | Soil microbial communities from Loxahatchee National Wildlife Refuge, Florida, United States - Lox_Sample_3.2 | ecosystem: Environmental > Terrestrial > Soil > Wetlands | place: USA... | reverse complement strand
ACCTGGAAGGCCGCTTGCACATGCTCGACTATGACAAGAAATTCCTCATCAAGAGCTGGGACAACCTGACCTTTGACGGCTCCTCGATTCGCGGCTTCACCGCGCAGCGCGAAAGCGATTTGCGCCTCGCCATGGATTGGGGCTCCTTTTACTGGGCGCCCTCGGATGTGTTCGGTTCCGGCAAAGTGCTCATCTTCGGGCATGTCATCGACAAGGATGGCTCGCCGTACACCGCCGATATCCGCGGCGTGCTGAAGGGCTACGCGGACGGACTCCACAGCAAGAAGGGATACACGCTCAACGCTGCCAACGAAATCGAGGGTTTCCTGTTCGCCGGCACCAACGCCGAGCGCCGCTACCACGAAACCAGCAAGTTCGAATATGTCAACACCGGCGGCTACTATCACTCGCTCCCCGGCGACCCGCTGCGCACGTTCATTGACACCACCGCTGAAGTGCAGCGCGCTATGGGCTTCCAGAACGAGAAGGACCACCCCGAAGTGGCGCCGTCCCAGTTTGAAATCAACTACGGCTACGGCGAAGTCGTTCAGGCCGCCGACCAGATTCAGCTCTACAAACTCATTTGCCGCCAAGTAGCCACCAACATGGGCTTCACGGCTTCCTTCCTCCCCAAGCCCGTGGTCGGCGTCAACGGCAGCGGCATGCACACCAACGTCTCGGTGAGCAAGGACGACAAGAACCTCTTCTGGGATCCCAAAGGCGAAGAAAAGCTGAGCAAGTTCGGTTGGGAGTTTGTAGACCGCATTCTGACGCACGGCAACGACATCTGCCTGCTCATCAACTCCAGTGTCAACGCCTATCGCCGCCTCGATCCGCACTTCGAAGCGCCCAATCAGCTCAACGCGTCTCCGACCAATCGTGGCGCCATGGTGCGCATCCCCATCGGCAACGAGCGCAGCATGCGTACGGAAGTTCGCGCGGTCGCGCCCGATTCCAATCCGTACATGGTCATGTACTCGATCTTCAAGACCGGGCTTGACGGCGACACCGCCAAGATCAAGGACCTGCGCTCCGCCAAACGCTATTTGCCGGACAACATCTACACCGCCATCGATAATTTCGAGAAAGCCGAGTGGACCACTACGCTCTTTGGCGCCGACGTCAAAGGCCGCTACGCCGAGCTGAAGCGCGCCGCCGCCGACCGCTGCCCCCGCGTTCTCGGCACGGTCGTCAAAGCTCCCGAGGTGCAATTCCACCACGAGGTCTACAACCAGTTCCTGTGGAACCTGTTCTAGACGTTGGGAACCAAGCGAGTTCAGGGCGCCGCCAGACGCGCCTGAGCCGAGCAGCAGAGAAGCGGACTTATCGACCGCGAGGATTAAGCCCCGTGGGCCTGCTGTGTCTTCGCAGCGACCGCGTCCAGCGCTCGCGTCGAATACACCAGCGCCGCGCCTGCGTTCACTGAGATGGCCACGCCCAGCGCCTCAGCGATCTCTTCGCGCGACGCTCCGGCTTTCAGCGCGGCGTCGGTGTGCACCACGATGCAGCCGTCGCACTGACGTGTGACGCCCACGGCAAGCGAAATGAGCTCACGGGTTTGGCATCGAGATGGCCCGTCTGGGCATTCGCCTCGCTGAGCATACGGTATCCACGAACCGTATCGGGACTGAGCTTCATCAGCTCGCCGAGTCCGGTGCCACCCTGTTTGTGGTACTCGCTCCAGTCCAGCATCATGGGACATCCCCCTTCGCGAGAATTCGAACTACCCTGTGCGCCGCCTCCCATGCGAGTGACGCTCCGTGGTGCAGTTGGATGCAAGCCGCTGCCGATGTGATGCAAATTCCCCGCGGCGCACTGGCGGCACGTTTCGGAGTTTGCGCGTGTTGTGATATGTTTTCAGGTTAATTTCCGCGTGCATACTCCCCTGCAACCCGATGCACGCCGCGCAGGAACATCAGGCGTTCAAATTCCATGGAGGAATGGCATTCATGAAGAATGCGTACAACGGCCAGCCGATTCCCGCCGAGGGGAAAGCGATTGGCTACAATGGCGGCGAGTTGCAGGTTCCCGACGTGCCGATTATTCCGTTCATCGAGGGCGATGGCACCGGACGGGACATTTGGAAGGCTTCGCGGCGCGTGTTTGACGCCGCGGTCGAACGCGCCTACAGCGGCAAGCGTCGGATTGCGTGGTTCGAGGTCTTCGCCGGCGAGAAGGCCTTCAACACCTTCAAGGAATGGCTGCCCAACGACACCGTGGACGCGATCCGCGATTTTCGCGTAGCCATCAAGGGTCCGCTGACCACGCCGGTGGGAGGTGGCATTCGCTCGCTGAATGTGGCGCTGCGGCAAATCCTCGATTTGTATTCCTGCGAGCGGCCCGTGCGGTATTTCGAAGGCGTACCGTCACCGGTGAAAAACCCCGAAAAAATGAATGTCTTCATCTTCCGCGAAAATACGGAAGACGTTTACATCGGCATTGAGTGGAGGTCCGGGACGCCCGAAGCGAAGAAACTTCTGGAATTCCTGAACTACGAGATGTTAAAGGATGGGAAAAAGCAGATTCGCTGGGATTCCGGCGTGGGCATCAAGCCGATTTCACCCACGGGAACGAAACGGCTGGTGCGGCGAGCTATCAAGTATGCGCTGGCGCGCGGACGAAAGAGCGTCACGCTGGTGCACAAGGGCAATATTCAAAAGTTTACCGAGGGCGCGTTTCGCGATTGGGGTTATGAACTGGCGCGGGAGGAATTCCGCGCGCAAACCGTGACGGAGCGCGAGAGCTGGATTCTCGACAACCTCGACAAGAATCCGAACCTCACCGTCGAGCAGAACGCCGCGATGATCGAGCCAGGCCTCGAACAGGCCACGGAAGCTTTTGTGAAATCCGTGTGCGAAGAGGTCAAGCAAACGCTGGACGCGATTCGCACCACGCACGGCAACGGGCAGTGGAAGAAAAAACTGATGATCAACGACCGTATTGCGGATTCCGTGTTTCAGCAGGTGCTCCTCCGCGCGGATGAATACAGTGTGCTGGCGACACCAAATCTCAACGGCGACTATCTATCGGACGCCTGCGCCGCGCAGGTTGGCGGCCTGGGCATGGCGCCGGGCTCGAATATCGGCGATGGCTACGGCGTCTTCGAGGCCACGCATGGGACAGCGCCGAAGTACGCGGACAAGGACGTGATTAATCCCAGTTCAGTGATGCTGTCCGGCGCGATGATGTTTGAATTTCTCGGCTGGAACGAGGCAGCGCAGCTGATTGAAGACGGCATCGGGCGCGCCATTCAGCAAAAGCGCGTCACCTATGATCTCGAGCGGCTTATGCCGGGCGCTACGAAAGTTGGCACGGCCGCATTTGCCAGCGCCATCATTGAGAATATGCAAGCCACAGTGGTCGCGCGATAAGAAACTAACGAAGTAAAAGAAACCAAGGAGGTGAAGGAAGCAAAGGACAAGAAAAATCTTCCTTGCAGCGAGCGCGCGAGCCCGATGCTGCATCCTTTACCTCCTCAACTTCCCTTAATTCCTTTACTTCGTCCCTTTCAGAGAGGACACAAACTCAGCAATGAGCAGAAAAAAAGTAACGGTAGTAGGCGGTGGCTTTGTAGGCTCGACAACGGCGCAGCGCATCGTGGACCTCGAACTGGCCGACGTGATTTTGACCGACATTTTGGACGGCCCACCCGCGGGCAAGGCGCTCGACATGCTGGAATCCGGCCCCATCACCCGTACTGACTCGCATGCTGCTGGCATTTCTACGGCGAGCGGCGACTACAGCGCGACGGCAGGCAGCGATATCGTGGTGATCACTGCGGGCTTCCCGCGCAAGCCAGGAATGAGCCGCGACGACCTGCTCAAGGCCAACTACGATGTGGTGAAGGCCGTTGTCGAGCAAATCGTCAAGCACTCCCCGAAATGCATCATCATTGTGGTCACCAATCCGCTCGACGCCATGGCGCAAGCGGCGTTCAAAGTCAGCGGCTTCCCAAAGAATCGCGTGCTGGGCATGGCCGGCGTGCTGGATTCGGCGCGGATGAGCTCGTTTGTCGCCGCCGAGTGCAAGGTGAGCGTCGAAAATGTGCACTCGTTTGTTCTTGGGGGCCACGGCGACGACATGGTCCCGCTGCCGCGGTATTCCACCGTCGCGGGCATTCCGCTGCCCGACTTGCTGCCCAAGGAACGCATTGACGCGATCGTCGAGCGCACACGCAAAGGCGGAGCGGAGATCGTCAATCTGTTGAAGACCGGCTCGGCGTACTACGCGCCTTCGGCCGCGGCGGTCGAGATGGTCGAAGCCATCTTGAAGGACAAAAAGAAGGTTCTGCCGTGCGCCGTGTATCTGGACGGCGAATATGGCGTCAAGGGGCTTTTCGTCGGAGTGCCGGTGAAACTCGGAGCGAACGGCATTGAGGAAATTATTCAGATCAAACTAACACCCGAGGAAAACGCCGCCTTGCAGAAGTCGGCGAACTCGGTCAAAGAACTCGTAACCGTGCTCGGACTATAAAATCCGGGCACTTGCGGAAATCATAGGCGCAGCCAAGCTCCACTGACAAAACGAGCGCTCCCCCTCTTTGCTTGTTCTGGCTAATCAGATTCCAAACAACCGCGAGGCAGCGACCACCAAACCCAGAGTGAAAAAAGCGATCACCACCTCGCCGATGGCGCCCACAATGAATGGGCGCAGTCCCTGTTTGCGCAGGTCGCGAAAATTTGTGCGCAGGCCCACGCCAGCGAACGTCAAAAGAAACGCCCAACGGGACAAATTAGCGAGTGCGGCGACTTGTTCCTTGCTAAAAAACTGATAAGTCGCGAGCACGGAGATGAGCAGAAAGCCCAAAACAAACTTGGGGAATTTTTGCCAGAGGAACGCGGCTTTGTTCTTCACGGTTTGCGCTTGGCCGCGGCTGGCCCAGTAAATCGCGTAGGCTAATACCACGAAGCCAATCATGGCGTTGCGCGTGGACTTCACGAGCACGGCGAGTTTGCCGGCCGCGTCTGAATACAAAGCGCCCGCGGCCGTAGCCTCCGCGGTATTGTCAACGGCAAGCCCCGCCCAGATGCCGTAGGCGCGATCGCCAAGATGTAGCGAATGGCCGATCAGCGGAAACGTAAAGAGCGCGAATGCGCCGAGCGCGAGAATCGCCGCAATCGAGAAGGAAGAGTCCTCGTCGTCCGCCTCAATTGCACCTTTGGTCGCGATGATGGCGCTCACCCCGCACACCGCCGAGCCTACCGCAAGCAGCGAGGTCAGCTTGGGCTTCAGCTTAAACCAACGGCCCAGCAGCGTCATCAACGCCAGCGAGCCGAGAATCTCGACCGCCACCAGCAGCAAGCTCACACCGCCCAGTTTCAGAATGTCGCCGAGCAGGAAGCGCGAGCCCAGCAGCACGATGCCGGCCTTCAGCCAGAACTCGTAGGTCGCTACGCCGGAGCGAAAAACCTCGGGCACGCCAACCGTGTTCGAGATGACGAGGCCGAGCAGGATGGCCCACAGTACATACTCGATATTCGGAATCACCAGGTGGTGCGCCTTGGCGTACGTGCCCGCGTTCTGCTCGAGCAGCTTACCCGCATAACCAATCGCTCCCAGCAACAGCAATCCCGGGATAAGGCGGAGAATGCGTAGCGCCGGTTGGACAGGTTGCACTTGCGGAACTGCAATGACATCAGCCATGACGTTCTTTTCTCCTCCCGTTTTGCTCGAATGCGTCTACCACGGAACGTGTTTGAACACCCCGGTGCGAATCAGCAGCGCCGCGAACAATGCGACGATCACCGCCCACGTATCCAGTGACAGATTCCACCGCTCCTTTTCCTTCACCACCTGATTCTGCGTACGCACAAACGTGCCTCCTGTTAAATGATGCTCAGCGCGTGATCGGACTGTTCCGCTTCTGCCCGCTGCCAAAACGCATCGCTGAACTCCCGAATTTGCTGGCTTGCGACGCGACCTACAATCATGATCGCCGGCGCCGGCAGCTTTTCTTCCGTGGCCAGCGCACCCACGTTGCTCCAGCGGATTTGCTGCAACGCGCCCGAAGCTTGCGAAACAACCGCGCACGGCAAATCCTTGGGAAGCCCCGCCTCCGTGAGGCGATGCGCAACCTCCGCATAGTCCGGCCCCGGCATGTAGAGGACTAGCGTCGCCGCGGGCGTCAGGCAGCCCCAGTCCACGGCGTTCGCGCCAGCGCCCCGCGAGAATGTCGTGAACAATACTTGCGCCGCGACGTGCCGATCGGTCAACGAAATGCCCGCAGCAGCCGCAGCTCCGAGCGCCGCCGTCACCCCAGGCACCATTTCACACTCCACCTTCGCCTTGCGCAGCGCTTCGAGTTCCTCTCCGGCACGCCCAAAGATGGATGGATCACCGCCCTTCAAACGCACGACAATCCCATGCGATGCGGAGTAACACACGAGCAGCGCGTTGATCTCCGCTTGCGTGAGCCGTTTCTTGCCACATCGCTTGCCGACGTCAACGACCGTCGCGCTTGCTGAAATACGTGCGAGCACTTCGCCGCTTACCAGCGAATCATGCAAGACTACGTTCGCTTCCCGCAGCAGCCGCGCCGCCTTCAGCGTCAGTAATTCCGGATCGCCGGGCCCGGCGCCGATGAGATAGACCTTGCCCATCAGGCCGCCCCTCGCCGCCCTGGCCGCTGAATCGCTTGCCGCACGAATTCTTCAAACATCGCCCGGCTGGCCAATTCATGAAGCAGTTTCTTGCTTGCCTCTGCCGTCGGCCCCGGTGCGCGCAATGCTTCGCGCGCCGCACCAAGCCACTGCAGCCACACTTCATACTCCGGGCCAAATTCTTTCTCGAATTCCTTGCGCAGGCGCTGCGCCAGCGCCGGGCTTTTTCCGTTGGTCGAAATGGCGATTTGCAGGTCGCCACGTTGTACTACCGCGCCATAGTAAAAATGGCAGTGCTCGATGTCGTCCACCGCGTTGCACAAAATGCCGCGCTCCTCCGCAGCCTGAAAAACGGCGCCGTTCACGCCGGACTCCGACGTCGCAGCTATCGTCAAAAATGCGCCATCCAGATCCAGGCCATCGAATTGCTTCGACAGCCAGTCAATCTTTCCGAAACGTACCCATTCGGCAATTTGCGGCGTGATGGAAGGCGCAACGAGCCGCACGCGAGCTCCCGCACTCAGCACACCTGGAATTTTTTGCTCCGCAATGGCGCCTCCGCCAATCACCACGACCAGGCGGCCTTCCAATTTCACAAAAACGGGAAAAAGGCTCATAGCTCAGCCCTCGACTCCCTGCGGCACCGGTCCAAGCGCTAAATCGCGTTCCACGGGCGGCACAAAACTCCCCGCCAGGATTGACCGAATCTCTTCGCTCGAGTGTCGCGCCAAAAATCGCCGCAAGTTTTCGCCGGATTCGCGCCGCTCACTGAACGCGCTCAGCAGTCGCTCGATCGCATTGGGAACATCGGTCGCGGCGCAGCGATAACCCACGGTGCGCGCAAGCGAAGCGAAGTTGCCAACGCTTCCGCCCACGCAGAAGTAATACGCGTCTACCATGCGTCCATCGACCTTGAGTTTCTTGCCCTCGATGCCGATGTCCGCGATCCAATGCTGCCCGCAACTATTCGGGCAGCCCGTGATGTTCAGCCGCAAATGTTCCTGAAAATCGGGCAAACGCTCTTCGAGTTCGCGCGTCAGCCAGCGCGCGAATCCCTTCGTCTCCGTCAACGCCAGCTTGCAGAATTCAGAGCCCGTGCAGGCCACGGTTCCCCGTGCAAAGGCCGAGGCCTGCACGGGCAGGGCAGCAACTTCAAGCTCGCGCGCAACCGCCGCCGCGTCGTGCTGCGGCACGTTGACAATCAGCAGATTCTGCATCGTTGTGGTACGCACATGCCCGTCTGCGTAGCGCTCCGCCAAGTCCGCGACAACCCGCAATTGCTGCGGCGTAATCCGCCCCCGCAGCACCGACGCGCCCACATACGCCAATCCTTCTTGCTTCTGCGGATGAATGCCCACGTGGTCGCGGTGAACCTCCTTGGGCACATCCTCTTCCTCGGCTGGATCGAGGGCCAAACCAATTTGCCTCTGTAACTCTTCCAGGAAACGCTCCGCCGTCCAGCCATGCTGCAAAAACAGAAACTTCAGTCGCGCCTTTTCCCTGCTCTGCCGCAACGACTCGCTGGCGCGAAAAATCTCCGCCACTCCGCGCGCCACCGGAACCACTTGCTCCTCGCGAATAAACGCATTCAAGCGCACCGCGAGATGCGGATCGGTCGAAAGCCCTCCTCCCACGCGCAACGAGAAGCCAACCTCTTCACTTCCGCGGCGCCCGCGCTTCGTCGCCGTCAGTGCGACGTCGTTGATCTCCGGATACGAACACCAGCTTCGGCATCCCGAAATCGAAATCTTGAACTTGCGCGGCAGGTTATAGAATTCGGGTACGCCTCCGAGCTCACGATCAACGGCCAGGGCCAGCGGCGATGCATCCACAATCTCTTCGGCGTCCAGTCCGGCGATGGGGCATCCGGTAACGTTGCGCGCCACGTCCCCGCAAGCTCCCGTCGTCGTCAACCCGACGCGCCACAGCGTCTCCAACACTTCCGGCAGCGATTCGATGGTCACCCAGTGCAACTGAAAATTCTGCCGCACAGTAATGTCCACGACACCGTGCGCATGCCTTTCGGCAATATCCGCAACCGCGCGGACCTGCTCGCTGCGCAGCAATCCATTCGGAATGCGAATCCGCACCATGAAATACGGTGTGCTCTTCCCTTCACCGCCGCTACCGCCCACCACGCCGGCGCCATCGCCCTGCGTGTACACGCCCCACGTACGGAAATAGGTGCTCTTCCATTCCGGCGGAATCGCGTCATAGCCCTTCCGCGCAAACTCGCGAATCTCCGCGAAATGCTCCCAGGCGTTCTTTTCGCGTTTCAGCCGTTCGACGCGCTGCGCTTTCGTTTCTTTGGCTTCGCTCATGGCCCGTGCCCCTTGTCGAAAAAAGCATTGCTCCAAAAACAAAAAAACCCACGTGGCCTGAACCTCTGGCGACGTGGGTCTCGGAACTGCAACGCTTACAGTACTGCTAAGTCCGGAAACTCCCCTTGCCAGAGACAGATGTCGTACGACACGCAGCGTTGCGCGTCCCCGTACAACCCATCATCTGGCAACAATTCATCATGAACGCTGAGAATACCTTGACGGTCTTTCCGCTGTCAAAAGAAGACCGCCGTAATCTTTAGATGCATGCCACGCAAAAAAGTAATCAAGCCAAAATGCCAACCTCCCAGGCTACTTTCCGGAGGGTGCGGCTGGCTTGGCCGCAGGCTTCTTTACCGGTACGGCCCCTTCCGGCAGAATCAGCTTGGTCGTCTTGATGGAATCCAGTTGGGCAAAATCCTTGTCGAGGTAGACCTTGCCTAGTTTTTCGATCTTGTCCTGTTCCGGCCCCTTCCCGTCGGGAGCGCCCTCGCCGTAGCCGGAGTAAAGTGACTCGACCACATCCATGCCTTCGGTCACCTGGCCGAACGCCGCAAAGCCCATGTCATCAAGGCGCTTGTTATCCACCAGGTTGATAAACACCTGCGTCGTCCGTGTATTTGCTCCGGCCATCGCGTAGGTCACGTACCCGCGCAAGTTGCTCTGCACGACGGGATCATCCTTGATGGGCGCGTGCGACCACGCCGCCGACACCGGGGGATACCCGCTGATGCCCCATTGCACGACAAATCCCTTCAGCACGCGAAAGAACGCCGCGTTGTCATAGAAATGATGCCGCACCAGATTGTAGAAGCGGTCGGCGCCGAGCGGCGCCCATTCCCGCGTCACCTTAATCGTGAAATCGCCTTTTGTGGTCACGAACTTCACCTCGTACGTTGCCGGCGCTTTGGCCGTCAGCAAAGCCGGCCGAAGCAACACGCGGTCGTATGGGCTCGCTGTCGCGCTCTTGCTCGCGCCGGACGCGCCGCCTGCCGATTTCGACTGCGTCGCCGCTTGCCCCTTCGCATCGGCTCCGCTCAACAGGGCCACCGCTGCAACACCGAGAAGCGCCGCCGTCATCACCCACACAGATTTACGCATCGTTCTCCCCTTCGACGTTGAATTCATATTGCCCACACCCGATTGGCTTACTAACTTCACTTCGCCCCATTCCACTCGCGGCTCACGCGCTCGACCTCCGCCATGAGGCGCAACGTATTTTCGCCGAGAATCTTCTTTACGTCATCCTCAGAGTAGCCCTTGTCCAGCAAAGCCTGCGTGATTTGCGGCAACTTGCTGGCGTCTTCCATGCCGAATGGCATGTTCGCGCCATCGAAATCCGAGCCCAACCCCACGTGCTCAATCCCGGCCACTTTCACCGCATGGTCAATGTGCTCGATGATTTTCGTCCACTCCACTCGCGGCAAATCTCCCCGCGCGACATACTCTCGCGTGACGCGATCGCCTTCGATCAACTGGCACCCTGCCTTATCCCCGCAGCGTTTCTGGATTTCCACGGCAATGGCCTTCTCCCACTCCGGATGCGCCTTCTCCACATTGCGGAATTCCTGGCTGAGAAAGCCCACGTGATAATTGATCTGGATCACGCCGCCTTTGGCCGCCAGCGCCCTCATCATGTCGTCGGACATATTTCGTGGCGCATCGCAGATTGCGCGGCACGACGAATGCGACGCAAAAACCGGTGCCTTGCTGACCGCCAGCACATCAGCAAGCGTCTTGTCGCTGACGTGCGAAATATCCACGATCATGCCCAGCCGGTTCATTTCCCGCACCACGTCCTTCCCGAACTCCGTCAATCCATTGTGCGCGGCTTTGTCTGTCGAAGAATCCGCCCATTCGCAATTCCCGCTATGCGTCAGGGTCATGTACCGCGCGCCGAGAGATGCGTACGTCCGCAAAACACCAAGGTCGCTCGCGATCATGTGCCCGCCTTCCACGCCAATCAGCGCTGCAATCTTCCCGTCTTTGTGCGCTGCGCGAACGCCCGCGGCGGTGGTCACCAAAACCAAGTCGGCGGGATGTTCGCGAACCTGCTCCCGAACCGCATCAATCTGGTCAATCGCCCGCTTCACCGCCTCCGGACCCGTAATTTTGCTGGGAATCCAAATCGAGAAAAAGATTGCTCCGAGTCCACCTTCCTTCATTCGCGGAATGTCAACGCTTCCCAGCGCGTTGCGGGAAGCCAGATCGAATCCCCCGCCCAGAAAACGCTGCGTGGTATCATCATGCGCATCCACGACCAGCGAGGAAAAATGCAACTGGCTCGCCTTTTTGGAGATTTGCGCTGCCTTCGTCGCCTTCATCAGGATCGTCCCCGCCGCAACGCACAACCCCAGCGTCATTGCTGCTCGCAGGTTGGCGTTGAACCGCATTTTTTCGGCTAATGAGCCGCGCGCATCTCAAGGCTCACGCGCTCATTCGCTTCCATCACGCGCAGGAGGTTTCCGCCCAATATCTTGCGGATATCTTCATCGCTGTAGCCTTTGCGCATGAGTGCTTCGGTGATCTGTGGCAGATGGGTGCAATCGTCCATACCTTCGGGCATATTCGCGCCGTCAAAATCGGAACCAAGTCCCACATGGTCCGGACCGACCAGCTTCACCACATGGTCGATATGATCGATGATGCGTTCCCAGCTCACGTGCGGCAACTTGCCTTCCGCCACCGCCTGTTTCTCCACGTTTTGCATTTGCTTCTCGGTGCACTCCTGGTCGTCGCCGCACGTTTTTCGAATTTGATCGATCATGGCGACCACGCCGCCGGAGAGCTTATCCTGCGCGTCCTTGTAGGCCTGGTCGATAAAACTCTTCTCGTAATTGATTTGAATCACGCCGCCCTTGGCCGCTAGCGCCTTGATCATGTCGTCGGTCATGTCGCGCGGGTGATTGCAGAGCGCGCGGCAGGACGAATGTGAGGCAATGAGCGGAGCCTTACTCACCTCCAGCGCATCGTAAAACGTCTTGTCCGAGACGTGGGAAATGTCCACCATGATGCCCTGCCGGTTCATTTCTCGCACGATGTCCTTGCCAAAATCCGTCAACCCGTTGTGCGCCGGCTTGTCGGTCGAGGAATCCGCCCACTCGTCGTTGTAAAAGTGCGTAAGCGTCATGTAGCGCACGCCCAAGTCACCGAACACGCGCAGTACGCGGATGTCGTTGCCGATCATATGCCCGCCCTCGACACCAATCAGTGCGGCAATCTTGCCTTGCGCATGCGCTTTGCGCACTTCCTCGGCGGTGCGGCAAAACACCATGTCTTTCGAATATTTGATGACGTTTTCGTGCACCGCATCAATCTGGTCCAGCGCTTTCTGTACCGCCGGAGGCCCCATGATGCGGCCGTCAATCCAGATGGAAAAGAAAATGGCGTTCATGCCACCTTCGCGCATGCGCGGAATGTCAATGTGGCCGTCGGGATTGCGTTTGCCGAGATCGAAATTCTTTGTGAAGAAGCGCTGCGTGGTGTCGTCGTGCGTGTCCAGCACAATCGAAGAAAAATGCAGCTTGCGCGCGCGGTCGGCGATATCGTCGCCCGTCGCGGATTGAGCTAAGAAACAGGCAGCAGCCAGCAAACAAACCAGCAGTCCCGCACGGACCTGACGCATGTATTCCTCCAAAATGAGCAAAATGAAAGGATGCGGCGAGATTCTACCCTATCAGCCAGCCTAGCAGCGCTTGTTTCCACGCCGCGCGGTTCATTTCCGCAATGGATTCCGTCAGCGGAATCTCCTTGGGACACGCCTTGACGCAATTCTGCGCGTTGGCGCAGTCCTGAATCCCGCCCGGCTCCATCAGCGCGGCGATGCGCTCTTTCGCGTGCATGGCGCCCGTCGGATGCATGTTGAACAGCCGCACCTGGCTGATAATGGCCGCCCCGATGAACTTGCTGTTGGCATTCACCTGCGGGCAAACTTCCAGACAGCTCCCGCAGCTGATGCAGCGCGAAAGAGGATAGGCCTTTTCCTGCGCTTCCGGCGCCATGCGCGGCCCTTCGCCCAGATCGTAGGTGCCGTCCACCGGGATCCACGCCTTGACGCGCTTCAAACTCTCGAACATGAACTGCCGGTCTACCGCCAGGTCGCGCACCACCGGAAACTTCGACATTGGCTCGAGGCGAATTGGCTGCTCCAGTTTGTCCACCAGCGCCGAGCACGCCATGCGCGCCCGTCCGTTAATCAGCATGGCGCAGGAGCCGCACACCTCTTCGAGGCAATTCGAATCGTAGCTGATCGGCGTAGTCTTTTTTCCGTCGCGTGTGACCGGATTCTCCGCAATCGCACGCAGACAAATAATCACGTTTAACGCCGGACGCCACGGAAGTGCGAACTCTTCCCAGTACGGCGTGCCCTGCGGGCTCACTTGCCGCTTGACCCGAACGATTACTTGTTTCGCTTCAGCCATAAATCCTCAAAGCATCCCCCGTAGGGCTGGGCTTGCTTGCCCTGTTTGCCTTGAGCCGCGAAGGGAGCTTCGAAGCGCCCCTCCCTGGTCAACTCCTCCGCCGCCTCGCGCTCACTTCGCCGCGTCGTAGCGCCTTGCGCGCGGCGGAATCAAAGAAATGTCCACCGGCTCATAGCTAAGCTCGATTTCCCCGCACTTGTACTTCGCGCGGGTAGTCTTCAGCCAATTTGCATCGTCGCGGTCCGGAAAATCCGGCTTGTAGTGCGCGCCGCGTGATTCGTTGCGCTGCAACGCACCAAGCGTGATCACGCGCGCCAGCACGAGCATGTTCCCCAACTCCCGCGCAAAATTGAGCGTCTGATTCGACCATTTCGAGCGGTCGCTCAGATTCATCTTGGCGTGGCGCTCCTGCAGTTCGCAAACCTTCGCTTCCGCCGCTACCAGGTCTTTGTTGATGCGCGTCACGGTCACGTGCTCGGTCATCGTTTCGCCGAGTTCGCGCCAGATGACCATGGGATTCTCGCTGCCATTTGCAGCAATCAACGCCTGGTTCTTCTCTTCCTGCCGTTTGCGCTCGGCTTCGTAGATACCCGAATTTGCCGATTCCGCGCCCTTTTCCAAATTGCGCGCATACTTTACCGCCGCCGGGCCCGCCAGCATGCCGCCAAAGATGCACGACACGAGCGAATTCGCCCCCAGCCGGTTGGCACCGTGATACTGATACTCGCACTCGCCTGCAGCAAAAATGCCGGGGACATTCGTGGCTTGATCTTCTCCGTTCACCCAAAGCCCGCCCATCGTGTAGTGCATCCCCGGAAAAACCTTCATCGGTTCTTCGCGCGGATCCACGCCGAGGAATTTCTGGTAGATTTCCAGAATCCCCTCCAGCTTGCGGTCCAGCGTCTCGCGCGGAATGTGCGACACATCCAGGTAAACCGCCGCCTGCCCGCGAATTCCCAGCTTCTCCTGGTAGACGATGCGATGAATCGCGCGCGTCGCAATGTCGCGCGGAACCAGATTCCCGTATTTCGGATACCATTCTTCTAGAAAATAAAAGCGCTCACTCTCGGGGATGTTCTTTCCATCGCGCGCATCGCTCGCATTCCGCGGCACCCACACGCGCCCGCCTTCGCCACGCGCCGATTCGCTCATCAGACGCAGCTTATCCTCTCCAGGGATCGCTGTCGGATGCACCTGAATGAATTCGCCGTTCGCGTAATCCACGCCTTGCTGGAACAGCGCCGACTGCGCCGAACCGGTACACACCACCGAATTCGTCGAACGCCCAAAAATTGCTCCAACGCCGCCCGTGCAGAAAATCACCGCATCCGCCGGGTACGTTTTTACTTCCATGGAACGCAAATCCATGGCGCAAATTCCGCGGCTTACTCCGCCTTCGTCGATCACCGCCGACAAAAACGTCTGCCCCTCATACTTCTTCACACGGTCTTCCGCTTCGAACCGCCGCACCTGCTCGTCCAGCGCGTAAAGCAATTGCTGCCCTGTCGTCGCGCCCGCAAACGCCGTGCGGTGATACAGCGTTCCGCCGAAGCGCCGGTAATCCAGCAAGCCTTCCGGTGTGCGGTTGAACATCACGCCCATGCGGTCCAGCAAATCAATAATCCCCGGCGCGGCCTCGCACATGCGCTTCACCAGCGGCTGATTTGCCAGAAAGTCGCCGCCATAAATCGTGTCGTCAAAGTGCTTCCACGTCGTGTCGCCTTCGCCCTTTTGGTTTTTCGCCGCGTTGATGCCCCCCTGCGCGCAAACCGAATGCGAACGCTTCACCGGCACAATCGAAAACAAATCCACCGGCACGCCGGCTTCCGCGACGCGAATCGTCGCCATCAGGCCGGCCAGTCCACCGCCCACCACAATAATCTTCGGCTGTCTCATCTTAGGTACGAATCAAACGGATGCCAGTTCAACCAAAAACTCAGAACAATCAATACGCCGACCACGCTGAACGAAAATCCCACCACCGCGCCCAGCGCTCCCGCGGCGCGTTGCGCCTTCGCCGTCGCCGCCAATCCCCATTTGCATAGAAAATTCCAGATGCCCACGCCAAAATGAAACGACGCCGCCAGAACGCCCACAAACATGAACGCCAGCGCCCACGGATTCTGCAGCAAATTCTCCACGTCCGTGTACGTGGACATGCCATGCGTCAACCAACGCTCCGTGTACAGGTGCCACCCGATGTACGCGAAGGCGATCAGCCCGGTATAGCGCTGCGTCGTATATAGCCAATTGCCCACCCAAGGATACGAAGACACGTTGGACTTCCCCCGCAGCCAGATGTAAATCCCGTAGCCGCCGTGGTACAGCATGGGCAGAAAAATGAACAGCCATTCCACGATCACGCGAAACGGAATGGTCTGCAGCTCCTGCGATTTGATGTCGTACTCCGCGCGGCTCACCAGCGCGTAGCTATTCGACCAAAAATGTTCCGCCAGGAAAGCTCCAACAGGAATGATGCCGGTTAAGGAATGAAGTTTGCGAAGGAAATAATCGGTCTCAGGCCGGGTTGCCGTTGCAGACATGCCCTCTCCGCCGCTCACTTTCGTCAAGGTGATCAATGGCGGCCCACTCAGTATAGGCACTTAACATTTCCGTTGCAACCGCAGCGGCGAATCAGACGAATCCATCGCCTCTTTCTCGCCGCACCGCCGCTGGTCGATGTGAGGGCAGTCCTCAACCCACTGTGCCGAGTCCAGCCTTTCTTGCATCAAGATTTTCTTAACTTTCCCAAAGATGTGTTCCTTCCTCGGGCACGCTCCTCTGGAAAATGCATTGCGCGTCTCGGCTATTTCCGCTTAAATAAAGTCAATAAGCATCCGCTCAGGCCCCTCCCGCCTGGCAACTTGGCCACGCACCACGGATACGCTATGACGCTAACAAGCCTCAGCCTCGTCTCAGAGTTGGAACGGCTCGCCGCCGCCCTCGAATCGGACGCAGAATCCGCTGCGCAGATCTCGCTCACCGGCATCGCCGAACGCATTGCCAAACACGTCGGCGTAAAGCCCGACGAAGTCGCCCTCATGGGCCTCTCTGTGCGCTGGCGCCATCTTCACTTTCTTGTTCCGGAATCGCTCAAGCAAGTCGGCTTCATTCCGCTCTCTAGCACTTCCGCCATCGCCGCCAAGACCGCCCGCGAAAGCCGCCCTGATATCATCAACAACTTCGCCAGCATCCGTCACGCCACTGTCTTCGAAGGCGTCAAAATCGGCGGAGAAACCAGCGAAGTCATCCAAAAAATGATCAGTGCCCCCATTCTTTCTGGCGACACAGTCGTTGGCGTTATCCAAGTCAGCCGCAAGGGCCCCGACGCCAGAGTCGCCGGCCCGGATTTCACCGCCGACGATCTCGGCAAAATCCTCGCGCTCTGCAAACCGCTCGGCAAACTCATCCAGCACGTCGCCGGCGAGTGACGCGCCTCTCCGCCGTTGTCACGCTTCATTCATTTTTCCCGCGCCGCGTCGGACGCAAACCTCGAATTGCGTTGACACTGTCCCACCTTCTTGCTACTTTTCCACAGCTGAAAATTTTCTCGCGCTACTCCACTTACGGAGGCACCACAACCCGGCACCATGGCGTTCGTCGCTAAGAAAATCTTCCTCACCAAAGGCGTCGGTAAACATCGCGAGAGACTTTCGAGCTTCGAGCTGGCTCTGCGCAACGCGGGCATCGCGGCCTGCAACATCGTCCGCGTCTCTTCCATCTTCCCGCCCAACTGCAAACTCATTTCCCGCAGCGAAGGGCTGAAGCACATCAAGCCCGGTCAGGTCGCTTTCACCGTCATCAGCGAAAATTCCACCAAGGAACCGCATCGCCTCATCGCCGCCAGCATCGGCCTCGCGCTTCCCAGCGACAAATCCATGTACGGCTATCTTTCCGAGCACCACTCCTTCGGCGAAACCGAAGAAGTCGCCGGCGAATACGCCGAAGAGCTCGCCGCGGAAATGCTCGCCACCACGTTGAATGTGGAATTCGATCCCGATCTCAGCTTCGACGAGAAAAAAGAGGTCTACCGCATCTCCAATAAAATCGTTCGCACTATGAACGTCACGCAATCCGCCGTCGGCGACAAGCGCGGCCTCTGGACCACCGTCCTCGGTGCCGCCATCCTCATCGGCGAAGACGACTAACCTCGGCGTTTTTTCTCTTGCCCGTATTTCCTTCGATCGCTTCCCTTGTGCTTGTTGGGGCTCTCTCTTCTCTGTGTCTTCTGTGCCTCTGTGTAAAGTCTTTTTCTTTCTTTTTTTCTTTACGTCGCCACTTCCCTACGTCGCTTTCCCATCCAACTCATACGCCGTCTTCATCCACTTTTTCACTTCCTCATCAATTTCATCGACCGATTTCAACTCAATCCGGTGCGTAATTCGGTCCTTCTTCGCCAACCCGCCCGTATCCATCAACCCCTTCGGCAGCTTTCCTTGGTATTTCGCCAACGCAAATCCCATATCAATCCGCGTATTCGTCGTCGGCTTAATCTGCGCAAACACATGCTCCCGATACAACGGCACCATCGTCTTGCACGGGCACGCCTTCACATCTCCGCCCATCGCCTTCCCCATCCGCAGCAATTCCTCATAAATTGGCCGCAATTTCTCCTTCGCTCCCACGTATTGCTCGTCCACAAACTTTACCGCCGCTTTCAAATACTCCTCCGGACTCTCTTCTTCTGTGTTCTTCCCATCCACGCGCTCGGCAATCCACCGCGCGTTATTCGTCCCAAATCCGTGCTTCGTCTTCAGCCACGCCAGCCGCGCCCTGGCATCCTTCGGCCCTTCCTTCTTCGCCAGCGCAATCCATTCCTCCAGCGATCTCCCCGTCTTCTCCTTCAACTCCGCAATCCACTTCTGCACCATCGCCACGCCCGGATGCACGTCGTACAAACTTTCGCTCCTCGCTTCCGCTGCCTTCGCCATTTTCCCCTCCATCCTCCAGGCCGCTAATCTATACCCGCCCATGCCCTGAGAAAAGCCGCACCGCAATCCAGGCAACTGTAGGCACGATTCATCGTGCCCACGGTGTAATCCAAACGCAAGACGCAACGATCAAGCACTCGTCGCCCCAAAACAACCCCACCTGCAAGCAGACCGTCGGCCCACGCCCCGCCGCTCCATTCTTACTTCCTTTCTTCCTTACTTCCTTACTTCATTACTTCTTCTTTCGTCGACAACCACTTGTCAGCTATCATGCCACCGCCGTACCTAATGAACCGGGAGTCTCAGGAGTACGGGCATTCTGTACCGATCAGACCGGCACGCTCTGGTACGACTTGAAGGGTTCCGCTGAAGACTGTCTGGCCTATCACCAGCCGCTTCCCTGATGTGCAGATCAGGCCCTGTCAAGATTCAAACTATGCCTTGTAATACCCGATCCGGTTCAGCACCGCGCCGACGATCAACGGCAGCGCCACCGTCGCGTCATCAAACACTTCCGCAAATTTCCCGCCTTCTTGCGGCGGAACAAACTTGCCCCAGGACACCGCCTCCGTGTACGTGCTCCCGCTCAATCCGCCCCAATGCACCGGCTCCGGACAAATCCTCACGCCGTAGTTGTAGCGCTTCAACGGCAGCTTCTTGTATCCCCGCCGCGCCAGCAATTCCGCGTACACGCCAAACTGTTGCGACCAGTTGCGCGGCACGCCTCCGCCAATCGTAAAAACTCCCATGCGCTTGGTCGCCAGCATCGTCTCCGCGAACTTCTCAAAATCCTCAAAGGGATCAAACCGCAGCAGCGGGCGGTTCGCTCTCTGGCGCGCAATCTTGTGCAGCGCAAAATCAATGCCCAACTCCGAATCCGAAAACGCCGGCACAAAGACCGGCACGCTGTGCTCGTACGCCGACTTCAAAATTCCCCGCCCAGCTCCCTGCTGGTGCAGGATCTCTCCAATCTTCCGGTGCAGCTTCCAACTGCAGACCACTTCGTCCGCGTCCCAATTCGTCAGCACTTGTTGCATCATCTGCTCGACGTGATCGAGATTCATTTCCGGCTCGAGCGAGTCGTAAACGCGGTTGTACCCCGCCTCAAAAAGCGTCGTGTCATCCACGCTTGGGTCGTAACGAAAATGCGAGTGCCCGGTCGCTTCCACCAATCCATGCGCCATCAGCGCGCCCGTCGAAACCACCGCTTTCACCACGCCGCTCTCGATCAAGTCGCAAAAAACGAGCCCCATCTTGCCCACCGTCAGCGCGCCCGAGAGGGTCATCACCACGAAACAATCTTTGTCGCGCGCCATCGCCTCCAAAACATCTGCCGCATCGCCGATCTGCCGTCCCGTGAACGCGGTGTCGCCCATCGCGCGCACCAGTTCGTCAATGGTCCGGCACTTCGACAAGTCAATCGGCAGAATCGCCCGCAACTTGTCCTTCACCGGATCATGAAGCACGCGCCCCGTGACCGTCTTCTTCTCGCTCTTTGCCTTCGCCATTCGCTCTCCTCGAACTTCCCTTCCCTGCCTCGCTTATCTTTTCTTTTTCTCCAGTTTTTTCTTCTCTGAGTCCCCTGTGTCTCCGCGCTTCACTTTCTTCCTTTTTCCCGGCGTCGCGCGCTCACACCAAGCCTCTCACTGAATTTTCGTGAACTTGATATTACAAATTCGCGCCAAAAAGAAAGCATAAGTGCACACCAAGAATTTTTCTGCGAGCATGATAGACTAAATTTCATGGCAAACAAATTCCGAATTGGCCTCGTGCAGATGCGCTGCACCGCCGATCCCGAACAAAATCTCGCGCACGCCATCGAAACAATCTGCGAAGCAGCCTCGCGCGGCGCACAAATCATTTCTCTCCACGAACTTTTTCGCAGCGAATACTTCTGCCGCACCGAAGACGCCGACCTTTTCAATCTCGCCGAACCCGTTCCCGGCCCCACTACCGATGCTCTCGCAAAAATCGCCAAAGAAAAGAAAGTTGCCCTCGTTGTCTCGCTCTTCGAGCGCCGCGCCGCCGGCGTTTACCACAACACCTGCGCGGTTCTCGATGCCGACGGCTCTTTCCTCGGCAAATACCGCAAAATGCACATCCCCGACGACCCGCTCTACTACGAAAAGTTTTACTTCACGCCCGGCGATCTCGGCTTCCCCAATTTCGACACCGCTTACGGCCGCATCGGCATTCAGATTTGCTGGGATCAGTGGTATCCGGAGAGTTCGCGACTGACCGCGCTGAAAGGCGCTCAGGTCATTTTTTATCCGACCAGCATCGGCTGGCATCCCCGCGAAAAAGCGCAATTCGGTGCCGCGCAGCTCGACGCCTGGCGCACTATTCAGCGCGCCCACGCCATCGCCAACGGCGTCTACGTTGCCGTAGTCAATCGCGTCGGCTTTGAGGGCAAGCCCGAAAAAGGCGACGCTGGCCTCGAATTCTGGGGCAACTCTTTCGTAGCCGATCCTTTCGGCCGCATCCTCTCCGAAGCTTCCAACGACAAAGAGGAAATTCTCGTCGTCGAATGCGATCCCGCGCAATCCGAAGAAACGCGCCGCAACTGGCCCTTCTTCCGCGACCGTCGCATCGATGCCTACCAACCCATCCTCAACCGCTGGCTTGGCGAATAGTGTTTTTCTCTTCACTGCGCCCTCTGTGCTCTCTGCCTCTGTGGCCTCTGTGTTAAATTCTTTTTCCTAATGTCCACCGACACCCCGCTATCTCTTGGCTTCAAAATGCCCGCCGAATGGGAACCGCACGAAGCCACCTGGCTCGGCTGGCCGCATGAACTCACCGACTGGCCTGGCAAATTCGCGCCCATTCCCTGGGCCTTCGCAGAAATTGTGCGGCATCTCTCGCAAGTCGAAGGCGTCTATCTCCTCGTCGAAAATCGCAGCGCGGAATCCCGCGTGCGCACCATTCTGAAAAAATCCGGCGCCAACCTCTCTAACGTAGACTTCTTCCGCATTCCCACCGATCGCGGTTGGATGCGCGACTCCGGCCCCATCTGCGTGCAAAACTCCTCCGGCGAAGTGGCCTACACCAACTGGCGCTTCAACGGCTGGGCCAAATACGACAATCACGAAAAAGATGCACGCGTCGTGGAACTCGCCAACAAAAAACTCAAGCGCCGCCTCTGGCAGCCAACCCACAACGGCAAACGCATCGTCCTCGAAGGCGGCAGCATCGAGGTCAACGGCGCCGGCACTCTGCTCACCACCGAAGAATGCCTCCTTAGCAAAGTTCAGGAGCGCAATCCCGCCTTCACCCGCGAAACCTATGCCGAAGTCTTCAGAAATTATTTCGGCGTCACGAATGTTCTGTGGCTGAAAAATGGCATCGCCGGCGACGACACCCACGGCCACGTCGACGACCTGGCCCGCTTCGTTGATCCGCAGACAGTCGTCACTGTGGTCGAAGAAAATCCCGCCGACGCCAACCACGCCCCACTGCAAGAAAATCTCGCTCTCCTGAAAACCATGAAGGATCAGGATGGCCATCCACTTCGCGTCGAGACGCTGCCCATGCCCGCGCCCGTTTTTTTCGATGGCCAGCGCCTCCCCGCCTCGTACGCCAACTTCTACATCGCCAACAAAATCGTCCTGATGCCCACCTTCAACGACGCGAACGACCGCATCGCCCTGAACACCCTCGCCAAGCTTTTCCCCACTCGCGAAGTCGTCGGCATCGCCTGCCGCGACTTAGTCCTCGGCCTCGGCACCATTCACTGCATGACCCAACAGCAGCCGAGCGCTCAATAAAATGCGGCTGGCAAGGTCCGGGCCTGGCAGTTTCAGAACGCCACGGACGGTCCCCGATCTTCTGCACGATTCGGCTGAAGGCCTCTGCTGCGCACATCTGCTAGAATCTGACCATTCGTCGCGTATAGCCTATTAAGGTCGGAGCTTGCAGGGCCCGCGAGGCTTGCGCTCCGACAAAATTACCTTTCCGGAGGCTGAATGCTCGCCAATCCTTTCCTGCTAGAAGCTTTTTTTGACGCCGGCGTCGCGGTCTTCCTTCCCCACGGCTTTTGGTACTGGCTGATCGTCGGCCTCGTCGCTGGATGGCTCGCCGGAAAAATTGCGCGCGGCCGCGGCTTTGGCTGCATCACGGACATTATTCTCGGGCTGGTCGGTTCGTTCATCGGCGGGTGGATCTTCGTCAGGCTAGGCATCTTTGGCGGCGGCTTCTGGTACTCGCTGGCCGCGGCCACGCTTGGCGCTGTGATCCTTGTGGCCATCGCGCATATCTTCAGCCCCAGCCGCGACTAGAAGCTCCCGGATAGCTTCCAGCCTTCCTTCAAGCTTGGTCACCAGAGCGACGCCCCACTCCGGCGAGGGGTCCGGGGCAGTTTCTAATAACCGTGTCAATGGCGGCTTTGCAGGCGTATAATAGAGGTAAAGCTGGGAGAAGTCCCGATGGCACGAGTCGTCACTTGTTGTCACTTCTGTGTGCCCCCCAGCAGGAAATTTGCCTCATTTGAGCTCCCCAGTTGGGGACGCGCCGTCGTTCCGTTAGCCCTTCCGAAGCAAGACACTCAGCGTGAGGTCCCTCCGCAAGAGAGGGACCGATTTCACAGCCGCGGCGGGGCGCATTTTGACGGCTTAACCACACACGTAGTCTTGACCGCCGTGTGCAGAAATGAAGGGATCGCGCTGCCCAAACGACTGGGACGGCAGCGTGAGCGCGGACCACAAGCTGCGTGGCGCGCCGGAAACGCTCGATAAAGGAGGAAACTATGTTTGAAGGGCCAAAAGAAGACAAAGAACTCGGATTGCACAAACTTTGGATTGGCGCCTTTGTTGCAGTGGCGGCCGCCGTTGCACTGGTTGGTTTCCTCGCTCTCAGGAAGGGGCCAGCGAAACAGAATGTTCAGGCGTCTTCTGCCGTGGAGGCCAACGCCGACGCAGTCAAGGATTTGCAAATCGAACGCGCCACGATGCAAAAAGACAGCCTGGGAACGACGGCCGTTTGGGCGGTCACCTTGACGAACAAGTCTGACAGATTTACCTATAGCAACATCACCTATCAAACGCAGTACATCGGAGCCAACAACAACCTGATCGTGGAGAACCAAGGGACGATCACGGCCAGCATCGCGCCTAACGCGGAGAAAACTTCCGAGATTCGCGACACCGCTTACCCGCAAGGCGTCGCCTGGTACAGATTCAAGGTGACCGGGGCGAAAGCCAAGGTGGAATAACGGCGGAGCCCCACCCGTAAGGCGTTGCTGAATTCTCGATTTCGAAGCGAGCGTTGTTCTTTGCCGGCAGTACATCACGGAGCTGACTTCTCTGTGAGCAATACTTCCACTCTCGCTCACGGCCATTCCCTCTGGGCGGCCACGGCGAATCCGGAGTGAACACGATGGCGCTGCAGATCGCCGACAATGGCAAGCAGCACGACGGTGCGCGGCCCTAGCGCCGCTTCCTTTAGAACTTCTCTCTCTGCGTCGCGACTCTCGACTCCTGCTCCCGCCACGCTCCTCATCCCACTGTGATACGATTCGTTAGGCACGTCAGGAGCCGACTTTTCCTTGAGCAATACCAGCACGACCTCACAGTCCCTCGCGGCAATCCCTCTCGGCGGTCTCGGCGAATTCGGAATGAACATGATGGCGTTGCGCCTCGGCGACGACATCCTGGTCATCGACGCGGGCATGATGTTCCCCGAGTCCGAGCTTCTCGGCGTCGATCTGGTCATTCCAGACATCGCGTACCTGAAGCAAAACCGCCAGCACGTCCGGGCCATTGTTCTGACACACGGCCACGAGGACCACATCGGTGCGCTCCCCTACATTCTGCGCGACCTCAACGTTCCCGTGTACGGCACGCGCTTCACGCTCGCGCTCGTCAAGAAACGCCTCGAAGAAGCCGGCCTGCTAGACTCGACGACGCTCCGCGAGGTCATTCCCGGCCGCCTCGTTGAAATCGGCCCGTACGAAATCGAGTTTATCTCCGTCACGCACAGCACCATTGACTGCGTGGCGCTGGCCATTCGCACTCCGCTCGGCGTGATCATTCACACCGGCGACTTCAAGATTGATCAGACTCCGGTGGATGGCGCACCCTTCGACCTGCACGCGTTCGCGCGCTACGGCCACGAAGGGGTGCTGGCGCTGTTCAGCGACTCAACGAATGTGGAACGGCCCGGCTTCACGCCTTCGGAGCGCGCCATTGTTCCGCGTATTGAAGAGTTGTGCCGCTCCGCGCCGCGCCGCGTCATTCTGTCCTGCTTCGCTTCCTCCATTCACCGCATTCAGCAGGTCATTGATGTTGCCGGGCGCGTGGGGCGCAAAGTGGCGTTTGTCGGCCGCAGCATGGTGGACAACGTCGAAATCGCGCACTCCCTCAACTACTTGCGCATCCCCGACGGCATGGTGGTGCGCCCGCAGGACGTTCGCTCGTATGACCCGAAGCGCCTGGTGATTCTTGCCAGCGGCAGTCAGGCTGAGCCCATGTCTTCGCTCTCGCGCATCGCGGTGGACAACCATCGCTTTGTCTCGGTCGACGAAAACGACACGGTTATCCTTTCCGCGCGCATCATCCCCGGCAACGAAAAAGCCATCTTCCGCATGCTGGATCACATGTTCCGCCGCCGCGCGCTCGTCTATTACGAGAATTCCGCGGGCACGATTCACGTCTCCGGCCACGCTTCGCAGGAAGAACAAAAACTGATTCTGCAGCTCGTCAAGCCGAAGTATTTCATTCCCGTCCACGGAGAATACCGCCATCTTTTCCGCCATGCCGCGCTGGCTCATCAACTGGGCGTGGTTGGCAGCGAAATCCTGCTGCTTGAGAACGGGCAGTCGATCGAGTTCACGCACGACGGCGTGCGGCGGCTTGATCCGGTCACCGCGGGCCGGGTGTGCGTCGATTCCGGTTCGCTGGAGGAAATTGAAGACGTGGTCATTCGCGAGCGCAAACACCTCAGCGAGGACGGCGTGGTTGTGCCCATCATCGCCATTGACAAGCACACTGGCAAACTGGAATCGCACCCGGAAATCGTGACGCGGGGGATGTTCAGCGACAACGGGCAGGAACTCATGGCCGGCGCGCGCGAGGTGATTCTGAAAACGGTCGCGGCTTCGAACGCGGAAGAAAAATCCGACTGGAGCGTCATTAAAGAAAAGATCCGCGTGGACCTCAAGCGCTACATCAACAAGCAGACGTCCAAACGGCCGCTGATTCTGCCGGTGATCTTGGAAGTTTGAGCTTTGCAAGGCGAAGCTTTTTTGCGAGGTGCTCCCGCGCGTGCTCTTTGCGGGCGCAGCGTTTCGCTGGGGCGATTCCTAATTCAGGAAATCGTGAAGGTACAGGTCAGACTGCTCTTCGCGGAGGTCGCCTTGCCGCTTAGCGTTCGAGAACTGAGCAGATGGAGCAAAGCGGCGAGCGATGATTGCGCGTAATCCGTATTCACATCATTCTTGACAATGAGATTGACCAGCGAGAGCAGGACGGCATCGTAGCTCTTGGCGTCTCCGTCAGCGTCATTGGCGACCTCCGTAAGCCCTGCGAGGGCGTGCAGGTCCTCACAGAGGTTCATAAAATCGGCGCTGCTGGACAGAAAATACCCGATCAACGTGACGTTCTGCGCACTCGTGCCGTCCCAAAAGCCAGGCGTAATCGCTTGACGATTTCCCGGCACACGGCGGTTGGCCACGGGCGGCGCGGGAAAACCGGCTTGCGTTCGGCAGGTGCGGTTGAAGCGCTGCCAGTCGGAGTACTTAAACACGCTGGTCCACTGCAGGTCAGGGAAGGTAACCACCGCGTCGTGGAACGCCTGCCAGTTTCTGCCGTCGAGAGTTTGGTCTGGCGGCGGAGTCGTTCCGCTGAAGGCCGAGCAGTTCAGTTTTGCGTAGGCCGGCGGCTGGAAAGAGCAGACGAGCTTGAGCGTCCCCGACGAGGCGCTGGCAGCGGCAAATCTGCCCATCGCCGCTTTCGCGGCAGCCACTGCGTCGCTGGTCGGCATGAAGTTGGGCAGGCTGGCAATGCGAGCGGCTTCTTTCGCGCTGTTCGTGGCCGTCAACTCGATGACCAATTCCACGTCCGCCTTCGAGATGGCCCTGCTCTGGTCAAAGGTGCCGACAAAATGGACGATACAGGTTTTCTTGGCCTTCCGAACGTCTTGCTCGGATTCCTGACCAATGTCGAACATATAGCAGATGTCGCCCGTCTCCGTAATCGTGACGTAGGTCTTCTGAAAGTATGTCGTGATGCTCGTGGCCTTGAACAGATTGAAGAACTGCAAGCCCACGGTGAACGACTTGTTCAACTGGTTGCTGATCCCCGAGCCGGCTTCCGGAACGAGGCCGCCTGCCGAGGCTGCGCCAATCAGGTCACCCGCGCACAACTGCTTCCAACTGCCAGACAACCTCGCGGGATCCGCCAGGTTGACCGCATACTTGAACAGCATGGAGGCACAAAGTTGTTTGTCCCACGTCAGCGCGAGGGAAGAGCCGGCGACCGCGTTCTGCACCCAATTGTCGAGCTTGCTGGTAAGGCCATTGGCGATTTGGGGCGCCACTTGAGCAGCCTGGTCTCCGCCCATCCCGATGATGCCATTCACGGCGCTTTGAATTTTCTGGGAATCCACGGTCAGCGAAGTCTCGCTCGTGAAGGTAAGAGCGGCGGAAATTTCTACACCCGCGCTGAGATCGCTTTTGTTGGCACGCAAGATGTACAGAAACGCAGTACTGGCGTCCTGTTTTTGCACCATCGCCGTGAAACAATCCGTATGTGAGTAGGCCAGAGTGGCGCTGGCGCCGATCTCGATTTTGCCCGACGGTAGTTTGAGGCTGGCGGCATTTTTGGTGACGCTCTCGATGACCGAAGCCGTGCCCGGGGCGGAAAATTTGACGCTGGTGAAGCCGTAACTCGCCGTAAAGCTGCAGCCCAGGCATCCCGTGAAATTCACCTGAGCAAGATCCCCCGCCTGCATGTCCAGCGCACAGCGCGGATGGAACGGAAAAACAAACGCGTTGAAGGTTTCGACCAAAGCATCGGCGAGCTTCATCGTCGAAGCCACCTGGTGGCAAAA
>Ga0335078_10002578_pt1 | contig 27317 bp, 26 predicted proteins | sample Lox_Sample_32_FD_206711 | JGI IMG/M metagenome (GOLD analysis project Ga0335078, IMG submission 206711) | Soil microbial communities from Loxahatchee National Wildlife Refuge, Florida, United States - Lox_Sample_3.2 | ecosystem: Environmental > Terrestrial > Soil > Wetlands | place: USA... | reverse complement strand
TGGGCTCGTCGCGCGCACGAGCCCCGCGTACTCACTGTACGCCGACCACGCTTCGGCGCATCGAAGCGCGTCGTGATACGCACGCGCCTTGCCATAAACGGAGATCGCGCGGCCGCGCGCGTCGCCATCACGGGCGAAGCGATCGCGCGCGGCGTCGAATGCTTGCGCGGAGTCGTCGACGCGATGCAATCCCGCGAGCGCGACGGCGCGGTCGTATTTCTGCCACGGCCCATCGTTCGTGTCGGCATCGAGGAGCGCGAGAGCGCGCGCGTCGTCGTGGGCGAGGCTCGCGCTCACCGCGTTCGTGAGCGCGGGATCGATTTGCGCGTGCGTCCAACAAGTGTGCTCGTAGGAGCGCGCCATCTCCGCGCTCGCGGGATCGGATCCGCGAACGGCGGACGCGTACTGCTCGTACGCGACCTTCGCTTCGTCGCATCGACCCGCGGCGTCGAGCGTGTGTGCCCGGCCGTAAAGCGCGAGCGCGCGACGCTCGTCGGTTTGCGCGTTGGTCGGCGCGGTGACGCTCGTCACGCTCAGCGTCGAGACCGCCTCCGATTGATGCGCACACGCTACGACGAACACCGACGCGATGAGCCACGGTTGGGGCGAAATCATGCATCACGCTTCTGCATTCGAAGTGCCAGCGCGCTCGCCGTTCGATTCGCTCGACCGCCCCGCATTCTCTGCAGCCGTTGCGAAATCGATTCACACCGCTCCAACTCCGCTACCGAACGAATCGCTCTGGTGCGAGCCTTGCTCCGTGGAGCGCGTGAGCATCCAATCGAAGTGGGTTGCGCGGGGCGCCGTGCTGTTCGGCGTCGCGACGACGTCCAGCGCGAGCCGCGCGCAACAAAGCGTGCACTTCGAGGGCACGACCGGCACGGTGCACGCGGGAGCAGCCGAATGCACGATGCCGTGCACCCTCGATCTCGCGCCCGGACGCCACGACGTCCGCCTCAACGACAAGACCTTCAAGCTCGACGTCGCGCACCACGCCCGCATCGACGCGCGCTACGAGCTGCACGTGGGGTGGACTCCGCTCGTCATCGGCGGCGTCGTCATCCTCGCGGGGTTCGGCGGCATCGTCGCGGGATCGATCCTCGGAAGCACTTCGAGCAACGGCCTGTGCAACGCGCAGACGTGCACGAGCACCGAGATCCCCGTCATGCTCGGGAGCATCGGCGTGATGGCGATTGGCGGCATCATCATGTTCATCGGCGCGCTCAACACGGGATACCGCTTCCAGCTCACGACGGTCTCGAGCAACGCCGCGCCGCTGCATCCCTTCGTCGACGGCCGTGGAATCGGCTTCGTCTTCTGAGCGCGAGATGCAGATCAGACGACATCGCGCATCTTGCATCGCGACACGAAGCTTCTGCGTCGCGGCATTCGGGTCTTGCACGCGAGCGACCGCGTTCGGCCCTGGTCTCGCGATTGCTAAGCGTAACCCGTGATGAGCCGCCGAGCGTGGAGCCACACGAGAAGCGTCATCGTGTCGTGCGCGTTGGCGCTCGTCGCGACGTCCGCGGCCGCCGACACACCCGCGACCACGACAACCACCAACACCGAGCCGTGGAAGCTCGCTGCGTCGCGTTGCACCGTGGGCCGGCAGCTCTGTTGGGATCAGCGATACAACCGCATGGACCTGCCGGAGATGATCTTCACGGGGATCGCGGGCGCGGTTGCGATCGGGACGCACATGGTTCACCCGCTCAACACCGGTTGGACGGGCGGCATTCTGATCGACGACCAGGTCCGCAACGCGCTTCGCTTGACGAACTACAACGCGGCGTTGACGGTTCGCACCGTGAGCGATCTCGGCCTCGCGCTGCTCACCGCCTATCCGGTCGTCGTCGACTCGTTCCTCGTCGCGTATTGGTATCGCGGCAGCGCGGACGTCGGACTTCAAATGGCGCTCATCGACGCCGAGGCCTACGCGCTCTCCGGTGCGATTCAAGGCGTGGCGAATTTCTTCGCGGGGCGCGCACGTCCGTATTCGTCGCTATGCGGCGCGCCGGGCGGCATCCCGAGCAACACGATCGATTGCCGCGAGGACACCGAGTACCGGAGCTTCTTCAGCGGACACGCGGCCGTGAGCTTCACCGCGGCGGCGCTGATCTGCGCGCACCACGAAGAGCTCCACTTGTTCGACAGCGCAGCCGATCACATTTCGTGCATCACGGGCGAGCTCGCCGCGGCGGCGGTCGGCGTGATGCGCATCATCGGCGACGAGCACTATTTCTCGGACGTGATGATCGGCGCGCTCGTCGGCACCGCGGTCGGACTCTCCGTGCCTCTCCTTCATCACTACAGTCATTCGTCGAGCGGCAGCGGCAAGCAGGCGACGTTCAGGATGAACCTGATCCCGGGCTTTCCCACGACGCAGATCGTCGGGCGGTTCTGATGCGCTCCTCCGTGCGCCTCCTCGCCGTGCTCGTCGGGCTCGCGCTTGCGCGCTCGGCGCGCGCCGACGACGATCTCATCTTCCCCGAGCTTCCGCAGTCGAAGCCGCCTTACGTCGAGCCCGGTCACTGGACGCTCGAGCCGGCGCGCCCCTTCATGTCCGTGCGCGCGGACGCGGGGTACCTTTATCTCAAGCCGCGTGTGTCGTTTGGCTACGGCAAGCCGTTCGCTTATTGGGGCGGTTTCGACGTTCTGCCGTACGTCACGCCCGACGCGGCGGGCGGCTACATGGGATTGCGACTGCAGCTCGATTGGTTCGAGCTGCGCGGCGGCGTGCGCGGCGTGCACTCGTTCGAGCACGAATACCTGACGCAGAAACCGAGCTACACGATCGTCGACCTCCAGGAGTACACGGACCGCCCGTCGAACTACATCGACTTCGAGTTCGAAGCGGCAGCTTCGATCCCGTGCGGTCCGGGGAACATCGTCGCGCTCGCGGGCGCGTCGTACATCGAGCTCGCGCCGGCCAACACGAACGTCTTCGACGAGACGCTGCACGTCATCGTCAACCCGCCCGCGGTCTACCGACAGCGACTCGGCTACTCGCTGAAGCTCGGACGAGAGCACGTCGCGCGCGTCGGGGTTCTTGGCGAGGTCATCGAGCTGCCGGATCGCAACGCGCAAGTCGTCCGCGCCGGGTTCATCGGCTCGTTCGACATCGACGATCACTTTCAGCTCGTCGCGACGGTTCTCATCCCGGTCGCCACGCCCGACTCGATCGGATTGTACGGCGCGGACTACTCGGAGCTCGGCATTCGCTACCGCTGGTCGACGGGCCACAAAGAGCACGCGGCGCCGCACCCGGAGATCCCCGGCTCGGCGCCCTGAGGTTCGAGATGAGAGCGCGCATGACGCGGGCAAAGACGCAACGCCTTAGCGATCGACGACGCGTTCGGCGACCTGCGGCGTGATCGGAACGAGCCATCGAAACATCAACGTCGCCGCGCCCGCGCCGAGGAGCTGCGCGACGACGAAACCCGGCACGTCGATCGGACGGATGCCGGCGAACGTGTCGCTCGCCGCGCGCGCGAGCGTCACCGCGGGGTTCGCGAACGAAGTGGACGACGTGAACCAATACGCCGCCGTGATGTACGCGCCGACTGCAAACGGAACGGTCGCGGCTCTTCTCCGCGCGCAACCCCAGATGACGGCGAGCAGGCCGAACGTCGCGACGAACTCGCTCACGATCTGCGCGACGCCGGAGCGCGCGTGGTGCGAAAGAAAAAAGACGGGCTTGTCGAACATGAAGTTCGCGACGCCGACGCCCGCGAAGGCTCCGACGATCTGCGCCGCGACGTACGCTGGCGCGTCTCGCCAAGCGACTCCGCCTTGGCTCGCATCCGCGAGCGTGACCGCGGGATTGAAGTGGGCGCCCGAGATGGGCCCGAACGTCAGGATGAGCGCGACGAGCCCGGCGCCGGTGGCGATCGTGTTCGCGAGGAGCGCGATCGCGACGTTCCCCGCCGCGAGCCTCTCGCCCATGATGCCCGAGCCGACGACCGTCGCGAGCAAGAGAGCGGTGCCGACACCTTCGGCGACGACCCTCTTTCGGAGATCAACCCCAGCAGCCACCGCTCTTCTTTTCCGCGCTCGGCACGCAGCACGTTTTCGCGGGTTCGTCGTTCATCGTGTCGGCGTCGCCTTTGACGACGAACGCTTCCCGCTCGTGGGCCACGCCGAAAACTCTTTCGTAGAACTTCATTGCGCTTTCCTTGTTGCGAGGGTGACCGTCAGAAAGAGCTCGATGCGACGGCGGAGACCGATCAAGACTTCGCGAAACGCAATCTCGCGTTTGTCCTCCGGCGCCTCGGCGGGATCCTCGAACGACCAGTGGATCATCTCCGCGCCGGGCATGACGGGGCACGACTCCTTCGCGCGATCGCAGACGGTGATCACGAAGTCGAACTTCTGTCCGACGAATGGCTCCACGTCTTTGGGTCGCTGCGCGGAGATGTCGATGCCGTTGTCGGCCATGACCTTCACGGCGAGCGGATGGACCGCGTCGCGCGGCTTCGTTCCGGCGCTGAACGCTTCGACGCGATCTCCTCCGAGCTTGCGAAGCAGTCCCTCCGCGATCTGACTTCGCGCCGAGTTCCCCGTACACAGAAAGAGCACGCGAACCATCGATGAGCTCCAATCAGCAGCACGCTTTGCGGGCGCCCTTGCCGCGCTTGCAGCAGTCCTCCCAAAGAAAGTCGGTGAGCACGCGAAGCGCCGTGTAGTCGGCAGCGTGAAACGCGAACTTCCCCTCGCGACGCGCCGTGACGAGCCCCGAATCGACGAGGCGATCGAGGTGATGGTTGAGCGTCGTCCACGGGATGTCGAGCTTTTCTTGGAGCTCGGTCGTCGTCGCCCCCTCGCTGCCACTTTGGATGACGTAACGAAGAATCGCGAGGCGCGCAGGATGGCCGAGCGCGCCGAATTGCTCCGCGTGTCGATCCAGCTTCTGACTCACGTCTATGTATCTAGGTTTTTAGATTCTTGTTGTCAACCCGACGGCGCGCGAAGTGTGCTATCGAGCCGAGACGATCGAGGTGTGCTCGTGAACGCAGAGCGGATGAAGGCGCCTTGGCTCGCGATAGCGGCGCTGCTCGCGTCAGTCGACGCGTCCGCTGGACCGCCGTACATCACCGATGATCCCGAGCCGGTCGAGCATCGCCACTGGGAGATCTATCTCGCGTCGCAATCCTTCGACGACACGGACGGATGGACCGGAACCGCGCCGCACGTCGAAGTGAACTACGGCGCCGTTCCCGACGTGCAGTTGCACGTCATCACGCCGCTCGCATACTCGATTCCGAGCCACGGTCCGAGCGCGTACGGCTACGGCGACACCGAGCTCGGCGTGAAGTTCCGCTTCGTGCAAGAGCGAAAATGGATACCGATGATCGGCACGTTTCCGTTGGTCGAAGCGCCGACGGGATCGCAGGCGGCGGGACTGGGAAATGGTACGACGCAGATCTTCGTCCCTGTGTGGATCCAAAAGAGCTTCGGCGCGTGGCAGACGTACGGCGGCGTCGGCGTTTGGATCGATCTCGGCGTGAGAGACCGTCACTGGTGGTATTTCGGATGGCAGCTCCAGCGTCAACTCTTCAAGTGGCTCGCGGTCGGAGCGGAAGTGTTTCACCAGACGCCGAAGGGATATGGCGGCGTGAGCGACACGCGGTTCAACGTCGGCGCGGTGATCGACTTCAGCGACACGCACCACCTGCTGCTCTCCGCGGGGCGCGGCTTCGAGGGACCGAACCTGTTCCAGAGTTACATCGCGTATCAGATCACGTTCGGGCCGAGACATTCGACGAAGTGAGCGCGTGCACCGATTGCGACACGCGCGCGAAACGAGCGCGCAGTCCCCGTCGTCAAGAGCGGAGGGTCGCAGGAAATGTGCGTGGCATCTCCGTTGCTCGTCGTGCGCTCATGACCACGCCCGAGCTCCGCAAGCGATACGACAATTTCATCGGCGGCCGATGGGTCGCCTCGGCGACCGGACGTACGTTCGTCAACAAGAGTCCCATCGACGGCGCGACGCTCTGCGAGATCGCGCGATCGGACGCCACCGACGTCGAGCGCGCGCTCGACGCAGCGCACGCCGCACGCGAGAAGTGGTCGGCGACCTCGCCCGCAGAGCGCGCGCGCGTCTTGAACGCGATCGCCGATCGCATCGAGCAAAACGTCGCGTTGCTCGCGAACGTCGAGACGCGCGACAACGGCAAGCCGATCCGCGAGACGCTCAACGCCGACGTCCCGCTCGCCGCCGATCACTTCCGCTATTTCGCCGCGTGCATACGCGCCGAAGAGGGCGCGCTGAGCGAGCTCGATCGCGACACGATCGCATACCACTTCCACGAGCCGATGGGCGTCGTCGGTCAGATCATCCCGTGGAACTTTCCGCTCCTCATGGCGGCGTGGAAGCTCGCGCCGGCGCTCGTCGCGGGCAATTGCGTCGTGATCAAACCCGCGTCGGACACGCCGATGAGCCTCGCGGTGCTGATGGATGTCGTGGGCGATCTCCTGCCGCCCGGTGTGCTCAACGTCGTCTTCGGCAGCGGCACCGACGTCGGCGCGCCGCTCGCGCGCAGCCCACGCATCGCGAAGATCGCGTTCACGGGTGAGACGACGACCGGCCGTCAAATCATGCACTACGCCGCCGAGCACCTCATCCCGCAGACGATGGAGCTCGGCGGAAAGTCGCCGAACGTCTTCTTCGAGGACGTGATGGCGCGCGACGACGATTACCTCGACAAGGCACTCGAGGGATTCACGCTCTTCGCGTTCAACAAAGGCGAGGTGTGCACGTGCCCGTCGCGCGCGCTCGTTCACGAGTCGATCTTCGACGCGTTCATGGAGAAAGCGGTCGCGCGCGTGCAGAAGATCGTCGTCGGCGATCCGCTCGACCCGAAGACGCAGATGGGCGCCCAGTGCTCGCGCGGCCAGCTCGACAAGATCCTCGGCTACGTCGACATCGGCAAGAAAGAAGGCGCGAAGTGCCTGACGGGCGGCGCGCGCGCGAAGATGAGCGGGCGACTCGCGGAGGGTTTCTTCCTCGAGCCGACCGTGTTCACCGGCGACAACAAGATGCGCGTCTTCCAAGAGGAGATCTTCGGACCGGTCGTGTCGGTCGCGAAGTTCAAGACGGTCGACGACGCGATCGCGATGGCGAACGAGACGGTGTACGGATTGGGCGCGGGCGTGTGGTCACGCGACATGAACGTCGCGTATCGCGCGGCGCGCGGCATCCAAGCCGGACGCGTGTGGACGAACTGTTATCACGCGTACCCGGCGCACGCGGCGTTCGGCGGATACAAAGAGTCCGGCTTCGGCCGCGAGACGCACAAGATGATCCTCGATCACTACCAACAGACGAAGAGCGTGCTCGTGAGCTACAGCGCGAAAGCACAAGGTCTGTTCTGATCGCGGCGGGTCATCCGCAAAATCCGTTTGGGTAGAGCGCCGTCGCCAACATCACGTCGTTGATGTCGCGGTGCTCGAGCCAGGTCGCATTTCGTCGATGATTCGGATCGCGCCAGAAGTCTTCGATGGCGACGCGGAGCGGCGCGAACGAGCGCAGCGTCGCGTCGTTCGGTCGCGCGAGACGAATCGCTTCGAGACCGATCGCGAGACCAAGCTCGCGAAACGCGAGTCGTCGGTCGGCGGGCTGATCGAGCGAACGAGCTTCCGCGAAGTGTTCGAGCCCATCGGTCGCCGCCGCGAGGAGCTCGCGCTCGAGCGCTCCGGTCGCGCGCGCGGCATCGATCAACAAACCTCCGATGCCGAGTGGGTCGGTGGTCGAGAGCTCCATCTTGCTCGCCATCGCTTCGTAATCGGCGATCGCCGCGTCGAGGCGTGGGCCTTCGCGCGCGCCGAGTCGCGCTGCCGTCGCCTCGAGCTCGCGGCACGTCATCCAACCGTCGAGCGGATCGTGTTGTCCCATCGACGCGACGAGCGGTCGTGAGAGGTCGATGCTCATCTTCCAAAACATGCGGCGGCGGTGTTGGGGGCCGTGGACGAACGCGCGGTGCGCGACGTCCGCGAGCTCGCGCGCCCAAACGTTGAATCGCGTCTCGCCCGTGGCGATCGACATGCGATCGAGCGCGTGCATCCACTTCGTCAGGTAGTGAAAGTATTGCCCGTCGCGCTCCCACTCGAGCGCTTCGTCGCAAGCGTCTTCGTCGCGCCGCTCGGGAAGTCGCTTTCCGATTCGCAGACCGCCCGACGTTGGGTGTTGCGCCGTGCCGAGAAGTCCGCGCCGCGCGTCGTCGTCGCGATGGCGCCCGAGCACGTCGTGCACCTGCGCGACGAGCGCCCGCGCGAGGTCCACGCGCTCGAGACCGAGAAAGTTGCAGACGGCGAACGCGTCCGTCCAGAGGTAGCGCGTGGGCGTGCGTACAGACGTCACGCCGGTGCGCTCCGCGAAGCGGAGCATGATCGCGCGTGCTTCCTCGACGCGATCGGTGGCGTTCATGATCCTCGGTGCTGCAAGCGCGAGACCAATGCAGCAAGCGAAGCTTTCAGCGCGGCGACGAGGTGGGAGCGCGCACTTTGCACGCTGATCGCAACGAATGCGATACGACGCGACGCGAGCTCACGTCGAGCGCTTACCCGATCGATCCCGCACCGATGACGACCACGACGCTTTTCATGTCTTGCTCCCGCGGTACTGATCGTCGCTGACCTTCTCGAGCCACTCGACGACTTTTCCGTCGAGCGCTTCTTGAATCGCGATGTGCGTCATGGCAGTCGTCGGCGACGCGCCATGCCAGTGCTTCTCGTTCGGTCCTACCGTGACGACGTCGCCCGGACGGATCTCTTCGATCGGTCCGCCCCATCGCTGATGAAGCCCGCACCCGAACGTGACGATGAGCGTCTGCCCGAGCGGATGCGTGTGCCAATCACTCCGTGCGCACGGCTCGAACGTCACGTATGCGCCTGACGCGCGCGCCGGCGCGCTCGATTGAAAAAGTGGATCGAGTCGCACGGTGCCGGTGAAGTGCTCGGCCGACCCGCTCTCGGTCGGCCGCGTTCCATTTCGAGAGATGGTCATGATCAAAGCTCCTGGCGCGTGGGCGCGCTTCGCTTCCGAAGTCCACGTTACGAAAGACGCACCGAGTCGCTCGACTTCACGGCGAAAGCGGAAATGAGTCGGGGCGAGAGGATTTGAACCTCCGACTCCTCGGTCCCGAACCGAGTGCGCTACCAGGCTGCGCTACGCCCCGGAGCCCCTCGAAAAGCGAGGAGCGCGCGCCACTTATGGCGGCGAAGGGTGGTTTCGTCAACGACGAAATCGCCCTCATTAAAGGACGGGCTCGGGCGGCGGACCTGACGGCGCAACTTTTGTGATCGCGCGGCGCGCGCGAGAACATTGCTCGGGCGATGCGCACGGTGAAGCTCGCTTTGGTTTTTCTCGTCGCGTGCGGCGGCACGCACAGTGGGTTCGACGACGGAAACGATGGGGGAAATGCGGACGCGCCCTTTTCGAACGGCTCGGACGCGCAGTTCGGAAGCTCGGACGGCGGGAGCTCGGGGGACGGACCGGCGCTGATTTACGCGCACACCGACACCGAGCTCTACACGCTCGATCCGACTTCGCAGAAGGTCACCGACATCGGGCCGTTTTCGCTCGGCTCGAACACGCCGACGATCACCGATCTCGCGGTCGACGCGAACGGAAACGTGTGGGTGAACTCCGAGACGGCGATCTATCGCGCGGCGGTGCCGAGCTCGGCGGGACCCGTGACGCTCACGCTCGTCGCGAACATCGCGTCGCAGAACGACGAGAAGTTCTACGCGCTCGGCTTCGCGCCGGCGAACGTGCTCGACGCGACCGAGACGCTCGTGGCGGGTGACAGCAACGGCGCGCTCTGGGCGATCGCGACGGACGGATCGACGACCGAGCTCGGCACGTTCGGCACCGACGCGAAAGGCGACGCGTACGAGCTCTCGGGCGACGTCGTCTTCTACACGCAGAACAACGTCGCGCGCGGCATCGCGACGATCCGATCGTGTCCGAAGGGGACGTGCAGCACGACCAACGATCTCCTCGCGGAGATCGACGTCGCAGCGATGACCGCGGCCTACCAATCGAAGACGCCGGGCAGCTTGCTCAAGCAGCTCATCGGATCGGGCACCAACTACGGTCGACTCTACGGCGTCGGCGCATGGAACAGCAGCGTGTACGCGTTCTCGCGCGAGGCGTCCGGATCGCCGGCCGAGCTCGTCGAGATCGGATCGAACGGCGTCGGCACGGTGCTCCAACAGTTCTCGGCGATCACGTCGGGATGGTCGGGCGCGGGCGTCACGACGAAGGCGCCGATCTCCGTGCTCCCGCCTAACTGACGCGTGATTACATTGCGCGCGTGGAGCGCGCAGAGGTCTCTATCCCGATCGAAGGGATGACGTGCGCGGCGTGCGTGTCGCGCATCGAGAAGGCGCTCGCGCGAACGGAGGGTGTGTCGAGCGCGAGCGTGAACCTCGTGACGAAGCGCGCGCTCGTGGCGTTCGATCCAGCGCGCGCGTCGCGCGGCACGATCGAGCACGCGATCGAAGACGTCGGATACGGGATCGGCGAGGAACTGCCGCCGGGCGACGCGACCGATCACGAGGCGCGCGATCGCGCGCGCGATGCGATCTTCGCCGCGGCGATCGCCGCGCCGCTCGTCGCGCTCGGGATGGCGCACGGCTTGTCGCAAGCCGCGCGCATCGTCGAGCTCGCGCTCGCGACGATTTTGCTCGCGGGGCCCGGTCGGATTTTCTTCGTCTCCGCGTGGCGCGCGGCGCGTCACGCATCGGCGGACATGAACACGCTCGTCGCGCTCGGCGCAGGCTCCGCCTACGCGTACTCGGCGGTCGTCGTCGCGCGCGGCGGGCGTGACGTGTACTTCGAAGCGGCGGGAACCATCGTCGCGTTCGTGCTGCTCGGGAAGTTTCTCGAAGCGCGCGCGCGGCGCAAGCTCGGCGACGCGGTGCGCGGGCTCGTCGCGCTTCGTCCGCCGACGGCGCGCGTCGTGAGGGGCGATGAAGAAATCGAGACGCTCGTCGAAGCGCTCGCGATCGGCGATCTCGTGCGCGTTCGGCCCGGCGAACGAATTCCCGCGGACGGCGACATCGAGCGCGGCGCGGCGTCCGTCGACGAATCGATGCTCACGGGCGAGAGCATGCCGATCGACAAGGTGATCGGAGCGCGCGTGTTCGGCGGAACGCTCGACCGCGACGGCGAGCTCGTCGTGCGCGTGGCGCGCGCGAGCGAAGACTCCGCCCTCGCGCGCATCGTCGCAGCGCTCGAACAAGCGCAAGGATCGAAGGCACCCATCGCGCGCGTGGCGGATCGCGTGAGCGGCGTGTTCGCGCTCGCCGTGCTCGCGATCGGGCTCGCGACGCTCGGCGCGTGGATCGCGCTCGGCGCGACGGCGCCCGCCGCGCTCGAGCGGTTCGTCTCGGTGCTCGTGATCGCGTGCCCGTGCGCGCTCGGCCTCGCCACGCCCGCGGCGATCGCCGTCGGAACGGGACGCGGCGCGGAGCTCGGCGTGCTCGTCAAAGGCGGCGAGGCGCTCGAGACCGCGAGCCGCGTCGACGTTGTGCTCCTCGACAAAACGGGAACGCTCACGAGCGGTCGACCGCGCGTCGCGTCGATCGAGATCGAACCGAGCTGCGCGCTGAGCGAGGACGAAGTGCTCGCGATCGCCGCGTGCGCGGAGCTTCCGAGCGAGCACCCTGCGGGCGTCGCGATCGCGCTCGCGGCGCGCGCGAGGCATCTCGCGGTGCGCGCCCCCGATCGATTTCGCGCAGAGCCCGGCGGCGGCGTCGCGGCGCGCGTCGACGATCACGAGGTGCGCGTCGGCAGCGCGCGATTCACGGGGTCCTCCCGCGGAAACGACGCGCGCGACGACTCGCTCGTGCACGTGGCGATCGACGGCGCGCTCGCCGCGGTGATCGCGCTCCGCGACGAGCCCGCCGAAGGCGCGAAGCGCGCGATCGAGCGCCTGCGCGCGATGCACGTCGACGTCGCCATCGTGTCCGGCGATCGCGCGCCCGTCGTCGAGTCCCTCGCGCGCGACCTCAGCGTCTCGCGAACGTTCGCGGAGGCGAAGCCGGAGGACAAGGCGCGCATCGTGCGCGACGAGCGCGCGAAAGGTCGCGTCGTCGCGATGGTCGGCGACGGGATCAACGACGCGCCGGCGCTCGCGAGCGCGGACGTGGCGATCACCGTCGCGCGCGCGGCGGACGTCGCGGCGTCCGCGAGCGACGTCTCGCTCGTGTCCGGATCGATCGACGCGCTCCCCACCGCGCTCGCGCTCGCGCGCGCCACCCTCCGGACCATCCGCGAGAATTTGTTCTTCGCGTTCGTCTACAACGTCGTCGGCATTCCGGTCGCGGCGGGCGCGCTCGCGCACTTCACCGATTTTCGTTTGTCGCCGATGCTAGCGAGCGCCGCGATGAGCGCGTCGAGCGTGTCGGTGCTCCTCAACTCGCTCCGCTTGCGCCGATTTGCCGCGCGATGACTTGCGAGAGCGCCTCGACGCTGAACGGCTTCGAGATGAAATCGCGCACGCCGAGATCCAAGATGCGCTGCGCCTCTTCGTTCAGCGCGAAGCCCGTCGTGAGCACGACGCGCAGATCGGGCCGCAGCTCGCGGAGCGCGAGGAACGTCGCACGCCCGTCCATGCGCGGCATCACCATGTCGAGCAGCACGGCGTCGATCGCGGTCTCGCCGCGCACGAGCTCGAGCGCGGCCGCACCGTCCTCCGCGACGAGCACGCGGTAGCCGAGCGCGCGAAGCGCCGCGGCGACTCCCTCGCGCACCGCGCGCTCGTCGTCGACGACGAGCACCGTGCCGCTCCCGTACACGACGTTCGCTTGTTGCTCGACCTTCGGCGCGCGCACGGCGGCCTCGGTCGCCGCAGGGAAGAACGCGCGCATGATCGTTCCGCGCGGCGCGTTCGACGCCGCCTCGATCGCGCCGCTGTGATTTTCGACGATGCCCCACACCGTCGCGAGCCCGAGCCCCGTCCCGCCGCCCTCCCCGCCTTTCTTCGTCGTCACGTACGGCTCGAACATGCGATCGCGGATGTGCGGCGCGATGCCGACCCCGTCGTCGATGACCTCGAGCACGACGCACGGGCCCGCGTGCATGTTCTCGTAGCGCGCCGCTTCGCGGTCGCTCATCTCGTGATCGCGCGTCGCGATCACGATGCGCCCGCCCTCTTCCGGCATCGCGTCGCGCGCGTTGACGACGAGGTTCATCAGCACTTGCTCGAGCTGCGAAAAGTCTCCGACGACGTCTCCGGTCGACGCGGTGAGCTGCGTGACGATCTCGATGCGTCGATCGAGCGCGCGGCGCATGAGCGACGCCACCCCGATGGCCACGTCATGCAACGACACGCGGCTCGCGAGGTGCTTGCCGCGGCGCGCGAACCCGAGGAGCGCGCGCGTGAGCTGCGCCGCGCTGTCCGCGACGTCGTCGATTTGCTCGAGGTAGCCGAGCTTCATCGCGTCGTCTTCGTTGCGCCGCAGCACCGCGGCCATCATCTTCACGGCGGCGAGCAGGTTGTTGAAGTCGTGCGCGATGCCGCCGGCGAGCGTGCCGATCGAATCCATGCGCTGGAGCTGCCGCACGCGCTGCTCGCTGTCTTGTCGCGCCGCCTCCGCTTGCACTTCGCGCGTGATGTCGATGAACGCGATCACGACGTGCGTGATCTCGCCGGCTTCGTCGAAGACCGGACGCGCTTGCGCGCGAATGTTCACGCGCCCGCCGTCGTGACGGTGAATCACGATGTCGTCGATGACGACCGTGCGCCGCTCTTGGAGCGCGCGAACGAACGGCATCTTGTCTTCGGGGTAGAGCTCGCCGGTGCGTGCGTGAATTCCGTACGGCGCGGCGTACTCGCCGCGACCGACGTCGTCGCGCGCGTTCATGCCCATGATCTCGCCGAACATCTTGTTCGCGTAGAGGAACGCGCCGTCCGGAGCGCGGGCGACCCACACCCCGACGGGCAGATCGTCCGCGACGGTGCTGACGATCGTGTCACCCATGCCCGTTTTCAGAAGCACCACGGTTTGCCGCGCCGGTCAACGGTTTCTGCTATCCGAGATCCGTGCACGAACGCTCATTCGACGAGGTCGTCGCGCGTTCTTGGACGTGCGCGGGTCGCGCGTCCGACGTCGAGCAACCCGGGAGCTTCATCCTCGCGTCCCGCTTCGGACGCGACGACGTCGTCGTGATGCGCGGCGAGGATCTCGTGCTGCGCGCGTTCTACAACGCGTGCCTCCATCGCGGCACGCCGCTCCTCGAAGACGGCGAGCACGGCGAGGGCGGCACCGGACGCGTCGCGAAGATCACGTGCCCGTACCACGGATGGACGTACGCGTGCTCCGGCGGCCTCCTGACGGCGAGCACGATCGAGGAGCGCGCGCTGCGCGCCGTGCGCGTCGGGGAGTGGCAGGGGTTCGTGTTCGTCGCGACCGACGCGTCGATCGCGCCGCTCGGCGATTGGATGGGCGAAGTCCCGCCGTGGCTCACCGAAGCGCCGCTCGCGCTCGCGCGCCGCGCGCGCCGCGTCGTCCACGAATGCGAAGCGCACTGGACGCTGCTCGTTTCGAATTTCCAAGAGTCGCACCACTTCCCGCGCGTGCACCCCGAGCTCGAGCGCCTCACGCCGACGAAGCGCGCGCGGAGTTTCTTCCCGACGCGATCGAAGTGGCTCGGCGGCGAAATGGATTTGATCGACGACGCCGAGACCGTATCGAAGAGCGGCAAGCTCCGCGGGCGCACACCGCTCCGCGCGTCGCGCACCGTCTTCGACGCGATGCTCTTTCCGACGATGCTCACGAGCCTCCAGCCCGATTACCTCCTCACGTACCGGCTCGAGCCGGCGAGCGAGACGCGCACGCGCATCGTCTCGGAGATCTTCGTCCACCCCGCGACGCGCGACGCGGGGCTCGACGACGTCTTCGATTTTTGGGACGTCGTGAACGCGCAGGACCGCGCGATTTGCGAGCGGCAGCAGCGCGGCCTGAGCGCGGCGCGCGCCGCGGGATTGTCCTTCTCGAGCGCGCACCTCGCGGCGGACGAAGGGGTCGACGCGTTCGAGCGCCTCCTCGCGGAAACGCGGAGCGCGCGATGAGCAAGCTCGTCGGGATCTGGGGACTGCCGTACGTCGATCTCACGCCGTTCTTCGACACGAGCTCGTTTCCCGAGCTCGATCGCGAGATCACGCGCGGGCTCTGCGAGGTCGAGACGAGCTACACGGGCGGCACGCTCAAGTGGATGGGCGTGTGCGCGCCGTGGGTGATGAACGACGGCTACGCCGACGCGATGCACGTGCTCGAGGGTTTGTCGCGCGAAGAGCTCGAAGATTTCGTTTCACTCGGCGACGATCCCGACGTCGACCTCGACGAGACGAAGGAATTCGGCGACGAAACCGACCACCCCTTCAACCTCGCGCAGATGCGGTGGCTCTCGTTTCGTCACGGCGCGTACTTTCCGTGGAAGGTTTGCTTTCACTTGCTCGAAAACGATCGCTGGGAGGACAAACACTCGGGCCGCGGAAAAGCGTTCGCCGATGACGCGCGAAAGCATTTTCCGAAGACCGTCGCGTTCATCGAGAAGCTCCCGTTTCTCGAGATCGGGCGCGCGGTGATCTTCGGCATCGAGCCCAACGATCACGCGCCCGCGCACCGCGACACCGAGCCGGGCGCCGCGCTCCAAGTCGCGCAATCGATCTCGTTCGATCCGCGCGGCGACAAGGGTCTGTATTTGAAAGACGCCGACGGCGGCAGCAAAACGGTCATCGACGCGCGCGTCTATTGGTTCAACGACATGGACTACCACGGCGTCGATCCCGCGCCGCGCTTCCGCTATTCGATCCGCGTCGACGGCGTGTTCGATCCCGCGTGGGTGAAGCGCGTCATGTCTCATCGGCCGCGCAAGTCTGCGGCCGAGATTGGTTAGGGCGCGCGAACCAAAACCGGCACGCTGAGCGCGCTCGCGTCGGTCGCGCCGCGCTGCACGCGCGCGTAGATCCCCGCCGCGCGCCCGGCGACGACGTACACGCCGAAGTTCGTGATCTCGCCGGCTTCGTTCGCGCGCGCCTCGAAGAAACGCTGCGCGACCCAGTGGCCCTTGCGCGCGTGATCGATCGACGCTTGCCACGTCGCCTCGTCGGTGAATTTCCCGACGACGACCTCTTCACCCTCCGCGCCGTAGTCGCTCTTGAGCACCCACTGCTCGCGCTGGGCGCGGAGCTGCTCTTGGTGAATCGTCTCCGCGCGCGACGTGACCGGGACGTACTTCTCGATGATCGACTGCGCGCGCGGCGTGAAGCGATGGATGTGCTCCCACATGAACGCCATCGCGCGTTTGTTTTGCGGCAAGACCGCGCCGAACGGATTCACGACGACGAGCCTTCGATCGATCGCGCACTCGAGCGCCGCGCCGAGCGGACCGCTCAGCGGCTCTTGGTCCGCGAGATCCTCGTCGTCCCACGCCGACACGCGCTCGCCCCACCAATCCGTCTTGTAGTGACGGATCATCACGTCGATGCGCTCGTCGAAGAGCTCGAGCGCGTCGTCGTTGCTCAAGGTCAAATTGAACGGCGAGCCGAGCACGACGCGAAACCCGCACGCCTCCATCCAGCGTTTGTAGAGTCGGATGACGGAGAGATCCTCGGTGAACTCCGTCGGGTAGATGATGCCGCACGTCATCGCGGTTTTGTCGGGCGCGCGATCGAGCGCGCGCGCGCACGTCGCGTCGACCATCGCGCCGAACGCGGCCTCGAGGTGCTCGTTGGGATCGCGCAGACCGCGCTCGCATCCTTCGCGCGCGATGCGACCCAGCACCACGGCCTCCGCTTCGCCCGTCGGCGTGTCGCAGTTGAGCTCCGCGATCGAGATGCCGTCTTCGGTGAAGAACAAATCCGCGCGCGCGATGCCGTGCCACAACGGCTGCGAGCACGCCCACATCGCGCGCTGCAAAGGCGTCATCGCGAAGAAGCGCTCGAGCGCGCTCGGATCGTCGCCCGCGAGCTGACACATTTCGTCGTACACGCCCGCGACGTCCTCGGCGGCTTCGCGCATCGCGCGCCACCGCGGAGCGTCGAGCACGATCGGCTCCTCGCGAAACCGCGGCGCGCCGTCGATCCACGGATCGGTGATGAGCCCGTCCGCCGTGATCGCGCGCGCGAAGTCGGTGTAGTCCACGCGCGGAGTGTAATCGGATTCGAACGCGATCGCGCTGGACAACATTTAGCCTGCGCGCTAAATGAATCGCGTGACGAAGCGCGACGACGCGTACGAGGCGATCTTCACCGCGCTCGCGCATCCTGCGCGGCGTCGCATTTTGCACACGCTCAATTTCGAAGGCGGCGCGATGACCGCGGGGGACATCGCCGCGATGTTCGCGCACGCCTGGCCCACGACGACGCGCCACCTTCGGGTCCTCGAAGACGCGGGGCTCGTCGCCGCCGAAACGCAAGGTCGCACGCGCGTCTATCGCATCGAAAAAAAGAGGCTCGCGCTCGCGCGCGAATGGATCGGGTGGTTTTTCAAGCCGCCCGCTTAGGAGAGAACATGGCAGCGAAGAAATCGAAGAAGGCCGCGAAGAAATCGAAGTCGCCCGAGCTCTTTCGGATCAACGTGGAGGTGGGCGACGTCGCGCGCGCGGCGAAGGATTGGGGCGCGCTCCTCGGACAAGAAGGACGCGTGCAAGCCGGATCGCGCTGTTATTTTTCCGCGGGCGCGGTGACGCTCCAAGTCGTCGAGCTTCCGAAGCCGCATCCCGCGGCGAAGGCGCTCTACTTCATCGTGGACGATCTCGAAGCGGTCTTCGCGCGCGCGAAGAAGCTCGGTTGGCTCTCGAAAGAGCGCGTGCACGGCGAGCCCGGCGGCGCGATCGCCGTGCGGCCCTGGGGCGAGCGCTCGTTTTACGCCGAAGACACGTGGGGAAACCCTCTGTGCTTCGTGGAAGCGGGGACGGTGTATCCGGGGTGAGCGTCACGCGGGCGGAGCGCTCGGCGTCGGCGCCACGGGCGCCGCGGGCGTCTTCTTCTTCGCGCGACGTTCGATCGATTGAAGCGGCGGCACGTGCGCGTGGAACGCGCGCGCGCCGAACACCGCGGCGCCGAGCTGCTCGGCTTGGCCGTACGCTTTCGCGAGCAGCGCGCCGAACTGATCTTTGATCGTCGCCTCGGGACCGCGCGCCTTCTTCTCGCGCGGCGCGCCGCCGGGCTTGAGCACGCCTTGGAGAAACGCGCCTTGCGCGCGGAGCGTCTCGATTTGCTCGCCCGTGAACGGATGCTTGCCTCCGAGCGTGCCCGCATACTCGGCGAAGACGCCGGCGATCGCGACGGCGTCGTTCGCCATGTCGAGCTTGCCCGTGCCTTGATGAATCGCGAGCACGCGCCCCGCGTCGACCAGCCCGCAAAACACCGCCGCGTCGAGCGCGTGCAGCGTCGCGTCGCGGAGCGGCGCGACGACGGCGAGCGCGCGCGCGATCGCGCCGTCGCTCGCTTCTTTCGGAATGCGCTTGGCGGCGTAGTCGAATGCGCTCGCGATCGCCGGAAGCGCGGCGAGCAACTTCGCATCGACGCCCGGCGCGATCTTCGAGGCGCTCTTCAAATGCGAAGCGAGCGCCTTGCACGTCGTGCGCACGTTGGCCGCCGCGATGGCCGGCGGCACGCGCGACACGGGTGGGGCACCGAGCGCCTTCGCCTGCGAGAGCAAGGCGTCGTACGCAGCCTTTCCCGCAAGCGTGGAGAAGCTCAACGTCGCCGCAGAGCCTTTTTTCGTGCCGGATTTCTTCTTGAGGGTTTTCGACTTCTTCTTCGCCTGCGCCATTTCGCCCTAGGCTAAATGACCACCCTCCGAGGCTGCAAGGCACGTTTCGAACGAAATTTGGGAGCCGCGGAGGCAGCGCGATTTCATTCGCCCCTCACGCAAGCTGCGCAATCGCGAGCGCCGTCGCCACGTACGCCGCGCCCTCGAGCGCGCCCATCCCGACGTTTCGCTCCGTCGCGATCGCGGCGTCGAGCTTGCCGCCGCGCACCGCGAACGGCGCGTGGAGCAGCACCATCTGCACGAAGAGCTGCCGCACCGGATAAAACGCGAGGAGCGTGACGAGCACGAGACCGTAGCCCTCGAGCGCGGGGACCCACCCGGTGAACTCGCCTTCCACCGCGCGCGCGACGACGATCGCCACCGCGATGAGCAAGCCGGAGTAACTCAGCGCGGCGGCGAGGTTCTCGCCCGCGATTTGCTCGGCGTCGTCGTACGTCGTCAGCGCGCGGAACAAAGACGCAAAGACGTGCAGTGTGATCTGCGCGATGACGAAGAAGACGAGCGCGAGCGCGAGATCGTGGAGCCCGCTGCCGGACACGGCGGCCGCCGTGATGATGCCGGTCGCGACGTAGTTCGCGCCGGCCGCGACGCCCGCCGCGACGTTGCCGCGATCGATCTCCTTCACGAGCCGCGACTGCAAGAGGAGCTGCGTGCCGAGCCGGCCCGTGATGCTGATCAAGAGCACGCCCACCGCCGCGAACGCGCCGACCCACGCGGCGTCGCGCGCGATCGACTCGCCCTTCATTCCGTTCTTCACGACCGACGCCGACACGAGGAACACCGCGAGCACTTGTCCGACGCGCTTGAATTTGCGCGCGTCGTTCTGCCCGTTGAGATCCTGCGCGAGCGCGTTCGGATAGAGAAACCGCTGCACCAGCTTGAGCATGAGGAGCATCGCGAGCGTGGTCCCGATCGCGAAGGCCACGACGACGAGCGGCTTGGGATCCATGATGCTCGCAAGGTACCATCGCTTTCGTGGCGCTTCGCGGGATCTTCGAAAAGCCTTTCATCGATCTCGAGCCGCACTTGGATCTCGATCGCCTCGCGGGAGGGCTCGACGCGGTGCACGACGAGATTTGCCTCGCGTTCGCGCAGGTCCCCGCCGACTACACCGGCGGCAGCCACCGCTCGATGGGCATCATGCCGGAGTCGCGCAGAGACGAAGCCATCACCGACTACGGCGAGGTCATTCGCGCGATGAGCGACGTCGACTTCCTCACGTTCCGTGCGCTCAGCGACAACCCCGACGCGATCGATCCGCACGCGCGCGCGACCCTCACGTTCGGCGAAGAGCGCGACGTTCCGCTCTCGCGCCGCCAGATGCTCTGGCTCAAGGTGAAGTTCGGCGTTTATTTTCCGTGGAAGGCGTACGTCGAGCTCATTCCGAACGAGCGCTGGACCGACAAGAGCTCGCACGAAGGCAAGACGTTCACGAAGCGCGCTCGCGCGTTCTTTCCGAAGACCATCGCGCTCATCGAGTCGCTCCCGTTCAAGCACGTCGGCCGCGCGAACGTGATGGGCCTCGAAGCCAACGATCACGGCACCGTGCACCGCGACGGCGAGCCCGAGGAACAAGTCGCGCCCGATCATTTCATCACGCTCTGCCCCGCGAAGAACAAACGCCTTTATCTCTGGGACGAGAGCTCGAAGACGAAGACCGAGATCGCCTCGCGCGCGTACTGGTTCAACGATTTCGATTATCACGGCGTCGAAGCTGATCCATTCTTCCGTTACTCGCTGCGCGTGGACGGCGTGTTCGAGGACGCGTTCTTGGAGAAGATTCGACGGTGAACGACAGCGAGCCCTTTCAGAGAGACGAGCACGTCGACAAGCCGGGCATCATCGGCGCGCGCTGGTGGCAAGAAGGTCTCGCGCAAGTCGATCCCGTCGCGCGGCGCTCGGCGCTGAAGCTCATGGTCGGCGCGGGAATCGCGCTCGGCGCGGTCGGCATGGGAATCGCGTTCGCGTCGTCTTCTTCCTCGTCGAAGAACGAGCACGACGACGACGACTTCCGCACCGACAACCACCCCGCGCTCGAGATGCAGAAAGAGTACGGCTGGAACTTCGGCGCGGCGACCGAGCCGCTCGTCTTCAACGGACAGACGCACGCGTCGTTCGACAAGAGCGCGCTCACGATGCTCGAGCACGATTTGTCGCCGGTGCGATCGTCGTTCACGCCGTTCTTCGTGCCCTCGCTGCTTCAAGCGCCCATCGCGCTCCGCAGGACGACGCCGTCCGGCGATCCCGACACGTTCACGCCGCTGAAAGACGCGCTCGTCCCGATCTTCACGCCTGCGATGGACGCGGCGTATCGGCGCGGCCGCGCGTTCGCGGATTTGTTCGACCCCAAGCACCACGGCGACCTCGACAAGATCGCGGTCATCGTCGATTTGGTCGGACCGGAGACGGTCGCGTTCGCGGCGGGCGCGGCGAGCATGGGGCTCGGCGCGTTCGATCCGGTCGTGCTCTTCGACAACTGGCCGCACCCGCGCGGCGTCGTGCCTTCGCACCTCACGCTCGCCGCGTGCGCGTACTACCAGCCGCTCTTCGCGAAAATGCGCTCGCTTGGGACCCAAGGCGTGCCGATGTTCTTGCTCGATCGCGCGCGCCTCAGCGCGTACTCGGACGACAGCAAGCAGTTCGACAACCGTTACATCGCGCGCGTTCCGGGTCCGGCGGCGCTCGCGAAGCTCGGCATCTCGCGCGTGCTCTACGTGACGCCGACCGACGCGGACGTCGAGCTCGACGATCTCAACGACGACTTCGTCTACACGGTGAAGCAAGGCGATCCGCTCCGCGCCGTCGCGATGACGTCGTTCGCGAGCGCGAGCCCCGTCTCGCCGACGATGACGAGCATGTCGAGCACGTCGAGCACGACGAGCGCGGACGCGGGAGCGGGCGCGATCGCGTACGACGGGCCGCGATACTTCTACGGCGGCGATCCGAGCACGCACGAATACTTCTGGATCGATTACCCGTGGTCGAAGCCCTATGCGCCGAAGACGCCGCCCGTCGCGCCGCCGTTCGCGCGCTCCGGAAAAGACTACGTGCCCGTCCCGCGCGTCTCGCCGTTCTCGACGGGCGCGCTCAGCGGATCGCTCGCGCCGCCGCGCCCTCCGACGTTCGGCATGGTGCCCGTCGTCGTCGCCGCCGCAACCGGCGTGATCTTGGGCGCGAAGATGAGCCGCTCGGGATCGTGGACGCGATCGTCTTCGTGGGGCGGCGGCTGACATGGAGCACTCGATCTTCGCGATGGAGCTCTGCTTCCGCTTCGATCCGTCGCTCCTCGCGACGCTGCGCGAGCACGTGCGGTCGCACCCCGTCTCGCTCGGTTTCCACGAAAAATGGGTCGCGTATCGAAACCTCGAGAGCGATCTCCTCGCGAACCTGCACCGCGTCGAGCGCGGATGTTGGGACTACTACAACGACGATCAGCGCGCGCAGCACGACTACCAAATGTGGGTGCACGGCATGATGACCGACGAGACGGCGCGCACGACGCCGTCCGGCTCACCGGAGTCCTACCGCGAAGCGCCGCGCTACATGACCGCGACGATCGCGTTCTTGATCGTGCAAGACACGCCGACCGATCACGCGCTCTTCAATTTGTGCAACATCCCGCAAGACCGCCTCTGGCACCGCGCGACGTTCGAGAAAATCCTCCAAGGCCTCGGCGTCGTGAATTTCGCGAGCATCCGCAGCGACATCATGTACGTGATCCCGCGCGACGAAGACTGGGCGCTGACGAGCGAGGATTTGTCGGACAACAAGTTCGAGTACCTGCGGCCGCTCTTCTAAAACCACGTCTCCCAGACGCCGTCGTCGATCTCCGCGGCGTGCACGGTGATCGAGATGCGATCGCGATCGCCTTCGAATGGTTGGATTTGGTGGAGGCGGTAGCTGTCGATGACGAGCGCGCCGCCGACGCCGTAGCGCGCGACGACGTGCGGCGCGGCGATCTCCGCGGCGTTGGGCTCGTCGCGTCCGCGAAAGCGCACGTCCCACAGCTTGAGCCCGCCGCCGACTTCGGGCTCCTGCAACATGAGGACGACGGTGAGCGCGGGGCGTTTGTCGCGCGCGTGACGATCGGAGAGGCCCTCCGTGTCGAAGTGGATCGCGCCGCCCTTCGTCGCGACCTCGCCGTGCGCGGGGAACACGTGCACGCCGGGTCCGCACCAGTCGCGACGCGCGCGCGCGGTGGTGCCGGTGATCGCCGACACCAAATCGCGCATGCGCTGCTGCATCCCGGGCAAGTGGCGCTCGACGCGCGCGTCGGACGCTTCGGCGTCGTCGAAGTATTCGTCGCTCCGATCCGTCTCGTAGTGCGTGTAGAACGCGCGGCCGAGGGTGAACTGCGCGCCGTCGAAATCCGACGTCCACTCGGCGCGCGCGCGCGCGACCGACGCGGCCCACTCGGCCGCGAGCGCCGGCGTGATGCACGAACGCACGCCGATCGCGGCGACCGCGCTCGCCCCCGCGATCGCGCGCGCCGCCCCCGCTGCCTCGCGCGCCGTCGCTCGCCAGTCGATTTCGAATCCTTCTCTCACGCGGCCATGATACGCGAGGCTACGTGGGACTGTTCCAAGTCCAACGCGAGCTCGCGGGCGAGTCCAAGCGCAAGAAGAAGACCGCGAGCGCGAAGGCACGCACGCTCGAGAAGGACGCGAGCGCGCTCGCCGAGTCGGCGTGGTCCGATCTCGATCCGAAGACGCTCGAGCCGCTCTACCAAAAGCTCGCGAAGACGCATCGCGAGGTCGAGCTCGTGCTCGCGCGGCTCGCGTCGCGCTCTCAGGAGTCGAAGCGCGCGCTCGTGGAGGAGAACGCGGCGCTCGCTGCGCCGCTCGTCGCGTCGTGGCTCAAGACGGATCGCGCGCCGTTCGCCGCGCAGGTGCTTGCGTCCCTTGGCGCTCGGCGCGCGCTCCCCGCGCTGCGCGAAGGCGCCGAGAGCGCGGACGCGATGAAGCGCGCGTGGTGCGCGTTCGCGATCGCGACCATCGGCGACGCGGACGACGTCGCGTTCGCCGCGAGGATCGCGGGTGACAAGCCGCCGATTCCGCTCGTGTGCGCGCTCGCCAAACGGCAGGTCCCCGCGTACGTGTCGCGCGCCGTCGACGAAGTGCGCGGCTGGCTCGATCATCGAAAGACGAAGTCGCTTCATCGCGACGACGCGGCGAACGCGATCGACGCGATCGACGCGCTCGGCGCGGCGCGCGCAGAAGAGGCGCTGCCCGTGCTTCACGACGCGCTTCGGACGCCGTACCTCGGCGCGCTCATGCGCGCGCTCGCGGCCATCGCGCATCCTTCGAGTCGCGAGCCGATCGAGGCGCTCCTCGCGACGCTCGCGGGTGATCCGATTCGAAACCTCGCGTACCGGTTGCCGGCGGAGAACGTGCTGCGCGCGATCGATCCGCGCGAGCGGTGGCCGTCTCTCGACACGGCGCGCCTCGCGCTCGCGCACCTGCACCCGCGCCGTTACGGTTGGCCGAAGGTCGACGATTGGGCCGATCTCGTCGCGCACGCGGTGCACGCGCTCGCGACGCAAGGGACGAACGACGACGTCGCGCGCGCGGCGCGCTTCGCGAACGCGCCGTTCAAAGCGGTGCGCGACGCGGCGCGCGGCGCGTACGAGAAGGTGCACGGCGCGCCGCCCGCGCTCGATTACTGGGACGAAGCGCGCACGGCGCTCGCAGTGAAGCGGAAGACGCCCGCGAAGGAGCTCGTCGCGAGCGCGCAGCGCGACGTCACGGTGTTCCGGCACAACCTCTTCGTCGCCGTCGCGAAGACGAAAGACGCCAAAGCGCGCGGCGCGCTCGCCGCGTTTCTGCGCGGCGAGCTCGAGTCGCGAGAGAACCACGCCGTGAGCTACTACGAATCCTCCGACCTCGGACCCGACGCGCACGGGATGGTCGCCGCGATCACCGAGCTCGCGCGCACGCCCGCGATCAAGAAGAAGCTCGCGACGACGACGTCGCTGTGGATTCGTCACGTGCTCGGAAACGAACCGACGCCGAGCGAGTGGCCGACGGGCCCCACGTTCCCGACGCCGCTTCACGGACGGGTGCGCAAGCTCGGCGCGCGCGGCGGAGGGTCGTTCGCGATCGGTCGACACACGAACGGACTCGCGTATTCGCACGATGGATCGATGCTCGCGGCCGTCGGCGACAGCCTCGGGCTCCTCCTCGACGCGAAAAGCGGCGTGACCAAGACGACGCTCGAGCTTCGCTTCAATTGGGCCTACGGTTGTGTCTTTTCAAACGACGACAAGCACTTGTACGTGGCCTACCACGGCGGGCACCTCGAGGTGTTCGACACGACGACGGGCAAACCCGTGCGCTCGATCGGTGGGCATGGGGGCGTGCCCGACGGGATCCGCGGCATCGCGATGTCACCCGACGGAAAATACCTGCTCACCGCGGGCAGCGACGGGCTCGCGTTCCTTCGCCACGTGCCGAGCGGCAAAGTCATTCGCAAATTCGAGTCGAAAATAGGCACATTCTACGGGTGCGCGTTCTCGCGCGACAGCTCGCGCTTCGCCCTCTCGTACTTGCGCAAGGACGGACAGAAGCACGGCGACGCTCTCCACGTCGGCGATTGCGCCACGGGAAAATCGAAAATCACCGAGACCGCGTCCTCGATGTGGGCGCTCGCGTTCGCCGCGAACGGCACGCTCGTCACCGCGGGCGAGGGCAAACAGATTTTATTTTTAAACGAAAAATTTCAGCCCGCGCGCAAGCTGAGCCAAGGGGACGTCGTGCGCCTCGCGTTCGCCCACGGCGACAAGACGCTCGTCGCGATTTCGCAGACCGGCGAAGCGAAAGCTTGGGACCTCGCGTCGGGCAAAGCGACGACGCTCGAAGCCGGCGGACCGCTCTGGGCGCTCGCGCACGACGACGCGACCGACGTGATCGCCATCGCAGGCACGGAAGGCGTCGTCCACCGCTTCGACGCGTCGCTCGCGAAAATCGGCGGCGGCGCGCCGCTCGCGCTGCACACCGGACAAGCGCGCGGCTTCGCGGTGCTCCGCGACGGGCGCTTCTTCTCGTGCGGCTGGGACGGTCGTCTTCTCTTGTGGGACGGCGCTCACGCGAAGCTCGTTCACAAGCTCGAGCACCGCATGACGGAGATCGTCCTCTCGCCGAACGAGCACTACGTCCTCGTCCTCCACAATCAAGGCGCGCTCTGCTTCGACGTCACGACGCTCACCCTCCTCGGCGACTACGCGCCGAAGATCTCGAACGCGTCGACGACGAATCCCGAGTCGCTCGGCGTCTCCGGCGACGTCGTCGCCGTCGGTCACTACGGCGGCTTCGTGCGCACGTTCACCCTCCCCGTGCTCGAGCCGCGCGGCGAGGTCTCGCTCGGAAAAAACGAAGTGTCCGCGCTCGTGGGAACGGGCGACGGCGGGTTCATTTGCGGAACGGACGACGGGCGCGTCGCGCGGATTTCTCCGTCTCTCGAGGTCGAGTGGTCGATCGCCGATCACGGTCGCGATCTCGTCGAAGGCGAGCCGATGGGCAACCCCCACAAGACCGTCGCGGCGGTCGCGCTCCACGGCGGCACGCTCGCGAGCACGGCGACCGACGAGAGCGTGCGCGTCTACGACGTGTCCGGTGCGCGCCCGGTCCCGAAGAAGCGCGTGCTCACGCACGCCGGGCTCTTCAACAACGTGACGTTCTCACCGAGCGGCGCGCGCGTCGTGTGTCCGTCGAGCTGGGGATTCGAAGTCTACGACGCGACGATGGGTACGCTCCTTTGCAAGCTCGCGCGCGACGCGTTCGACGGCGCCGACGAGCTCACGCGCGCCGCGCCCGTCGACGAAGACACGATCCTCGTCGGCGCCGAGAACGGCAACGTCTATGAGGTCAAGCTCGCATGAAGATCGCCATCGACGGCAGCGCGATCGACGCGATCCTCGATCTCGCCGGCGCGCCGAAGACGCCACAGCCGAAGCTCGCGAACGCGATCGAGACCGCGCTCGGCAAGCCGCTCGCGGCCGAGACGCGACGCTTCTTCGAGCGCCCCGTGAAGCTCGATCATCCCGACGTGGATCTCCGATGCGATTTCTTCGGCGCGCTCCCGAACGTCGCGAAATGGATCGACGAGCTGCCGAAAGGTCGCGAAGGATTTCTCCAGTGCGCGCAGCATTTCCTCGGGCTCTATCCCATCGGCGGGCAGCTCCAATACGGCGACACGATGATCGCGCTCGTCGTGCTCGAGCCCTACGCGAAGGGTCTGTCCGGCGTGATGTATTACGACGAGCGCGAGGTGGGCACGTGGGGCGCGTCGGTGAGCGAGCTCTTGCTGCACGCGATGGCGAAGTACCGCGAAGAAGCCGGCGACGACGACGAGACGCCGCGCGATTGCTTCGTCTTCGAGCACCTCGACGCGAACAAACCGCTCCCCTCGCCCGCGAAGCTCCCCGCGCCCATCGCGAAGGCGTGGGACGCTCACTGGCGATGGCGACTCGCGCGATGCTCGCGTTGGTGGATCGCGCGCTTTCTCCGCGGCGACGATCCGCGACACTTCCT
>Ga0335078_10002575_pt1 | contig 27335 bp, 30 predicted proteins | sample Lox_Sample_32_FD_206711 | JGI IMG/M metagenome (GOLD analysis project Ga0335078, IMG submission 206711) | Soil microbial communities from Loxahatchee National Wildlife Refuge, Florida, United States - Lox_Sample_3.2 | ecosystem: Environmental > Terrestrial > Soil > Wetlands | place: USA... | reverse complement strand
TCGGCCACGAGTCGCTGTTCGACACCCTGGTCCACGTGCTGAACGTCCAGGAGGTCTGGTTCGTGTACATCGTGCGCGGACGCACGTCGGACCGCGAGCTCGGCGCCCTGTTCGACGACCGGACGCGCCATCCCACGGACTGGAAAGGGTTCGACGGATACGCGCGCCGCGTTTGGGCGGGGGTGGACGAGACCGTAGGGGGGTTGACCGCACGCTCGCTCGGGCGCCGGGTCCACGTCTTCTGGATGCCGGGCCGCTACACGGTCCGGGACGCGGTGTTCCAGACGGCGTTCGAGGAAGCCCACCACCTCGGCGAAGTGATCGGTGCCCTTTGGCAGGACGACCGGAAGCCGCCCGACATGACGTGGATCGACGTGCGACGGGGCCAGCGCCCTCGGCGCCGTGGCACCTAGGACGCGGGTCGGCCGGAGCCCCGGGGCGCGGCCGCATCGAACTCTCCCCGAAGGCGCATGCGCCGTCGGGTCCGGTGGTACGTGACCGCGAACCGGTGGGCTTCGTCGCGAACGGCGCGGAGGAGGAGCATCGGGGGCGCGTTCGGGTTCGGCTTCATCGGTTCGGTGCGATCCGTCCGATACACCTCCTCTTCGCGCTTCGCGAGGCCGATCGTCGGGATCCGGTCGGCGAGGCCGAGCGGTTCGAGGGCCGCTTGTGCGGCGGAGAGCTGACCCGCACCTCCGTCGATGAGCAGGAGGTCGGGGAGGACCTCCGCCTCGGCGAGCCGGCGGGAGTAGCGGCGCGCGACGACCTCGTGGACCATCGCGAAGTCGTTCGTCCCCTCCACGCCTCGGATGCGATAGCGCCGGTATTCGGACTTCTTCGCGAGGCCCCGCTCGAACACGACGAGCGACCCGACCGCCTCCGAGCCCTGGAAGATCGAGATGTCCACGCCTTCGATGCGGTTCGGGATCGTCGGAAGTTCGAGCAGGCTCTGTACTGCGAGCAGCACTTCCCGTGGCGCGGGCCGGGCGACGACCTGGTCGACGGTCGCCCGCGCCAGGCGCTCGGCGAGCCGACCGAGCGAGGCGTACCGGCCGGTCGGACGGAAGTGGACTTCCACCCCGCGCGGCCCGAACAGCTCGTCGAGGGTCCCATCGATCCCCGCCGGACGCGGCGCGGCGATGTAGATCCGGTCCGGTAGCTCGAACTGGGCCCCGTAGTACTGGGTCAGGAACTGGCGCAGCACCTCGCCCGGCTCCGGAAGGTCGTCCGCCGGGATCGTGACGAGATGGGGCTCGGTCCGGCACACTTCGCCGTCCTCGACGCGCAGCAGGCCGACCGCGACCCGCAGGGTCGCCGGGTCGTTCGGGAAGGCGAGCGCGAGCACGTCCGCGCGCCCGGAGCCCGGTCCGACGACCGATTGGCGCTCGGAGAGCGCGCCGAGCCCGGCGAGCGCATCGCGGAGCATCGCGGCCCTCTCGAACTCTTCCCGCCCCGCGGCCGCGCGCATCTCGGTCTCGACCATCGGCCGGACGAGCGCCACCTGCCCCCGCAGGACGTCGGTCGCGCGGTCGACCCGGGTCCGGTACTCCTCCCGACTGATCGCATCGATGCACGGGGCGCTGCAGACCTTGAGGTGGTAGTACAGGCACGCCTGCTTCGGGAGCCGAACGCAGCGGCGAAGCTGGAAGAGGTCGCCGAGGAGCTTCTCCACGCCGCGGGCCTCGCGGGCGCTCGTGTACGGGCCGAAGAGCAAGAGACCCGCTCTCCGCCGGGGGCGTCGGACGAGAATGATCCGGGGAACCTCGTCGCCCACCGTGACCGCGAGGTACGGGTAGCTCCGGTCGTCCTTCAGCAGCACGTTGTACGGCGGCTGGTACTGTTTCACCAGGTTCGCTTCCAGGAGGAGCGCTTCGCGCTCCGTCGAGGTCGGCACGAACTCGACGCTGGCGCTCTCGGCGAGGATCGACCCGTCCTTCTCGATCCGCGCGCGCAGGTGGTCAAGGACCCGACGTCGCAGGCTCCGGGCCTTCCCGACGTAGACGACCTCGCCCCGTCCGGAACGGAACAGGTAGACCCCGGGGGCGTCCGGCCCCGACCGGAACCCCTCGTGGGTCTCCGCCGCGAGCTGGCTTGCGGGGACGAACGACGGGAGCTCGGCCCGGCGGTTCTCGCTCATGTTCGAGCGCGACGGATCACCGGAGTCGGCGCAGCGAGATGCGGCGCGAGGAACCGGCCGGTCTGGGAGCGGGGGGACCGGGCGACCTCTTCGGGGGGTCCCTGGGCGACCACGTGTCCGCCGGCGTTCCCGCCTTCTGGGCCGAGGTCGATCAGCCAGTCGGCCGACTTGAGGACGTCCACGTTGTGTTCGATCACAACGACCGTGTTGCCGCCCGAACGCAACCGGAACAGCACCTGGAGGAGCCGGTCGACGTCCGCGAAGTGGAGCCCCGTGGTCGGCTCGTCGAGCAGATAGAGGGTCTTCCCCGTGGGAGGCTTCGCGAGCTCGTAGGCGATCTTGATCCGTTGCGCCTCCCCGCCCGAAAGCGTGGTGGCGCTCTGACCGAGGCGGATGTACCCGAGCCCGACGTCCGAGAGCAGCTGGAGCCGGGTCGCGATGCGCCGGTGGTGCGCGAAGAACGCGAGGGCGTCGGTCACCGACAGTTCGAGCACGTCGGCGATCGTCTTGCCCTTGAACTTCACCTCGAGCGTCTCGGCGTTGAACCGACGACCGCGACACTCCTCGCAGACGACGTAGACGTCCGGAAGGAAATGCATCTCGTACCGGATGACGCCGTCCCCCTCGCAGGCCTCGCACCGTCCGCCGGCGACATTGAAGCTGAACCGCCCCGGAGCGAAGCCGCGTGCCTTCGCGTCGGGCAGCCCCGCGAACAGCTCCCGGATCGGGGTCATGACCCCGGTATAGGTGGCCGGGTTCGACCGCGGCGTTCGCCCGATCGGGGCCTGGTCGATCAGCAGGACGCGATCGACCTGGTCGATCCCGTCGATGAAGTCGTGCCGCCCCGGCGTGTCCCGTCCGAGACCGAGGTGCCGACGGATCGCCCGGTAGAGGATCTCCTGGAGGATCGTCGACTTTCCGCTCCCCGACACTCCCGACAGCCCGACGAGCAGTCCGAGCGGGATCGCCACGTCCTCCCCCTTCAGATTGTGTTCGCGCGGGCCGTGGATCGTCAGGAAACGGCGGCCGGGCGACATCCGTCGGTCCGGCGTCGGGATCGAGCGCTCTCCCGAGAGGAACGCCGCGGTAAGGGAGCGAGGCGTGCCCCGGATCCGGTCCGGTGGTCCAGAGTAGAGGAGCTCGCCGCCGAGCGTTCCCGCGCCCGGACCGAGGTCGACGAGCCAGTCCGACTCCCGCATCGTCATCTCGTCGTGCTCGACGACCAGCAGCGTGTTGCCGAGGTCGCGCAGTGTCTTCAACGTGGCGAGCAACCGAGCCTGGTCGCGGGGATGGAGCCCGATCGAGGGTTCGTCCAGAATGTACAGCACCCCGACGAGGCCGGAACCGATCTGGGTCGCGAGGGCGATCCGTTCGGCCTCGCCTCCCGAGAGCGTTCCGGACGCGCGGTCGAGGGTCAGGTACGTCAGCCCGACGTTCTCGAGAAAGCCGAGCCGGGCCCGGATCTCCTTCACGACCTGTCCGACGATCTGTTCGTCCCGGTCCGAGAGCGCGAGCGAGCGGAACATCGCGGCGGAGTCGAGGACCGTCATGCCCGTCACGTCGGCGATCGACTTTCCCTGGACGGTGACCGCGAGGCTCTCGGGCTTCAGCCGACGTCCGGCGCAGGCGCGGCACGGCACGAACGAGAGGAATCCCATGTAGTACTCCTTCGCGCTCTCGCTCTTCGTCGTCCGCCATCGTCGCTCGAGGGCGGCGACCAACCCTTCCCGCAGCCAGCCGTGCAGCCACCACTCCTCGGGGCGGTGCGTGGAAGCGCCGAGGCTCTTCTCGGCGCCGTACATCAGCGCCTTCCAGCCCTTCTCCGAAAGCTCCCGTACGGGCCGGCGGGGGTCGTAGCCGAAGATCTGTCCGAACCGTACGAGCGAGGAGGTGATCGGGGTGAGCCCCCAGACGTTGATCGCCTTCGTGAGCGGCTTCTCCTTGTTCGGAACGATCCGGTCGGGGTCCGCGTGCAGCGTCGCCCCGATCCCGAGGCACTCGGGGCACGCGCCGAACGGGTTGTTGAACGAGAACATCCGCGGTGCGAGCTCGTCCATCGAGAACCCGCAGACCGGACACGCCCGTCGGCTCGAGAACATCTGGCGCTGACCTTTCGGGCGGCGGACGATGACGAGCCCGTCCCCCAGATTTCGGGCGAGCTCGATCGACTCGGCGAGCCGGCTCTCCTCGGCCGGCCCGACCTCGAAGCTGTCGACCACGACCTCGATCGTGTGCTTCTTGTTCTTCTCGAGCCGAACCTCCGGGCCCGGAAGTCGCACTTCGACCCCGTCGATCACGAACCGGCGGTAGCCGGACTTGCGCAACTTGTCGATCACGTCCCGGTGCTCGCCCTTCTTCGCCTGCACGACCGGGGCGAGCAGGTCCACCTTCTCGCCAGCCGCCTCCCGCTTCACCGCCTCGACGATCCGGTCGACCGACTGGGGGGAGATCTCCTGCCCGTCGTTCGGGCAGTGGGGAACTCCGATGCGGGCGTACAACAGCCGCAGGTAGTCGTGGATCTCGGTGACGGTGCCGACGGTCGAGCGGGGGTTCTTGCTGCCGGCCCGTTGCTCGATGGCGATCGCCGGCGCGAGGCCGTCGATCGAGTCGACGTCCGGTTTGTCCATCTGTCCGAGGAACTGGCGGGCGTACGACGAGAGGCTCTCGATGTACCGCCGCTGACCCTCGGCGTACAGCGTATCGAACGCGAGCGACGACTTTCCCGAGCCGCTCACGCCGGTGATGACGATGAACTTCCCCCGCGGAAGGTCGATCGATATGTTCTTGAGATTGTGCTGACGCGCGCCGCGGACCCGGATCGTGTCGGATGGGTCGGCCATGGTCGGTCCCTACGGTGGCAGCAGCGTGCCGACCGTCTCGACGAGCCGGTCGAGGACATGGGCCTGCACGCGGGCGCCCAGCTCGGCGGACGCGTTCCGGGTGTCCCCGATCACGCTCTCCGGCCAATCGGCCGGGGTCGGGGTCCCGGGAACGAACGGACTGTGCCGGTACTCCACGACCGGGCGCAGCGACCCCACGGTCTCGGGCGCCAGGGCGAGGACGCGGGAGGTCTCGAGGAGTCCCGCGTGACCGTCCGTGGAAGGCGACTCCTTGCCGCGCAGCTCGTACACGAAGTCGTAGTCGCAGAGCACGACGACCCGGGTTCCCGGGTGGGCCATGACCGCGTGGTCGCCCGCTTCGCGCAGCGCGGCCATGTGTCCCCGTTCGCCGTGGCCCGACAGCACCAGGATCCGCCGAACCCCCGAGCGGGCGAGCTCGCTGAGGACGCCCTCGACATGCCCTTCGAGCTGGGCCATCGAAAGGGAGACGGTGCCGGGAAAGCGACGGGCGCCCGGCGCGGAGCCGTAGGCGATCGTCGGCGCCACGAGGCCGTCGACGCGTTCGGCGAGCGCCGCCGCGGTCACTTCGGCCTGGATCTGGTCGGCGCCCAACGGGAGGTGCGGTCCATGGGCCTCGAGGGCCCCGACCGGGACGATCACGAGCGGGTTCGAGGCAAGGCGACGCTCGAACGAACGGGAATCGAGCTCGAAGAGACGACGGGAGGCGACCACGAGGCGAACGACGAAGCGACCGTATTTAACGCGGGCCGAGAGGTCGAGAAACGGTCGAGCCGCGGAGGCGAAGGCGGGACGCTCTTAGGGACGCACGGCCTAGCGTTCGGTTTTGCCGGGGAGCGCCCTAGGGCGGGGTCGACGTAGCCCCGGAGGGAGCCGGGTCCGCGACCGGTGGCTCGCTCGGGGTCTTTCGGGACCGCCGACGTGCCGGAGAGGGTGCGGCGACGGACGGCGCGGGTTCGGTCGCTGCCGACTCGGTCTTCTTGGCACGCGCGGGCGCCCGGGACCTCGATGCCGCGGCCCGTTTCTTGGTCTTCGCGGCCAGTTCCCGGGCCGCCTTCCGCTCGGCCTTTTCCTCGGCCTTCTGAAGTCGACTCGGACACTCGGGGTTGATGCAGAGGGTCCACGGCGGGCGACCCGCTTCGATCGCCGTCACCACCGGGGCCCGACAGACCGGGCACGGCGGCTGATCCTTCTCGAGCTTTCCCCGCTGCGGCAGTGGGTAGGTGACGCGGCACGTGGGGTAGCCGGAGCATCCGACGAACCGATTCCCTCGGAACGAGTACCGGATCTGCAACGGGCTCCCGCAGTTCGGGCAGTTCCCGATCCGAAACGCCTTGTGGTGCTCCGGACACTCCGGGTTGATGCAGTAGAGGTCCGGGCGCACGCCGCGGAACGTGATCTTCACGCGGGGCACCTTGCACGTTCCGCAGAGGAACTCCGGAACGAGCTCGACGAACCCGGCCGATGGGAGCGCGTACGTCGCGGTGCAGGAGGCGGGGTTGTTGACGCACTGCACCCACCGGGCGCCGCGAGGGCTTCGGGCGAGGCGGAGTGCGCCGCCGCACTTCGCGCACGGCCCCACGAAGTGTTGGCGATCGAGGGCGCCCGTCAGGGTCTCCTTCACGCCCTCGGTGTTCGCCGAAAGCAGCGCGTAGGCCTCGCGCAGCATCTCGCGTGACTCCTCGAGGACCTCCGACTTGGGTTTCTTGGATTCGGCGACCAGCTCCATGTCCTCTTCGAGCCGGTGGGTCATCTCGGGACGCGTGATCACCGGGGCGTGCGCCTTCAGCGCCTCGGTGACGGCGATCCCGGTGGAGGTCGGCTCGAGCTGGCGCTGGTTCACGTAGTGGCGGTCGAACAGCTTCTGGAGGACGTCGTGCCGGGTGCTCTTGGTCCCGAGACCGAGCCGCTCCATCTCCTGGATGAGCGAACCCTGCGTGTACCGGCGCGGGGGCCGGGTCTGGTCCTCGGTCATCTCCACTTTCGGCACGGCGACCGTCTCGCCCACCACGAGCTTCGGCATGGGCAGTTCGTCGGGCTTCGAATACGGGTAGACCCGGTACCATCCCGGGTCGGTGAGGTGCTGGCCCTTCCCTTCGAACCGCTCCCCGTGGATCTCGACCGCCGCCGTGCGACCGATCCCGAGCGCGTCGGGGGCGACCGTCGCAAGGAACCGACGGACGACGAGCTCGTAGACCGTCGCGTGGTCCGGCCGCAGTTTCTTCGGGTCGACCGCTCCGGTCGGGTAGATCGGTGGGTGGTCGGTCGTCTCGGTGCGGCCCCGCGTCGGTCGGAAGCTCGGCTGCTGAAGGACGAACTCCGCGGCCTCGGCGAACGGACCCTCCCGGAACTTTTCGACGAGACCACGAAGTCCGAGCCCGCGAGGGTAGACGGTGTTGTCCGTCCTCGGGTAGCTGATGAGCCCCTGCGTGTAGAGCGCCTCGGCGATCTGCATCACGCGGGCGGCCCCGAGCCCGAGGCGGGTCGCTTCGGCGACGAACAGGGTGGTGGAGAACGGCACCGGCGGCCGGCGCCGCGTCTCCTCTTCCGAGAACTCCCGGACGACCCCGCTCTTCGCGTTCGCGACGACCCGGAAAACCCGGTCGGCATCGTCCTTCTTCTCGAAGATCCCGTGGTGATGATGGAGCCGGAACTCCTCGCCCGAGGACTCGGCGGTCGCCACGATCTCCCAGAACGGGGTCGGGACGAACTCCTTGATCACCTGGTCCCGCTCCACGAGCAGTGCGAGGGTCGGCGTCTGCACGCGACCGACGGAGAGGAAGCTGTTCCCGCGCTGCTGCGCAGTGAGCGAGAGGTACCGGGTGAGGAGCGCACCCCAGACCAGGTCGATCTCCTGCCGGGATTCGGCCGCTTCGGCGAGCGCCCGGTCGAGCTCCTCGAGGTGCGCGAAGCTGGTCTCGATCGCGTCGCGGGTCAGCGCGCTGTACCGGGCGCGCTTCACCTCGATCACGGGGTGGACCTTCTGGAGCAGCTCGAGGCACTCGAGGCCGATCAGCTCTCCTTCGCGGTCGAAGTCGGTGGCGATGATGACGCGGTCGAACTCCCGCACGATCGATTGGAGCGCGGCGACGATCCCCGTCTCCGTGACCCGCTTCAACGGGGGCGTCTCGAGAAGCTTCGGGAGGCCGGTGAGCGTCCACTCCGCGAGCTCCTTCGGATAATCGAGCTCCACGATATGGCCCCGGAGTCCGACGACGGCGAACGGCCCCTCGGGGCGGTCGAACCGGAAGACGTTCGTCCCTTCGAGACGGGCGCGCTTCATGCGACCGTCCGAGAGAACGATCGCGATGCGCAGCGCGGTGTTGAACTTCTCCGCGACGACGAGAGTGCGAACCACGGCCCGATTATCAGGTCGGGTGCCGTAGATAAAAGCAGGGGACCACCGACGGCGACCGGCCGTCCTGAACGGGTGCGCGCGCGTTCGACCGGCGGGTCCGGTGCCGACGGCCCGGTTCGACGGGTGCAACGCACGTTCGACGCGCGCCTCCGGCTCTTTATACGGGTGGGTCGGTCGGGGCGACCGGCGCCGCGGTAACTCAGTTTGGGAGAGTGCAAGACTGAAGATCTTGAAGCCGCCGGTTCAAGCCCGGCCCGCGGCACCTCCTTCGTTCGGGAAGGCGTAGCTCCGCCGCGTCCCGCGCTCGCGGCACCGACCGCATCCTCGGCCGACGGGCGCGACTTGAAAACCTTGCCCGCACTGCCGGTCCCCACCCATGGAACGGCGGTTCGCGCGGCTGGCCCCCGGCACTCCGCTCCCTCCCGGGGCGGCCCTACCGCCGGACAGCGGCATGTGCCTCTCCGTCTTCCTGGTCCTTCACTCCCCGGCGGACCCCCACCGGGTACTGATGGGGCGGATCGACCCCGCCGCGGCCTGGTGGGAGGTCGGGGGTGTCGACCCCAACCGTCTCGAACGGATCGGGCCGAAGTGGATGCTGCCGTCCCGTCAGCTGATCTTCTTCGAGGGGCCGGACGAAGCGGCGCGCGTCATCTGCCGCGAGCAGCTGGGGTCGGAGCTCCCGTCGGTCTCGGGCCCGCGGGTGTTCTCCGACCCATCGGAGCGGCCCGGTTCCGGGGCCCGTGACCCTCACTGGGACATCCACTTCGTGTACGACGGGCGCTGGCCGACGGCGACCGCGCCGACGCACCCGGCGTGGAAGGAGCTCGCGTTCGTCCCCGTCGGGGCGACTCCCCGGAGCGAGATCGCCCGGGGGCAGGGCGACGTCCTCGAGCTGGTCGGGCTCCGTCCGGCGTTGTGAACGGGTCGTCCCTAGCGCGACGGCACGAACCAGACGTCGGTGATCGAGTACTTCGGGTTCGGGTCGAACCGCGCCTCGATCGGCATGCCGACGTAGAGGTCCGACTCCACGCAGTCCTTCAGCCGAACGAGCAGCAGGCTCCCGACGCCGTCGAACTCGACGAGCGCGAGATTGTACGGCGTCTCCTTCAGGAACGCCTCGCTGCCGAAGTGGCACGTCGTCCAGGAGTGTACGCGGCCCCGGGTCGGAAGGTCGATCCACTCGGTCGGGGCACCGCAGACCATGCAGTGTCCGCGCGGGGTGCCGAAGACGAACCCGCACTTAGGTTTCCGACACTTCGACCCGCGCAGCCGGCCCTCCGCGAGGCCGAGGAAGAACGCCGAATCCTCGGCGTAGCTCTGGATGTACTGGATGGAGTACGGGCTCCGGACGATCAGGCTCTCGACCCCGTCGGCGTCCCGGAAGATCGCGGACCCGGCGCGGTCGAGCTCGGCCTGCACCTCCCGGAACTTCGAGAAGGTGCGGGGCCGTGCGGTCATCGGTACCCCCGTTCGAGGATCGAGACGGTCACCGACGAGCCGGTCCCGGCGTGGCTGTGGATGGCGCCGCGCTGCGGTTTCTTGAGCTGGAGCGCCGGGTCGCCGAAGTGCTTCGGGATCGACTCCTGGAGCTGCCAGAACGCGAACGCGCCCTGCATGAGTCCGGTCGCGCCCACTGGGTGGCCGCACGCGATGAGCCCACCGGAAGGGTTCACGGGGATGGCCCCGGCCCGGGGAACGGGGAACCCGTAGTCGACGCCCTTCAGGAACGGGTCTCCGCGTTCGACGAACGCATACCCTTCCCCGTATCGGCAGAGACCGAGGTCCTCGTACGTCTGGATCTCGCTCGACGCGTACGCGTCGTGAAGCTCGATGAAATCGAGCTCCTTGCTCGGCTGGGTGATACCGGCCATCCGGTACGCCTCGATGCCGGCCGAGCGACCCGCGCGGAAGGAGTGGACGCCCGGGTAGGGCAGGTCTTCGTAGTCGGTCGCCTTCTCGCGGGGAAGGAGCGGGACCCGGCCGAACGGCCGGTCCGCGAGGCGCATGGTGTCGGTGCCGCACCCGACGCCGGTGACGCGCACCGGCCGGTCGGTGAACTCCTTCGCCCGCTCCTCATCGCAGAAGACCAGCACCGCGGCCCCGTCGCTCATCGTGCAGATCTGCTCGCGGGTGAGCGGATAACTGATCATCTCCGACCGGAGCACGTCGTCCACGGTCAGGCGCTTCGGGTACTGCGCGTACGGGTTGTGGAGCGCGTTGCGATGGTTCTTCACTGAGACGAGGCTCATGATGCGGCTCCCCTCGGCGATCGCGAGCCGCTGGGCCTCGCGCTCGTCCTTCACGTGCGCGAACTTCCGGAGCCGGAGGTACTCGTAGATGTGGCGGACGACCATGAGCGCGTAGTAGCCGGTATAGAATCCGCCGAGCGGGAAGTCGAAGTTCGTATCCGAGGCGAGCGCGATGAACTCGTTGCCCTTCCACGTGGGGACCCGGCTCATCGTCTCGTAGCCGGCCGCCAGGCAGACATCCATCCGCCCGCTCGCGACCGCCTCGTACGCGGCCTGGAAGCACTCCCCGCCCGTCGCGCCCCCCCACTCGATGCGGACCGACCCCTTCGGATTCATTCCGAGGTAATCTTGGACCATGCTCGCCGCCTTCAACTGGCGGGAAAAGTGGTCGGAGAAGTACGAGATCCGGGTCCCGTCGATCCGGTCCGCCGTAAGGTTGGGGATCCCCTTGAGGGCGTAGTCGTAGGCCCGCTTCACCATCAGCCGGAAGTCCATCGCCGGATGGGCCTTCGCGAACTTCGTCACCCCCGCGGTGACAACGTACACCCGCCGTCCTTGGCGGGGCGGTCGGGACTCGCGGGTCGGTCGTGCGGTCGAGCTTCGGGACCTTGTGGTGGATCGAGCGGGCACGTGACTCCCTCGACCCGCGCCAGTCGGGTCCCCTTCTTAACTTTCGCACGGCGCGCGCGGGAGGGTCGTCCCGGAACCGTTTAACGCGCCGGCGCGCTCCGGCGGACGATGACCCCGTCGCCTTCCCCGAAGGACCTGCTCTCCCTGGCGGACGTAGCCGGGGAGATCGACCGGCTGCTCGCCCGCGCGGCGACGCTCAAGTCGGAACGGTCCCACGGCCGGCTCCGCCCGACCCTCGCGGGGAAGAACCTCGCCATGATCTTCGAGAAGCCGTCCACGCGGACCCGGACGTCGTTCGAGGTCGCGATGAACGACCTGGGGGGCCACGCGCTGTACATGTCCCCGAAGGACCTCCAGGTCGGGCGCGGCGAGACGATCGCCGACACGGCCCGCGTCCTCTCCCGCTTCGTGGACGGCATCTGCTACCGCGCCTTCCGTCACACCGACATGGTCGAGCTGGCCCGGTGGGCGACGATCCCCGTGATCAACGCGCTCGACGACGCCGAGCATCCGTGTCAGGTCGTCGCGGACCTCTTGACGATGCGCGAGCGCTGGAAGGGCCGGTTCCGGGGCCGGCGGTTGGCGTGGGTCGGGGACGGGAACAACGTGCTCCACTCGCTGCTCCTCGGTGCCGCGGCGGTCGGCCTCGACCTCGCGGTCGCGACGCCGGCGGGGTACCGACCCCAGCCGGAGTTCACGCGCGCCGCCGAGCTCCTGGCACGCCGGTCGAAGGCGGCCCTGACGTTCACGACCGACCCGAAGGAAGCCGTCCGGGGCGCGGACGCGGTCTACACGGACGTCTGGGTCTCCATGGGCGACGAAGCCGAGGCCGACGCGCGCGAGGCCGCGTTCCACGGGTTCCAAGTGAACGACGAACTGGTGGCGCTCGCGAAGCCATCGGCGTTCGTGCTCCACGACCTTCCCGCGCATCGGGGTCAGGAGATCACCGACGCGGTCCTCGACGGCCCCCGGGCGGCGGTGTGGGACCAGGCCGAGAACCGACTCCACGCCCAGAAGGCGATCCTGGAACACCTCCTCGCTCCGCGCGTCGGCCGGCGTCGGGGTGGGTGACCCGTTCGGAGATCGCCCGGTCCCGACCGTGTCGGAGTACTCGCACCGCGACCTCCGGGCCCAACGGGACGCGGACCATGCCTTCTGGACGGTGGTGGGGCTGTGCGTCGGATGGACGGTATTCGCCTTCGCGGCGCCGGTCCCGATCGCCGGGGTGGTCGGCGTGGCGGCTCTCCTCGGGGTCGGAGCCGGGTACCTCGTCTGGTCCGAACGGATGCTGGCCGACTACGCGGCCGACCTCGGTCGGGCGCGGGCGGGCCGGGACGCATCCGGTTTCCTGCGCGCCGAGGCGGCCGCGGGCGCCGAGATCTCTCGAGAGGGCTCGCGGAGCGGGGTCGCCTCCCCCCATGCGCGCCGACGTGGCTCGGGTGACGAGGACCCGAGCGAGCGAGCGCCGCGGAGCGAGACCCCTCAGGCTCCTTCCTGACCCGGCGCGTCGGGGCTCGCGCGGAGGCGGACCTGGAGGAGATGCTCGATCTTCCGGACGAGGGCGTCCGGGGGCCGGAACCCGCCGGATTCGATCTTGAGGACGACCGATTTCTTCTCGTTGAGCTTCTTTCCCAGTTCCTCGGGCGTCCAATGGCGGGCCTCGCGCGCGACGCGGATCCGCTTGTTCCAGTCGGGGGCGAGCTCCATCTCACCGATCTCCTGGTAGAGGTCCCGCTCTTCGAGCCGTCGCCGTGGGCCGGACGGTTTCGTGACGAGCATCCCCGGCCGGAATCCCATTGGGCCGGAAGCGACGGGCGCCGGAGCGGGCACCGGGTCGACCGGAGTGCCGAAGCGCGCGCAGTCCGGGCAGAGCGAGAGGACCGAACGCTCGAGCCGCACGCGGCTCGTGAGCGGCACCTCTTTTCCACACATCTCGCAGATCATGACCGACCCCTACGGCGTCCGCGGGTGGCGAGTGCGCCGTCGCTCTTCCATTCGTCGCCGCCCTTCCTCGAACCGGAGGCGCTCTTCGACCGTGTGGAGCGCGAGCGGGGGGACCGTCACCGGTCGCCCCGATTCGTCGACCGCGACCATCGTGACGTACGCCTCACCGACCATTCGGCGGTCCCCGCCGTGGCTGGGCTCCGCATGGACCCGAACCCACACTTCCATCGAGGACGTGCCGACGAAGGTGACCTCCGCATCGAAATCGACCACGTCGCCGACGTGAACCGGCTGCAGGAAGTCGACCCGGTCGAACGATGCGGTCACGCACCGCGCCTTCGCATGCCGGTTCGCCGCGATGAACGCGACCAGGTCGATCTCGCTCAGGATATGGCCGCCCGAAACGTTGCCCGAGAAGTTCGCGTCGGTCGGCACCATGAGGCGGGTGGTGGACGCCCGCGACGAGCCGACGGTGGTAGAATCTGGGACCGGCACGAGCTCCGCCCCGAGAGCGACGGCCGGACCGACAGGCGCCCGCGCTAAAGCGATTGCGCCGGCCGCTCGACTCATCGCTCGGCGACGAGGAACGCCCCCGCGCCGTACGGCTCGCGTCGCACCGTGCGGAACCCCGCCGCGAGCGCCCGCTGCCCGAGCTCCGCGGGCGGCACGAAGTGGAACCCGTGACCCATGACCCGGCCCTCGAAGAATGATATCCACCGGCCGGACGGTGTCGCCGGGTCGAAGTCAAAGACCACCAGCCGACCCCCGGGAGCCAGTACCCGAGCCGCCTCGCGGAGGACCGCGTCGCCGGAGGAGAAATGGTGGAACGACATCAGCGACACCACGCGCTCGAAGCGTTCGGGACCGAACGGGATCGTCTCCGCCGCCCCCTCCACGAACGTGACCGGAGTATGGGCGGCTCGTCCCTGGGCGATCCTCCGCGGGTCCGGCTCCAGCACGACGAGCTCCCTGGCCCCGGCCCCGAACATCACGGTCGCCGCGCCGGTGCCCCCTCCGAGGTCGAGGAGCCGGGCGTTCTGCGGAGCGGTCAACTGCCGCAGGCGGTCGAGCAAACGTCGCCGGACCGCGGCCCGGAACCGGTCTCGGACCGAAGGCCGGAATTCAGCTTCCATCGCTGCGGTCCCGAAGGCGCGCTTCCGATCGTCCCTGCCGGGCTCAGAGAAACTCGTCGTCCCAGTACGCCCGATGCATCCGCCGGCCAACGGCGAATCCCCAGTGGACCCACATCACGAGGACGATGGCCGGAACCACAAGGAACGTGGTGAGGACCACGGCGAGGTTCTGGTACCACGCGAACCGCCCCGCGAGGAAGGCCAGATAGAGGATCACCCAGGAGAGTCCGCCCACGAGCAGGCCGACCGTGGCAACGATCCGCCGCCGCAGCCCCCGGAAGAATCGGAACCTCTCCACCCATCCGGCGGAGACGTCGGAAGCCACCATCTCACTTCCCCCGACCGGCCGTGCCGGCGAGGTCGTCCAGACGTCGCGCCACGGTCTTCAGTCGTGGCCCCAAGGCGCTGAGGTCGGACTTCCCTCCCTTGCCGAGGTCCTCGAGGAAGGCGACGTACGCTTCCATCTCCGCGAGCGCCGCTTCGGGGGTCCGTGGGCCGCGGCCCGCCCAACCCCGCTGCCATTCCGGTCCGCCCCGTGCGGTTTCGGTCAGTTCGTACCGACCGTCCTCCCGCTTGCGGACCAGCTTCTCTTCCGTGAGCTGGTCGAGGAGCGGGTAGATCGACCCGGGGGACGGTCGCCACCAGCCCATCGTCATTCGGTCCATCTCTTCCATGATCTCCGCCCCGTTCATCGACGCCCGGTCCAGGATCTGGAGCACCCAGACCCGGAGACCCCGGCGATGTCGAGAACCCCACCCATGAGCCCACATAGTCGAAATTCCGATATCGTTTATTCGATATAACCGTTTCGTCGACCGGAACCGGCGGGGTGCCCTGTTTCACGACCCCTGCGGGGGCTCAAAAAGGCGGGAGGTCTCGGACCCATTCGAAGGTACTCCATGCCGAGCGCAAAGTCGAGAACGCCGAAGGGAACGAAGAAAGAGAGCGCACGGTCCTCGCTACCGAAGGCCCGCGTCGCGACGGTCGCGGTCGTGGTCTCGGATCGGAAGCGGGCGACCGATTGGTACACGCAGGGGTTGGGCCTCGACGTGGTCGAGAGCATGGACCACTGGGTCGCCGTGGGTCGGAAGGGAAAGGGCGGCCTGTTGCACTTGTGCCAGATGTCGGAGTTCGAGGCGAACGCTCCGCTCGAGCCGGGAAATTCGGGCATCACCCTGCGGATCCCGGGCACCGATTTCGTCGGTTCCTGCAGCGCGCTCAAGGCGAACGGGGTCGAGTTCACTGAGGGCCCGAAGAAGGAGGCGTGGGGCTGGTACGCCACCGTTCGGGACCCGGACGGGAACGAGCTCTTCCTGATGCCGGACCTCTAAGCCACCGATTCCAGGGCCCCGGCCCGAGCCGGGGCCCGACACCCCTTCGCGGCCCGGGCCGGGTCGCGTCGATCGCGGAAATCCCGGCAATCCTCTCCTCTCGGAGGCGCGCGGAGACAATGCCTATATAGGGGGACCAACTGGCCGCGCGCGGAGCCCTCGAAAAATGGCGCAGAAGCCCCACCTCAACATCGTGTTCATCGGACACGTTGACCACGGAAAGTCCACGACCGTCGGCCGTCTTCTTCTCGATACCGGCGTCATCCGCCAGGAGGAGATCGACAAGTACCGCCAGGAGGCCGAGGCGAAGGGGAAGGCGACGTTCGAGTTCGCCTGGGTCATGGACGACCTCAAGGAGGAGCGCGAGCGCGGCGTCACGATCGACATCGCGCACCGCCGCTTTGACACTCAGAAGTACTACTTCACCATCATCGACGCGCCCGGCCACCGCGACTTCGTCAAGAACATGATCACGGGGACGAGCCAGGCCGATGCGGCCGTGCTCGTCTGCTCCGCCGCGGAGGGCGTTCAGGAGCAGACCCGGGAGCACATCTTCCTCGCGCGAACCCTCGGCGTGAACCAGCTCATCTGTGCGATCAACAAGATGGACCGCCAGGAGGTCAACTACTCCGAGGCGAAGTACAACGAGGTCAAGGAGGAGCTCACGAAGCTCCTCAAGAACGTCGGGTTCAAGATCGCCGAGCAGGTGACGTTCCTCCCGATCTCGGCGTTCAAGGACGATAACATCAACAAGGCGAGCCCGAACATGACCTGGTACAAGGGGCCGACGCTCCTGGCCGCGCTCGATGCGCTCAAGGTCCCCGACAAGCCGACCGACAAGCCGCTCCGCCTTCCGATCCAGGACGTCTACACGATCACGGGGATCGGCACCGTGCCGGTCGGGCGCGTCGAGACGGGGAAGCTCAAGGTCGGCGACAAGATCATCTTCCTTCCCGGCGGGAAGTCCGGCGAAGTGAAATCGATCGAAATGCACCACGAGGCCGTCCAGGAGGCGGTCCCGGGCGACAACATCGGATTCAACGTCCGCGGGATCGATAAGAACGACATCCACCGTGGCGAGGTCGCCGGCCCGGCGTCGAACCCTCCGACCGTGGTCGAGAGCTTCACCGCCAACATCCAGGTGCTGAACCACCCGAGCGTGATCACCGTCGGATACACGCCCGTCTTCCACTGCCACACCGCTCAGGTCGCGTGCGAGTTCACCGAGCTCCTGAAGCGCCTCGACCCGAAGACCGGCCAGACGGCCGAAGAGAACCCGCAGACGCTCAAGACGGGGGACGCCGCGGTCGTGAAGATCACGCCGAAGCGTCCGCTCGTGATCGAGAAGTACAAAGAGTTCCCGCAGCTCGGCCGCTTCGCGGTCCGGGACATGGGCCAGACGGTCGCGGCCGGGGTCGTCGTCGACCTCAAGAAGCGCGAGTAACCCTCCCGGAGGCGGACGGGCGACCGGGAAGGAGGGACTATCGATGCCCCAGAAAGCCCGGATCTCGCTGAGCGGCACCGACTCCCGCAAGGTCGACTCGATCTGCAAGCAGATCCGCGACATCTCCCAGAAGACGGGCGTCGCGATCGCCGGTCCGATCCCGCTCCCGACGAAGAAGCTCAAGGTGCCCGTACGCAAGGGACCCGACGGTGGCGGCACGAGCACGATCGACCATTGGGAGATGCGCATCCACAAGCGGCTGATCGACATCGACGCCGACGAACGGGCCCTCCGCCAGGTGATGCGGATCCAGGTGCCGGACGGCGTCAACATCGAGATCGTCCTCACCGGTTAGCTGCGTGTTCGCGCCGGGCGCGGGCCGCTTCCTGGGGGCGGCTGCCGCGGTCCTGCTGTTCCTGGCCGCGCTCCCCGTGGTGGGGGCATTCCCCCTTTCGGTCCCGTGGGCGGTCGGCTTGCTCGCGGGGGCCGCGGTGTGGACGTTCTTCGCGGCCTTCTTCCGCGACCCGGAGCGGACGGCCGGGGAAGGCGTGGTCTCCGCCGCGGACGGCCGGGTGCGAGCGGTCGAGCGCGACGGGGACACGTGGCGGGTCTCGGTGTTCATGAACGTCACCAACGTCCACGTGAACCGGTTCCCGTGCGACGCCCGGGTCGCGGAGGTCGGCGACGCCGGCAGCGGCTTCCGGGCCGCCTATAGGGGGGACGCGGACCGGAACGTGCAGCGACGCTACCGTCTCGTCACGCCGCTTGGCCCCGTCGAGGTCGTGCAGATCACCGGCGTGGTGGCCCGACGCCTGGTGTCGTTCGTCCGACCCGGCGCCACGAGGAGGAAGGGAGAGCGCCTCGGCATGATCGTGCTCGGTTCCCGGGTCGACGTCCTCCTGCCGGCGGACCGGCTCACGCCGACGGTAACGGTCGGGGCCCGGGTGCGCGCGGGCGCGAGCACGATCGCTCGGGAGAACCCCCCGTGACCGACCGCTGGCGGGTGTCGGCGAACCTGGCGACGCTCGCGAACGCGGTGCTCGGCATCTCTGCGGTCCTCTACGTCCTCGCGGGCAACAAGCTGTGGGCGATGCTCCTCGTGGTGTGCGCCATCGGGTTCGACGGCCTCGACGGCATGCTGTCGCGACGGAGCACGGCGCCCTCCTCACGGTTCGGCCGCGTTGCGGACTCGATCGCGGACGCGATCTCCTTCGGGGTGGCTCCCGCGTTCCTCATCGCGGTGCACACCGGCAACGTGGGGACCTGGCAACCGTGGGAACCGCTCGCGCTCGCCCTCGCCGGCGCCTACCTCGCGGCGGCCGTCGCCCGTCTCATCTACTTCACGGCCCGCGGGTTCGAGCGGCCGTACTTCCTCGGAGTGCCGACCCCCGAGAGCGCGCTCGCCCTCGTCGTCGCTCTTCTATTCCACGATACGCCCGCGTTTCAGTCCGTCCAGCCGATCGGCCTGCTGGTCGGGGTCGCCGTCCTCTCGGTCATGATGGTCGTACCGGTACCGTACCCCAAGATCCGTCGCGGCCACCCCCTGCGGATCCCGATGGCGGCGACCGCGGTCGTCGCGGCGATCGCCCTGGTTCCGCTCCAGTTCCACCTCGCGACCGGCACTCCACTGTACGAGCTCGCGGACGCTGCGTCGCTCGCGATGCTGGTGGGCGTGGCGAGCTACTATCTCCTTGGACCGTTCACCGTGCATCGGGAGCTCTCTCCGGCTCCGAAAGTCCCATGACGACCGTTCCCCGCGCCCCCGCTCCGCGGCTCTCCCGTCGCGAGACGTTGCTCTTCGAAGCCGGGATCAAGCTCGGCGGGGTGTTCCACCAGTACCTGGGGATCCCGGTCTCCGACCGGACCGCGCGGTCGCTCGCCCGGGCGATCGAAGCGGCGGTCGGGTTGCAACCGTTCGTCCGTCGCGTGACGGTCGCCATCCACCCGAAACGCGGGGGGCCGCTCGGTCGCGGGCGGTTCGCCTACCGGTACCTTACGGCCGAGATGTTGGACGTGCGCGTGCAGCTGGTCGACGGACCGACCGCGGTCGAAGCGCGCCTGCAACATCGCCCCGACCTCCGATATCCGCTCATGAAGGTCGTGCGGGTCCACGACCTCGCCGCACCCGTCAGGGCGCCTTCGCGACGACGGTCGGGTCCACCGAGGGCGTAGGCGGTCGGTCGCGGCCGGAGTCGCCCGATTCCGTCCGGAACCGCCGGCGCGTGTACGCCACGGTCGCCGCGGTCCAGAGCGGGAGCGATACGAGCAGGAGTCCGCCGGAGACGAGGAACACGAGGCGGAAACTCCCGAAGACCGCTAGAACCCCGGAGAGTCCCGCCCCGGCGACGGCCGCGACGCCCCCGAGCGCCGTGTTCACGCCGATCAGGCTCCCCGCGTCCCGCCCGACCAGGCCCCGGAACAGGATGAGCGAGCTCGCGGTCGTGTAGACGGCGATCGCGCCTCCGAGCAGCGCGTAGATCGCGATGTTCGCCTCGAACGCTGCGGGCTCGGAGAAGACCGCGAACGTGAACCCGGCGGTCGCGAGGTACCCGATGCTGCGCAGATAGGTGGCCCGGTGCACGAGCCGGTCCGGCCCCGACCGGGTAGAGAGGCCCCCCGTGAACGGGAAGATCAGCGTCTGAGCGAAGCTGTTCGCAAGGTTGACGAGGAAGATCGACGACGCGGCGAGGCCGGCCGAATAGAGGTACGGAGTGTACGAGATGTTGTACAGGTTCGCCGAGAGATTGAACAGGAACCCGGCGGCCATGATGAGGGGCAGCTCGTGGTGGATCTCCGCGCGCGCCCATTTGCGGAACCGGTGCCACGGGCGGGCGGAGAGGGACGGGCGGATCGGGAAGAACGGGATCGCGATCCGGAACGACGTGATCTCGCGGATGCGCGAGTGCAGGCTCTCCGGATGCCGGGCGACGTTGAGGGTCTTCAGCTTGCGGGGCGACTCCTTGATGCCGAACCAGACCGCGACCGCGCTCACCACGGCCAGGACCGCGAGGACGAGCAGCAGGCTCGAGAGGGCGTCGGACGCCAGGGTCCAGAAGTAGCCGACCAGGATGCCGACGATCGAGCCGATCATGCTCATCTCCTGGTACGACGCGAAGGCGTTCGGCCGTTCGCGGTCGTCGAACTTCTCGAGGATGAGGAGGTTCGACGCGCTCGCGCCCGCCGGCGCGATCGCCCCGACGACCGCGTAGATCGCGTACAGCTCGGGGATCGAGTGGACGGTCGACAGCACCGCATAGAGCACCCCGTAGCCCGCGAAGTTGACCACGAGGAACATCCGTCGGACCGCGTAGACGTCGGAAAGGTGGCCCCAGACCACCGACATCAGGATCACGGCGCTGTTGAACAGGGTCGCGGCGACCGCGACATCCGCCCACGAGCCGTGCAGCGGGATCAGGATCAGGAGAGGAAGGACGACGCCAAAGCCGGCCGTTGCGGCGTTGATCGGAACGAAGGCGAGAAGCCACGGCCGCGCGAGGAGCCGGCTCGGCCAGGTACGCAGCGAGAGAGCCATCTCCGGGGTCCGGCTAAACGGGGCTTACTTAAGCGGACCTCTTTCGAGTGGCGACGGGGGACCGGAACCGATTTCCTCGAGGAGGGGCGCTCTCCTCTTCCTCGACACGCTTATTAGCTGGGGACATTCTCGCGCCCTTCCGAGGGAGTTCCCGCGTGGCGATTGGCTTCGTCCTGATCAGCACGGCTCCGGCGAAGGAGCACGAAGTGTATACCGAGCTCCTGCGGGTAAAAGGGATCGTCGAGCTCCACCCCCTCTTCGGGGAGTACGACCTGATCGCCAAGGTGGAAGCCGAGGATTTCAACGCACTCGGTCAGCTGGTGGTGGACAAGATCCGCTCGGTCCCGGGCGTGATCGACACGAAGACCCTCACGGGCATCAAATTCTGAAGGGTGGAAAATGTTCGATCTCTTGGCAACGTCGTCGATCAACTACACGAACTGGAACGTCTTCCTCGTCGTCCTGCTGCTCGTCTTCGCGCTGTTCCTGATCCTTGCAGGGATCTTCACGGCGTACTTCGGCAGCGGAAAGAGCCGGACGATCGGCGTGGCGCTCCTCGTGGTCGGGCTCGTGGTCGGTGTCCTCATCGGCTTCCTGTACGCGGCCGGTGATTTCGGCTCGAAGAGCGGGTTGTCGCTCCCGGACCTGATCATCCAGTCGCTCCTGGTGATCGTGGCGGCGGTGGTCGGGGCGCTCGTGGCGATCGGGATCTTCCTGGTCGCGATCATGAAGTCGTAGACGGGAGCGCCTTCTCCCCTCGGGTCCCGTGCCGCGTCGGCGCCGGGCCCGTACGGCACGCCTCGTGACCCTGACGAGCGACGTAGGGTCGGCGTACGCCGCCCAGATGAAGGCGGTCCTGGTGGCGGGGGGAGTTCCCCCCGGTCAGATCGTCGACCTCGCCCACGACCTGGCCCCGCACGGGGTGCGCGAGGCGGCCTTCCTCTTCCGGGAGATGGCGCGCGGCTTCCCCCGCGCGACCGTCCACCTTGTCATCGTGGACCCCGGCGTAGGGGGTCGGCGTCAACCGATCGTGATCGCCACCCGGTCCGGCCCGCTCCTTGTGGGACCCGACAACGGAGTCCTCGTGCCCTTGGCCCGGGAGTTGGGGCTCCGGCGCGCGTACCGCATCCGCGACCCGGGCCGCGGCGGCGCCCGGGTCGGCACGACCTTCGACGGCCGGGACGTGTTCGCCCCGACGGCCGCTCGCCTGGCCCTCGGCGACCCGCTGGCGTCGGTCGGGCCCCGCACGGAGGTCCGCCCGTACGCGATCCCCGAACCGGTCCGCCGCCGCGAGGGTGCCCGGGGAGAAGTGGTGCACATCGACCGTTTCGGGAACGTGATCACGAACGTCCCGTCCCGCTGGGTGGGCACCAAGACCCGTCGGGTCGTGATGCGGTGCGGCCGCTCGCCGCCGCGAACGCTCCCGTGGGTGACGAGCTACGAGCGGCTCGGCCGCGGCCGCCTCGGCGCGCTCGCCTCGAGCTTCGGCCTGGTCGAGGTCGCGGTCGCCGAGGGTAGAGCGTCGGACCGCCTGAAGGTGCGCGTCGGTTCGCCCGTGACGCTCGCGTGGCGCCCGGCGCCCGCGGCGCGGACTGAAAACGCTAATAGCGCGCGACCTAGGAAACGCCGGTAGTCGACCTACCTTCCGGGCAGGCGTCTCATGGCCAAGCGGGATTACTACGAGGTCCTCGGGGTCCCAAAGACCGCGACCGAGGACGAGATCAAGCAGGCCTACCGACGCCTCGCCCGCCAGTACCACCCTGACGTCGCGAAAGAGAACCCGAAGGCGGCGGAAGAGAAGTTCAAGGAGTTCTCGGAGGCGTACGAGGTCCTCGCGGACCCCGAAAAGCGCCAGAAGTACGACCAGATGGGGTTCGCAGGGGTCGAGACCGACTTCGGACCCGGCGGGTTCAACTGGCAGAACTTCAGCCACATGGGCGACCTCGAGGACCTCCTGGGCGCGTCGCCCCTCTTCCAGCAGTTCTTCGGCGGTTTCGGTTCTCCCTTCGGCCGGGGGGGACGCGGCAGCGCGTTCCGCGGCAACGACGTCGAGCTCGCCGTGCGGCTTCCGCTCCTCGCGGCCGTGCAGGGCGCCCACCCGACGGTCGAGGTCCCCCACACCGGCCCGTGCCCGGATTGCCACGGCACCGGTGCCAAGGACGGGACCGCGCTCGAGACCTGTCCGGAATGCCAGGGACAGGGGCAGGTCCGGCGGGTGCAGAACCGCGGGTACACCCAGCTCATCACGATCGGCGAGTGCCCCCGGTGCCACGGGACCGGGCAGAGGGTACTCGAGCGATGCCCCACGTGCGGGGGAAAAGGGAGGGTCTCCTCCGTAGAGAAGATCGAGCTCACGGTCCCGCCGGGCGTCGAGGACGGGTCGGTCCTGCGCGTCCCCGGCCATGGAATGACGGGGAGCGGCGGCGGGCGCGCGGGCGATCTCTTCGTCCAAGTGGTGTTCGAACCGTCCTCGGGGTTCCGTCGCGAGGGTCAGGACGTCTTTTCGGAGGCGACGGTCCCCCTGTCGGTCGCACTGCTGGGCGGCGAGGTCGAGGTCCCGACGCTCGAGGGTCGGGCGGCGCTCAAGATCCCCGCCGGCACTCAGCCCGAAACGCAGTTCCGCCTGCGCGGCCGGGGGTTCCCGCGATACCGGGGTTCGGCCCGTGGCGACCAGATCGTGACGGTCCATGTCGAGCTGCCGCGCTCGCTCTCCGGGCACGAGAAGGAGCTCGTTCGGGAAGCGCTCGGAACTCGGACGGCGACCCCATCCAAGCGGGACTCGATCTTCCGGCGGCACGCGGGCGGATGATGTCGGACGACGACGCCCCGGTCGCCGAGCAGTACTTCGCGGAGCAACCCCACGCACGCTCGGTCCGTGCGGAACGACGGTTCCTGTACCAGGGGGAGCTCCTCTCGTTCGTCGTCGACTCCGGCATTTTTGCGTCCCACGGCCTCGACCCGGGGACCGCGCTGCTGATCGAGAACCTCGCGATCCGGCGGTCGGACCGCGTCCTCGACCTCGGATGCGGTTGGGGGCCGGTCGGGGTCGCCGCGGCGAAATCCGCTCCGGACGGTCACGTTGTGCTGACCGACGTCAACCGCCGCGCGGCCAGACTTGCGCGCGAGAACCTCGAAAAGAACTGGGTCCGCAATGCGGAGGTCCGGGTCGGTTCGATGTTCGAGCCCGTGCACGACGACGTCTTCGACGTGATCGCCACCAATCCGCCGTTCCATGCCGGACGTCCGCTCGTGCTGCAGATCCTTGCCGGAGCGCCGGAGCACCTCGCCCCGGGCGGTCGCCTCGTGCTCGTCGGGAAGGGCAGCCAGGGGATCCGGTTCTATCAGGGGTGGCTCGAGGAGCACTGGCCGGGGCCGGTCACGGTCCTTGGGCGGGGTTCCGGATATCGGGTGCTCGAGGCCCGACGTCGCGTCCGCGAGCCCCCCCAATGAGCAAACCCGCACTACGGCCCGGCTCCGGGGTTTCCGCCTCCGAAGCCGTTAAGAGGCAGGGGTTTCTCGGCGGCCGCGCCCTCGATGGAGGGGGTCGAACTCGGCCGTTGGCCGACCGTTCGCCCGCTTCCGGTGAGGCTCCACCCCCAGGGGAGTGACCATCGCGCCCAAGGAATCCAAAGAGACGCCGGCCGAACCTGCCGCGCCCGCCGCGGACGCCGGGCCTGAGCCCGGGACGGAAAAGGCGGGCCGGAAGGAGAAACCCGGGAAAGGCAAGGACGCGAAGGAAGGGAAGGAAGGCAAGGAAGCGAAGGGGAAGGGCAAGGCCGGCGCTCCCGGCAAGACCACCAAGGTCATCCCCGACAACCCGAACTTCCGCTACATCGTTCGACTCGCGAACACCGACCTCGACGGAACGCGACCGACCGCGCTCGCCCTCACCGGCGTTCGGGGCGTGGGACTCCGGATCGCCGAGGTCGCCTGTCGTCTCGCGCAGGTGAACGCGAGCGAGATGATCGGCAACCTTCCCGAGGCGACCGTGGAAGGTCTCGAGACCGCGCTCGGGTCGCTCACGACGGTCCTTCCCCGATGGATGGTCAACCACCCGAACGAGCCGGTCGCCGGGGAGTCCCCGTACTATTTTGGCCCGGACCTCGAGACCCGCCGCCGGGACGATATCAACGTGATGAAGATGATCCGCAGCTACCGCGGCGTCCGCCACGAGCGCGGCCAGAAGGTCCGTGGGCAGCGCACGCGGTCGAATGGCCGGACGGGAATGGCCGCCGGAGTCATCAAGAAGGCCGCGAAGGAAGCGGCGGCGGCCGCAGGCAAGGAAGAGGCGCCCGCCGCCCCCGCCGCGGCGCCGGCCGCGCCGGCCGCACCGGCCGCGAAGAAGGAGTGATCACCGACCGATGGGCGACCCGAAGTTCCTGCGGCGTACGTACGATACGCCGAAGCATCCGTGGGAAGCCGCCCGGATGGAAGAGGAAGGGAAGCTCCTCACGAAGTACGGCCTCAAGAACAAACGTGAGCTGTGGAAGGCGCAGTCGATCCTCCGCGGTTTCCGCCGTCAGGCGAGGGACCTCCAGGCCCGCCTGCGCGCGGGGGAACCGCAAGCCCGACGAGAGACCGACCAGCTGATCGGTCGCTTGACCCGCCTCGGCGTCCTGCCGGTGGGTTCCCCGACGATCGACGATGTCCTGGCCCTCAACACCGAGGACCTCCTCCAGCGCCGGTTCGAGTGGATCGTCTTCCACCGGGGGCTCGCTCCTACGGCGAACGGCGCCCGTCAATGGATCGCGCACGGCCACTTCTCGATCGGCGACCACCGGGTCACCCGCCCGGGGTACCTCGTCCCCTCCTCGGAAGAGCCGATGATCGCGTACTCCCCGACGAGCCCGCTCGCGAACGACGACCACATGGTCCGTGTGGCGCTACGGGAACGGCTCCAGACGCGCCCGACCGCAGAGGTCACGCCCCCGGCACCTCCCACCGAGGGGGCGTAGCGATGGCGAAGGTCGGGATCGCGCACATCTTCGCGAGCTACAACAACATCCACATCACCGTCACCGACATCACCGGCGCCGAGACGCTCGCGAAGGCGACCGGAGGGATGGTCGTCAAAGCCGCACGCGACGAATCGAGCCCGTACGCCGCGATGAAGGCGGCCGACCAGATCGCCGCGGTGATCAAGGAGAAAGGGTACGACACGCTCCACGTCCGCGTCCGGGCGCCCGGAGGGAACCGGTCGCGCTCTCCCGGACCCGGCGCGCAGGCCGCGATCCGTGCGCTCGCCCGCGCGGGGGTCCGCATCCAGCGGATCGAGGACGTGACGCCGGTGCCGCACGACGGGACCAAGCCGAAGGGGGGCCGCCGCGGCCGGCGGGTCTGAACGATGCCGATCACGGTGGAAGAGCTGAAGCCGCGCTCGACCGCGCTCGAGATCGAGGGCATGACCGCCTCCCAGGTGAACGCGATCCGCCGGACGCTGCTCGCCGACGTGCCGAAGCTCGCGATCGAGGACGTCGAGTTCCACCTCGGTCCGATCCGCGACGAAGCGACCGGGAAGGACTACGACTCGTCGACCAGCATGTTCGACGAAGCGGTCGCGCTCCGTCTGGGACTTCTCCCGATCCCCACCGACCTCTCGCAGTTCCGGCGGAAGTCGGAATGCGACTGCGGCGGCACCGGGTGCCCGCACTGCCAGGTGATGTTCTCCGTCGACAAGAAGGGCCCGTGCACGGTCTACGCGAAGGACGTCGTCCCGCTCGGGGACAGCACGCTCGCGATCCTCGAACCGGACGTTCCGATCGTCCGTCTCGGGGCGCGCCAGGCGCTGCTCGCCTACGCGACCGCGATCGTCGGAACCGCGCGCGAGCACGCGAAGTGGCAGGTCGCCCACGGGATCGGCATGTTCCCGCGTCCCCACGTCAAGATCGCGCGGAAGGAGGGGTGCACGGACGCCTGCCTGAAGCGCACGGCCGCCTCCTGCCCGGTCAATATTCTCGAGTTCTCCGGCGGCAAGCTCTCGGTCACCGACGAGCCGAAGTGCATCTTCTGCAAGGCGTGCGAGGAGTCGTGCGAGCACGGGTCGGTCAAGGTCACCGCGGACGAGGAGGACTTCTTCCTCCGGTTCGAGACCGACGGGTCGCTCACCCCGCGCGAGGCGCTCCGCTATTCGCTCAAGGACCTGAAGCGCCGGTTCGAGGAGCTCCGCGAGGCGATCCAGGCGATCCCGTGAGCCGCGACGGGCTCACCCAGTCGTAGCGCAGCAACGCCCCGATCTTTCCGAGGGCCGAGAGCTTCTTGCCGGCCTCGCCCTCGTCGCGGACCACGAACAGACGGACCCGGGCCTCGCGGGCGCGGTCGAGCAGCGGTGCGATCGCCGGCTCGGGTAGCAGGGTCTCGGAGACGAGGATCGTCTCGGCCGCGCCCTGCTCGACTGCCTCCGCCACCTCTACCGGCCCGACCGCGGCCCGCGTCCCGCCGGCGAGGGAGCGGAGGAGGCGCTCCACCACTTCCGCTTCCTCGGCCGCGACACTCCCCCGCAACACTTCCGTCGCCCGACCGGACTTGAGCAGTTCGTCGATCCCGACCCGACCGGATTCGGCGGTCGGGTAGACCCGCATCTTCGCCGCGAGCGTCGGGTCCTCCTCGGTGAGGCGGTGCGCGAGCTGCTCCTTGAGGAACCCGGGGCCGGCGATCACGAGGGCGTTCGCCTCGGCGCCTTCGCGCCGCAGGACCGTGACCAGCTCCGCGATGTACGTCGA
>Ga0335078_10002574_pt1 | contig 27347 bp, 25 predicted proteins | sample Lox_Sample_32_FD_206711 | JGI IMG/M metagenome (GOLD analysis project Ga0335078, IMG submission 206711) | Soil microbial communities from Loxahatchee National Wildlife Refuge, Florida, United States - Lox_Sample_3.2 | ecosystem: Environmental > Terrestrial > Soil > Wetlands | place: USA... | reverse complement strand
CGCAACGTGGACCGGGACTGGCAGGACCTCCAGCCGTGGAGAGGCGCGCCCATCCGGGTTCCGTCCCTGTTCATCGGAGGGGAGAAGGACGGCCCGACCATGTGGGGGGCCCGGGCCATCGCCCGCTTTCCCGACACCCTGCCGGGCCTGCGGGGCAGCCACATCCTCCCCGGATGCGGTCACTGGGTCCAGCAGGAGCGGGCCGATGAGGTCAGCCGGCTCCTCGTGGACTGGCTGAAGTCGCTGCAGCAATCGCCTGGGGCCTGAAAATCCCGCTCGCCGTGGTCACCCGGCGCGCAACTGGACGGACATCAGCGGTGATGGGCTGCGGTGCGGGCCGTGGCGGGCCTGCTGGGTCACCCACTCCCCGCGGGATGGGCGGTCATCCTGGCCTGGTGCACACGCCGGCCACGGTTTCGCCCGTGACGCGGTGCGGGAACCTGGTGCGGGGAGGATCGCGGGGGTTAGGTTCAGCGCATGCGCTTCGGGATCATCGACCATAACGACGACACGGGACGGCCGCATGTCCGGCAGGTCGCCGAGCGGCTGGAGCTGATCGAGGCCTACGACCGGCTGGGCTTCTACGCCTACCACCTGACCGAGCACCACGGCACCCCGCTGGCCGTCACGCCGTCGCCGCACCTGATGCTGGCGGCGGCCGCGCAGCGGACCTCGCGGCTGCGGCTCGGGACGCTCATCACGATCTTGTCGCTGTACCACCCGATGCGCGTCATCGAGGAGGCGGTGACGCTGGACCAGCTGTCCAGCGGGCGGCTCGACCTGGGCGTGGGCCGGGGCGTCTCGCCCGCCGAGCTGGCGTTCCACGGCGTGTCGGGCGAGGAGGAGGCGCAGGGCCGGTTCGACGAGGCCTTCGCGATACTGCGGCAGGGGCTGACGTCGGACAGCGTGACCTTCGACGGGAAGTACTACAAGCTGCTCGACGCGCCGGTTACCTCGCGCCCGGTGCAGCGGCCGCACCCGCCGCTGTGGTACGGCACCCGGACGCTGGCGAAGGCGCAATGGTGCGCGCGGCTCGGCATGCCGATGATGGCGCTCGTCCCGTCGCAGGCCGTCCGGGCGCTGACCGACGCCTACAAGGCCGAGTGGGCGTCGCTCGGGCGCTCCGCCGATGACCTGCCGCCGCTGGGCATCTCCCGGAACATGGTGCTCGCGCCGGCCGGCGAGGAGGCCATGAAGATCGCCAACCGGGCCTTCGCGCGGTTCAAGGACAGCCTCTACTACCTCTGGAAGAAATACGACATCCCGATCCCGCCGCTCTTCCCGGCCGAGACGTTCGAGGGCATCCACGCGACCGGCCATTTCTACGCCGGCGACCCGGCGGGCGCCCGCGAGTGGGTCGCCCGCCATCGCGACATCGGCGGGATCAACTACATGGCACTGGAAACGTGCTTCGGCGACATGACCAAGGAGGAGGCGCTGCAGTCAGCGGAACTCCTGGCCACCGAGGTGATGCCGCACTTCGCCTGAAAACGCGTCCTGGCCGGGTCCAGCGGCAAGCTCACCGCCGGCGGGCGATCGTCAGCCAACCGCCAGGCTGAAGACGTTGAAGATCAACTTGTGGTTGAATCCGTCTACCGGTGGCCCGAGGTGCATGCGCGTGACCGTGCGCTTCCGTGAGAAGCCGAGGTCACGGGCGACCTCGGCGGCGCTCGCGTTCAGGTCCGGGAACGCCAGGGCAGACGCCGGACGGTGCCGGAGCAGGTCAAGAACCAGAGCCCTGCCCGCGTGGCGATCTCTCGCGACGATCGGCCCGCCGCCCCACGGCAGGCCGATCCGGTAACCCGCCTCCGGGCCGGCGGTCGTTTCCCGGACTCGGGTGGCGAACGACCGGAGATAAGAGCTGCGGTCCTCGCCGGTGGCTTCGGCATCGAGGAGCAGTGCCGTTTCGACCGATCCGCTCCGGCATCGCATGTCCGAGGGTGCGTCGCGGGGCAGCCCGGCCCTCGTCCAGATGCCGTAGGTGACTCCATCCCTGTCGAACCCCAGGCGCTCATACACCGGCTTGCCCAGATCGGTAGCCGTGAGAAGGATCGTCCGGACGCCGGCCTCGCGGAGCCAGCCGATCGCCGCCGTGCTCATGGTCGTGCCGATCCGCCGGTTCCGCCATGCATGATCGACGGCTACATTGCCGAGCCATCCGGTACGTCCGAACGACGCGGATTGGGCAGTGGCCACGATCCTTCCCCGCACCGAGCCCGTGAACACCCGGCTCCCGGGTTCCGTGGCATAAAGCTCCAGGGCAGCCCGCTGGCGGGTGGAGATACCTGCCAGCTTCAGCACGCGAATCACCTCGGTCAGGTCGCCGCGTCCTGCTGGGCAGATGAGCAATCGTCCGCTCGCTGCTGGCAGCATGTGCTCACGGCCCGCAGCGCGCGTGCGAGCCTCGTCATCAGGCACGTCCGCCATCAACTGGCCAGCGGGACTCCGAAGGCACCGTGCAGCGCCGGCAAGGTCATGTCGGTGTAGTACACGAACAGTTCCTCCCAGGCGCGGAAGTTCAGCTCCAGCAGCAGCAACATGTGGTCCAGGGCTCGCATCTGGGCAGCCGGGGTGATGGCGGGCACCTCAGCGAGCAGCCGCCGAGCGAGGGTTGTGTGGTCGAGCTCGACGTTAACCTCCTCGTGCCGGCGCATAACCTCCGCGGCGGGCGTCCCGTCCAGCGCCCCGGCCGCCTCGAGCAGGTCGTTGACCGGAGTGCGCGTGCCGGGTAGCCCCTCGGTGACCATCACGGAGGCGAGGAAGCCGATCGGATCGACTTCCGCGACGTGCGCGAAGACGTCGATGTATGCCGTGAAGGCTGGCAACGGAACCGCGCTGGTAACGGCGTCCCGGCCAAGACCCAGCGCGAGGCAGGTGTCCATCTCGAACGTCTCGTGACCCACTTCCTCCGCGTAATACGCGAACAACCGGTCCCGCAGCGGCGCCCGCAGCCGCTTACCGAGTACGGGGAGGATGATCTCCACGAAGCGACGGGTTATGTGGTACTGCTCGACGTAGGTGCCGATCGCCAGCCGCTGCGGCGGGGCCCCGGTGAGCAGGGCCTGATGGTAGCGCGACGGCCCGAGCCGCCGCAGCGCGCGGACGGCGAGCGCCTCCGCTTCGAGCATGAGGTTCGTGCCGCTGCACACGGACGACCTGGCGGTGACGAGGCCGTCGAGGACGCGCTTCGCTCCGCTGCCTGCGGCCTCGACGAGCAGTGAGGTCAAGCCGGTCAAGTGGACGGCGGCGTCGGCCGGCTCGTACGCCCCGCCGGCGAGCCGAGGGAGCAGCGCGCTGGCGGCGTCCGCTAGCTCGACGGGCGCGGCGGGCAGCAGGCCGCGGGCTTGCCGCAGCGCCAGGCAGGTCACCGCAAGCGAGTGTGGCGCGCTCCGCCGCCAGTGCCGAAGCTGGTAGTCGAGCACGGTCGCGAAGAATTGGTCCCTGGGCGGCCGCATCTGCAGTGGCTGCCGGTCGCTCAGCCTGACGTCGTGAGGCAGCAGGTCGGGGTCGCTCTCGGCGATCTGGCAGAACAGCAGCGCGTCAGCTAGCCGCAGCACCGAGTCAGCCGTGCTGCGGAGGGCGCCGAGCCGCCCCGCGGCCGCCATCCGCCCCGCCGCCGTTGACAGCCACTCGGCGGCAGCATCGACCAGCCCGGCCAGCTCCTGTTCCTCGGCGAGGCGGCGGGCATCGACCAGATCGTCGGCCTCCGCGAGCAGTCCGTATTGGTCCAGTTGCTCCACGAGTCCTCGCCAGGGACCGTCGGCCTGGAGCACGCTCCAGGCCGCGCTCGCCGGGTCACGGATGGCGGCAAGCAGGGTCGCAAGGTGCGCGGCATCCGCGTCGCCTGGCGTCTCGAGCTCGTAAGCCTGCTCCTTGAAACGCAGTACCACCACTCCGGCTGGTTCGACGCGCACATCGTCAACCCTGAGGAACGGGCGCCGGTATGACGCCAGCGACCACGACTTCACCCCGACGTCCCCGGCGCAGGCCCCGGATGAAATTCCCGCAGCCGCAACTCGTCGCCGGCGTAATGGCCGAGGATCTCGACTTCCATCCGGGCCAGCGACTCGACCATCGCCGTGACCTGCTTGAGCACCGCCTGCCGGTGCTCGGTACCGACGTAGCCGACGGTGGCAAGCAGTTCGCGGGAGACGTCCGCGTGACCGGCGTCGTCGTTGATGCCGGAATGCTCCAGCAGCGGCTCGATGAACGCTGACGGCAGCCCTACCTCCGCCGCCCGGGCGGCAAAGGCCCGGTTGAACTCCCCGGCCGGCTCCTCGACGAGGAACAGGCAGGCAGCGAAGGAGAGAGGGTCCTGCGCAGCCGTCGCACCAAGGGTCGCGCAGACAGAAGCCGTGGCGGGCAGGGGTTGCACATACGACAGCCGGCTGACTGGCACCCCGGCGGCGGCAAGGGCACCAGCGGTGAGCTGGTCGTGGCCGATTTCCTCGGCCAGGAAACGCTGCAAGATGTCGAACGCCGCCGGCTCCCAAGCGTGCGCGAGCGCCGGTGCGATGAGCGCGGGACTGTGGCGGACGACATAGTGGTATTCGACCGCGTAGCCGACAAGCTGGTTGCGGGTCGCCTCGCCAGAGACCATCGCACGGTACAGACGTGAGTCGCACACGGTCGCCTGCAGACGGGCAGCGAAGCGGCGGACCAGCCGGTACAGCTCGACGCCGTCCATACCGCGTACTGGATCGGGCGGCGCGCCCTCGGTAAGCAGCCCGAGCCGATCGAGTTCGTCGAGCAGGCCGTCGATATCACCCAGTCCCGGCGCTGCAGCGGCTAGTTCGCCTGGTGGCGCCCCGGCACGGAGCAGGTCAAGTAGCCGTCCGAACTCGTCGGCGGCCCCGGGCGGCACCGCAAGGTCCACCCCTTGCCGACGGTATCCGATGGCGAAGCCATCGGCAGTCCGGTCAACATCCACCCCGGGGCGCAGCCGGGGCCGGCGGAAGAACGTGTGAGTTGCCGTCACGCCTCCTCCCCGGTCAGCACGGAGATCCGGCGCAGAAGCGCCGGCGCCGTCAGGTAGTGCTCCCAGATGCCGCGGTAGAAGTTGTCGTACAGCTCGACGAACAGATGGGTCTGCGCGTGCAGCCGCGCGACGGTCGCGGCATCCACTGCCGGGATCTCGGCGAAGACCTGGCGGGTCAGACTGCCGTGCCCGCCCTGCAGGTTGATCTCCGAGTGGCGGCGCATCGGCCCGACTACGAGCGGGTCGATCCCTTGTCGCTCGCAGGCCAGCACGAACGAGTCCACGGCAAGGTCGCGGCCTTCCAGCACACCGATCGTCGTGATAAAGAACAGCGGGTCGGTGCGTGACCACCAGGCCAGCGCGTTGCAGAGCGCGGCGGTTGACTGCAGCGGAAGGGTGTCCGCGAGGTCGTCTCGCGAGTATCCCAGGCGAACCAGGGAGCGAAGAATCAGCTCGTCGTGGCCTGTTTCCTCGGCGAAGAACTCGATGAGGTGAACGCGGGCTCCCCGGCTGTACGGGTAGCTCAGCACCGGTGCGTCGAACCAGCTCTCCCGGAACAGGAAGTGGTAGTTCTCCACGATCGTGCCGTACAGCACCTGCTCCGGAACTGGCTGGCTGGTCTGCTGCATCGCCTGCCAGTAAGGATTGCGGTAGAGCGTCTCATAGAGCAGCCGGCTCGTGAGGTCCTCCAGCTCCAGCAGGACCGTCGTGCCTGCCGCGGCGGTAACCGGTGCAGCGTCCGACAGCAGGCCCTGGCTGTCGAGTGCACTGACGAGCCGCTCGACCTTGCCTGAATCGATGCCTGCCGCGTCGGCGAGCGCGCCGGCCGGGCGGGTGCCGTCCATCGACCTGAGAAACCGCTCCACCCGGCTCACCAGCTCTGGTTCCACGCGAACCTCATAGGAGTCGGGCCGGCCACCGATGATCAGCACGTCCCCCTCGCGCAGCACGGCCGCCCGGAGCAGCGGCTGTCGTAGCGCGCTCATACTGCCCCTCCAATTCCCGTAGTTGGTACCTGGGACAGGCTCAACCGGGGGTAGCAAGGCCACGTAGGGCGGTGGCTGCGCCCGCGGTATTGCCCTGATGACGGTAGCTGCGGTCGAGTACCACATCGACAACGGCCGGCGCGCCGGAGTCCGCCGCACGCGCCAGGGCGGGCGCGATCTGCTCGGGCCGGTCGACGCGCTCGCCGTACCCGCCAAGCGCCTGCGCCACTTTGTCGTAGCGGGCGTCCAGCGAGAGGTACTGCCCCTCTCTGTGGTCCGGCCCGAACAGCAGCTCGTGGAAGGTGCGCATTTCCCCCCACGCGCCATCGTTGCCGACGGCCGCGACGAACGGCAGCCGCTGACGGACCGCTGAGTCCAGCTCCATGGCGTTGAACCCGAACGCCCCGTCGCCGAGCACGGCGAGCACCTGGGCGCTGGGATAGGCGACACGAGCAGCCATCGCGAACGGTATGCCCACCCCGAGGCATCCGAACGGTCCGGTATCCAGCCAGTGCGCGGGCAGCGCCGGCTCCAGGACGGACGCCGCCATGGCAGCGACATCGCCACCGTCGGCGACGAATACCGCGTCGCGGTCGGCGAAGCGGGCGACCTCGGCGACGAACCGCATCGGGTGGATCGGCACCTGGTCCGCATCGAGCATGGTGAGCCGCCGAGCGTGACGGCGATCCTCCTCGGCGCGCAGCGAGGGCAGCCAGTCTGCGTCGGTCACGCCCGCATATTTCCCATCCAGCTGGGTGAGGGCCTGCAGGAACAAGCGGACGTCGCTGACCACGCCGTACTGCACCGGACGGGTGTGCCCGATCCGGTCGGGCTGAGGATCGACGTGCACCACTGGAACGCCGGGTGCGAACTCGGCACCACGTCCGTAGCCGAGCCGGAAGTCGAAGTCCGCGCCGAGAACGACGACGGCATCAGCACCGCGCAACGCGGCCGATCGCGTCAGGCGGAGAGCGTTCGGATGGCCGGGGGGAAGCATGCCGCGGGCGAGCCCGTTGCAGTAGACCGGTCCGCGCAGCACGGCAGCAAATGCCTGCAGCGCATCCTCGGCGCCGGACCAGTACGCACTCGAGCCGGCCAGGACGACCGGGTGCCGGGCACCGGCAAGCAGCCGGGCGACGGCGGCGACCTCGTCGGGGTCCGGACCTGGCGGCGCCGTGAATCGGCACCGGCCTGGCAACGACGCTTCGTCGTCAGCCGGCACCGGTGTCAGCTGGACGTCGAGCGGCAGGTCGAGCAGGGTCGGGCCGCTGCGTGGCGCGGTGGCTGCCGTGATGGACCAGTGCAGCAGCTCGGCGAGCCGGTACCCGTCGTATGCCGTCTCGGCGCGCTTGGTGACCGGCCGGAGCAGTTCCACGTGGGGGCCGTCTTGCAGCGTACCTAGCCCCTCCAGGGACAGCGGATTCCGCCCGGACAAGACGATCACCGGGCTCTGCGCATACCAGGCGTTGGCCACCGCGGTGATCGCGTTGGTCAGTCCCGGCCCGGCGGTGACGGCAGCTACCTGCGGCGCGCGCCGCAAGCGGGCGAGACCGTCTGCGGCGTGCACAGCTGCCGCCTCGTGCCGGACGTCGATCAGCCGGATACCGCGCCGCGCGCATCCATCGAAGACCGGGGATATGTGCCCGCCGATGAGCGTGAAGACCTCCTGGATCCCTTCGGTCACGAGCTGGGCGGCGAGGAGGTGGCCGGCATGTACCCGCTGTGCGCCGGGCGACGCCGCTGCCGCCGGCTCGCCGACGTGGACGGTGTCCGGCCCGGCCGCCGGCTCACCGACGTGGACGGTGTCCGGCCCGGCCGCCGGCTCGCGCATCACGCGGTCGGCGGGCAAGTCCCGGGGATCACGGCCGTCGGCCCAGCCCGGGAACGTCTCGTTGAGCAGCAGTTCAACCATGAGCGCGGTGACGCCCCAGACCAGCCCATCGGCGAGCTGCCATGCCCAGGCGCACCTGCCGTCCGGCGACTCGAACCGGCGCAGATTCTGCTCGTCGAGCAGTTCGGCCACGCGTACCAGCAGCACGCGGGAGACCTCGGCGGAGCCATTCAGCGGATGCGGCCGCCGCCAGCGGGCGAACACCGGGACTATCTCCACGCCGTCGGGCGGCATCCGGACCAGCGGACCGCGGCCGAGCACCTCCACGGTCCCGGGATCGAGTCCCACTTCCTCCGAGGCCTCGCGCAGGGCCGTGGCCTCGGGTGCCTCACTGTCCTCCCGCCTGCCACCGGGCAGCGCAATCGATCCCGGGTGGCTACGCAGGGCCGATGCGCGCTGGGTCAGCAGCAGCCGGGCCGTCCCCTCGACGCGCCCGATCAGGACGAGGACCGCATGAGTACCGCTGGCGTCGTCGCTCACCTTGCGACGTGCGCTAGGGCGCTGGCCTACAAGTGAACCGCAATAAGGACTGGCCGGCCTTCACGCGGGCGGATCAGGATGTCATACCGGCGTCCCTCGGTCAGCCCCGTCTTGAGCATGATGTCGGGTTCCATCTCCTCACGCAGGATCCTGCCGATTTCTCCCGAACCCTCGGTGACCCGTACCTCCGGTGCCTGGTCGGTCATGACGCCTCCCCTTAGCGGATAAACCGATACGTCTTGCGACACGCCGCTATCACCTCAGTATCAAACCCCTCTGCGCCGCTGCAAACAAGGCCCTAACTGGGTGCCGATGAAAATGTGTCACGAGCGCTCCGCCCGGTCACGGCAACGGAAGTGGCGCATGGGGTAATCCTTGAGCAGCCAGGTGAGGTTCGTCAGCAGCCACCTGTCGGCGTAGTCGATGATCATCAGCAGGCCGGCCGCGCCGGTCAGGCGCATGTCCTGGCTGCCCGGCGCCGGCCGGTCCGCGTCCGGGCCGTGGAACGCGGCGACGACCCTCCAGCCGGCCGCCGCCGATTCCGCCGCGAGCTGGTCCGCCAGCCGGGACTTGTCCGCGAGGAACCTGCGCACCGTGCGACGCAGTTGCTCCTGCTCCGGCGTGAAGACGAAGGTGGTCACGGGAGCGCGCTAGCGCAGCCGGCTGAGGAACGCCAGCACGCTGCGGTTGAACAGGTCAGGCTGGTCGATGTTGCTCACGTGCCCGGCGTCCGGCACCACCACCTGCGCCGCGCCCGGGATCTTCGCCGCGAGGTAGCCGGCGGCGGCCAGGAACGGCTCGTCCCGCGCGCCGACCAGGACGAGGACCGGGACCTTGACCGACGCGAGCCCCTCGATGACCCGGCCATCGCGCTGGGCCAGCATCCCGCGGCTGGCCAGGGCCAATCCGCGCGCCGAGCGGTGCCCGAAGTCCATGCTCCCCGGATCGCCGCCGAGGGCCGCGAGCCCGTCGCGTTCCAGCCGGGCGGCGGTGGCGAAGGCACGGTCGTTCCACCGCTGCCGCGCCTGGTCGCTGCGGAAACCGGGCCCGGTATCGCAGAGCACCACCCCGGCCACCCGCTCCGGCAGGTCCAGCGCGAACTCCAGCGACAAGAAGCCGCCCAGCGACAGCCCGCCCAGCACGGCCCGTTCCGTCCCGGCCGCGTCGAGCAGCGCCGCCATGTCGGCTACGCACGCCGCGTGGCTGTACTGTGCCGGGTCGTCCGGGCTGTCGCTGCGGCCGTGGCCGCGCAGGTCCCAGGTGATGACCTGGCGGCCCGCGGCCAGCGCCGCGACGTTCGGCCGCCACATGGCCGCCGAAGCGCCGAAGCCGTGGCTGAGCAGCAACGGAGGCTGGCCGCCCGGGTGGCCGGCGACCTCGTAGTAGATCCGGGTTCCCGCCTGGTCAAGGTACGGCATGGCCCTCCTGCTCGTGGCCGGGATGGCGGGGTCCGGACGGACGGCCGCGGAAGGGCGCGTCGTGGCCGGGGTCCGGTTCGCGTGGCAGGCCGAGGATCCGTTCGGCGATGATCGTCCGCTGGATCTCGTCGGTGCCGCCGGCGATCGAGATGGCAGGCACCGACAGGATGATCTCGGCCACGACTCCGCCGAGCGGCGAATCCGGACCGGCCAGCATGGCCTGCGGCCCGGCGATCATCGCGTGCACCCGGGCGGCCTGGCGGGCGATGCGGCTGCTGGCCAGCTTGCCCAGCGAGCCCTCCGGCCCGGGCGGCTGGCCCGCCGCACGGGCCGCGGCGGCCCGGGCCGCGGTCCACCGCGCCGAGGCGGCCAGCTCGACGAGCTTCGCGATCTCCTGGCGGACCAGCGGGTCGGCCGCCTTGCCCTCGGCCCGGGCCCGCGCTACCACCAGGTCGGGCCGCCCGGCCCGCTGCGGGTACCACTTGCGGGGTTCGGCCGCGGCGGTCCGCTCGGCGATCGCCTCCCGCCACGCGCGGCCCGCGGGGCTCCGCGACGGCGGGCCCGGCGCGGGTCCCGACGCGGCCAGGCGGCGCTCCCTGGCCAGGGTGGCCCGGGCAATCGGCCAGCCGCCGCCCGGCTCGCCGATCAGGTGGCCGGCCGGTACCCGTGCACCGTCCAGGAACACTTCGTTGAACGAGGCATGCCCGTTCATCTGGCGTAGCGGCCGGACCTGAACGCCGGGCTGGCGCATCGGCAGCGCGAAGCAGCTGATGCCGGAGTGCTTGGGCGCGCCGGGGTCGGTGCGGGCGAGCAGCAGGCCGAAGTCCGCGGTCGCCGCTCCGGTGGACCATACTTTCTGCCCGGTCACCAGCCAGCCGCCGTCACGGTCAGGCTCGGCCCGGGTGGTCAGCCCCGCCAGGTCGGACCCGGCGCCCGGCTCGCTGAACAGCTGGCACCAGGTGATCTCGCCGGTCACGGTGGCCCGGATCAGCTGCCGCTTGAGTTCCTCGCTGCCGTACTCGATGATCACGGGGGCGGCAAGGGCCACGCCGACGCCATCGGGCGGGCCCGGCACGCCCGCCTCGGCCAGCGCGGCGGTCACCGCCTCGGCGACCGCCTGCGGCAGACCCCGGCCGCACCAGCCGCGCGGCCAGGCCGGGCACGCCCAGCCCGAATCGGCCAGCAGCCCGCGCCACCGGGCCAGGCTCAGCTCCGGGTCCCAGTTCGCCGTGACCCACGCCCGCAGCTCGGGCAGCACGCTCATCGGCCTTCGAACCTCGGCTGCCGGCGCTCGGCGGAGGCGCGCACGCCCTCGGCGAAGTCCGCGGTCCGCCGCAGCTTGTCCTGTTCGGCGAGCTCGGCCGCCATGGCCTCCCTGACCCGCTCGGCCAGCCCGGCCCGCTGCGTCGACCTGATCGAGCGCACCGCGAGCGGCGCGGCCGTGGCGATCTCCGCGCGCGCCCAGCCGGAGCGGCCGGTGAAATCCGCCCCGGCGCAGAAGTGCTTGCCCGCCGAGCACAGCACGACCGCGCGGGCACCAGCCTCCGCGTCCGCCCATTCGCAGGCATCGGCCAGCGAGCCGATCAGGCCGGCGTCGAAGAAGTTGTCCGGCGGCCGGCCGATCTCAGCGACCGCCACGTGGTCATCGTGCACGCCGACGGTCACGTCACCGAACTTCATGCTGGAGCCCACGGCAATGAGCGTATTCGACGTGCCCCGCTCCCCCGTGTGCGCTGCGCCGCGCCGCCGCTGTCCCGGACGGCGTCCAGCCACCTCTCGTCCGGGCCGACGCGTGCCTGCCGCCCTGCTCCCCAGGTTCGGTGGCTGCCTGCGGCATGCCGGACTTCTCGCTCATGACGGCTATTCTCGCCAACCGTCCCCGCCCGGTGAGCCGCAGCTACCTGATTCTCGCGGCATATCGCCTTCCGCCGCCTCTCGGCCCGGGGCGCCGGCGGCAGGGTCTTGCTGGGTGAATCATCGGCGTGTACCGTGTTACCGATATCTAAAGATTGCGAGCGTTATGCTAAACTGGTTGCGAGTGCAGGCCTTCTGGGCCTGCGCGAGCGGCCGGTGCAGGTCGCACGGGCAGCAACCGCAGCGGGTTCTTGCATAACGCGAACTTTTGCATAAGACACTGCGTGTCTGCGCCGAAGAAATCAGACGCCGGTAGGCACCGGGGCGCTGTCCATATCCTCGCGGGCTTGAATGCATCAGCCCTTCTCCCGGGAGTTCTCTCACTTGGACACTAACCTTGAGCGGCAGTTGGAGCGACTGTTCCACACGTCGCACACGCATGGCTGGAATGGCCCTGAGGTAGTCCGGCAGGCGATCGCCGCACGCGACGACGAGATTCCCGATAGCACAAAAGACGCGCTGGCCACCTTCGCCGCCGACCTGACCGAGGTCGAGCGTGCCGCATGGACGACGTGCATGCGTTTCGCTCTCGAGACGGATCACCTAGAGGCCAAGCTCGCCGCCACCGCGCAGGCGGCCGACGAAGCCAATCATTTCCAGGCGATAAAGGAATATTCGCTGCGCCTGGGAGCGACGGGCGCCCAGGTTGACTTCGGTCTCAGCGAACTTCTCTCGGCCGCCGCGAGCGCACCGCTGAGCGAGGTGCTCGTCATGATGCAGCTTACGGTCGAGAACGCCGCCGACCATCTATTCCGGCAGATAAGCAGATCGAACGCCGATGTCGTGATCAGCAAGCTCTTTCCGTACTACGCGCGGGACGAGCGCCGGCATGTCGCCTTCGCTGAGCTTTACCTGCAGAGCATCCTCCCGTCCCCGGATGATGAGATCGGCATCGCGAAAGTCGCGATGCGCTGGCGTGCCGCGCTCAGCGTGACCCTGCGATGGCTCGCCGCCCGCGAGGAGACATACGCGCGGCTCGGGGTGGACGTGGCGGAAATCGCCGCCCGGCTGCGCGAAGACCTGCAGAGCCTCGAGGAAAGCGGGCCGACTTTGCGGGTGCTCGTGCCCGCGGTTCTTACGGCAATACCGGAAACAGTGTAGGGGGAACAATGGACCACAACCCAGATATCACGCTAAGCGTCGAGGACGTGAGCAAGAATCGCCCGGCCGGTCCCGCTGCACCCTACGCGGGCGCACTGGACGACTCAATCGATTCCCAGCCGGCGAGCGATCTCGGGGACTGGCGGATGACGGTCGAGGAATTCTCTTTCTCCGGCTGCCACTATAACTCCTCCTGCGACTGACGCCGTGACCGCGCGGCTGCAGAATCCGGCGTTCATTCCCGTTGGTGACGCCAGGGAACACCTGGCGCGCCACCTCACCTCGGCCGGCTCGGTGTTCCAGCGGGGCCGCCCGGCGGGCGCTCCCCTCCACGCCGAGATCTGGGCTGCCGGCATCCAGGTCGACGACGGTGACTGGTTCGCGCTGGCCGCGCCCCAGGTCGCCGGCAGCCGGGTGGTGCAAGGGACTCGCGGCGGCACCGTCTGCATCGAGCGCGGCGGTGCTCACGTCTGGTCCGCGGCCACCGGGGCTTCCACCGACGCCGTGCTCGTCGCGGGCGACCGCGTCATCACCGGCGACCGGGACGGCGCGCTCCGGATCCTCCGCGCAGCGGACGGCACGCCGATCTGGTCCGGTCGCTGCCAGGACTGGATCTCCGGGCTGTGCCTCGCCGGTGACCTGCTGATCGCCGGTTCCCGCGATGGTCACGTGCGGGCCTGGGACGCGGCGTCGGGCACCCTGGTCTGGGCGACACCGCTCGGGGCTCGCATCCTGGCCACCCCGCGAGTGGCGGGGAAGCGGGTGTACGTGGGGTCGCGGGACGGGCGGTTCTACGTCCTTGACCTCCTGTCCGGCGCGGTCGAGGGCTCCGTCCAGACCGGCTCGGACATTCACGGAACGGCCTGCGTTCTCGGCGACGCGGTCCTGTTCGGCAGCGACGACAAGCGGGTGTACTGCGTCGACCGCGATTCCCTCGAGGTGCGGTGGATGTTCCGGACGGGCGACGCCGTCTGGGCCGCGCCGGTCGCGGGCTACGCGGGCATTGTGGTGGCGTCGACCGACGGGCATGTGTCGCTGCTCGACATCGCCAGCGGCGCGCCGCTGTGGGAGGTCGGCGTCGGAGGCCCGGTGCGCCTGGGCCTCGCCGCGTCGTTCGATACCGTCTGCGCGGTCTCTGAGCGCGGCGACGTGGTCCTGCTCGCGCCGGCCACCGGAGACGTCCTCGCGAGCGGCCGGATCGCCGGGCCGGTCTGGGCCGCGCCAGCGGTAAGCGGGGACGCCTTCGTCATCGCCTCCCGGGCCAACCAGCTCGTCGCGGTCAAGGCTGGTGGTTGATAACCACGAGGCCGAATCCGTGACACGTGCCGTCCTGAATCAGGTTGTCGCCCTGGATGACCGCTTCTACGTGGGCGGCGAGTTCAAGCGGGTCGACTTCTCGTGCAACACGCAGTTCGGCTCTTACTGCGCCCAGGCCCTGGCCCAGGATGAGGGCGAGGGCCTGGGCGCGGTACGGTACCACGACGTCGGCGCCTCTCCCCGGTCCGCGGAGAAACTGATCGCGGACGCGGAGGCCGCCGAAACGAACCTGCTCGTCGTGATCCCCTGCGGTCGTTACCGCGATGCGACGTACGCCACGATCGCGCGGCTGGTGGAGTCCGCGCGCCCGCGGCTGTGCCTGCTCGCGGGCGCCTGCCTTCCGGATGACCCGGCGCAGATACTCGATCGCTCGCCGCTGGTGGACGCGGTGCTCCTCGGTGACGACCCGGCGCCGCTCGCGGAGGTCGCGGCGCTGGCCCGGACGCCGGGCTGGCGGGCGGCGGTCAGCGAGGTCTCCGGCTTCGCCTGGCGCCGGCACGACGGTTCCCTGACGTTGCTACCCCGTGCCCCGGGTGCGGCGGCGCTCGGCCGGATCTCGCCGTCCGTGCGGCAGGCGGGACTTCTGGTGACGCGGGACCGGCGTCCCGGGCATGCCGACCGCTATGGAAAGTGGCTCATCGACTCGTCCGTCGGCTGTCCCCGTAAGTGCATCTACTGCCGGACACCCGTTATCAGCCGCCGGCAGCACGACTGGACGTGGCGGCCCCGCACGGCCAGGGACATGGCTGCGGAACTCGAGGAAGTGGTGCGGGCTTTCGGAGTGGCGGAGTTCCGGTTCCAGGACGACAACTTCCTCATGCCCACCGCCGAGTCGTGGCAGCGCTGCCACCACCACGCCGCCGCGTTGTAGGCCCGGAACCTGGATATGACCGTCCAGATAATGGTTCAAGGAAAGGCGCGTTAGCCGAGCGACCCCGATTTGGCGGCGGCGGGGGTGGGCGCGCTCGAGGCGGTCGGGCTCGAACGAGTTTTCCTGGGCACTGAGTCAGGGGACGAGGACACGCTGAGGTATTACCGTAAGGAATCAACCGTCGCCATGAACGACGCGGCGCTGGCGTGGCTGGAAACGCGGCCGCTCGTGGTCGTCATGGGCGCTGTCTGCTTCCATCCGCGCACCACCATTGCCCAGCTCCGCAACGATCACGCGTTCTTCCGCAGATGGGTGGGCTCCATCAGGTACGCCGCGCTCGCCCCGCTCGGCACGTACGCGCACATCATCCCGGGTTCCGAGCTCGAGAACGACATCGTCGCGGGCGACCTGCGGGCAGCGAGCGAAGCGGAGTTCCGCCCGGCGGACGACGCCGCGGCGGCGGCGCTCGCCGCGATGATCCGGTTCCGCCGTCCGCTCTTCTCGCATGACTGGTACTTGTTCGCGATCCGCCGCGATCTGCGGCACTGGCAGCGAACGGAAGGCCCGGACGAGATCACCGAAGCCGTCCTGGACCAAGCGCTCAACCGGGCGGCGCTCGCAGGGCTCGATCTCTCCATGGCGATCATCGAACGCGCCGCGGCGGGTGCCTCGACCGAGGGCGAAGAGCGCGAGGCCGCGCAGAAGCTTTTCGCGCTCGACCATGAGCTGGCCAAGACGATCGACGCTACGCCATTCGCGTCCGCGATGCGGGCCCGGCTCTATGCTGAACCACGCTGAGCGGCTCATCCCCGTCGGCACGCCTGGCGACGTGGCCGTCCTGGGGCCTGGCGACGTGGCCGTCGCCGACATGACGGAGGGCGTGGTCGCGTCGGCGGCGGCGCAGACCGGACAGGTGCAGGGCCGGACGCCGCTGCACGATGTGCGCAGCGTCGTCAGGCTGCCGGGAGACCAGTGGTTCGCTGTGGGGGCCTTCTCCCGCGAGGCCCGCCGCTCCGACGCGGGGAGCGGCGTGCGGATGCCAGAACGGCTGCCGCTGTGGGCGGACAGCGGCGTCGGCGGCCCGTGGTTCGCCGACGCCGCGAACGCCGAGATCGTGCCGTTCGCGGACCCGTCCGCGCCGGTGCGCACGCCAGCTCGCCATCTGAGCTCATTCGCGGTCGGCGGCGACAGGTTCTGGGTCGCGGACCGCCCCGCGCCCGTCGTCTGGGAGCTGGCGCCGGACGGGACCGTCCTCGCGCGTCACGTGATGCGGGACGAGCCCCGCGCCGAGCTGACAGGCATCTGCGTGAGCGATTCCGGGGCGGTGCTCGTGCTGGAACGCCATCGGCGGCGGATCTACCGGCTAGCGGCCGACGGGCGGTTCATCCCGTGCGCCGTACTGCCTCGCGCCTACCACCGATTGCGCGGGCTGCGGCGGCACAGCGGCGGGGCGCATCCGTATCACGTGGCCGACCCGCGCACGCGCACGGTGCTGTGGCTTGATGAGCGGCTGCGGGTAAGCGAGGCATGGATCGGTCATGCCGCCTCGCGTTCGCTGCTCGCGGGAGACTGGCATCGCCCGGACGCGGCGCGTGCGGTGGACGGTGAACGCTGGGCGGTGCTTCACTCCCCGGCGGGACCTACGGTGACCGTGCCGGCGGCGCTCGGGCCACGCGACATCCGGATCGCGCCCGACGGAGATCTCTATATCGTCCTGCGGGACGCGCATCGCCTCGAGGTGCTTACCCCGGCGACCGGACGCCGGCGCTCGGTGGGCGGACCCCAGATCCTGCTCTATCCGTGCGGCCTGGATATAGACCCGCGGACAGGGGAGCCGCATGTTCTCGATCCGCTGCGGGGCCGGATCGTGGTTTTCGACCGGGCCGGCCGCCCGCGCCATGTCCGGCAGACGCACCACGCGTACCCGCGCTGGCTGCGGTTCACCAGGGATGGGGCCGCGTGGGTCCTGGATCTCGCGGTCAGCCAGTTCACCCGGTATGAGGCCGGATACCGCGACCCCGAGCCGGTCGCCTTGCCGCCGCACGTCGACGCGGTGAACGTGGAGTGGGTCGAGCCGCTGGCCGACGGTGCGCTGCTGGTGGGCGGGGCAGCGATCGGCGCGATGGCCTTCGCGAGCGGGCGCTGGTGCCCCGTTCCCGCCCTGGGCGCAGGCGAGTCGTACGGATGACCATCACCGCGCCGAGCGGACCCGCCGCCGAGCAGCTCGCGGGCGGCAGGGAACTGTGGGCCTGTGACCTTCCGGCTGGATCGCTCTGGCGGTACGGGCCGGGCGGATGGCGCCGCGATGACCGGGATGACCGCGATGGCGGAGGGCGACGGTTCAGGTCGGTGGCATCGGCTGGCGACGTGTACGTGGCGCTTGCCGGCGACTGCATCACGCGGTGGAGCGCTGCGGCCGGGGCTTCCAGCCGGGAAGCCCGCTCCGGGGTGCCGGCGGGAGCACGGCTGGCGTGCCCGCTGCCTGGCGGGGCGATGGTGGCCACGGACCAGCAGCTCATCGAGATCGATGGCCGGGGCGCGGAGGTGTGGCGGCTCACCCTGCCCGGCGTGCGGGCTCTCGCCGCGGACTCCGGCGGGCGAACAGTGGCGGCGGCCGTGACCGGCGCAAACCACGTCGTGGTCATCGACACCATCACCAGGGCCCGCCGGGTGGTGCACGCCGCGGCGGGGGTTCCGCTGCGGTTTCCGCGCGGCGTAGCGTTCCACGGCCGCGCGCTGGTGATCTGCGACACGGAGAACCGCCGCGTGGTAGCCGAGGACGGCCGCGCGTGGGACTTGTCGCACCGGCCGGGGTTCCCGGTCGGGGTGGCGGAGCATCATGGGGAGCTGTGGGTCGCGCTGCCGTACGAGCACGTCGCGGACGCCCTGGAGACCGTCGCCACCACCGCCGGAGCAGCGGCCGCCTGCTTCTACCCGCTGGGGATCGCACGAATCGGCGATGAGGTGTGGACGACGCACCCGGCGGCAGGGACCGTCGTCGCGCACGGCCGCGGCGGCCGCCGGGTCGTGCGCGACAGGCTGGCCGACCCGATCGCCGTGATCCCGGTCGGCGGCGGGGCGCTGGTGGCCGAACGCGACGGCGCGCGCCTGCACCGCCTGGGCGCCCACGGCGGACGGGGAACGGCCGGCCTGATCGACCTGCCGGCGGGATCTCAGCCGCGCGCGCTGACCGTCGCCGGCGAACGGCCAGTCGTGCTGACCCAGACGCCTCCCGCGCTCTGGACGGTAGGCGACCAGGACGCGTGCCGCCTGGCGGAGGTCCCGGACTTCCTGGCGGAGATCCCCGACTTCGGCGGGGCGCCGAGAGCGGTCGCGACGTTCCAGGGCGAGATCGTCGTCACCACCGATGCGGATCCGCGTCCGCACCGGCTCGACCTGCGGGACGGGCGATGGTCGACGCTACCCCCGCTGCCAGAGCCGGCGGTAGCTCTGGCCACGTCCTGCGGCGGCCAGCTCCTGGCCGGGCTGGACTGTGCGGGTGAGCTGCTCGCACTGCCCAGGGACGCTCGGCGCTGGCGTCCGGTCGTTACCGGGCTGACGACCCCGCGCGGCCTTTGCCCGGACGGCGATCGCGTGCTTGTGGCGGAGTCGCTGGCGCACCGGTTCCGGGCGGTCGGGCCATGACGCCGGAGCGGTGGAACCCGGCCAGCCGCCGCCGGTTCCTCAGACGGCGCGGCACGCCAGCGTTCCGTGCTGCCGACGCCGCCGAGCGGGCGGTCCTGGCCACCTGGCTACGGGAGCTTTCGCCCCGGACCGTACTCGATGTCGCCAGTGGCGACGGTCGCCTCTTTGACCTGTGGACCCGTGCGGGCGCCCGGGTGTATGCCCTCGACAGCGACCCTGCCATGGCGGCGATAGCGCGGTCGCGCGTGGCGGACCGCGGCGATGTGGACGTCACGGTCGGGGCGGTGCCCGGCCGTCCGCTGCCTGCGGCCGATCTCGCAGTCTGCGTGCGGCTCCTGCCCTGGCTCGCCGAGGAGACCGCCGACGCGGTGCTGGCGGAACTGGTGGCCGCGGCCCCCGCAGTCATCGTCCAGGTGAACGTGCGGGACGAGAGCCCTGACGCCCGCGCGATCAGCGCCGGAGGACGACACCGGCTGGAGGAGCTTGGCCGTCTCGCCGCGGCGGCGGACAGGTGCGGCGCGGTGACGGATCGCGTCGAACGGCTCGGCGCCGCATCCTCCTCGCGGCTCATCCTGCTCAGGAGAAGGGAATCGGCATGACGCCCACGGATCATTCGGGACTTTATCTCCTCGCCGTCGAGGTGACGTCGCACTGCAACCTGCAGTGCCCGCACTGCTATGGGTCGTTCAACTTCCGCGGACATGCCATGGACCCGCAGTGGCCCGAGCGCATCGCCGCGCAGGCCGTGTCCCTAGGGGTGCGGACGGTCACTATCACGGGCGGTGAGCCACTGACCCTGGGTGAAGACCTCCCCGTTTACACCCAGCCGTTCATCCAGCGCGGCCTGCGTACGTACCTCACGACCAACGGCGTGGGCATCGGCTCGACCATCGGCCCGGATACCCTGGCGGGGCTCGCGGGCGTTCAGGTGAGCCTGGATGGCGGCAGGGACGTCCACGACCGCATGCGCGGGCGAGGGCGTTACGACGCAGCCGTGAGCGCCCTGCGGACACTGCACAAGTGGGGGCATCCGACCGCCGCGATGATGACCCTGCACGCGGCGAACGTCGAGGACGTCCCGGAGGTCGTCGAGCTCTGCCGGGAGATCGGCGCGGGCCTGTCGCTCGAACGGTACTCCTCGCCCGGCCGGATGGACGCTATCCGGCCGGCCACGCCCGAGCAGCTCGCCGCCGCGTACCGGGTCGGAACGGGGTACGGCCTGCATTCTTTCGACCCCTGTTATACGGCCTTCGGTTACTGGCTGCGCGGCGCGCTGCCCGCATCCGGCCGGCTAGTCCAGGGGGGGTGCTCGGCGGGGATCGCCGCCCTCGCCGTCTCCGCAGATCTCGACGTCTACACCTGCGTGCGCCTCCGGCTGCCGATCGGAAACCTGGCCGACCATGACCTGGCGACGCTCTGGGCGGATGGCCCGCTGCTCCGCGAACTCCGGGACAGAAGGAAGCTCGAGGGCGCCTGCGGCGCCTGCGGTCTGCGGGCCGTCTGCGGCGGCTGCCGGGCTCACGCCTATTACACGTCGGGCCGGGTCACCGCCGCGGATCCCAACTGCCCGGTGCCTGTCGAGCTTCCGTTCCCTGCCGTCCGGGGAAGCTGATGATCCGCCCATCGACCGTCTCGATCACCGTTCCCGGCGGCGCCCCGACGACGGAGCACAAGAAGTTCCTCGACATGGTCGCTCCCGCGCCGAGGGTGCGCCTAGTGCTCGACGACCGGGGGCTCGCCCATGTCGCCGACTGGGTCGCGGTGCTGGCCGCGAAGCGGATCTCAGCCGACCTCCGGGCTGACTGGCACACCCTCAGCGAGGTAAACCGGATCGATCTCGACGGCGTGCGCCAGGTCCGCCTCGTGGTCGAAGCGACGACAGATCCCGGCGCGGTCCGCGACTGGGTGGCCGAGCTGGTGCGACGCGCGCCGGAGCGACCGGTCGTTGTCCTACTGCCCATGAGCGTGCTCCGCGGCCCGCCCGGCGCCTGGCGTGCCGTCCTGGGCAGCCCCCGGGTCTTTGCGAACATCACTCGTGACGGCACTCGTGACGGCTCGGGGGCCGACCTCCCGGCGGGCCTCAAGCGCTGGGAGCAGGCCCTGGGAGACCGGTTGTTCTCCGGTGTCCCGCCCGTGGCCGCCGCCGCGGGCAGCCGGACACGAGGCCGCTGTCCCGTCCTGCTCGGGCACCACGTCTGGCTGGACGCGCGGCGCGACGGGGTCGGGCTGTGCGACTGCGCGGGGACCGCGCCGGCGCGCCTCGATGAGGACTGGACGGCCGTCCTCACCCGCGAGCTCGCGGCGGCAGTGTCGCGCAAGCGGGCCGCGTGCGGCAACTGCCCGCTGTGGACGGACTGCGGCGGTGGCTGCCTGCCCTCCCGGGGGCATGATGACGCTCGTGACGTCCACTGCCCGATGGCGGCGACTGGGGGAAACGCATGACGGTGCACCTGCTCCACGGCGCAGATGGCGCGCGCCACGGGTTCGTGCCGAAGAAGATCGTGAACTTCCGGCTCGCGCATGACGCCGCCATGCTGCGCGGCGCGGGCGTCGAGACCGTGATCCTCAACGGGCAGCTGGCCGCCCGTGCGGTCCCGGACACGGCCCTGGAAGCCATGCGACCCGGCGACCTGCTTGTGCTGCCGCTCCTGGACGGAACGACGTGCGCGCCGTCGCTGGAATGGGCCGTGCGGGCCAAGGCCAGGACCGGGGTGCGCATGGTCGTCTGCGGTGAGCTGGCCACCTTCGCCGCCACAGAGATTCTCGCCATGTTCCCGCAGGTGGACGTCCTGATCAGGGGTGAGGAAGAGCTAGAGCTGTGCCGGCTTGCCACCGGGGCGCGCCAGCGGGCGGGCATCGTGACCGCAGAACCTGTCCTGCCGTCCCGGTGGAAGCTCCCGGAAAGCGGCGTCTGGGGGCGGTACGCCGTCGCCCAGAGTTCGCGAGGGTGTGCGTACCGGTGCACCTTCTGCAGCGTCAACGCGTTCAGTGACCCGGACCGGGCCCGCGCGGATTGGCGCGGCCTGTCCGCCGGCCAGCTGCAACGCTGGCTGCAAGAGCTCGCCGACCGCGGTGTCACCTTCGTAGAGCTCGCTGACGCCGATGTCCTCGGCACGACAAGGGAAGGGCTTGACCGCGCACGCGACCTGGTGCGGCGCGGGCCCGCTCCTGTCGGCCTCATGGTCGCGACCCGCGCGGACACGATCGTGGACCATCCCGGCCTGGTGGCGGAGCTTGTCGGCTACGGCGTAACCCGATGGCAGGTCGGAGTCGAGTCCGCCGATGAAGCCACGCTGCGGCGGTTCAAGAAGGGCCTGGTGCCTGAGGTATCGCTGCGGGCCGTCAGGCAGCTGGCCGATCTCGGCGCGATGGTCCGGATGGAATTCATCATGTTCGAACCGGACAGCACACCGCGGACCCTGCGGGCCAACCTCGACATGCTCGCGGAATTCCGCGATATGGGTGTCAGCATTCAGCGGGCGCTCTTCAACAGGCTCCGCGTCGGGCGCTGGTCTCCCGCGATCGTCCGCCGGCTGGTCGATGAGGGCCGGCTGCGCCGGCACATCTTCCCGCTGTTCGACTTCACCGATAACGACCCAGATGTGGCGGAGGTCTTCGCCGGGTGCGCTGCGGCTCATTCGGCCGAGCTGGTGAAGGCCGAGATGATCGGCCTGCTGCTCGAGCGGCTCATCGACGTCGGGGCCGGGAAGGCGGCTACGGCAGTTACGGTGGCGGCGCTTGCGCACCGTCTCGACACGCTGCTGTGGGACCTGGTAGATCACCTGCTCACCGAGCGGACCGCGACCTCGCCGACGGCACGCCGGCCGTCCAGCCCCAGCATGGCCGGATGGCTTGCGACGGCCACCGCCCTGCTCGACGACATCGACGTTGACGCTTGCTTCCCCGGGACCCGTGCCTGGCTCGACTCCATGCTGGACCGTGTCCCGGCGGACGCGGGCATCGCCGGAGCGACCCCATGGCGGTAGCGGCCAGGATCGCTCTCGGCTGCTCGCCGCTGGCCGGGGCGGACCATTCCGGGTCGAGATCGGCGGAGTACCGGGACCGGTTCGCGCAGGCCGAACGGGTAAGCGAGGTCTGGGACGCCTTCCGTAGTGCCGGCGGCCGGGCACTTCACCTGGTGGACGACGCCCGGCTCTGGGCAGCCTGGCAGACCCGGGCGTCGCTACAGGATTGCGAAATCTGGCTCTCCCTCGGCACCGGGCCGTGGGAGCCATGGCTGCCGGCGCTGGCGACGCGGGCAGGCAGTCGCGCGATCATGGACGCCCGCGCGGCCGACGCCGGCGAACCGCTCGATGAGTTCGCGAAGCGGGCTCGCGATTATGGCGTGCGGCCCTGGGTGGCGACGCGCCGCCCGGCGGCGCTGTTCCGCTCACGGCGCGACCTGCATCATGTGGAAGGCGTGCTGCTGCCCTTCAACCCGGCCGGCGTGCTGATGGATGGCACCCCTGACACGATCGCGCGGCTGGCGCGGGAGCGCGTTCCCCATGTGGTGGCGGCGATGCCCCTCGGCGCTGGCGCTGTCCGCTTTCCCGACGGAATCGCGTACGCCGCGATGAGGTTCCCTGACGTCGTCGCCGGCACCGGCTCCGCCGAGCACGCCGAGCAGATCGCGCGGCTCGAGCCGCACCTTCCGCTCCTCGCACACGACGTGCCGCTGCGCCGGACCGCGGCCGCCGGGGTGGACATCGCGGCGTACCCGGATGAGGTGATCCTGACCCGGGATCACCGGTGCCTGACATTCGGCGGGGCGGCCGTGCGTGTCTGGGATGAGCTCGCGACCCCCCGCACGCTGGCCGGCATCATCAGCACCGTCGCCGAGACGGCTCCTCCCCAGGTCGCCGGCCCGGCTCTGGAGGCCGCAATCGCCGGGCTCGTCCTGCGCCTCGCGGTCTGGGGAGTCGTCGAACGGGCCTGGCCGTGAGCCTCGATGAAGACGTGGCCGGCATCGTGGCCGGCGACGATGCCGGGACCGCCGCGGCGCTGGCCGTGTCCTCACTCCAGGCCGGGATCTACGTGGTACTGCGGGCACTGGGGGTAGGCGCGGGCTCGATCATCGGCTGCGACGCGCTGTTCCCCTTCGGGGCGCTTGCGGTCATGCACGCCAACGGCCAGCCACGGTTGCCGGAACTGGGGCCAGCAGGCCTGGCGAGCGCCGAGGCGTGGCGGCAGGCGGGCATGGCGGAATCCGCCGCGGCCGTGGTGACCGTCCTGTTCGGCGCCGAACCGGTGCTCCCGGCCCGCTCGTCCGGCCATCCTCCCGTGGTCATCGACGCGGCGCTGTCGCCCTTCGCCGCGCCTCGCTTGCTCGAGGTCGCGGACGTGGCCGGGGTCAGCTTCGCCGCCGGGAAGCCCGTCAGCTGCGAGGGAGGCGGCCTCCTGCTGTTCCGCGACCGGGGCCTGCGGGACGAGGTCGCCTCGTGGTCGCTGTTCGGCGTGCGCCGGGGCGCCGCGGGCGACGACCCGCCCGCGCCCTTCGTTCCCGGGCTGGACCTGCGGCTCAGTCCATTGCTCATGCCCGTGCTGCGCCGGTCCCTGACGGCACTGGAGGCGATGCGCGGCCACCTGGACGATTCCTGGGCGCGCGCGGCGCGGAGCCTGCGGGGGAAGGGATGGCGCGAACTGCCGAACGAGGGATCGGGAGGGTGGTACCGCGCCGGATTCGCCGCCCGCGGCACCGACTGCCCGCGCAGGCTGTGCGCGCTTGGCATCCAGTGGAAACGGCTCCGGCTCGACCGCGTGGCGGCCAGCCTCGTCGCGGACGCCGACGAGCGGGTGCGCCGGGCCGCGGAAGAGGTCGCCGCCAGGCTGGTGTGGTACCGCCCCGACATCACGGGCGAGCGCGGTGATTTACCGGAAGCGGGTTCATGAGGTCACACCGGAACTGGCGGAGGTGCGATTCAACGCCGCGGTCACCGCCGCTTCCACGCACGCCGATCACTGGCCCAGCCTGGTACCGGGATGGCGAAGTCCGGCGCTCATGTCCGCTGACGCCGGCCGGCTCGAGTTGTGCTACGAGAAAGTCGACGGCTGCCCGCTCGGCTGGCCGGACCTGGCGGAGTTGCTGGCGGCGCTGGTCGAGGCGAGCATCGCGCTTCAGCCGGCCCGCGCCGGGCACAGCCAGGAGCACGCCATCGACGGGCGGGAAGAACTCCCCAGCCGGTTCCGCGCACCCGTGACGTGCTGGCTTGCCTCGGCGCGGCCCCGCAGAACGACCATCAACGGTGATCTCCACCCCGGTAACGTGCTGCGGGCCACGGACGATTTCTGCCTGATCGACTGGGAATTGAGCAGGAAAGGGTGGCTAGGGGAGGAGATCGCCGGACTGACGGTGCATGCGCTGCGCGCCGCCGGACGCGGCCACGTCTGCCCGTCCGCGGCGGAGCACATCGTCTACGGTGCCGCACCGGTCGTACCGGCGCCGGCGCTCTGGGCGCTGACCCGGGCCGAAGCGTGCCGCCAGGCCCAGCGCGAACTGCTGGCGGGAAGCCAGTGGCGCGCCGACGAGCGGATGGCGATCGCGTCGGTGGCCGAGGACCGACTTGGGAGGCTGGTGCCATGACGCGAAGCGTGGCGATCATCGGGATCGATGGCGCCGGGAAGTCCTCACTGGCGCAGGCGCTCGCAAAGCGCTGTCACGGAGCGGTCATCGTTAAGTCACGTCGCCGGACGCTGGGGAATCTCGTCTATGACGCCCTCGCCATTGACCGCAGTGCGGAACATGACGGCCGGCTTGCACGGGAGACGGCGGCCGCATTCGTCACCGCCCTGTTCCTGGATTTCGCCGAAGACCAGCGCCAGCTGGCCGCCGGCCATCCGGACCTGGACCTCGTGATCTGGGATCGCCATGCGCGGTGCATCTCGGCACATGGCCTGACCCAGGGCCTGCCCGCCGCATGGCTCCGGCGGATGGAAACGATAGCGGAACCGCCTTCCGCCACCGTCTGGCTCGATACCCCGCCCGAGGTAGCGCACCCTCGGTTGCTCGCCCGGCCACTCGAGCATCCCGAGACTCTCGGTTACCTCGAACGAGCGCGGACCGCGTATGCGAGCCTGTGCGCCGACGACCCGGCAGTCGCGAGACTCCCCGGCGACCTGCCCCGCCAGGAGCTGGTCTCCCGCTCCTGGCACATTCTCGCGCTGGGGGAGGCAGGATGAATTCTTCTCGAGGCCGTCAGATGCCGACACCCGCCTACACCTACGACCTGGAGCAGGCCGTCGCCACCACGGAGAGCTTGCGGCATTCGCTCCGCGACGTGCAGGTTCCGGTACAGATCGCCTTCGCGGTCAAGGCGGCACCGCTACCCGTGCTCATCGCGTGCCTCGCCGCCTGCTGCGACCGGCTGGAACTCATGAGCGAGTGGGAAACGAGCCTGGCCCGCGCGTCCGGGTCGCGGCCGGCCGGCTGGATCGTCAACGCGCCCGGCGCGACACCGGCGTTCCTCCTCGAACTTCTGCGGACGGACTGCGACTTGATCGTGAGCACCTTCGCCGCGGTCCGCGCGCTGGCTGACCCGCCCGGGGAACAGCCCACGGCGGGCGCGCTGCTGGTCCGGATGCACGATGCCGAAGGCGAGCTGTCGCCATCCCATGGTTTCCTGGCGCCGGGGGAAAGCTGGCGTGCCGCCGCCGCGGCCCTGGTTCCGGCCCGCCGGAATCGCGCACAGGGCGGGCTCCATTTCCACAGCAAGAAACCTGACGCCCTGGCCTCACCGCGTTTCCGCGCCGCGGTCCGGGGCGCCTGGGAGCAGCTCGCCGATGTATGGGGGAGCTGTGAAGTGCTCAACGTCGGCGGTGGCCTGCCCTCGCCGTCTTCGACCTCCTGGCACCCCGGCGTGTACCGCGCACAGCTGTGCGAGCTCATCGATGAGCTGGAGCCACGTCCCCAGCGCCTGGTCGTCGAACCCGGTACTCACCTTGTCGCCGACGCGGGCCGCCTCGATATCACCGTCACGGGCTGTTCCCCCGACGGGCAGCTATGGGTGGACGGTTCCGCGCGGCTGCTCCCGGAGCAGCGCGGCATGTGGAACCCGTCGGCTCAGGCGCCGCTTCGCTTCAGCGGCAACGGCGGGACGAGTCACTCCGCTGCCATCCGCGGCCCGCTGTGTCAGGGCTCCGACCGGTTCGGCAGCGTCGCGGACCCCGATTGGCGCGGCTTCCAGCTCGATGACGACCAGCCCAGGAAACCCGGCTCCGCACTGTCGATCGAAGGCGCAGGCGCCTACCATCTCGCGCTCGCCTCCGGGCTGCACGGGGGCGGTACCGTCGAGGCGCGCGTCCTGGTTCGCGGGATCGGGACCTGCGCGCGGCGCGGGTCCTCGCTCCGCGGGCAACTCGACACCGCCGGGTGGGCTGTCATCTCCCACCCCGGCACGGGGGACGTGGACACAGTCGCGGAACTGCTGCGCGCGACGCCACGCACCTGGTTCCCCGAGTGCGGCTACGAGCCCGCCGCCGAAATCTGGGCGACCATCCCGCATACCGATGGCGCCCGGCTAGCCCGGCCACCGGACCTGCTCGCTCTGCGCATGATCAGCCCGGACCGGCGTACCGGGGAGGATTTCCTCGTTTCCGCGGATCAGCTGGCGTACGGCCTGCTCAGGGGCGGACGCGAGGACCTGCTGGCCCTGGCCAGGCAGCCCGTGCCCTTCGCCGGCGGGGACGCTTTCCCGCTCCTGACCGAGTGCGGGCAGGGGTGGCGGATCAGGCTGTTCAGGCCCATGGTCGA
>Ga0335078_10002573_pt1 | contig 27358 bp, 36 predicted proteins | sample Lox_Sample_32_FD_206711 | JGI IMG/M metagenome (GOLD analysis project Ga0335078, IMG submission 206711) | Soil microbial communities from Loxahatchee National Wildlife Refuge, Florida, United States - Lox_Sample_3.2 | ecosystem: Environmental > Terrestrial > Soil > Wetlands | place: USA... | reverse complement strand
GGTCGGCGAATTGGCCAGTCTGCTGGATCGGCACAAGGCTGGGCGAAATTGGGTCGACTCGACGGCGAATCTGATGCCGATGAGCCGCAAATCGAACAATTTCTGGAAGGCGAAGGTCCCTGGCCAGGTGCTTGTCGAGATGGGCGTGACCTACCAGCATGTACGCGAAGTTTTAAAACCCGCCTTCATTGACGAAGAGGCCTTCCAGTTGTTAATGGTCGGCCCCAAAGGACTTGCGAAGTTCTGGGACCTTCGAGCCGAGCTGATGGCGGAGGATCTGCTCGCCCGAACCAATGTATCTCTGTGATTGGTATTCATGGTAAACATCCCACCCACTAGGCGCGTGCTTGATTTCTTGGCGACGGCGACCAGCACCGGCACGGAAACCAGCCTTGAGGACCTGTTCGAGATTTTCGAGCTACCTAGGGAGGAGGCCACCCTCACCAGAGTTATGTGGACCGCGGAACTGCTGGAAGGGTTGGGCCTGACCTTAATCCCAGATTTGCGGAGGGGAGCGCTCGACTCGGTCCGACGTGTGCTTCCTAGAAATCCGCGCCACATTACTTCCGACGTCGCCCAGTCTGAAATTGAGAAGCGAGAGTCGTCCAATCTGGAACTGAAATCGTCTTTGATGTACAACCACGCTCGGGCGTTGAGCAATCCCGACACCGCGGTCGCAGATCTAAGATCGGATGAAGTGGTTCATTCCGCGCTGAAATCGGTTGCTGCGTTCCTCACCACGGGGGGAGGAATTCTCTACGTTGGGATCAGTGATGATTGCAAGGCCGTTGGGATCGAGTTTGACTTCCGGCTGCTAAACCCTGAAAAACAGAATGAGGACGGATGGGAATTACAGTTTCGCAATCTTGTGAAAGGGAATTTCAAAGACGGCGACAACATCAACGACTACCTCCGGGCTGACTTCCTGAAAGTGAACGGGCTGTCCGTGAGTCGTATCGAGATTGGTCCGCGCCGCAAGCTGTCGTTCCTGAAATTCAAGGGAAGCTACCACCTGTTCAGGCGTCAGGGAAACCGTACCGAGGAGGTAACGATCGAGCAAGTTGAAGAGTTCCTGGCGCTTAGAGAGGTGGCTTCCTAGCCCGGTTCGTGAGCGATGTGGCCGGGATACCTTCGGCTTCAAGCGGCATGGTGGCCCGGGTGCGCGTCCGCGCTTTTCGGACGCCCGGGATTACCAACCGATCCGCTTGGTTCCTGCTACCAGATCGAAATGGCGATCGCGGCTCAATAGCGGAAGCCCGTGCTGGCGGCAGAGGGCTGCGATCCAGACATCGTTGGTTGGAATCGGCCTGCCCTTTTGCTTCAATTCGAGCGTGATTTCCGCGTAATAGCGCGTGGTCGGCTCATAGATGTCCAGCACCAGGCAGTCTTGCAGCAGGCCCTTCAGCCAGTTTGCATAGCTGGCCCGGTTCCGCGACCGGGCGATGCCGTAGCGATACTCGCCCAGCACAATCACCGGAATCGCCACCTGATCGGCGCGAGCCAGGAGCGCGATGACTGCCGGATCATCGTCGGCCGCGGCGGACAGGGCGTTCGTATCGAGAATCATTTCCAGAGAATCATTGCCAGAGTTCCCGGTCAATCTGCTCGAAAGCCTGCTCCACGCGCTTTTCGACCTGCTTTCGTTCCTTGTGGAGATGTTTGAGTTTTCCCAGGTGTTTCATCCAGGGCTTTTCCTCAGACGTAGCCCGCAATTTCTCCTGGACCGCTTCGGTGACTAACTGGCGCAGAGGGATCCCGCGTTCGGCGGCCGCCGACTTGGCTCGGCGGAACAAAAAATCAGGGATCTCCAAGGTCGTTTTCACACTCCCATATTACCATATTTACGGGACAGTTGTTCAAAATGATTCCGGCAAACGACCGCGCATGGCGTGGGCGCCTTGGCAAACAGGTGCGGGATCCCTTCGGCAGCTCAGGGTACTCGGGTCATTGCCGGCACAAATAAAGGCTGAGAAGCGGTGCACCGGTGCGGAGGCTGGTCACCCGCTCAGGTGACAGGGCGCACTGACGGGGTGTTTTAGCGGGGCTATCTTCTAAGGGGCACGTTTGTACGAGGAGGTACGCCATGATGAAGACCAGGTTCTTGGTTGCAGCTTCGCTTTCGTTTGTTCTGGCTATGCCGGCATTCGGCAAAACCTACAAAAGCACATATCCGGTGGCTTGTAACGAAGTATGGCCCGCGGTCAAAGACACCCTTAGCAATCCAGAGAACAACTATGACGTCGTGGAGAGCGACGACGCTAAGATGACGGCTGACTACAATGTGAAGCATGCGGCCCACGTCAACGTCAGCGGGGCCATCCTGCAGCGGACCAACCACGTCACCTTGGTGCCGGAGGGGGCAGTCTGTGAGATGCAAGTCGTGTCGAACTTCAGCGGATGGGAGCACAACGACCGCGGTGACTTCAAGAAGCGCGTGGATGAATCTCTGGCCAAGCTGAAAGCCGCGCCACCCTCTCCACCGGCTGAACCGGTGCTTCCAGTCAAATGATCCTGGGAGACTGGCCTGGCTTTTCGTGGACCGGGAAAAAATTGGCGGCCAAGAATGTCCGCCCTACAGGCTAATTTGCCTTTTCAACTCGACTACCGGCCAACATCGCACTGTGCGGTTCCGCTCCGATCCCGGCTTATGCTTTAATGGTTGCCGAAATGGCAGAGAAGGTATTCGGGCTCAGCGTCAATCAGGTGATGGCCTATGCGGCCGTCGCCAATATCGTGCTGGTGGTGGTGCTGGCTGCCATCAATATCTACTATGCCCGGCACGCCAAGCGGCAGGCCGACGCCAGCGCCGGACAGGTGAATGCCTCCAACCGGCAGGCCGAGATCGCCCAGGCCACGCTGCACATTCTGCAGGAGCGGGCGGAGCGGCAGAGCCGCATTGACCTGGCGACGGTGCGGCTGCAGATTGAAACCGCGCTCGAACTCGTGGAGGACTGGAAAAAACGCATCGGCTCCGATGCCTATCCGCAACTGCCGGGTGAGATCGAGATTCTGCCCGCTGACTTTGGCGTGGCCATTCAATACGCCGAACGCGTCGGGCACACCGTGGCGGGATACATGCGCGCCGCGACTCTCTATGTGGCCAAGGCCGCGACTAACATCCGGGTGATAGGGGCGGCAAGCGCAACGGATGTGCAGCACTGGAAAGCCGCGCAGGAACAGGCTAATTACAACTTGAAAATTGCCCGCCAGAAACTGCAAACGGCTCGCGAGCATGCGGCCGCCGCCGACGCCGTGAAAGATGCCAGCGCCAAGGCGAAGGAATCGCCTGCGAGTTGAGTTTTCTGTATCGGGGCTGTCCGGGAAAACTGCAGGTCCCTCGCTGCGCTCGGGACGACAAATCATTAATTTCTTTCAGCCTTCCCCGAGATCTACGGCGTCTACGCTTCAACCTGATTTAGTTCCCGAGCTGTTGCTGCACCTCTTGCGCCAGGGCATACACGGCTTGCATTTTCGCCTCGGCGGCAGTGGGAAGATTCTCCACTCCCAGCGCAATTTCGCACGACACCAGGAGGGCCGTCAGTTTGTCATTGAGTTCGCTCCGCAACGCCCGCCCCGCCTCCTCGCGGGCGACAGAGACTTCCCGCTTGCGCCGTTGCAGGGCCGAACGCGTCTCACGAACCAGCCGCTCCACCCCACAAAGGGCGAAGTTCAAATAAATGGAAACCGCCATGCCGAGATGTTTCAGAACCGTTTCGGCCTCGTCCGGTTCCGCATCCAGCAGCAACTGGTCCATGATGACAGCCGAATATTGCTGCGACTGCAGTTGCTCGGCGGCTTCGTGCAGCGTGGCCGCCACCAGCACAGTTTCCGACGTCGCTTGCTGCAGCGCCTGGATGCAATCTTCCGTTTTCGCCAGAGAGGTGATCAGCAGAATCATGCCCGGTTAAGTGCATTTTGCGCGCCACACCTCGGGCATTGAAAACGCGGGCTTTAGGCATGACGCGATCGCATGCGCGTTCCATCGCGGGAAGCCGTGTCCGGTTTCAGGCTAGGGTTGGGTGTCGTATTCCTTCAATTTGCGGTAGAGCGTGGTCTTGCCGATTCCGAGCATCCGTGCGGCCAGCAACTTGTCCCCATTGAGCTGGGTGATGGTGTTGAGAATGGTTTGTTTTTCCAGTTCTGCGATGGGAACGATCTTGGCAGAACCTGTAGCCTCCGCGGCTATATGGCCGTTTCCGCCGCTGAGAGCGCTGGGCAAGTCTCCCAGTTGGATCCTGGGGCCGCTGTTCATGGCGCAAGCCCGCTCCAGGCAGTTTTCCAGTTCGCGCACGTTGCCTGGCCAGTCATAGGCCAGCATGGCTTTCAACGCGTCGTCGGTCATGGTGCGGTCCTGTCCTGAGGCTCTCGATTGCCGTTCCAGAAAATATCCGGCCAGCAGAGGAATGTCTTGCCGGCGCTCGCGCAGAGCGGGAATCCGCAGGTTCAGCACGTTCAAGCGGAAATACAGATCGCGGCGAAAGGCACCCTGAGAGACGGCCTGTTCCAGGTCCCGATTGGTGGCCGCGAGGATGCGCACGTTGATGGTCACCCGCTTAGTACTCCCCACCGGCCGGATCTCTTTCTCCTGGATGGCGCGGAGCAGCTTGGCCTGCAAATCCACCGGCAACTCTCCGATCTCGTCGAGGAAGACCGTGCCGCCTTCTGCCATCGCCAGCAAGCCGTCCTTGGGTTGCAGCGCGCCGGTGAACGCGCCTTTGACATAGCCGAAGAGTTCGCTTTCCACCAGCGTCGGAACCAGCGATCCGCAGTCCACGGGAATAAACGGCTTGTCGCGATTAGGCCCGGCGAAGTGAATGGAGCGGGCTACCATTTCCTTGCCCGTGCCACTCTCTCCCAGAATCAGCACCGGATGATTGCTTTGCGCGGCTTTGGCAATCATGCGATAAAGCTTCTCCATCTCGGGCGAGGTGCCTACAATGCCGCCGAAACCCTGCTTCGACTTAATCTTCTCGCGCAGGATGCGGTTTTCGCTCTTCAGCTTCAGGTGTCCGGCGGCGCGCTCGAGCAGCACCTTGAGTTCATCCATACTGAAGGGCTTGGTCACGTAATCATAGGCGCCGTTGCGCATGGCCTGGACCGCCGACTGCACCGTGCCGTAACCGGTTACGACGATCACCTCCGCGTCCGGCCGGCGCCCCTTGATCCGCCGCAAGGCCTCCAGGCCTCCGGCTCCGGGCAGCTTCAGATCGAGCAGAATCACGTCAATGGCCTGGGAATCGAGCAGGCGATAGGCATGTTCAGCGGATTCGGCGACCAGGCTGTTGAAGCCGATCGACTGGGCGACCTCGCGGCAGACTTCGCGAATGGCGCGTTCATCGTCCACGATCATGAGGTTCAGGAAGTTTGTCCCTTCATAGCGCGGCGGACGCAATGCGGGCATGGCGGCAGTTGTCATCGTTCGTGACCTCTTTTGGACTGCGGATTTTTTTCGGCGGCATTGGCCGGACCGACAGCAATTTGTGACTCTTCCGGCTCGGCCCGCGGCAGATAGATGGTGATTTGCGTGCCCTTCCCGGGTTGACTCTCCACCTTGATGCTCCCGCCTTCGTGCCCCACGATGCTGTTCACCGTGGCCAACCCCAGCCCGGTTCCCCGGCCGGGTTTCTTGGTAGTGAAAAAAGGCTCGAACAGGCGAGCGCGCGTCTGCTCATCCATGCCGCAGCCGGTATCCCTGACCACGAATTCGACGCACCGGGCGAGAAGTTTTGGCTCGTTGGACTTTCCCGTCCACTCTTGGCAGTTGCGGGTGGAGAGGGCGATCTTCCCGCCGTCCGGCATGGCATCGCGAGCATTCAGCACCAGATTCAGGATGATCTGCTGCACTTGCGCTGGATCCATTCGCAGTAGCCCGAGCCCGGTGGCCAGATCGGTGCTGAGCTCGATGTTTTCGCCAATCAGCCGCGCCAGCAGATTGCGCATGCCGGCGATGATCTCGTTCACGGACAGCAGAGTCGGCGCGGCCGGACGCTGCCCGGCGACCGTGAGCAGCTGCTTGATCAACGCTCCGCCCTGCGCTCCGGCAGAGCGGATTTCTTCGGCATAGTGGCGCAGCCGGTTCTCCGTCTCCAATCCGAGTAAGATCAGCTCCGCCGAGAGCACCATGCCAGTCAGCAGATTATTGAAATCGTGGGCCACACCGCCGACCAGTCGGCCAATTGCTTCCATTTTTTGCGATTCGCGAATCTGTTGCTCGGTGGGGGAATCTTCCGGCTGCTCGTCAAACTGTCGAAATTGCGGAATGGCGCTCATCGGTCTAGAAGGGGCAGCAGCAATTGGCTGGCGCGAGGAGCAACAACCACCGATTCCCTTCTCCTCTGTTTGGGAAGTGTAGGGATCGGCAGCATTAAGCGCTGTGATGATTGAACAGAATGACCAGAGGGTCAGATCGAAACCGAAATGGAACAGGCTGGACTTTGATATCTCTTGCTCCCACAACATCAAAACGGGAATCTCTCGCCGCTCCAGTTCGGCAAAGGCAGTGCTTGCAAAACTCGGAAGGTAAGCCGCTGCGCTGTGGAAAACCTCACGTCGGGGTTGCCAGCGGGAGTTCCCGGCGTAGATTCGGCAGCTTTGGCGAAGATGCTTGAGGTCTTCAGGGACTGGCGTTTGCCATTGACGACCAGGGAGACCAGCGTCAGCCGCAGGTATCCCGGTTGTCCGGCGCGACCGGGGCTGGCGGCCGCGATTCTTCCCTCAACGGACTCGCCGCGCTCGGCAACGATCTTCTGACCGCCCGCGCTCATGGGCTCATCGAGCACCGCGTAGAAGGCGTCTCCGGGGCGTGAATCCGCGCTGGATAAGGGAGAACGCAAGCGGATCGTGACCGCCGTCCCCTTCGCGAGACTGGCCGCCGGCAATCCTTCAGTCGGGGAAATACCTTTCCCGCTCGCGACCTGCTCGAACGGCAGCGTGCCGCTGGTGTTTGCCGGGCTGAGTGTCGTGGTGCCGGATTGCCGCGAGCACGCTGTAGTAAGTGCGAGGGTGACCGCTAAGACCAGCGGTTGAGCCTGCCGCCGAGCCCCGACAGGGTGTTTGCACCAGCGCATCAAACCTGACGGGTGGCAAGCGGGATGCCATACGCTGGGGTCGAAGAATCATCAACTTAGATTGCCGACACGATCTGAGCATGTGGTTTTTTCCAGCAAACCCGCTTTTGTTCTAACACGAACAGACCTTAGCTTCGCGATCTGTGGGCGTCGGTGAGTTCGGGGGCTGCCAGCGCAATCAAATGCATGTTTTTTCATCTTGACGCCGGACAGGGGACAGAGGAAACTAATAAAACCGCAGCAGCTGGCGGTGGAATCCTGAACGAAGCGCAATCGCGCTTCCACCGCATACCCTGGCTCTCCCCAACGGCGTGAGGAATCGAGGAGTAGAGTGAAGCAGAAAGTGGCAATGGTGGCTGCGCTGGTTGCTGTGGCCTGTTGTGTCTTTTCCGGTGATCTCTGGGGGCGGCAGCAGGCGCAAATTGCTCCGCGGGTAATTTACGACTCCTATCACGACACCTCATTGCCGGTCAGCGAATACTCGATGGAAGTGCCGCAGGGTGGTCGCCGGCACGAGGTGGAGCATCCCCGGCCGCGCCGCATTCTGGCCAGCGCCACGGTTCCGGTGGCTGACCGGGCTGAACAGTCTCTGCTATTGCCGCCGGTCTCGGCGCGCATCGGGCTGAATTTCGACGGCATTCCCAACTCCGCCAATGGCCAGTCCCTCGAAGGCGTTCCCTCCGACAGCAATCTGGCAGTCGGAGCCACTCAAGTCGTCGAAACCATCAACACCGCCTACGAGGTCTACGACAAAGCCGGAAAGTCGGTGTTCGGGCCGCAGCAGATCAGCGCCTTGTTTACCGGCCTTCCCGGATTGTGCGGCCAGGGCGTGCACAGCTTCAACTACACCGATCCCATCGTGCTTTACGACCAGATGGCGAACCGCTGGATCATCACCATCATTGCCGCCGATTCGAACTTCGTGGTCGGCAACGAGTGCATTGCCGTCTCCGAAAGCTCCGACGCTACCGGCAGATATCACCGCTACGTTTACAAGTTCGGCTCCAACGTATTCAACGACTATGACAAGCTGAGCGTGTGGCCGGACGCGTTCTACGCCTCGTACAATGTTTTCGTGCCGAGGGGTTACCTGGGCGCGCAGGCCTGCGCCTATGATCGTAACGCCATGTTGAGCGGCGCCGGCGCCAAGGCGATCTGCTTTACCAAGACCACCGAATATTCCTTCCTGCCGTCGAATGTGGATGGCGCCACGCTCCCGAGTTCGGGCGAGCCCAGTTTTTTTCTCGACCTGTTTAGTGCGACCTCGCTGCACCTGTTCCGCTTTCATGCCGATTTCGCGGTGCCCCAAAACTCCACCTTCGAAGGCCCCATCAGAATCCCGGTGAAGGCATTCACCATGGCGTGCGGCGGCGGCGTGTGCATTCCGCAACCCAATACCGTCCGCAAACTTGATTCCCTGGGCGATCGCCTGATGTTCCGTCTGGCATACCGCAATTTCGGCGATCACGAATCGCTGGTGGTGAATCATTCCGTACAGACTACCAAGGCCGCGTCAGGAATCCGCTGGTACGAAATTCGCGACCCTAACGGCGTGCCGACGGTCTTCCAGCAGGGAACGTTTACCAGCCTGGATAACTCGCTGTGGATGGCGAGCCTGGCTATGGATAAGGTCGGCAACATGGCCCTCGGTTTCAGCGAATCGAATGCCAGCAGCCTGTACCCCTCGGTGGCCTTCACCGGGCGCGTGCCCGGCGACACGGCCAATACCATGGAGAGCCTGAAGACCATCTTTTCGGCGCAGGGCTCGGAAACCGACACCAATCGCTGGGGAGACTACACCAGCATGCTGATCGATCCCTCCGATGACTGCACCTTCTGGTACGTGGATCAATATATTCCGACCACGGGCAGCGGCATCAACTTCCGCACCCGCGTAGCGACCCTGAAGTTTCCCACCTGCCAGTGATCTGGGCTGGAATAGAATGCGGCGTCATCCGAAGTCCCGCGCTTTCTCCAGCGGGGCGAGGGGTCTCGTGCGGATCGGACCAGAGTTCCGATGTAGGCGCGAGCGTCCGCACTCGTGCATTTCGCGTGGCGGGACCATCGCTGCCCCACCCTGCCCGGTTTTTGCAAAGTGGGAAATAAGGCTCTAACCCAGCTCCTCGTGGATCCCCAACCTGTCAGCGACTTTCCGAAGTGGCTTGTCCCTCGTCCACAATCGTACCCGCGGATTGAGAAGGACGGACGCGATCAGATGCACATCGGTCAGACCGATGCCCAGGCCGTACAGGCGGCGAACTTCAATGGTCACGCGCACTTCGGGCAGCTGCGCCACACGCAGCTGCGGTAGCCGATCCAGCAAGGCAAGCGTCTGGCTGCGTGCGCGCAGAAATCCCAAAGCGAGTTCGGCGACGATGAACGGATGGATTACAATCTGCCCCTGCTGGAGCAGCCTGCGCATTTCTTTATTTTCGGACCGGAAGTGATCAATCCAGATGGACGTGTCGGCCAGAATCAACTGCGCCTCGGGCGGCGGCGCGGGATTGCCTTCAGCGCCGGCATGCTGCCCCCCAGGGACGCTAGCCGACGGGCGCTTTCCCGCTCGATCAGCGCCTTGAGGGCCTCCCGGATCAACGCGGTTTTTTCCTCGACGCCGGTAAACTCCTGAGCGATACGGAGCAGTTCGTCGTCGAGGGCGAGAGTGGTGCGCATGGGATTAGGCACTGATTATAGCATCAAATGATGTCGAGTTCTATGCCTATCCCAAACGTACGAAAGTTGCCCGCTTTTCGCGATTGTTTCGAAAAGGCGGTCGTATTTCCACCTGCCAGTGATTTTCCAGATATGAGTGGGGCGGACATTCCTGTCCGTCCGCTCCCCTACTTCCCGCCCATCACCAGCTTGGCAATCGTCGCCAGCTGCATGTTCGACGTGCCTTCGTAGATCTTGCCGATCTTCGCATCGCGCCAGTATTTTTCGACCGGATAATCTTTCGTAAACCCGTAGCCGCCGTAAATTTCAATCGCCAGCGAGGTCACCCGCTCCGCCACCTGCGAGCTGAACAGCTTCGCCATCGCCGCTTCCTTCACGAACGGAATGCCAGCATCTTTCATGCGCGCGGCGTTATAGACCATCAGCCGCGCGGCTTCGATTTCGGTCGCCATCTGCGCGATCTGGAACTGAATTCCCTGAAACTCGGAGATGGGCTTGCCGAACTGCTTGCGCTCCTGCGCGTATTTCGCCGCATATTCCCAGGCGCCGCGGGCCACGCCGACCATCTGCGCGCCGATGCCGATGCGGCCTTCATTCAGCGTCTCAATGGCGATCTTGTAGCCTTTGCCGGCTTCGCCCAGCACATTCGTCTTAGGCACGCGGCAATCTTCGAGAATGAGTTCGCAGGTGGACGAGGCGCGAATGCCGAGCTTGTCTTCTTTCTTGCCCACGGTGAAGCCCGGGAACTCTTTTTCGACGATGAACGCGGTAATTCCCTTGTATCCGGCGGCGGGATCGAGCGTGGCAAACAGAATGAAGACGCCGGCTTCTTTGCCGTTCGTGATCCAGAGCTTGCGGCCGTTGAGAACGTAGTCGCTGCCTTTGAGTTCAGCTTTGGTCTGCAAGGCGAACGCATCGGAGCCGGAACTGGCCTCGCTGAGCGCATAAGCGCCGCAGGTGTCGGCGATCATGCGCGGCAGGTAGCGCTTCTTCTGATCTTCATTGGTCCAGCGCAGCAGGGCGTTATTGACCAGCGTGTTTTGCACATCTACGATGACGCCGGCGGAAGCGTCCACTCGCGAAAGTTCCTCGACGGCGAGAATCGCCTCGAAAAATTTGCCGCCGGCGCCGCCGTATTGCTCGGGGATTTCAATACCCATCAGGCCAAGCTGGAAAAATTGATGGATGAGGTCTTTTTCGAAGACGCCCTTTTCGTCCATTTCTTTGACCAGCGGCCGGATTTTCTCGTCGGCGAACTGGCGAACGTTGTCGCGAAACAGAATTTCGTCTTCGCTGAGCGTGGTCAGGGGTGTCGCGGCGAGACTTTGCAACAGGGTTTCGGGCATAAGAGGCCTCGCAGACCTAAGAGTGCGAACTGGAAATTCTAGCACTTGTCGGCGGGATACGACCGTGATGGGGCGAGGAAAGCTCAGGGAGTGTTGATCTTTCCATTGTGTGTTTGCAGCTCTGTCAGCGTTCCCAAAACGAATCTCAACCGGAACTGGTCAGAATGAACTGAGATCATCCACAGGTAAGGAGTAGTAGAATTTAATAGTGTTTATTAGACTTTAGGATGCCCATGGGGCACGCTAGGAAGAAATTGAACAAGCGAAAAGGGGCAGTATATGGCCGAGAGAAAACCGTTCATCGGGAACCTGAAACCAGATAAAGAATTGCGGGGCTTGCTGGAAACGTCCGCCAAGACGCCGGTTACCGAAGAGGAGTTGCGGGAGCAAAGAATTAGCTTTGCCTACGGCAACGCACCAGTACACGCAAAGGGAATTACCAAAGACAGTGTCCGCAAGACGTCACAGCAAATTCTGTTGAACAAATAAAGGGAAGCGCCCGGAAACGAGCAACCATCTGATCGCATGTCTGTCCGCGAGAAGGAACATCCCGATTTGTACAACAGGATTCAAGAGCAGAATCTGCTGCGCCAGTACGATTTGCTCACGAACTGCATTGAAATAGGGCTTGTAAAAGGTATTGACGGCTTCGACAAGTACACTCTGTGGGCATTGAACTATGCTGCTGTCGCGAATATTGCCCAGTTCGGCGGGCGGTTCCGCGAAGAGCCTATATATGTAAGCGACCACGTGCCACCTCGCTACCAAGAAGTGCCACATCAGATGGATTTGTTCTTTTCTTTTATCCACGAAAACTGGACTGTTGAAGGAGTCGGGGATCACCCCACAGGATTGGCCGCCTACGCACTGTGGAGGCTTAATTGGATTCACCCGTTTGTGGAAGGCAATGGGAGAACGGCCAGGGCTGCCTGCTATTTTTTGATCTGTCTGAAACAGGGCAGAGTGCTTCCCGGGAAAAGGACCGTTCCCGAACGAATACGGGGAAACCGCGCACCATATTACGAAGCATTAAGAGCGGCGGATCGAAAGTGGGACGAAGGGCACCTGGACGTGTCCGTGATGGCAGATTACCTGGCAGAACTTCTGAAGGGGCAGCTTTCCGAGAAATGAGTCGACCCAGAGCGGTACGCGACGAAAGCCCACCCCTTGCGAATCCGGCTAAATTCTGCAAAAATAAACGTTTGTCTTGATCCCTCCGAGAGATTCAGGAAAGGAACGGAAGCATTGTGTTGATGATTCGTTTGTCGCGCACAGGTGCGCGGAAGCAGCCGCAATATCGCGTGGTGGTCATCGAGAAGGAGCGGGCGCGCAATGGCCGGCCGGTGGAGGTCGTGGGCACTTACAATCCCCGCAGCAACCCCGCCAGCATCGAACTGAAGCGCGAACGCATTGATTATTGGGTCTCGAAAGGCGCCAGGATGTCGGACCGGGTCAGCAAGATCATGTCCAAACCCGCTCCGGCGGTCGCCGGGTCTGTGGCCTGATTTAGCCGGGCCGAATCTCACCCATTCGATAGGAACCACGTATGAGCGAGTCCAGGCAAGAGGTGCGGCTATTGATCGAGCAGATCGCGAAGGCGCTCGTGGATGAGCCCGATCAGGTCACGGTGGCGCAAGCCGACGGCGATGTGATCGAGCTTTCCGTCGCGCCCAACGATGTGGGCAAAGTGATCGGCCGGCAGGGACGCGTGGCGCGCGCTCTGCGCTCGCTGACCTCTGCCGCCGGAGCCAGAGCACAGAAGCGCTATACGCTCGAGATTCTCGAATAAGCGCGGAGAGCCGGGAATCGCCGACGAATTCATTACCGTGGCCCGGGTGGTGAAGACGCAGGGACGGCGCGGCGAAGTCGCGGTGGAAGTGCACAGCGATGCGCCGGGAAGGTTTGCCGAGGGCCTGAAATTGTCGGTGCTGCCCCAGGACGGCACGCGGCGCGAATTGCAAGTCGAAGATCTCTGGCCGCACAAGGGCGGCCTGGTCTTGAAGTTTGCCGGGGTGGATTCGATCTCCGACGCAGAAGCGCTGATCGGGTGCGAATTGCAGGTTCCCGGCGGCGAGCGGGCGCCACTCGAGGCCGGTTGGAATTACGTCAGCGATTTGATTGGTTGTTCGCTGTTCGACGGTGATCGCGAGATTGGCAAGGTTGAAAGCGTGCAGTTTGGGGCGGGCGAAGCGCCGCTGCTAATCGTTCGGATCGGAAAGAAAGCGTACGAGATTCCCTACGCGGAGGCGTATTTGACATCTGTGGATATTCCCCGCAGAGAAATCCGGATGGGGTTGCCCGAAGGGATGCTCGATCTGGACACGCCGCTGACCGCGGAAGAGAAGGCGCAGCAGAAGAAACGCAGTGGCTAGTGAATAGTGGATCGCAGGTTTTACTGGCCACTAGCAACTGACCACTGGTTTTCATGAAGATTGATATCGTAACCATCTTTCCCGATTTTTTTCGCGGACCGCTGGATTACGGGATCATTCGTCGCAGTCGCGAAGCGGGCCTGGTCAAAATTGAAGTTCAGGATCTTCGGGCCTTTGCGCATGATCGTCACAAGACCGTCGACGATCGGCCGTTCGGCGGCGGTGAGGGCATGGTGCTGAAGCCGGAGCCGGTCTTTGAATGCGTCGAGGCGCTGGGCTTTGCCCCTCGCCGCGAGCGTAGCACGAAGGAAAGTGTGATCCTGCTCTCAGCGCAGGGCAGGCGTTTTGACCAGAGCGTGGCGAACGAACTCGCCGCTCTCGATCACATCGCGCTAATTTGCGGTCGCTACGAGGGTGTGGACGAGCGCGTCGGCCAGTTTCTCGCTGACCGCGAGCTTTCGATCGGCGACTATGTTTTGAGCGGCGGCGAGATGGGCGCGGCGGTCATTGTTGATGGCGTGACGCGCCTGATTCCCGGCGCCCTGGGCAACGAAGCGTCGGCGGTGCAGGAATCGTTCACCGCGAACGCGCCGGCGCGGCCGGACGGCCCGAGTTCGACGTGCGGTTCGGCAGGACTGCTGGATTATCCGCACTACACGCGGCCCGCGGATTTTCGCGGGATGGCGGTGCCGGAAGTGCTGGCCTCGGGCAATCACGAGGAAATTCGGCGCTGGAGGCGGCGCACCGCGCTCGAAAAAACGGTGCGCAATCGGCCGGATCTGTTGCAAGAGGCCGCGCTGAACGAAGAGGACAAAAAGTTGCTGCGCCAGATCAAAGCCAGGAATTCTTAGAATTGAGGACAAGACCATGTCGAACCTGATCATTGAAAAACTTCTGGCGAAGGCCAAACGTACTGACCTTCCCAAGTTTGTGCCGGGTGATTCCGTGCGCGTGCACGTGAAGATCAAAGAAGGAGACAAGGAGCGCCTGCAGGCGTTCGAGGGCGTCGTCATCGCTCGCTCGCGCGGCCCGCAAGCCAGCTTCACCGTGCGCAAGATCAGCTTCGGCCACGGGGTCGAGCGCATCTTCCCCGAGAGTTCCCGCGTCATTGACAAAGTGGACTTGGTGCGCTCTTCCAAAGTCCGGCGCGCGAAGCTTTATTACTTGCGCGCACTGCGCGGCAAGGCGGCCCGCCTGCGCGATGTGGAGCGCGAACACACCACCGCGGCGGCAACCACCAAATAGCTGCGGCGTTTGCAACCCTGCTCGAAGTTCGGAGACGTTTATGAGAACTTGGCTTGCGATCACTCTCTGCCTTCTTCTGGCGGTAGCACTGGCGCCGGCCGCCGATTCCGGCTACCACGTCGTTCATACCTACACGCTCGGCGGCGAGGGCGGCTGGGACTATCTCACGCTCGACGGTTCCTCGCGGCGGCTTTTTATCTCCCGCGCCACGCACGTGATCGTGCTCAATGCCGATTCAGGCAAGGTCGTCGGCGACATTCCCGACACGCCCGGCGTACACGGCATCGCTCTAGCCCCTGAACTCGGCCGCGGATTCATCAGCAACGGCCGCGAAGGCACCGTTTCGATCTTCGACCTGCAGACGCTGAAGCTGATCTCCAAAGTCAAAGCGGGCGAGAATCCGGACGCGATCCTTTACGATCCTGTCAGCAAGCGTGCCTTTGCTTTCAACGGCCGCAGCCAGGACGCGACCGTCATCGCCGCCGACAAGGGCAACGTCATCGGTACGATCACGCTCGATGGCAAGCCGGAATTCGCCGTGAGCGATGGCAAAGGCTTGGTCTTCGTCAATATCGAGGACAAGAGCCAGTTAGTCGCCATTGATGCCGATAAGCTGACCGTAAAGTCGCGCTGGCCGCTGGCGCCGTGCCAGGAACCCAGCGGCCTCGCCATGGACCGCAAGAATCGCCGCCTGTTTTCCGGCTGCTACAACAAGATGATGGCGGTGGTGGACGCCGACAGCGGAAAAGTTGTCACCACGGTGCCGATCGGCGGAGGCGTGGATGCCAATGCCTTCGACGGCGATGCTGGCTTGGCCTTCGCTTCCTGTGGCGAGGGCGTGCTCACAATTGTGCGCGAGGAGTCGCCTCAGAAATTCAGCGTTCTGGATAACGTCAAAACCCAGGAAGGCGCGCGCACCATGGCGCTCGATCCCAAGACGCACAATGTTTTTCTGGTAACGGCGAAGTTCGGTCCGCCACTTCCGCCCACGCCCGATCAGCCGCATCCCCGGCACACGATTGTTCCCGATAGCTTCGTCGTGCTGGTGGTCGGAAAATAGCGCACTGTGGGGCGGACTCTCCCGTCCGCCGCGGTGTGGTTTCGGTCCGGGCCGTAATGGAGAACGTTTCGTATCGGGGCACGACTTCAGTCGTGCCGTAATGGCTCCGTCAAAATGCGGGCTTTAGCCCGCGAAACTCTCCGCCGGCGCAAAGAACACCAGCACCACCAACTCTTCCTCAATGTCATGGAATCGATGCTCCACACCTGCCTCGACAAAAATCACACTTCCCTCGCCGACTGCATGATCCTCAGCGCCCGCTTTCATGCGCCCGCGCCCGGGCACCACGTAATACATTTCGTCTTGCTGGTGGGGCGTTTGCGGGTCCTTCGCCCCCGCTTGCAACACGTACACCCCGGCGCTCATCGCCGGCACGCGCAGGAATTCGTGGTAGAGCTTCCCCGCTCGCGCCCGCACAGCTTCAAGTTCAGAAAGATTGAAAAAATAGGACGGTTTCATAGGTCTCCGATTCACCTATGATAACCGTCCGTGGAAGGATGTAGTCCCGCCTGGCGTAGCTAGGCCGCTTGCGCTTTGCGCGCTTCTTCGTGATCGCGGCTCAGGTTCTGCACCGCATTGGTCATCTGCTGCTCCGCAATGCCTCGAATCTGTTGAGCAACGCTCTGGTCCCTCATCAGATACGACATGGTGTGGATATGAAGGTTGGCCATCAGGTTATCAATCGCCGGAGGATAATTGACCGGCCCCGGCCCCGGCCAATGGGGAGGCGAGGGAACATGCAGCCGCCACAGCAGGTTCGGCCACCAGGGCGGACAAATGTCGTCGAAGTCCTGGACTTCCTTCAGATTCATTAGAGTTTGGGCCTCCGCTTTCAGCTTTTGATCGAGCATGGAAATTCTCTCCTTCCGGGCGAACGCCCGGTGTTGTGATCGCGGCCGTTGTTGCAGACGATGCGGACTGCCGCGGTCGGCGCGTGCGCCGGCCACGGGTGCCTTCTCCATCAAGCTGGAGCTTCACCGCCTGAATTGAGTTTTGGTTCTTTCGGGGTCCCGTGCCTCAAAACGCTAAGTAGGCTGTCGCGTAAGGCAGGAAACTGCGCACTTCGAGGCAGAACCAATTTACTCCCGGCGAAGTTGCGCCGCAAGAGCGAAGCTTAGAAGTTGGAGTAACCATCTCTCTGGACTCTTTTCCCGCGTCGCGGCATCATAAATACATGGCCTACCGCATTCTTACTGTCTTACTCTTGCTGTCATCGCTGTCCTTTGCCGGCATCGTCGAAGACGTCCGCGCCGCCCTCGCACAGAAAGACTTGGCCACTGCCGAATCCGAATTGCGCAACTATCGCGACCGCCACGGCGTCACTCCCGAGTACCTGGAAGGAATGTCCTGGGTGGCGCGCGGATTGTATTCGGCGAACGTGCTCGACCAGGCGGCCAACTACGCCAAGCAGACCGAGGCTCTGGCGCAGGATCAGATCAAGCATCAGCCGCTCGATTCCGAATCGCACCTGCCCATCGCTCTCGGCGCCGCAATCGAAGTGGAGGCCGAAGTGCTCAACGCCCAAGGCCAGCATGATGCCGCTGTGGCTCTATTAAAGCGAAGTCTGGCCACCTATCACGCTACTTCGATCCGGGCACGCCTGCAAAAGAACCTGAACTTGCTCGCCCTTACTGGCCAAACCGCGCCGCCGCTCGCGGTGTCGGAGTATTTGGGTCCACGGCCGCTGCCTCTGAGCCAGATGAAGGGATCTCCGGTGCTCTTGTTCTTTTGGGCGCACTGGTGCGGCGACTGCAAGTACGAAGGCCCGATCATCAGCCGGCTGAGTTTGGAATTCGCTCCTAAGGGGCTGAAGGTGGAGGCTCCGACGCAGCTTTATGGCTACGCGGCCGGCGGAGAAGACGCCAAGCCTAAAGCCGAACTCGATTACATTCAGCAGGTCTGGCAGCATTATTACGCCGGATTGCAATCGGTCGCGGTGCCGGTGAGTCAGGCCAACTTCGGTGCCTACGGCGCCAGCACGACGCCGACTCTGGTGTTGATCAATCGCCAGGGCCGCGTCAGCTTGTACCATCCCGGCCTGATGCAATACGACGACCTGCGCGCCGCGATTGAAAAGGCCATGTAGCGCTCGACTTGAGAAGTCCGATGTAGGCGCGGGGTTCCCGCCCGTGCGCTCCAAGCTCGTCGCCATCTACAATCGGCAGCGATGGATACTGCCCGCATCGCCGAGTTGCTGCAGCCGTTTGGCGGCGAATCTGCTTCGAAGCGGCAACTCGATCAAATCGCTTGTTACCTCGACCTTCTACTCCGATGGAATGCACGTGTCAACTTGACCGCCGTGAGAGAACAGGAGAAGATAGTCACGCGGCACTTCGGCGAATCGCTCTTCGCCGCCCGGCATCTGTTTCCCGATCAGCCACGGCTGCCGGGTCCTCATCTCATCGACCTCGGCGCTGGCGCCGGGTTCCCTGGTCTTGCCATCAAAATCTGGGCGCCGATGATCCAGTTGACCCTGATCGAATCGAAGCACAAAAAGGTCGCTTTCCTGCGCGAGGTGATCCGCGCCCTGTCGTTCACCGACGCCGAGGTTCTCGCCGGGCGTGCGGAAGATTTTTCTGGCCCGCGCGCGGACGTGGTCACTGTCCGCGCGGTGGAGCGCTTCGAGCGAATCCTGCCCATTGCTTCCCGCCTGACGCGTCTGGGCGGTCGCGTTGCCTTGCTGATTGGCGCAGCCCAACTGGTCGGAGCGAATCGTGCAACGGACGTGCAATGGTCGCCGCCTGTGCCCATCCCGCTTTCGGACAATCGCATTTTACGGATAGGAACCAAGATCGGCAGCCCCTCCAGGGAATCAGCTTAGTACATCGGTGGGATTGAAATTGCATCGAAATTCGCTAGTTTCGTCTCCTCATGGCATTCTGCACCGCCAAGTGGGAAGATCGCGTGTGTGAATGTTGTCGTGAGCGTGTTCCACGTGGAACATTCTGAACCTTGACCGCTAGGGTCAAGGAGCATACCTCGCGCATTGACGCGCTGGCACACTTTCAGACTTAGCGGAAACGGAGTGAACTTGCGGTTCTTCCTGTTCCTGCGAACTGCGGGATTTGTCAGCAGCCTAAAATGTTCCACATGGAACAGTGGAACAGGAGAAAGCAGATTCCTCGCTCCGCTCGGAAGACAAAACTAAACCATCGTGATGTGGAACGCTGCGCTGAATTCCTGTGGAAAGTCCGTCCAAGCGACGCGCTAAATCGCCGCGTGGTAATGGGATGCTCAGAAAGTCACAATGCACTCAATTCCGTCATTGCGCTCGGCGACGCTTGCAACTATTCTGCGGATATCTCTGGGTTCTCCAAAATCTAATGGGACGCGTTATCGCCGTAGCCAATCAGAAGGGCGGCGTAGGCAAAACTACGACCGCCATCAACCTTGCGGCGTCTATCGCTGCGGCGGAAGTGAATACGCTGCTCGTGGATTGCGATCCGCAGGCGAACGCTACCAGCGGCTTGGGGCTGGCGAAAGATCCCGCCCGCATCAGCACTTATCATTTGCTCATGAATGCGGCCGGCGCCGAAGCCGCGGTCAATCCGACCGAGGTGGAGAAGCTCTGGCTGATTCCATCGCACAAGAACCTTTTGGGCGCGAACCTGGAGTTGGTTGATGGTGATCACCGCGAATTCCGCCTGCGCGATGCGCTCGCTCCGCTGCGCGACCGCTTTCAATACATTGTGATGGATTGCCCGCCGGCGCTTGATCTGCTGACCTTAAACGCTCTGGTCGCCGCCGATTCAGTTTTGATTCCTATGCAGGCGGAATATTTCGCGCTCGAAGGCGTGAGCGAGCTGCTGGATACCATCGAACGCATACGCGTTGGATTGAATCCCGAACTCAGCGTCGAAGGCGTAGTGTTGACCATGTTCGACGACCGCACCAATCTTGCGCAGCAGGTTACGGCGGAACTCGACCGGTTCTTCGGGACGAAGCTGTGCCGGACGACAATTCCGCGCAATGTGCGTCTGGCGGAGGCGCCAAGCCACGGCAAACCGGTACTGCTCTACGATGTCCGGTCGCGCGGGGCGGAGAGTTACATCCAGCTGGCCAAGGAGATCCTATCCCATAGCCTGCCGGCGTCGGAGCAGCCGGAGGAGATGGAAGAGAAGCAGGTGGTGAACGCTCCGCGCTGGAAACGTTGGATACGGGATCGGAACAAGCTGACGACGATTGATTTGTCGGGACGATGAGGAGAGAAGATGACGACTGTTGCGGACAAGGTCGTAGAGACTGGCGGAGCCGACAAGGTTCCCGAAAAACGCCGGGCATTAGGGCGGGGATTGGATTCTCTGCTGCCCGGCGGGCCGCGGGTGGTGGCGAGCAGCGGCGTAGCTGTGATGACGCCGCCGGTGCACGGCGCCGTGTTGCCGGAGGTTCATGTGCAGGCGGCGCGCGCCGACGGCGGGGTTTTACAAATCTCCCTCGATCAGATTGACGAAAACCCTTATCAGACGAGGCATTTCGCCGACCAAGACACCGCAGCCGAAGATTCGGTGGCAAGCACGCTGCAGGAACTCGCCGAGTCTGTCCGCATCAGCGGTGTGATTCAGCCGATTGTGGTGCGTCCGGCCGAGGCAGGGCGGTACGTTCTGATCCTGGGCGAGCGCCGCTGCCGCGCCTCGAAGCTGGCGGGCAAGACGACGATTCCGGCGATTGTGCGCCGCGTCTCCGACCAGCAGGCCGCCGAGATGACGGTCATCGAGAACCTGCAGCGCCAGGACCTGAACTGTCTGGAGCAGGCGAACGCCTTCGCGCGGCTGAGCCAGCAATTTGGCCTGACGCAGGAGCAGATCGGGCAGCGCGTCGGCATTTCGCGCGAGTCGGTGTCGAATTACATGCGCCTGTTGAAACTGCCGGAAAGTGTCGCCGTGTACCTGCAGCAGGGAAGGATGGGATTCAGCGAGGCGCGCGTCCTGCTGCAGTTGCTGGACGCAAGTATGATCCCGAAGATCGCCGAGCAGGCGGTGCGCAAGCATCTGTCGGTCGAGCAGCTGGAAAACCTGGTACACCATACCAATCTGCCTCTTGAGGGGAAGCAGGATCCGTCACACCGGGCGCGGTGGATCGATCCCAATGTGCGGGCGGCGCAGCGCGAGCTTGAGCAATCCCTAGGGTGCAAAGTGCGCATTCGCGACCGCAAGGGAAAAGGCAAGATCGTGATCGAGTACGCGAGCCTGGAAGATTACGACCGCGTGCTGGGAATGCTGAAGGGGAAAGGGTAGGGGCGGGGCCGTACGCCGTTCGCGAACCGCGGAGGGCACGAATCAAGATAGTTAACCGGTGGGAAGTAAGTGAGAAAATAGCGGCATTTTCGGGTAGTGGTGCAGTTTGAAATGCACAGGGCTGGCAATCGTTTTTGGCCTGTGGGAGACTGTGAAGCATGAGGAAGCCAGAATTGACGATTACACGGTATGACGGAATTGTTCCGGTCGAAGGTAGTTGCACATCATGCCCAGATGTACGATTCAAAGTGCCGCATCCCGAGCGCATAGGTCCGCCGGAGGCCCAGAATGCACTGACTGGTCAGTTCAAAAAGCACTTCAAGCAAGTCCACATGCACGAAGACGCCAACCAAGCCGCTGCTAGAGTGGTGAGAGAATCTACAAAAAATCACTGAATTTGTGGGGGCTGCAGAGTGTGCCTCGGCGGAATACGGACGCCAAGCCTCGCAAAGACTTCATTGAACCTACCAGTCAGCACCATCCTTGTGAAGATCGAATACGGATCGTTGGCATCTCCCGCCTTCCTCAGCGTTTGGGATATGTAGAGAATCACAATTTTTTTCTCTTTGGAGGAGGCCGCGTAGTAGATGCGCAGCCTCCCCTTTTTTACCCTGAAAATATTCGACAAAGGGCCAGAAAGTGCGTTTGAAGGGCGGAGTGGGTCATGGGGGATAATGTTGTCAATCGCATCATCCACCATGCGGAGGGTCGTGACCTTGCTGTTGCTTTGATCGCCCGCCGTGATACACGTGTGAGCCTCATTGTGTATCTCCTCGTATGTTTTTTGTGCGGTCGGAGTCAGCTCAACCTTGTAGCTCATTAGGGGAGGTTCGTCGGCGCTTCAGACTTTCTCCTTTTTGGTTTTAAGAGCCGCCCGAATCTCGGATATGCTCTTGGTCCTTCCAGCTTCCATGTCCTTCATGCCAGACAGAATTCCTCCCAGTTCCTCTTGGTCAGATAAAGTCGCAATCGTGTCAAGCACAGACATGAGCTGATCCTGCATTATCAAGAATTCCTCATACTTCAACAGAACAGCCAGCGGTTGGTCGTTTTCTTGGATGACCAATGTTTTGTCGATCTCCCTCAGTTGGGTCGCATTCAAAGAGCGAAGCCGACTAACGCCAACATGCTGAACGTTTCGGTCGATGTACGGAATAGTGGATGTGCTCATGTGGTCCCGCCCTTGTAACGCTCCCCTCCCAGTAAACGGAACCTGTACGGTGCGTGGCTGTACGGGGGCCTGGCGGTAGTCCTCCCTCCTAGAGTGACGTTCGTCATGTGGATATAGTAGCAAAATTGTGGCACATGTCAAGCGAAAAAGTGCTCTCGATTACTTACGTGCGCACTTGATATGATAGCAAACATTTGCTATTATAATGTCTATATAGAGGCCATGACGACATGAATCAATTGGCAATCTCCAAACGGGCTGGCGTGATTGCGCTCCACTACATGCACTACAACTTCGTCAGGATTTATAAGACGCTTCGCGTGACTCCCGCAATGGAAGCAGGGATTACGGATCACGTTTGGTCCTTTGAAGAGCTAATCGCCCTGCTTGATGTTGACAATTTTGAACCTTAGAAGAAAGGAGGAAAACCTTGCCAATCACTGGGATGTTCTATTCCTTTAATAGCGCGAGCATCGCTCTCGTCTATGAAGTTGGAGGAGTGTATTGCTTGGCGAAACCAGTTCCATTTTCACGAGGCAACTACACGATACTGTACGTAGGGCAATCCGGCAATCTGCACGAACGGCTTCAGAGTCATCTGAACAATCCGCCGACTGCCGGAATCACCCACTTCATCGTAGAGCGTATTGACAGCTTAGCGGCACGGACATTGCGAGAAAGACAACTAATCGCAGAGTTCCAGCCCGTCGGCAACACGCTCCACAAGTGACGTACAGGTTCCATCAAACCTGCCCGTCGTTCGTTCAAAAAAGAACTGTTTATCTCCGACGTGGAGCACAGAATAACGCGCTCCCGTCGAGAGATAGACGGTGTCATTCGTCTCAGGGTCAACGTATTCGAACTCTTTTATTTTGGCTGGAGCGTTAACAAACTCCAGTCCAGCGCCGATCAGATGGCGCACCGACGAGCGTATCCTTCTCCACAACGTCGGAGTCCGCCCCATCGCAGGATGCATATTCATAGTCCAATTCTTCTGCGGGGAGACACTATATTTCTATCGGGCCTTCCCTGTAAAGTCTGGATCACAAAAGGGTATCGGCCAACCGTGACGGCATAATGCCAATCCCATTATGGGATCGCTCCAAACTGCACCACTACCCATTTTCGCCGCAGATTGCGCAGATGCAAACATGAATGGCGCCAAGATCGGTCGCGCGATTCATTCGGCGCTCGGACTTTGCGCGTGCGATCTGCACTAAACTCTGCGGCGTGAATCTCTGTTCCGCCGTACCCTGGGCTTACGCCTTGGGCTATGATCTGCCGCCCCTCCAGGCTGATTCACGGACGAGGTCGTATTTTGGGGTTATCGCAATGCCCACCCTGTTTAGCCACTGTAAGGATTACCACAGCTAAAAGCGAGCCGTCACTTTTTCGCCCACTGATCCACCCAGTCGCCGACGGTCTTGTACCAGAGGCGGCTGTTCTGCGGCTTCAGCACCCAATGACCTTCATCGGGGAAGTACAGCATCTTCGAGGGCACGTTCAGCCGCTGCAAGGTGGTGAAAAGCTGGAATCCTTCCGAGACGTCAAGCCGGTAATCGAGCTGGCCGTGAACCACCAGCGTCGGCGTCTTGAAATTATTCGCAAACAGATGCGGTGACCACTTGCGGTACAGTTCACGGTTGGCATAGAGCGGGCCTTTGAACTCCCACTCGTTGAACCACAATTCTTCAGTTGTACCCCACGCCGACTCATTATTGAACGTGCCGTCGTGCGACACGATGCACTTAAAGCGGTTAGTGTGGCCGAGAATCCAGTTGACCATGTATCCGCCGTAGCTCGCGCCCAGGGCGCATTCACGGTCTTTGTCAATGAAAGTGTAAGTCCGCTCGGCGTAATCCAGCCCTTTCATCAGGTCTTCGTAGGGTGCGCCGCCCCAGTCGCCGTAAATGGCATCCACAAACTTCTGCCCGTATCCCGGCGAGCCGTGGAAGTTAATCATGATGACGACGTATCCACTGGCGGCAAACAGCTCCGCATTCCAGCGATAAGTCCATAGATCGCCCATCGGGACTTCTGGCCCGCCGTGTACGACGAACTTCAGCGGATATTTCCTGTGCGGATCAAAATTCGGCGGCTTGACCAGGAATCCTTCCACTTTCTCGTTGGCGGCGCCGGTGAACCAGAACGGCTCGATGGGCATCATCGCGACCGACGACAGAACGTGATCGTTGAGGTGGGTAAGCTGGACGGCTGCTCCGGAGTCGGCGGCCTTACATCCGCCGGGCTTGAGTTTGCCGGCCTCGTCGGTGCAAACCTCCTGGGTTTCAAAGGCGGCCGGCGGTTCGGCTCCGGGCGCAGCCAGCGCTGCGCGGTAGATTTCGATAGGCGATTTGATGGAGTTGCGACTGAAGAGCAGAGTCTTGCCGTCGGGTGTGACGGCGAGGTCATCGTTGGCGCCGCCGATCATCGGTGTAGCGTTCGATTTGGCGCCGTGAACGTGAATCTCGGTGCCTTTTTCTCCTTCCACAAGCTCGCTTTTGACTTCAATCGAATAAATTGGCGCTTCGCCCTCTTTCTCGGACGAGAAGTAGACCTTGGAGGAATCGGTCGCCCAGGCAAAGCTTCCGACCCACTGATCAAATTTTTCGGTCAAATTGCGAATGTTGCCGGAGCGGCGGTCGTAGAGCATCAGGCGGAAGCGGTCGCTCTCGTTGCCGGGCCGCATCTGTGCGCGGTAAGCGATGTACCTTCCGTCGGGCGAATAGACGGGCGAAGTGTCGCTGGCGGGGTTGTCGGTGATCTTCTTCGCGGCACCTCCGTCCACAGGGACGATCCACAGATCGTTATTTGTGCTGATAGCTTCGACTTTGTCGTGATTCGAGGCATAGCAGACTTCGTGGCCGTCGGGGGAAAAAACGTAATCGTCCTGGCCGCCCAGGGTGAAGGGCGGCGTATCGTAATCGCCGGGGGTAAGATCGCGGCTCTCGCCTCCTTCAGCAGAAATCACGAGCAGATGATTGCGCTTGCCTTTCTTATACGCGTTCCAGTGGCGATAGAGCAGATGAGTGAAGACTAGCGCCTTCACCGGCGACTTTGCGTCTTCGTCAAGCTTTTTCGCGTTGCAGGCTTCGTCGGCGCACTCGGGATACACGTTGGAGATGAACAGGATATTTTTCCCGTCCGGCGACCAGAGCGGGCCATCGGCTTCGGTGGCGACGGAGGTCAGCTTGTGTGTGCCGGTGACGTTGCCTTTGGCGGAGTCGAAATCGGCGATCCAGACCTGCGATCCGCCTTCTTTGGTGGAGAGGAAGAGAAAGCGTTTGCCGTCAGGCGCCCAGCGCGGGCGGTCGGCATCCTGATCGGAGATGATTTTGTGCGCTTCGCCACCCGACACCGGCACAACCCAGACGTGCGGCGTTTTGGAGTTGGCCTCGAGGTTGACATCCACGGCGGCGAAGAGTACCCACTTGCTGTCGGGCGAGGGAACCGGTTCGCTCACACGCTTGAGCGCCATCATGTCTTCGAATGTGAAAGGATGTTTGGCTTGCGAAAGAAGCGGAATCGCCCAGCACACCGCTAACGTCAGGAAGATGAGACGGCGCATGATGCTCCTCCAGGGAACGGGTCAGTGTAAATCATGGGTAAGCCGTCTGGTGAGTAGGTTTCAGTCCAGGCGAACCAGGAAGATGGAGCCTTCGGGAGACTGGGTTTCGTGCGCGACTTCTTCGGCGCGCCCGCGATCGTCGTCGGGCACGCGCACCCGCAGCCACCAGTTGCCGACCGGGCTGGGGAAACACTGAACTTTGGCTGTGTGGTAACGGTGGGAAAGATGGTCGGCAAATTTGTCGGCAGCTTTCTGCTCCTCGAAGGCGCCAATCTGCACTGCCCAGCGGCCGCCTTCGAGCGGCGCGGTCACGCGCAGAACTTCGAGCCGTACCGTTGCGACTCCCGGCGACCAGACATCAACTTTCTTGGCGGCGGCCAGTGACAGATCGAGCATGCGCCCTTCGATGAACGGACCACGATCGGTAATGCGTACCAGGGCCGCGTGTCCGGTTTTGACATTGGTCACGCGCACGATTGAGCCGAGCGGAAGCGTGCGATGGGCCGCGGTCATAGCGTGCATGTTGTAAACATCACCATTCGCGCTGCGGCGATTGTGGTAGGGCGGCCCGTACCAGCTCGCCAGCCCCGTTTCCACCAAGATGGGCTTGGTGCGGGCGGGAATCTTGATCGTTTCTTCGTCTTCTTTGGCTTCTGCGGGTGGCGCCGGAGCGGGAGGGGGCGCAGCTTGAGATGGTTCGACCGACGGAGGCGGCGGCACGTTGACGCGCGCCTGCTTGTGCTCGCCGCAACTGGTGAGCAGGAAGGGCAAGAATGTAACTGCCAACAGCCAGTTGACAATTCGCTGCTTCATTTGCGCGGAGGATGCTGCTCCATGTAATCGGCAAGATGCGACAGCTTCTCGGCCGCCGTCCGCAAGGCTGGTACAGAATGGCGGCGCACCGCAGGCACGACTTCCTCGTTCAGGTAGCGGATCAGGTCCGCTGCGTCTTTCTCCAGACGGTCGGCAGCCTCGGCCACGGACTTGTTCATCCGAGCCGACGCCTCTTCGACCTTGCGGCTGAAGTCGGTCATAGCTCCTCTTCACCCTTGTGAGTGCGAAGACGGCCACTCGAAATTTGCGGAGACCAGGCGCAGCCATTATTTCTCGCTTTGATGCCTCCGTCAACTGTGAAGGCTGGTGCTCGGGCGACTCGGAAGGCCAGGGTGGGCGGTAGGATCTTAGTTTGATGGTTCGCTCTGATTGAGCGGCTTCTTGAGAACGAACTCACGGTAGGGAAAGTCCACAAGAAACCCGGTCGGTAAAAGCAGCATGCCAATCCCAATAATGTAGCCTTGAATGAGAATGTGTTCTGAAAGGTGCGTGTGGTTCAATATCCAACGCGTGACAGGATATAGCAAGGCAGCGGGAATGGTAGCCCACAGGACCAACCAACAAACTGTTGCCGCTACCTGCCGCAACACACGCATGGCGATTATCTTAAGCTTGCCAGCAGCGCGCTTTCCTCGAGGGACCAGACTTGATCGCCATCCCCGCCATCGCAGTACTTGCCTAGGGAAGCCTAGGGAGATCGTAACCCCCGGAGTCATTGAGGTAATAATCCAAGAACACGGGGGGAAGCAAGCACAGAGGCAGAGGCCAGCGGGGCTCGAGTTGCTGGA
>Ga0335078_10002572_pt1 | contig 27367 bp, 25 predicted proteins | sample Lox_Sample_32_FD_206711 | JGI IMG/M metagenome (GOLD analysis project Ga0335078, IMG submission 206711) | Soil microbial communities from Loxahatchee National Wildlife Refuge, Florida, United States - Lox_Sample_3.2 | ecosystem: Environmental > Terrestrial > Soil > Wetlands | place: USA... | reverse complement strand
CGCGAAGCACGCCGGGGAAAGTGGTCAGCGCGCCGCCGTAGATCCGGTCGTTGGAGAAAGCCACCAGACGTTCGTCCCTGTACCGGTAGTGCCAGTTCAGCGGCGCCGTCGGCAGCAGCGGCCGGAGCGTGTCGAGCACCGACTCGAAGCCGCTGCCGAACGACACCAGCTCGTCTTCCTCCTCGTCCTCGTCCTCCGCGGAGCCCGCGCTGGCCTGCCGGAAGAAGCTGGTCGGCGGCAGCTGGCGGTCATCCCCCGCGACGACCACCTGGCGGGCCCGGACGACCGCGGGAATCGCGTCGGCCGGCACGATCTGGCTCGCCTCGTCGAAGATCACGACGTCGAACAGCCGGGCCACGGGCAGCACCTGGCTCACCATCAGCGGGGACATCGCCCAGCAGGGCTTCAGCGCGAACAGCACGTCGCCCGCCTGGTCGACCAGCCGCCGTAGCGGCAGGTGCCCGCGGCGCAGCGCGGCCTGCTTGCGGACCACCCTTGCCTGCAGCGGATGCTGGCCCGACGCCTCGCTGGTCATCGACGCCCAGGCGCGGCGCACCCGGGACCGGTTCGCCGTCAGGTGCTCGATGTCCCGGTCCCGGAAATCAGCGGCGATCTCGTCCAGCGAGCCACCCGGCCCGGCCGCGTACCGCGGGTCGCGGACCCTGATCCGGTCCAGGATCGAGGCGTGCCACGCATAGTCGAAGGCCTGCGCCGCAAGGTCAGCGTGCGCCCCGGTCCGGGCCAGCTCGTCCAGCAGCGGCTGCAGGCCGAGTGCGTCGAACCGCTGCGCCAGCTCGCGCAGCCGGGGCAGCTTCCACGGCGTGTCCTGGTCCGCGGCCAGCTCACGGACCGCAACCTCGACCTCGGTGGCGGCCAGTTTCTGCGGCGCGAACGCCCGCAGCGCTCCGAGCTGCCGCTGCACCCCGGTGAACAGCTCAGCCAGGGCTCCGTACCCGGCTGGCGTGGCCGGCCTGCTCCGGCCGGCCAGGCCCGGCCCGGCCAGCCGGTCCCACTGTGCGACGGACAGGCCCCGCGGCTCGTGCACTTCGTGGAGCCCGCCGACGTGCCTGCGCAGCCGGCGCACCCGGTCGGCCAGCCGCCGGGACCGCGCATCGCCACTTTCAGCCGCGGCCGACTCCTCGGCCAGCTCCAGCGTTGCGCCGAGGTCCCGCGCGATGCGCAGCCGGTCCCGGGTCCCCTCGTGGATGTCCAGCACGATGTCGCCGAGCTCCGCGCTGACCAGCCGGGACAGCACGGCGTCGATCGCCGCCCGCTTCTCCGCCACGAACAGCACCTTGCGCCCATGCGCGACCAGCGCGGCGATCAGGTTCGCGATCGTCTGCGACTTGCCCGTCCCGGGCGGCCCGTGGATCACCAGCGACTGGCCGGCCAGCACGGTGTCGATGGCACTGCGCTGGGAGGAATCCGCGTCCAGCACCGAGTAGTCGCATTCCGGCGCGTCGCCGGCCTCGGGCGAGTCCGCGGCGCTGCCGGCCGCCCGTCCCGCCGCCACCGCCTGCTGCGCGTCCGGGTCTCCCGCGATGGCGGCGACCAGGTCGCTGGCCGCGAGCAGCTCGCCGGCCGCCGCCATGTCCTGCACCATCGGCAGCTTGGCATAGGTGAAAGTGCCGATGACCCGGCGGTCGAGCACCTCGAAACCGGGCACCTCGGCCGCCGAGGCGGCCTCGGTGAGAAGCTCCGCAGCACGCTCGGCGGAAAGGCTTCCCGGAACGACGCCGAATACGGTCGCCAGCTTATGCAGCAGGACCGGGTTGACCTCTTCCTCATCGTCCAGCGCGAGGTCGAAGTCGTCGTAGCGGGCACGAGTCGGTGTAATCGTCAGGCCGCGCAGCAGCACCGGCGCGGCCGGGAAGAGGAACAGCTCGTCCCAGCGCGCCATCCCGGTGGCCAGATAGCCGGCCCGGATGCCCCGTTCCTCCAAGAGCTCGCGCGACTTGCGGTGGATCGCCTGCATCCGCCGGATCGCGTCCGCGCGCACGTCCGCGTCCTTGAACAGGCGGGTCAGCCTTGTCGAGCCGGTCTTGAGGAACCTGCCGAGCGGTCCGGGGTCCGCCTGGCGAACGCCAGTGCGGCTACACGTCTTCCCCGTCCGCCCCGGATTATCCGCCCATTGCCACGGTCAGGGTTCTTCCCCCGCGGGGCGGCCTGGGATGCGGCTGTTCAGCCTGGCAACGGAGCAGGTCACACCAGGTGATTGTCGTGTCGGCGCATGAAGTCCGCCAGCTCTTCGCCGCCGGGGCGGCGGCTGCCCGCCGCCAGCTCCGCGAAGCCTTCGAAGAAGCCCTCGCGCGGTGCGCCGGGCGCGAAGAGGAGCAGCATCGAGGCAGGATCGCCGGACTGGTTGCGGAAGCCGTGGATGCCGCCCTCGGGGACGAACAAGTAGTCGCCCGGCTTCCCGTCCAGCCACTGCCGGCCGTCGTAGAGCTGCACCGTACCGGACAGGATGTAGAACGACTCCGAGATGGTGGTGTGGAAGTGCGGATCCGCCCCCGAAGGCGGGCCGCGAAAGTCGCAGCGGTACAGGCCGAACTCGCCGCTGGTAGCGGCTCCGGTGGCTAGGTAGTGGAGCCGGGCTCCCTTGCCCATTTCCAGGTCATGAGGCTGATCAGCACGGCGCAGTACCGCGCTTATCTCGCCCCCGCGGCCGAAGTACTTCTGCTCCGGGTACGACATTCATCTATGCTAACAGGGTCACGTACCGTGAGGTATGTTCGGCGAACCAGATCGCCTGGGCCAGTTTGCACCGATCGCCTGGGCCAGGCTGGCCCGCCCGGACAGCGCCGGACGCCGGTACGGCAATGATGCAAACCTGAGAGGCAGCATGATGGGTACCGCCGAGGTTTCACTGGCTGAGATTTATGATCCAATGAGCCCGGATCAGCTGGCAGATCCCTACCAGGTCTACAAACTGGCGCGCGAGCGTGAACCGATCTTCCTCAGTAACAAGGTGCTGCGAGACGCCGGCGTGTGGGTGCTGACGCGCTACGACGACATCGCCGCAGTCGGGGGGGATGATGAGCTTTTTTCCTCCAGGGACGCTCTCCGGCCGCTAGTCCCGATATACCCGGCAACCTATGAGGTTCTGGGTAGGGGCTATCCGCTGGGACAGACCACCGTCGAGGTAGACGGCCCCCGGCACCGGCGCACGAGCGTTCCGCTCAAGCAGGTCCTCTCGCCGCGCACGGCAGTGCTCCAGGAGGAGTTCATCTCGTCGACGGTCGAGCGGCTCATTGACGAGATGACAGCGGGAGGCAGACGCGAGGCCGACATCGCCGGCCAGTTCGCCCATGAGCTGCCGTTCAGGGTGATCAATCATCTGTATGGCGTCCCAGAGAGCGACCATGACCAGATCCGGGAGTGGTGTGACGGATGGATGCGGTTCCTCAGCACCGACCTGTCCCCCGAAGCCCAGGTCCAGGCCGTGCAGGGCATGGAGAACTACTTCTACTACGTCGCGGACCTGGTACGCGAGCGGCGGCGCCATCCTCGGGAAGACGACCTGGTCACTCTCTTCGCCCAGCACCATGAGCCGGGCTTTGAACCGCTGAGCGAGGCTGAGCTCGTTAATAACCTCGGCGGGATCCTGCTCGCGGGGCACGTCACGACGAGGACGCTGATCGGCAACGCCGTGCAGATCCTGCTGGCCCGCCGCGGCTACTGGGACGACATCATCGCCAGCCCGGAGCACATTCCCGCCATCATCAATGAGGTCCTGCGTTATCGGACCCCGACGAAGGCATTCTTCCGGACAGCCACCAGGGACACCGTCCTGAACGGCGTGAAGATCGCTGAGGGCGAGCTGCTCCAGTTGCTCTTCGGCTCGGCCAACCACGACGAAGCGAAGTGGCGCAATCCCGAGGTGTTCGACCCGTGGGCGGATCGCCAGGGCATCAAGCTGATGAGCTTCGGATACGGCCCGCACTACTGCGTCGGCGCCTCGTTGGCCTGCACCGAGGCCCGGATAGCGCTGGAGATCCTCAGCCGGCGCCTGCCAGGGCTGAGGCTGGCCGACCAGGAGTACCGTTATCTCGGAATGGTTATCATCCACGGATTCGAAAGGCTCATGGTCGAGTGGTAAGCGTCCCGCCCCGGCCGGAGCGGGCGTACCCGAACTGGCCGGGGCGGGCGGGTCACCCGAACTGGCCGGGCTGGTAGTCCCCGGCGGGCTGCTGGATCATGACGTTCATGCGGTTGTAGGCGTTGATGAGGGCGATGACCCCCACCAGCGCGAGGAGCTGGCGATCGTCATAGTGCTTGGCCGCGTTCGCCCAGGCCTCATCGGTCACGCCACCGGCGGCGTCGGCGATGCGGGTGCCCTGCTCGGCGAGTTCCAGCGCGGCCCGCTCGGCCTCGGTGAAGACTTTCGCCTCCCGCCACGCCGCGACCAGGCTCAGCCGCTGCGGGCTTTCCCCCGCGTGCAGTGCGTCCTTGGTGTGCATGTCGGTGCAGAAGCCGCAGCCGTTGATCTGGCTGGCCCTGAGCTTCACCAGCTCCTGCGTGCCGGCCGGCAGGCCCGAGTCATTCAGGACGGCCCCTGCCGAGTTGATGTGCTTGACCATTTTCATCGCCGTGGGGTTGCCGACGTAGTCGATGCGGGCGTCCATCGTCATCTCCTTGCTGTCCCTTGCTGTCCCTTGCTGTCCTTGCTGTCCTTGCTGTCCTTGCTGTCCTTGCGGGTCGCAGGCCGCGCCCGCGGTCCGCTGGATGGTGCGTCCTTCTGGATAGTCCGACGACGCGACCGCCGGAAATGTGAGGCGGGGGCCAGCGGCACGGCCGGCTGCGGCGTCTGGTCAAACTGGGTGAGGGCACATACGGCCAAAGAAAGGGCGCAGCGATGAGCATCGGATCCGGGTCAGCAGCCGGCCGGCCGGACCCTGGCCTGAGCGCGGTCATGGGCGAGCGGCGTCATCTGATCAATCTCGCCTACCGGCTGCTGGGCTCCCTGACCGAGGCCGAGGATGCCGTGCAGGAGACCTACGCCCGCTGGTATGGCCTGTCCGCGCAGCAGCAGGACGCCATCCAGTCACCCGGCGCCTGGCTGACCAAGGTCGCCAGCCGCGTCTGCCTGGACCTGCTGGGTTCGGCGCGGGCACGGCGGGAGCGCTACGTGGGCGAATGGATCCCCGAGCCGCTGCCCGGACCCGCGGAGTGGGTCGGCGGCCGGCCGGGCGGCGCCACAGCTGACCCGGCCGACCGGGTCACCCTGGACGAGTCGATCAGCATGGCTTTCCTGGTGGTGCTCGAATCGATGACCCCGGCCGAGCGGGTCGCATTCGTCCTGCACGACGTCTTCGGCTACTCCTTCGCCGAGATAGCCGAGGTCGTCGGCCGAACCGCGGCGGCCTGCCGCCAGCTAGCCTCCTCGGCCCGCCGCCGGGTACGCGCCTCCCAGGCTCCGCCGACCCCGACAGCCCAGCGAGCCGGCATCGTCAGGGACTTCAAGAAGGCATGGGAAGCCAAGGACATCGGCGCGCTGATCAGCCTCCTCGACCCCGGCGCCACGATGGTCGCCGACGGCGGCGGGCTTGTCAGCGCCGCGCTCCGCCCGGTCGAGGGCAGCGGCCAGATCGGGCGCCACGCCCTCGGGATCGCCAGCAGGGTGCCCAGCCTGACGCTGCTGGAACGCACGGTCAACGGCCAGCCTGGCCTGATAGCCCAGCAGGACGGTGTCACCGTGACGGTGTTCGCGTTCGACATCGCAGGCGACCGGATCACGCGCATCTGGGCAGTGCGCAACCCTGAGAAACTCCAGCCCTGGACATCCCGCTGACCGGCGCGTGCGGCGGTCAGCGGGATGAGCGGGCCTCCGCCGCCGGCCCGGGCGCGGCGGCGGAGATCGCGGCCAGCTCGGCGGCGATGCCGTCGGCCAGGCGGCGCAGATGTTCGTGCGGCTGGCGCCCCGCGCCGCGGGGCAGGACCCGGACCTGGTGGCGGAGTTGGCGGAGCTGGCGGGGTTCCTGCCGCTGGCCGTCTCGCTGCTGGCGCGGGTGTACGCCCGGCATCCCGCGTGGGGGCTGGCTGACCTGATCACCGAGGCCCGGCAGCGAACCGGCGGTGGTATATCAAGCGCCTGCTGGCTGCGCCCCGCGAGCCGGTGCCGCCCGCGCTGCGCGCCGTCGTCGGGGCCGGACCGGACACGGTCGTGCCCGAAGGCAAGCTGCTGATCGGCGGGGACAATCCGAGCAGCGGCGGCTCGAATCGCTGGGGCTATTTCCCCGCGGACCGGCTGCTCGGCGTCGTCGTCCGGCGGCTGCCGCGGCACTGAGCCCGAAAGCCCGCATCACCTGAAACGATGAGTCTGGCACGGGTAGTTGGTCTGACACCGTGACAGATCACCCGGCCGCAGAGATACGGAGTCCGGTCATGACAAGTGACGCCGACCTGCAACCTGCCGTGGCAGCCGAGTTCCAGGCTCTCGCCGGCCTGCTCGATTCGGCCACCGCGGCGCAATGGGACACCCCCTCACTGTGCGCGGGCTGGCGGGTCCGCGAGGTGATCGCTCACATGACGATGGCCGCGCGCTACAGCGAGGACGAGTTCATGGCCGAGCTGCGCCGCTGCGGCTTCGACTTCGGCCGCCTGTCGAACGAGATCGCCAGCCGGGACGCCGGACTGCCGCCCGGCGAACTGGTCGCCAGCCTGCGCTCGGACGTGCTGCAGCACTGGGCGCCTCCCGGCGGCGGGTACCGCGGAGCCCTCAACCACGTGGTGATTCACGGCCTGGATGCGACCGTGCCGCTGGGGGTACCGCGCCGGTCGCCAGACGACACCATCCGGATCGTCCTCGACGACCTCACCCATGCCGGCGTCCACCAGCACTTCGGCACCAGCATCGAAGGGCGCAGGCTGCAGGCCACCGACCTGGAGTGGTCGTATGGATCAGGCCCGGAGCTGCGCGGCAAAGCCGAAGACCTGGCGCTCGTCCTCTGCGGCCGGACAGTCCCGGCCGGGCGGCTCACCGGCAGCCCGCTTTAGCCGCCCCGGCATGGTCGAGCGCCATGACCGGGACGGACCCGGGGCCAGGGCCCAGCGGAGGACAGGAATGAGCGAGCCGGATGCGCCGCTGCTGGCGCGCGCCGACCTCTGCCTGATCGCGGCGGAGAACCGGGCCTACGCCGGCGGGCCGGCTCAGGTCACGATCGGCTCGGTCGGCTTCGGCGGATGGCAGGTCGATCTCGTGGCCAGGACGCCGTCCGCGTTCCCGGCCAGCGACGCCTACCTGATCAAGGTCAACTACGATGTGGGCCTCGCGCCCGAGGCGCCGGCGCCGGACTGGGTGGAAGCGGGCTTCGAGTTCGACGACGAGGGGGTGGCCGTCATAGACGCACTGCCCCGCAGGGTCCACCAGCCGGCCGGCGCGTCCCGTTACCTCCTCACCGAGCACCTGGCCTTCGACGTGGCCGGCGCCGGGGAGCAGGACAGCTTCCCGGCAGGCCGCCCGCTCCGGGAAGGCATTGCCATGCCCCCGCTCGACCCGGACATCGGCGCCTTCGGCATCGGCGGGCCGGGCATCCGGTGGCGGCACACGGCCGCCGCGGGCACGGCCGGCCCAGCCGGTTCCCAGGTCGGCTGGCTCGCGGTCGTGGCTCCGGCCGGCTGCCGTGAGCTCCGCATCCGCGCGGTCGCGCGCCATGCATCGAGATCGCGGCAGATGGCCGGCCGGCGGCCGGGTGCCACGTCGCAGCCGTGTACTGTCCGCCTGCCGGCGCGCAGCCCGGCCGGCACCGCGGCGGCCGGCACCGCGGCGGCCGGCACCGCGGCGGCCGGCACCGCGGCGGCCGGCACCGCGGCGGCCGGCACCGCGGCGGCCGCGGTCAGCGGCAGTCCAGCAGGGCAGGTGCGGGCACCGAGCCCGAGCGCGCCGCCGTTCAGCATGCCGCCGCTCAGCGTGCGCATGGGCTTCGTGGTGGACGTGGTCGGGTACAGCGAGCGGACCGAACCCGGTCAGTACGCACTGCAGCAGCGGCTCGCCGCGCTGATCACCGAGGTGATGGGTCTGGCCGGCGTCCGGCTTGAACCGGAGTACCTGCAGGGCACCGGTGACGGCATGAACGTCTTCCTGCCCGCGGGGGCCGACGTCAGCCGGGTGCTGGCCGCGTTACTCCGGCCGGCCGCCACCTGGCTGCACGACGATAACCAGGGTCACGCGGACCGGATGCGCCTGCGTGTGGCGACCGATCTCGGGCCGGTCCGGCCCGCCGCTACCGGCTTCTCCGGCAACACCATCATCGCGTTCGGGCGCCTTGTCGACAGCGCGCCGATCCGTGAGGCGATCACCCGCCAGCCTGACGCAGACCTCGTCGTCCTGGTTTCCGACTGGCTCTATGCCGCCGTCGTCAGCCAGGGGTACGCCGGCCTGGAACCCTCCCGGTTCACCCGGGTCCAGGCGGTGGTCAAGAGCTTCCAGGCCGACGCCTGGCTCTGGACCAGCGCCCCGGGCGCGGACAAGGCGCCGCCGGGCCGCTAGCCGCCCGGCGTTCTGGAGAGCAGCACGGGAACGTCATGTTCGGACGTGTAACGGTGATCGGACTGCACGAGCCCGCAGCCTCGCTGGAAGGCCCTGGGCACCGTATCGCCGCTGCCCAGGCCCTGGTAGAAGCCGATGCTGAAGAGGATCGCCGCCGGGTCACCGAACTGGCGGCGCATCCCGATGACGTGGTCGAAGCAGCCTCGCATGGCCTGCGCCAGCCGCAGGCTGTAGCAGGCGTTCACGATCACGCAGTCCACCGTGGCCGCCTCCAGCCGCAGCAGCCTGGCCAGGCCCGCGGGGATGGCCGGGACGGCGTCCCCCCGCTCATCCTCAACGTAGAGGCTGCCATCACGGTCGCCGTGGCCGGAGAAGTGGATGATCCGCGGGTGATGGTCCGCGAGGGCCTGGCTGATGTCGATGACGCTCGCCGCGAGACGGAACTCAAACCGGAACCGGCCCCCGTACCGGCCGAGCTTCAGCTGTTTGCGGATCTCCTCCATCTCCTTGTCGACCCGGAGCCTGGCCATCGGTTCCGGATGCCCGGGATCATCCCAGTACTCGGGGGCCAGGCGCAGCGGACTCGCGGCCAGGTACAAGATCGTGTCCTGGCGCGGGTCAGCGCCCCGCGTGACCGCGCCGCGTGGCTGTGCTCGCTGCCCGGGCACAGCCACGCGGAGAAGGCCGTTGTGCGTTCGGAGCCGGCCGGCGGTGTCGGTGTAGCTGGCATGGACGTTCAGCTGGACCGCGCTGCCCCTGGCGGCGGGGCAGGCAACGAAGGAGACCTCGTGCTCTGCTCCCGCCGCCAGGACGGGAATGTCTGCCCGGGGGCCGGGGGCCGCGACGGCGACCGGGCCGCTGACGGCCAGGACGAGATCACGCAGGTCGGCCGGGCTGGTGTTCCGGATCCTGACCCGCAGGGCATCCCACTCGCCGAATGCCAGGTCACCGCCGGCCTCGATGACCAGTGCAGGCGAAGCCGCGTCGGCCAGATGGTCTGCGGGCACCACGGTCAGCTCGGCCCGGAAATCGGTGTCCCGGACCGGGCTGCCGTGATTGTCCAGGTAGGCGAAGTTGGCGCTGCGCACCACGAAGTTCCCCGCCGTCGCCGGACGGACGGTCACGTCCTGTGCGTGACTCCGGCCCGCTCGCAGCTCCGGGATCTCCATGCGGTCCCGGCCGCGCAGCAGCAGGAAGTGCCGCGGCAGGTCCAGCCTGAAGACGATATTGGTGCAGGTACCGGGGCCCGGATTGGTGAACCGCACCGCCAGGTCGCAATCCCGCCCTTGCGCAAGCTGCCGCGGCTCGAAAGTCACCTCGATCATGGCCAGCCCGCGGGCGTCCCGCGCCTGTGGCCGGCCGCGGGCGTCCCGCGCCAGTGGCCGGCCGTCGGCGGCTGCTTCTTCTGGCGAGCTGGCACTCCCGGGCTGTAGCAGGCCGTGTGCCCGGCGGCCAGCACCGCCATCAGAGGTCCCCGAGTTCGCGGTCGATGTCTTCCTTGATGCCGAGGTACGTCTGCTCTGATATCCGGCCCGCAACCAGCGCCTGCGTGATGGCGTCCCGCTGCTCCCGCAGCCGGGTCACCCGGGCGGCCCTGGCCTCGTCAGCCGGGCCGGCCGCCGGCTGCGGGGGCATCTGGTATGACCGGCCGGATTCCTGGGCCGGGACGTATGGCTGGGCTATGTGCGGCAGGGCACCCATCCGCTGCCCGATCAGCTTGCTCAAGAGGTCCCAGCGGCGTTCGATCTGCGACTTCATGTCCAGGTGCGCGTCGCCTTCCGCGTCCTGCCCGGAGTCCGCGCGGGCCGTGGCCTCGTCGCGCGTCCCGGCATCCGATTCGACGTAGGACCCCTGGACGGTGGTCTGGACGGCGGTGCTGCCCGCGTAGGCGCGGATGCCGCCTTGATATTCCTCCTCGCCGGTCACGGTGATATGGAAGTCGATGGGGAAGACGCGATTGTAGAAGTAACCCGCGATATCCCAGTAACGGTTCACCAGGTTCGCCCGGCGGCCGCCACGGGGCGGGTTTTCGATCACCCGCTTGACGTAGTAGCCCGACTGGCTCAGCTCGCTGGTCAGGGCGTTGACGGTCTCGTAATCGGGTACTACCGGGTAGCTCACCGCTTCGGCGCGCGCGGTGTCCGCGGCCGAGTCCGGGACGACCCAGACGTCCTGGTAACGGATGAACCGCAGGCACAGGTCGAAGTCGACCATCGCCTCGCTCTTGATATCGGCCTGGCTTCCTGTCCTGGTGCCGGCCCCGGTGCCCGTATTGCTGCCGTGCCCTTGCCGTTTCTGCCAGGGATCGCCCAGGGGCCGGTACAAGGCGATGCCATCGATGCCGGAGAAGGTGTCGCTGAAAGATGCCTGTATCCTGCCGGTGAGCCGGTGGTATTTCTCCGGGCCGTCCTCGCCCTCGGTGTAGAGCTTGATCTCATTCTCGAAGCGGATGGCCAAGGTCATGCTCTGGCGTTGCTGGCCCTGTTCCTTTCTCTGGCGTTGCTGGCCCTGTTCCTTTTTCGGCCGCTTCCACTTGATGGTCCGGACATATTCACCGGATTCCGGGAGGCGGACCGGGGGACCGATCATCGCGCCCTCGGAACAGCTCGCCACGTTGCCCCAGGCGGCCGGGACGTTCAGCTCGATCAGCTCGAACCGGCGCAGGTCAAGCGTCCTGCCCGGGGACCCGGACCCGCTGCGTTGATTGCGGACGGTAACCCACTGGAGATCGAGTTCAAGTGTCCGGCGGTTGGAGTCCGGCATGAGGGAGGGGACCAGCCAGAGCGGCACGACATCGGGCTTGTGATCGGCCAGCAGCTCATAGCGGGCCCCGACGGCCCACTCTGCTGGCTGGCCGTCGTCCGCGCTGAAGAGCGGGTTACCGCTCACCTGCCCGCCGAACGCTATGCCGGTGCCGGTGGGCAGCGCTGTCGCTCCCGGGCCGGAACGCAGCACGAAGGCCCGGTCGTCCCCGGCTGCCCGCACTCCGTCCGGTTCCGAGATCAGGGCGTACCCGGCCGCGAATTCGATGTCCTCATCGCCGGCCAGCCGGTTCCTGTCCCGGTACGAGCGCAGCTGCGGGCCGGGGTCGGTGAATTCCATGTCGACGCCGATGTGCCCCTCGACCGTGCTTACCTCGCTGGTGTATTCACCGTTGCTACTCAGGCAGATGGTCCCGTGCAGCGTCTCCAGCACGCTGACCGGGGCGAGGTCCGGTATGAGCGGCAGCGGCGGCCGCGCCGCCCGGGCTGCCTCGGCCCGCCGCTGGCTGATCAAGTAACCGCCAGCCGCCAGGGCGGCACCGCACAGCAGCAGCGCCAGGCCGATGAGCAGGGCAGCCAGGGTAACGATCACGCCCGCCACTGCCAGGCCGATCCCGGCCCACATGACCGGCCACAACGGGCCCTTGACCACATGCGCGTGCTCGTCACAGTGGTAGGCGGCCGATTGCGCTTCCGCGAGGCCGAGCCCGGAGAACTCCTTGCTGACCGGCTGGCCCGCCGGGGAAACCACGGTGGGGGAGTGCCCGGCGCACATCGCCATCCCGCAGTGGTGACAGAGCCGGGCAACTTCCGGCGATCCGCACCGGTAACAGCGTGCCCGGGGCGTGTGCTCTCTCATTGCGTACTGCATCGATATGCTCCTTCCCTGGCCGCCGGTCAGGTGTGCTGGCGAACCCGCTCGTACCGCTCCCGCAGCGTTGCCTGGAGCGCATTCATCTGGCGGTTCAATTTGGCGTGATCCCCGGGCAGGGTCCCCCAGATAAATATGCTGAGATCCCCGCTCTCCATGGTCCTGGTGTGCTTACGGCCGCCACCGAGCGCCGTCTGCTCGCGCTCGGTGTCGAATTTCCTGCCTTCGACAGAGATCCACAGGAACATCCGGTGCGGGCCTTCCCGCCGATATGCTGCCAGCAGCCAGTTGACGGTACTTACCGGACCGCTGCGCGGCTGGCTGCCCCGGTTTACGGGCCAGGGCTCGAATTCTTCAAAGCCCTGATCCCGGAGTGCCGTCCTGATATCGGTGATGCGCATCTGGTCGGGAATGATCTCATCAAAGAAAAGGTGCTGGTAAGGGGAGAACTCGCGGGTCGTGAAGGCATCGTCGAGCTGTAGCGTCGCGGTGACCTCCACGCGGGTCTTCAGTGCCGGCTGCAGGCCGCCCGGCTGCGGAAAGTCCGGCGGCACGCCGTCCGCATTGTCGAGCCGGGCGGTGAGCCCGGACATGAGATGTCCCGTTATCTCGATCTCGGCTCGTGTCTCCAGGGTGTCCTGCTGGTAGAGGTCACCGGGCTGCTGAATGGTCAGCAGCATCGGCCCGGTCTCGAATTCCAGGACGTCCGGGTGCGCGCCCTCCTTCTCCACCATGCTGACGTTTTCCCATTCGAGGCACCTGGTGACGGGGTTGTAGTGTACGGCTTTCCGGTCGTACTTGATATCGGCGCCCGGCTTGTCGGCTCGCTGGCCGATCTGCAGGCCCACGGTCCGCAGCGACGTGATGACTGGCCAGCCGATGGACATGCGGGTGACGTCGACCGAATCCCGGGTCACGCCGGGCCGGCCGGGCGGGCCGGGGCGCTTGGGGATAGTGAGGCAGGCGACGATATGCAGGATGATGGGGTTACGGAAACTCATCTGCCGGCGGATCTTCTCGGTGATCTTGCCGGTGAGGCCGCCGATGCGCTCGCGCTCCTCCTTGTCCTCCAGGTCCACGGCCTCCAGGTCCAGGCCGGGCAGGTCAAGGCTGTCCGGGTCGAAGAGCTGGATCTTGAGCCTGGCGGGAAGCGCGTCCGGCTCCTTCGGCGTGTACTGGTGCTGTATGACGCAGGTCCAGCGGTCCGCGCCCAGGTAGCCGAGCCCGTCGGGCTCATCGTCGGCATCCCCGCCTGGAGGGGCGGCGACCGAGACCTCGATCGGGATAGACCCGCGCTGATGCGGCAGGTTCTTGATGTTCTCGTAATCCTGGAGGACCAGTGTGCCGACCGCGGCTCTGGCAGCTTTGCCCCCGGGCTGAGGCGACGCGGCGAGCCCCCTGGCAATCTCCTCCCGCGCCTGGCGGGGAAAGTACTCATACCCGTCATAGGGAATGGCGAGCTCGATAAGGCCGGCGGGCTCACCGCCATGCTCTTCCCGGGGGTTCTTCGCGATCTCCTGCCTTACGTGATATTCTTCGGTTATCCCGGCGCGCCGGAGCCCGGCCTTAACTGGGATGACTTTGTCCCCGTCGGCCTGGCTTCCGGCCTGCGACCGGGTCAGCGTGACACTTCGCTCTACATTGCTCCGGATCTTCGCGAAGCTCTCTCGCGGTGCTGGCATTCTGGTTCCCTCTCCATCGGGAAAGGCATAATTGGCGCATGGCGCTGCGACGGGTGCGTTCGCTGGCTCTCCCCGAGTGCAGCCATGGCTGTCCGGGACCGCCTGGGCTGCAGGAAATGAAAGAATCCCCTCCGGTCCGGGCTGGCTGCCCGCAAGCGCGTCCAGCCGCAATAGCCCCCGCGGCTGGACCGCCTTTCGCCTCCCCTTGCTGTCCTGGCTATTAAGTTATTGGCCAGTCTGGTACTGACAAGACGCTGCGATCCCATCGAAGGATGACATGCGGCAGTATTGGGGCAGAAATATGGCTTCCAGGCAACGTCATGCTTACCTGACCCAGGTCAGCCAGCCAGGATGGTGCCAGCCCCGGGCGTAACGAAGCCGGGCGCTGACGTGTATGCACTACCGTGCGGGCGGCCTGAATGGCCCGTCCCGGTGCCCGGGCAGGATCGCGCGGCGCTGCATCCAGACGCCCGCGGCCGGCACCGGGAACCAGCCCCGGCCGGGTAGGCCCTCTCCCCGCAGCTCGGCGTAAAGGCCGTCCGGAATGACCACGACGAGAGCGTCACCGTTTCCGGCGGCAGCAGCCTGGATGGCTGGATCGGACAGCAGCGCCAGTGCCTTCAGTACGGCCGGGCCGCTGAATCTGTCGTTCTCGATCCTGGTGATCCCGACGTGATATGCCATGAGCACCGGGCGCGGCACCCCCGGCATGGTGGCTGCCAGCCGGCGAACCGCCGCGATGAGCCGGGTCACTAACTCCGCTTCGTCCACTCCCGGCGGCGCGAAGGCCATCTCCGCCGCACCGCCCTGCTCAGCCGGGACGTATAACCGGCCGGCGGCGCCTGACTGGCACGCGGAGCTGAGCAGGCGCACCGAACCGGTGGCGGCGGCGACGCACAGGCGCCGGACTCCTGCGTGTCGCATGCCCACGGAACTTCCCCTTCCTGCGGCGCCCTTGTCGGGGCCCCGGGCAGGACTCCCCAACCTGCCCGGGGTACCAGCCTCGCCTGAGCTGGGCTGCGAGATACCGTGGCAATACGGGATGTCCCCGAAAATGCCTCAGATCCAGAGGGCACCAACCAGATCCAGCGCGTGGTCATGGCCCGGCAGCTCTCGCACGGGGAATACCGGCTCGCCTAGCCAGGGACTGGCCTCAGTGTCGGCTCGCTCAGCTACCGCGCAGCAGGCGCTTGACGCGCTCGCCGCGCGGCTGCAGGAGATCCGCAAGGACGCGGAACTGGCAGCCCGGTAGGTGGCGCAGGCGGCCGGATGGCACGAGTCCGAGCGCGAGGACGCCGGCGGTCCCTGGCTGGCGCGGCAAGCTGACCGTGCTGCCGCCCCGGTGGTTTGCGCGTCTTCTACCTGCGGAAACTGCCGCCCGGTCCACAATCGCCCAGGTTTTTGAAGGCCCGGATTGGCCTGCCCGGCCATGGTGCAGAATGGTCCTGGGTCGGCGGCGAGTTGGGCGGGCGAGGGCGGCTTGGATGGACAGCCGGGATCGGGTCAGGCGTTCTGCTGTGCCGTTCGGAGCCGGCCGGGCTGAGCGGGACTGGCCGCCGAGCAGCCTGCTGGGCACGCTCGCGCGCCCGGCACGGGACCGGCTGCTCCGGCTGGGCTCAGCGGTGCAGTACCCGGGCCCTAGCCGCATCCTGATCCGCGAAGGCGACAACTCGACGTTCGTCGTGGTCATCGTGGACGGCGTGGTCAAGGTGACCGGGCAGGTGCCCGGTGGACGGGACGTGCTGCTCGCGATTCGGATGGCTGGAGATGTCGTCGGCGAATTCGCTGCACTCGACGAAAGGCCCCGCTCGGCGACGGTGATCACCTGCGGCGCCATGGTAGGGCGGGTGATCAAGGCCGCCGACTTCCTCGACTGCCTCCGGCGTGATCCTGACGTCTCGCGCGGCGTGCACCAGTCAATCGTGGCGAAGCTCCGCAGCGCCAACGCGCACCGGGTGGACTTCAGCGGCTGTGACGTGCCGACCCGGCTGGCCCGCGTGCTGTACGAGATCGCCATGACGTACGGCATCAGGTCCGGAAGCCGGTCGGTCATACGCTGGCCGCTCACTCAGCCGGAACTTGCCTCCCTCGCCGCGAGCGCGGAACCGACCGTGCACCGGGCGCTGCGTGACCTCCGGGAGAGCGGAGTCGTCGCTACGGGTTACCGCGCCATCACGGTTCTCGATATGCGCCGGCTCCAGGTCATCGCCTATCCCGGTGACGCCAGCGTCCTGCAGGGCGGCTGCTGACCTGGCAGGAATGCCGGGGTGTTCAGTAGTGTTTGAGTGGTAAGCCGGATATGCGAGGAGCCGCATCATGACCAGCCAGCTGGCACGGGGCCGGAACCGTCGGGCCTTACCAGGAGGCCGCGGGCGGGGCCCCGGGGGCCAGCCGGCCGGTTTCCTGCTGCCGGCCGGCCGTTGCCCGGTGCCTGGCTGCGGCAGTCAGATCGACGCGACCCGGCTGATGTGCCGCCGCGACTGGTACCGGGTACCGAAGCGGCTGCGGGACCGGGTGTGGGCGACGTGGTGCTCCGGGAGGCGAGCTGGCAGCCCTGAGCACCAGCAGGCAGTGCTCAAGGCGGTCACCGCCGCCCGCCTCGCCCGGCTGCCAGGCTGGAGACGCCCGCTCGCGCAGCTGCGGCTGCTGCTCCCCGGCCACGACCATGACCCGGCCCTCCAGACGGCGGCCAAGTCCTAGGACCCCTCTGAACAACGGCTCCGTCCTGGCGGGTGAGCTCAGCGTTGAGCAGGGTGCGCAAGTTGATGGAGGCGGACCTGTTGTGCAGCCAGGCGTTGTTTTTGCTTGTCCCGAGGTAGCGGAGTTTGATCCGTCGGCCGTGGCTGGTGGCGGTCCAGGCGATGATCCGCTCGATCACCGCCCGCGTCGGATAGGCCTTTTTGAACTGCGGCGTGCGGGCCTGGGCGCGGGCGGCGCGCAGCAAGCCCTCGTGCGGGCGGATGTCCAGGGTCCGGCCGTCTTTGGCGGTGGTGCATTCTGCCCGCAGCGGGCAGGCGGCGCACACTGGCCCGAAGCTGACGTACCGTTTGGCGCTCATCGGCCGGGTGTGCCCGGCCGGGCAGGTCACGGTGGCGTCGTCTTCGCTGATGGCAAAGTCATCGAGGGTGAAGCCGCCGGGTACCGCAGGGCGCAACGGCACCGGCTTGATCACGGTGCCGTGCCCGGCCGCGGCGTAGTCCGCACGGGCCTGGCCGGTGCCGTAGTGCGAGTCGCCGTAGACTTCCAGCCCCGCGGCGTCCGGGGCGGTGTCACCAAACCGGTCGGCGGCGGCCAGCTTGACGCCGTTGTCCGCATCGGTGCTGCCCGCCCCGGCGGCCACCGTCAGCGCGCAGCCGGTGATCAGCCCAGTGCCCGGCTCAGCCGCCACATGCGCGCGGAACCCGTCCCGGCGCGCCGGCTTGCTCTTGCGGGTATGCCGGGCCCGCGGGCCCACCGTGCTGATCACGCGGTCTGGGGCAACCTTGCGGGCGATTCGCCACCGCCCATCTGTGCCGTCAGAGTCCTCCGCGGGCTCGGCATCCTGCCCGGCGGCCAAGGCCAGCAGGCCCAGCGCGTCAGACGCAGATGAGTTTCGACCCGTCCACGCTGGTGTACTGGCGGAAGCGGATCGCGGCGCCGCCGCGGCCGGACCGGGTGTCCGATGCGGTCGCGCAGGTGATCGCGGCGACGGGGATCTTGGCGACCTTCCACCGGATATCGAACTTCACCGCATCCGCCGCCTGCCCATCCGACAAATCATGCAGCGCCTGCAGCACCAGCACGCTGCCCGCCAGATCTGCCGGCAACGACGGCCGCCCGGTCCGCGAGGTGAACAGATCGGCGGTGAACGAGTCCGGGAACAGCTCTCGCCGGTGCTCAGCCAAAAACGCGAACACACTGCCCGCCGGCACCAGGTGCCCAGCCACCTCACCGGCATCCCGCAGTTCCCGGTCCTGCCGCGATCTTCCCTGCATAAGAAGATCATCCCAGAACATCGAACACACTGCCGGCAGAAACACCGGACACCCCGGTCACGGGTTATTCAGAGGCGTCCTAGGGGCGGTCCAGGTGCCGCGCGAGCGGCTAGCCGCAGGCCGCGGCCATCGCGTGAAACTAGCTCACCCCCTCCGCGAGGGTATTCCAGAACATGAGCTCGTAAGCCTGCACCAGGCGGGCATGACGGCGAGCCGAGTCTGGCACGGTGGTCGCCGCGCCGAGGCTGTGCCGGGCGACCGCGCTCGCCTGCTCCTCGACCTCGGGCGCCGGCGCCGCGAAGTACTCGAAGAATTCGACGTCTTCGTCCTTGAGGCCGTAGTGACGCCGGAGCGCCTGGGCGACCGCGCCGCAGTACGAGCCCCACGCGGCGAAGTTCGCTACCAGCGCCAGCGAGACGTCGCTTTGCGATCCGTTGAGCGCGAGCCAGGCGACATGAGAGGCGTAAGCCTGGCAGCCCGGCCGCTGCTCATATGCCTGCAGGTCGTGCTCGGCGAGCCCGAGCGCGCCGGCGTATCGCAGCAGCCCGGCCCGTGCCGGGCCCTCGGACGCTGCGAGGCCGAGGAAAAAGTCCACGGCCGGGGCCTGCGGGAACCGCGCGGCGAGATGCAGGAAACTGCGCCGGTCGCTCTCCCCGATCCAGTACTCCTCGCACGCCACGGCTGCCAGCCGCGCCACCGGCAGGCGGCCCTCGCTCGCCAGCTGCACGAACCGGTTTGCGCCCTGCGCCGGCGCGAGTTCCCGCCGCACCATGTCCAGCAGGCTGGGTCCGTCGTCTGTCATCACGTCTCCTTTCACCAGCGATGACCGAAATGGTAAGGCAGCGCGCGGCGGCGTGGGGCTGGCCTGGCGACTAGGCGGCGGGCGTTTACGCTGCGGGTATGGGACAGATCCGGGTGGGCACGGCGTCGTGGACGGACCGGACGCTGATCGAGTCGGGCTGGTATCCGCCGGAGGCGGACACGCCGGAGAAGCGGCTGCGGTTCTACGCTCGCCAGTTCACCCTGGTGGAGGTGGACGCCACCTACTACGCGCTGCCCGCCGAGCAGACCGCCGGGGCGTGGGCCGCGCGGACCCCGGCCGGCTTTACCTTTAACGTCAAGGCGTTCAGCCTGTTCACGCAGCATCCCACTCGTGTCGCTGCGCTGCCGGCCGACCTGCGCCCGGCGGCGGAGAAGTCCGGCAAGGACCGGGTCTACCTCAAGGACGTGGACCCGGCGGTGGCGGATGAGGCGTGGGACCGGTTCCTGGCCGCGCTGGAGCCACTGCGCGAGGCGGGCAAGCTGGGCGCGATCTTGCTGCAGTTCCCGCCCTGGTTCCCCATCTCCCGCGCCCGCAAGGACTACATCCTGGCCTGCGCGCGCCGGGCCGCGCCCCGGCGGGTTTGCGTGGAATTCCGGAACCGGACCTGGATGGCCCCGGGCAACCAGGAGGAGACCCTGGATTTCCTGGCCTCTCACGGGCTGCCGTACGTGTGCGTGGACATGCCGCAGGGCTACCGGGAGTCCATCCCCCCGGTGCTGGCCGCGACCGCCGGCGACCTGGCTGTCGTCCGCCTGCACGGCCACTCGGCCCACTGGGACAGCAAGGATATCCACGAGCGGTTCGGCTACCGCTACACCAGCGAGGAGCTGACCGAATGGGCGCCCAAGGTCCGTGCCCTGGCCGGCGACGCCGAGGTTACCCATGTCCTGTTCAACAACTGCTACAGCGACTACGCGCAGGTCAACGCCCGGCAGCTCGCCACCCTGCTCGGTATCTGAGCACTCCGGGCGACCTCGTTCGCCGGGCGCTGGAGGGCGCCGGAGGGCTCCGCGACCAGCGCCGCGAGCGTGACTGCGGCCGTGGGGCCCGAAAGCGCGGACTGCGCGCAGCCGGGCCCCACAAGCCGTCCGGCTACGGAACCCGGACCTGGGCGGTGACCACCGAGTTCTCGCCGATGATCTGCGGCGACTGGCGGCTGCGGGCCAGGGGAGTCCCCTGGATGGTCACCGTCGCGAAACCGCCGGCCGTGGCCCTGACGCTGAAGTACTCACCGACCCAGTACCCGAAGGTGAAGTTCTTCAGCCCGGCCGAGGCGACGTTCCACCAGGGCGCGCCGATCGTCTGCGGCTCGCTCCACGTCCGGCCGAGGTCGCTGGAGACCTGGACCACGGTCCTCGCCGGGATGACAGCGGCGCCCCCGGTGCCGCACCGGACATGGCTGAGGTCCAGTTCGTAGTAGACCAGGGCCAGCCGGCCGCGGGCGTCGCCGGCGATCTGCGCCTCCATGATCGCCTGCTTCGTCGTGAGGACGACCGACGTGGTCCACTTCCTGCCGCCGTCCGACGACCTGGACAGCAGCACCCGCCCCGGCCCGGTACCGTCCGGCCCGTTGTCCACCCGCACGAGGGCGACCGTGCCATCGCCGACTATCGTGTCGTGACCGCCGTCTGACCTGGTCTGCAGGTCCCCGGCGCACACCTGGGGAGTCGGGCTGTTGATCGCCGGGGCCACCTCGGCCGGCGCGGACCAGTGCAGGCCCTGGTCCGTCGAGGTGACCGCCTCGCTCTCGGGGGCGCCCGTCCCCGCCGTGTCGGCGTCGTAGGTGTACACCAGCGCGTGGCGGGTCTGGGCAAGCTGCGAGTCGTACGGCGCCGCCTGCGTCGATCCGGTCGAGAACAGGGTGGAGGTGGTGAATGACCGCCCGCCGTTCACGGACCTGCTGAACAGCAGGGCGCCGACCCCTCGAGGCGGCGGGATCAGCCCGAAGCTGGCGTTGCGGAAGGCGACATAGACGTCCTGCGGCTGATACCGGTCGGCGAAGACCATGTCCTTGTCGTCGGCGTTGAGCGGGTTGGGGATCTGCGCGGGCGCCGACCAGGTCGCGCCGCCGTCGGTAGAGCGCTGGACATCGGTCCACTCCGCGTACTGGGACGTGGGCGGCAGCAGGTAGTGCTCGTCCTCCATGCTGCTCAAGTAGGCCACGCCGTTCGGGCCGAAGGACACGGTGGTGTCGTAGGCGCCCTCGATCGACGGGTTGAGGGGGCTGACGCCGCTGCAGTCGTTGAGCCCCATCGGGATGCTGCGGTACCAGGTCGCGCCGCCGTTCATGGTGTACGCGGTGTCGATGTTGTCCCGGTACAGGTCCATCCACGTCGCGATCTCGTTGAGCGGATTCCGCGGGTTGACCGCGATGTCGGGCTCGCCAACCGAGAGCGTGTCCGTGGTGCCGGCGTTCGTCGCGTTGCAGCTGAGCCCCTGCCACGGGCTGGTACCGGAGACGTTCCGGACGAAGCTGACGTGAACGGCGGGCACGGCAGGGGGCGGGCCAGCGGAGCCGGCACTGGCGACCGGCGCCGCGAGTACCGGAGTTACGGCTGCAGCCAAAATAGCCGTAATTCGGACGTGACGACGCATGAAGCACGCTCCCTGTCGCTGGTGATCGGCATTGGGATACCCCTCTCTCCTGCGCGGACATCTGGGTGCAACCCATCCGTACCATGTTGTTCAGGATTTTTGGCCTAGATTCGGATACGCCGGAGCCGTCGCTTGAGCAGGCGGCGTCCCGGACCGGGGCCGGGCGGGCGATCGCCTGTCTCGACCAGGCGATGCAGGACGTCGGGCCGGCAGCGGCCGGGCCGCTGGGGCAGGTGCTGCACGACTATTTCGCCTGGGCCACCACGACGACCATGTCTCGCTACCACGAGTCCGCGGACGATGTTCCCGCGGGCATGCCCATCCCGCGATGGTCGTGGGACGGGCTGCACCGCTGAGCAGTGCCCGAAGCGGTATAACTGCCTGCGCCACGCCTTAGACTCCGTGCGTGGGTGAGGCTTCGCACGTCCCAAGCGCGGGGAAGGCGCGAGGGCCGGCGACGATCCCCAGGCCCCGGCTCACCGCCCTGCTCGCCGCCGCTTACCAGCGCCGGGCGACGCTCGTGGTGGCCGGCGCTGGCTACGGCAAGACCACGGCCCTGGCGGAGGTCGCGGCCGTGGGCGGCGCCCGCTGGGTCCGCCTGCGGCCCGCTGATGCCCAGGCTGAGTCACTTTCCGCGCACATCGCGGCCGCCCTCGGCGAGTCGCCGTCCCCCGGCCGTTCCGCGATCGCCGCCGCTACCGGTTCCGACGACCGCCGGGTCCTCGCGGAACGGCGCGCCGCGCTGCTGTGCGAGCTTGCCGAGACGCTCCAGGGCGACCTGCTTCTGGTCGCCGACGGCCTGGAGCACATCGGGGACGACGAGGCGGCGAGTCACCTGCTTCGGGTGGTGTCGCTGGAGGCGCCGCCTCAGCTCCATCTCGTCCTGTCCGGCCGGAGCCTTCCCGACCTGGGCCTGGGCGGGGCGCAAGGCCGGGGTGAACTGCTCGAGGTCACCGCTCCGGACCTGAGTTTCACGGTTCGCGAGACGGCCGAGCTGATCGAGATGCGGCTCGGGGAAGCGTCGTTGCCGCTGGCGCAAGAGTGCTGGGCGCTGACGGGAGGCTGGCCCGCCGCGCTCCAGCTGCTCCTGGACCGCCTGGAACGGCTGGAGCCCGCAGAGCACGGCCGTGCGCTCGCGCGCCTCCGGCACAGCCGCGGTCACCTGTGGAAAGCCTTTGCCCGGGATCTGGTCGCTGGTGAGCACCGATCGGCCCGGCCCATCCTCTCGGTCGCATCGGTGGCACCTGGGGTCGACGTCCCGCTTCTCCAGGGCGTCGGGGTCGCGGCGAGTACCGGTGACCTCGAGGGCCTGCAGGAACGGGGCCTGCTGGTCGAGGCGGGGGAACCCGGCTATTACCGGCTGTCGCCGGTGCTGAGCGGCGCGGCCGCCGGGCACGACGGCTCCGGCGCCACCGAAGCGCTCAGGGAGCAGGTGGCGCGCTGGCTCGAGGATCACGGTCGGCTGGAGGAGGCCCTGGAGTGCCACGCGGAGGGAGCCCGCGCCGCTGCCCGCGCATTCCTGCGCCGCTGCGGACCGACGCTGGTCCGCACCGGCGCGGCGGCCCGCCTGATCGAGGTGCTGCGGCGCCATGGCACCGGAGCTGACCCGGGCCTGGATGCTCTCCTGGCCGAAGCCTTGCAGGCGGTCGGGGAGTGGGACGCGGCAATAGAGCTCTTCTCGCGGGTGGAGCGCTCGCGGGGATCCGAGGCCCTATCAGCCGGTGTGGCCTGGCGGTACGGGTTCCTGCTGTACCTGCGAGGCCAGACCGGGGACGCCGCCGCGATCCTTGCGGCGGCCCACGATCCCGACGGGCGGGGAGCCGACGACGCCATGGTGTCGGCCTCGCTGAGCACGATCTCGTGGAGCCAGGGGCAGGTCGCCGCCGCCGAGGATCTCGCCAGGACGGCTCTGCGCCAGGCCGGGGCGAGCGGCGACTCGTGCGCCCTGGCCGCAGCGCACGTGTCGGTCGCCCTGGCGGCGGCGAGCCGGGGTGAGCGTGAGCGCAACGAACAGGCATACCGCCTGGCGCTCGCGGCGGCGCGCGACGGCGGGGACCTGGTGCAGCTAGCCAGGATCCACGCCAACCTGAGCTCCCGCGCGCTGGAAGGCGGCGCATACGCCCAGGCCATCACGGAGGCGGAACTGGCGCTGGAGACCGGCGCCGGGCACCGCTTCTTCTCGGCTCTGGCTCTGACCAACAAGGCGGAAGCCCACCTGCGTCTCGGTCAGCTAGAGGACGCCCGCGCGGCCGTCAGCGATGCCGCCGTCATCTACGAAGCCCTCGGCTCCCTTCATGCGTCGATCTTGCACGTCCTCTACGGAGAGCTCTACCGGCAGCGGGGGGACCTGGTACGAGCCCGCAGCTCTTTCGAGCGGGCCCGGGCACTAGCCGAGGAGGGAGACGATGCCCACACCCTCGTGTTCGCACTGTGCGGGCTCGCCCTGGTCCTCGCCGACGAGGACCTCGCCGCGGCTCGGAAGGTGGCTGCGGACGCGGTGGCCAGAGCCAGCGGCATCGAGCGGGCAGGAGCCTTGTGCGCGGCGGCAGAGGTCGAGCTGCGGGCCGCGGACGGCGCGATGGCCGAGAGGTTCGCTCAGCAGGCCGAGGCCCAGGCCCGCGCCACCGGTGACCGTGCCGGCCTGGCGCAGTCGCTGGAGCTGCAGGGCGTGGCGCGCGTTCCGGGAGACGAAGGGCGGCTGCGCTCGGCGATCGAGTTCTGGGACGATGTCGGCAATCCTGTGGGCGCGGCGCGTGCCCGGCTCGCACTTGCCATACTCAATGGCGATCTCCAGACGGCGGAGGCGACCCGGCGGGAGCTGGGAGCCATGGGAGTCGCCCCTGATCTCGGCGTGCCCGGCCTGCTCGCGCGGAACCGGGGGGGCGGGCGGGAGGTCGCGATCCTCGCTCTCGGGCGCTTCGCCGTGCTGCACGACGGCGAGCCCGTCCCGCTGGCCGCCTGGCAGTCCCGCAAGGCGAGAGACCTTCTGAAGGTGCTGGTCGCCCGGAAGGGGCGCCCGATGACGCGCGAGGCCGCCGCCGAGGCCATGTGGCCCGAGGAGGACCCCGAGCCGCTGGGCAACCGGCTGTCTGTCGCCCTGAGCATCATCCGTAAGGTACTGGACCCCGGCCGGCGGCACCCGCCGGACCACTATGTAGTCGCCGATGCCCGGAGCATCGCCCTTCGGCTCGATCGCGTCGACGTGGACCTGATCGAGTTCCTCCGGGTCGCCGACAAGGCGATCGACCTCATGGCCAAGGGAGACCACGAAGCAGCGGCGGCGCCGCTGCGGTGCGCGCGGCAGATCTACGCCGGTGACTTCCTCGAGGAAGACCTGTACGAGGAGTGGGCGGTGGAGGCGCGCGAGGAAGCGCGCTCCCGGCTGATCACGATCCTGCGGCTGCTGGCGCGCCTGGCCGCCGGCCGGGGAGACGACGAGTCGGCCGGCCAGTACCTCGGACAGCTCCTGGAACGCGAGCCGTACGACGAGGATGCCTGGCTGGCGCTCATCGCGGGCCAGCTCAGGCTGCGCCGGCACGGAGAGGCCCGGCGGCGCTACGCCGCCTATGCCCGCCGAATGGGCGAACTCGAGGTCGTACCCGTCGCCCTGGCGGACGCCGTGAGCTGTCGCCCTTAAGGCCACCTTCAGGCCAGCCAAAACCCCTGACCGGATAGTGGGCGCGTGATGACCCTTTCATCGTCCGGCTCCAGGAAAAGCGGGAGCAGCGGCCTAGCGGGGGCTGCCACTGCCCGGTCCCGCGGAGGCGCGGACGAGGTGGCTTAAGGAGATGCAGCATGTCACCGACTAAATTCGCGCTCAGCGCCGCGGCGGCCGCCCTGCTCATTGCCGCGTGCAGTTCGTCTCCCAAGGGCGCGACGTTGCCGACCGCGACCGTTCCCGCCGCCACGCCGGCCGCCACCGCGCCGGCGCCGACCAGGCCCGCCGCTACCGCGGCGGACACCGCGGGACTCTCGGGGACCTGGTCAGGGCAGTACGGCGGTTCCTACCAGGGCACCTTCACCCTGACCTGGACTCAGTCCGAATCGAACCTGGCCGGAACGATCAGGATCTCGGATCCCGCCGGCACCCTCAGCATCCACGGGACCGTGGAGAACGGAGCCATCCGTTTCGGCACCGTCGGCTCGATGGCAATCACCTATTCGGGCACGGTCTCCGGCAACTCCATGTCCGGCAGTTACCAGGTCGGCGGCGACGCATCGAGCGGCGGCCCGTGGAGCGCCTCCAAGGCTTCGTGACGTTCGCCGGCGAGCCCGTCTGGCGGTGCCGTCGCCGGGTCACCTGTCCCCGGGGCGGACCTTCTCAAACGGCTCGGTGGGCTCGAACGGTATCGCGTCAAGGAAAACGGGCAGGCCCGTGCCCCGGTGCAGACCTGCCCGGTTGTGCCTCTCGGCCAGGCCGTGGCTGACGAGCACCCGTTCCTGGTCGGCGGTCGGCTCCGTGAACGGCGCGTCCCATGGCCCGTGCGTCCCGAGGCGCCGCAGCATGGCCAGGGGCAGCCAGATTCCGTCCAGCGCTATGCCGTACTCCACGACCATCCGTTTCTCGACCTTGACCTTGTCGCCTGTCTCTCCGGCTTCGCCGCTATTCACCATCACCGTCTCCATGCTGGCATCACGCGCGTGCCCCGTCGGCCTCGCCCATAACGTTGCTATCACCCGCGCCTGCCCCTAAGCCAGACTCTCCGGACCATGGCCTGACCAGCCCGTCGCTGCCGCGGACACGGCGCGGGACAGCAGAGTACGCGTCGGGGTGCTCCAGGGGGTGCAGGCTGCCGGCGCGGACGTCGACCACCTTGTGCACGTGACGGCCGCCGGCCTGGTGCACCCAGGAGACCCACGCGTGCCACGAGCCGTCACGTTCATGCATCTCCCAAGCGAGCAGGTGGCCGACCGCCCCGCTGCTCATCCTGACGATCGGCGGGCACCAGGGGGCATCGTGGCTGCTCATCCGGCAAGTATTCGAATTAAGATTCGAATTGTCAAGCGACCCGGCGAGCTAGCCGCTGGCTTCGAAGGACAGCCGCCCGTCGCCGGCGCCGACGCTGATCTCCTGGCCCCGCTGGACCTGGCCGTCGAGCAGCATCCGGGACGCAGCGACTCCCGCAGCCGCCGCATCATCTGCCCTCGCGGCGGCATCGGGCCGGTGCCGCGGGCCCGGCCGGTGCCCGCGCCCGGGGGATCAGCGGGCGAGGAAGTCGAGCAGGGCCGGGTTGACCACGTCCGGGTGGGTCCAGGCGATGTTGTGCGGGCCGCCTTCGACGGTGACGAAGGTGAGGTCCTTGATCAATGCGGGCAGCCGGGCCGCGGTGGCCGGGTAGGGCAGGATCCGGTCGGCGTCTCCGTGCGCGAGCAGCACCGGCACGTCGAGCCTGGGCAGGTCGGCGCGGAAGTCGGTCAGCCAGGTGTCGACGCAGGCGTAGGTGGCGAACGCGGAGGCGGCCACGGCGACGTTGAAGCTGCTCTGCCAGGCCTGGTCGCTGATCCTGGCCGGGCGCAGCACGTCTACGTTGTAGAAGTTGTCCAGGAAGTCCTTGATGTACGCGGGTCGGTCGGCGGCCACGGCTTCCTTGATGCCGTCGAACACCGACTTGTCCACCCCCTCGGGATTGTCGGGAGTCTTCAGCAGGAACGGCGGGATCGCGCCCATCAGGACGGCCTTGGCGACCCGGCGGGACCCGTAGGTGCTGAGGTAGCGGGTGACCTCGCCGGTGCCCATGGAGAAGCCCGCGAGCACGGCGTTGCTCAGGTCCAGGTGATCGACCAGCGCGGCAAGGTCGGCGGCGAAGGTGTCGTAGTCGTATCCGATCGTGGGCTGGCTCGACTGGCCGAAGCCGCGGCGGTCGTAGCTGACGACCCGGTACCCGGCGCCAAGCAGGACACGCTCCTGCTTTTCCCAGGAGTGGCCGTCGAGCGGGTAGCCGTGGATCAGCACGACCGGCTGCCCGTCCTCGTCGCCATGGTCCTCGTAATAGATCTCGATGTCATCGGAGTTCTCGCGGCCTACGGTGATCTTTGCCATGACTCACCTTCCTTCCGGTTGCGTCCCAGCCGCCATCGGTTCGCCCGGTCAGCGTGCCCCCCGGGGCCGGTGTCTTAACCGGGTTCCCTGACGAAAAGCTGAGGCATTGCCGGACCCGGGGGCGATTGCCGG
>Ga0335078_10002571_pt1 | contig 27373 bp, 31 predicted proteins | sample Lox_Sample_32_FD_206711 | JGI IMG/M metagenome (GOLD analysis project Ga0335078, IMG submission 206711) | Soil microbial communities from Loxahatchee National Wildlife Refuge, Florida, United States - Lox_Sample_3.2 | ecosystem: Environmental > Terrestrial > Soil > Wetlands | place: USA... | reverse complement strand
CGTCGTTGAGGATCAGCACGCGGTACATGTTCGGCCGCTTGGTCTGCGGCTTGGTCTTGGTGATAACCGCGGTGCCCGGCCCGCCCGGCTCGTTGCGCCGCTTACGGTCGTCGTCGGCCATTCGGGGCGTCTTGCCGCCGCCCGGGCCGGCTGAAATCCCGCTGGCGGGAACATTATGTTTCGTCGCGTTCATGACCGTGTCGAAGCAAGAACCATTCCGCAGGCGTCCGGGCCGGGCCATTCGCCCGCAACCGCACCACCATCATAGAGACCGGCAGCCGGCCAGGCCAAGCCGAGATTTGTCCCTCTCCGGCACAGTTTAATCCGAATTCAGGCGATTCCGGGTGCGCCATGGCAGATATCTATTGGTTACCCGATCACAAGCCGCGAGCGGACAATCCGAAGCGATTTTTCCCCAAATTCGTGTTGCTGTTCCAACGGACTATCAAGCCGTAGCCGCCATCTTTCAGCGGTCTTAACGACCGCCACTTTTGCGGTCCAAAGGGGGGTTGCCTCAATGTTGCTGACCCGTTTTTGGAAGAACCGGCGGGGGAGCGTCGCCCCCATGCTGGGCATAGCGATCATACCGTTGATGGGCGCGGTCGGCGCGGCCGTCGACTATTCGCGGGCGAACGCTACGCGCACGGCTTTCCAGGCCTCGCTCGATTCGGCGGCGCTGATGATGTCGAAGAACGCGGCATTGCAGACGACCAGCCAGCTGCAGGCCGCGGCGACCGATTACGTCAACGCCGTGTTCACGGCGACGGATGCCCGGAACGTGACGGTCACCGCGAGCTATTCCACCAGCAACGGATCGCAGCTCGTGCTCAACGGCAGCGCCGTCATCAACACGAATTTCCTCAGCATCTTCGGCATCGACCAGCTCAATATCACCGCCTCGACGACATCGACTTGGGGCAATACCCGGCTGCGCGTCGCGCTGGTGCTCGACAATACCGGATCGATGGCGAGCTCTAACAAGATGACCGCACTGAAGACCGCGTCGCAGAATCTGCTGACGCAGCTCAAGAACGCGGCCGTGACCGCCGATGACGTCTACGTCTCGATCATCCCATTCAACAAGGATGTCAACGTCGACAGCAGCAACGTCAGCGCGAGCTGGCTGCGCTGGGATCTGTGGGAAGCGGTGAACGGCAGATGCAGCCGATCGACTTATACGACGCAGTCGAGCTGCGTTGCGGCCGGCAGAATCTGGACGCCCAATAGCCACAGCACGTGGAACGGCTGCGTCACCGACCGCGACCAGAACTTCGACACCACCAACGATGCACCGGTTGCCGGCAGCACGCTCTACCCGACCGAACAGTATTCCTCCTGCCCGGTCTCGCTGGTCGGATTGAGCAATGACTGGACGTCGCTGTCCAACAAGATCACGGCCATGCAGCCGGTCGGCAATACCAACCAGGCGATCGGCCTGCAGATGGGCTGGCAGTCGCTGACCGCGGCGCCGTTCACGGTTCCGGCCATGGACCCGAACTACAGATACTCGCAGGTCATCATTCTGCTCAGCGACGGCCTGAACACCCAGGACCGCTGGTACACGACTGCCTCGTCGATCGACGCCCGGCAGCAGAAGACCTGCGATAACATCAAGGCGGCCGGGATCACGATCTATACCGTGCAGGTCAATACCGACAACGAGGCGACCTCGACGCTGCTGCAGAATTGCGCCAGCAGCACCCCGGGAACGACCGATCACTTCTTCCTGCTGACGTCGTCGGAGCAGATCGTCACGACCTTCGGCCAGATCGGCACGGCGCTGTCCAACCTGCGGCTGGCGATGTAGCCGGCAATGCCGCGGCGGGACGCCGCCGCGGCTTTCATCCCCTTTTTCCAAGCGGGCGCCAACCAAGCGTTAACGACATCCCCTAAGAACTATGCGGCATTCGCGGCATATGGAGCAGACAGAATTAACCGGTTAAGCCACTGAGCGGGCACGCAAAGCGGACGCCAAGCGTCCCCGACACTTACCGTCCGCTAAGGATTTCCCGGGTACCAATACACCAGCCTTTTAACAGCGGTGCTTATGACGGTATGCGGAATCAACCGTAATCGGTGAATGCATCAGTGAACGCCATGAACTCGGTTTGGATGAAGTTCCGCGGCGCCTTGCGCGCCTTTTGCGTCGCGCGGGCGGGTAACGTCGCCATTACCTTCGCCTTGGCCACCATTCCGATCATCGCCGGAGTGGGCTTTGCCGTCGACTACAGCCGGGCTAATCAGGTCAAAGTTGCGTTGCAGGCCGCGCTCGACTCGACGGCGTTGATGATTTCGAAGGAAGCGGCCAAGGATACCCCCGACCAGCTGCAAGCGAACGCGCTGAAATATTTCACCGCCCTGTTCACGCCGACGTCCGCCTCGAACGCCACGATCGCCGCCACCTATTCGACGACCGGCGGAACGCAGGTGGTCATCAACGGCTCGGCCAACGTCGCCACCAGCTTCCTCGGCCTCATCGGCTATAACAACATGGCGGTGAGCACGTCGTCCACCGTGCGATGGGGTTCGACGCGTCTACGTGTCGCGCTGGTGCTCGACAACACCGGATCGATGGCCGACAACAACAAGATCGGTGCGTTGCGAACGGCGACCGCCAACCTGCTCACCCAGCTGCAGAACGCCGCCAGCACCAATGGCGACGTCTACGTCTCGATCATTCCGTTCGTGAAGGATGTCAATCTCGGCAGTTCCGAATGGAATTCGGACTGGATCTACTGGGGCACGGCGGCGCAGGACACTACCCTCTCGGACAATAATTCCTGGGATGCCAACAACGGCAGTTGCAGCGCCGGAAATTATTCGACCCGCAGCAGCTGCGTCTCGCACTCGTCCTGCTCGATCTCCGGCTATAGCAGCCAGAGCAGCTGCACCAGCGCCGGCACTTGCTCGCTCTCGGGCTATACGAGCTCGAGCAGCTGCACCGGCGCCGGCACCTGCTCGATTTCCGGCCGTACCAGCCAGAGCACTTGCACCACGGGCACCTGCTCGCTCTCCGGCTATACCAGCCAGAACAGCTGCACGGGCGCGGGGACCTGCTCGATCTCCGGTCACACCTCGCAAAGCAGCTGCCAGAGCGCGGGCAAGTGCTCGAAGTCGCAATATACGTCGAGCAGCACGTGCTCCCAACACAGCGGCACATGGACCACCGGCGTGTGGACCGCCGGTGTATGGACCGCGGGCGGCACGTGGACGGCTGGCGTGTGGACGGCTGGCGTGTGGAGCGCCGCTACGTGGACGCCCGCCAACCACAACACCTGGAACGGTTGCGTGATGGACCGCGGCAATTCTACGACGCCGGACACCGTCAACAACTACGACACCAACGTCGTGCAGCCCGACGTGACCAAGAACACCTCGCTCTATGCGGCCGAGCAGTACGGCTCGTGCCCGCAGGCGGTGATGGGCCTGAGCTACGACTGGACGACGATGAACCAGCTGGTCACCAACATGTCGCCCAACGGAAATACCAACCAGGCAATCGGTCTGCAGCTTGGGTGGATGTCGCTGGTCGGTGGCGGACCCTTCACCGCGCCGGCACTGGACCCGAACTACACGTATACGCAGGTCATCATCCTGCTGACCGACGGCTTGAACACCCAGGATCGCTGGTACACGAGCCAGAACTCGATCGACGCACGGCAGACGCTGACCTGCAGCAACATCAAGGCGGCCGGCATCACGCTCTACACGATCCAGGTGAACACCGGCAACGATCCGACCTCTACCCTGCTGCAGAACTGCGCCAGCTCGTCGGACAAATTCTTCCTGCTGACGTCGGCGAACCAGATCGTGACGACCTTCAACCAGATCGGAACGAATCTGAGCAATCTCTACGTCGCCAAATAAGCAGCGTCACGATCGCCAAAAAATAAAAGCCCGGCCAATCGAGCCGGGCTTTGCCTTTTTAAGCAGACGCCACGCTACCTAAGCTCACGCCACGCTACGCGCACGGGGACCTAAATGGTCGACGCGGCCGCGACTTACTTCGCCTTCGCCATCAAGCCTTCGAACGGCTTGTAGGTCTCCTTTGCGAGATCGGCATAGAGCTCGCCGATCTTGGAAGCCTTGGCCACGAAACCCTCGTAGGCGGTCTTGGCGTATTCGGTCTGTACCTCGATCGCCTTTTCGAACGACTTCACGCCGAACAGCTTTTCCAGTGCGGCGGTACCGTCTTCGAAAGCCTTCTTGGAATAATCGGCAACCTCGACGGCGATCGCCTGGGTGCCCTTCGACAGCACGCCCATCGACTTGAGCGCGAGATCGACGTTTTCCTTACCGACTTGCTGGAGATCTTCGAAATTCTTGACCATTGTCATCCCTTCCCGGCCGCGGTGCGGCGCAATGTGCGGATCCAAGACCCGGCCTAAAAGCCCGGGGACCGAGGTGCCTTATACTGCACTGCACAAAAATGTCAAGAAATCTTTTGCACTGCGAAAAAGCCTTTAAAATCCATAGAATTACTGCTGGGATTATTTTTAAGACCTTATCAACCGTGATCCCCTACGGTCGAGTTTTGCGGCGCCGCGGGGCCGCTATAAATCGGCCAAATTTGGCGGGCTCAAGTCCGCCCGAGAAACGGGGTTGGGGAGGGTGGATGTTGCGTGCCGGGATTCCTGTCGAGCGTCCATTTCGTTGGGGCGTTCTAGGCTTGGCGACACTGCTGGCGGTCGCCGCCGTCACCACCAGCGCGGATGCCCGCGGGCGGCGCTATCACCGCCACCACTCTGCGGCCGCCGAAAGCTACGAGCCCGCCTATTCCTCAATCGTGGTGGACGCTAATTCCGGCGCGGTCCTGCAGGCGACCAATGCCGACAGCCTGCGTCATCCGGCCTCGCTGACCAAGATCATGACGCTCTACCTCCTGTTCGAGCGGCTTGACGCGGGCAAGATCAAGATGTCGACGGAAATGCCGGTTTCGCCGCACGCCGCCGCGCAGGCGCCGTCGAAGCTCGAGCTCAAGCCCGGGCAGTCGATTGACGTGGAGACCGCCATCCGCGCCATCGTCACCAAGTCGGCCAATGACGTCGCCGTCGTCGTCGCCGAAGCGCTCGGCGGCAGCGAAGAGAATTTCGCCAAACTGATGACCGCCAAGGCGCGCGCCCTCGGCATGATGCACACCGTCTACCGCGACGCCTCCGGCCTGCCGAACGACGCGCAGATCACCACCGCGCGCGACATGACCATCCTCGCCCGCGCCGTGCAGGATCGCTTTCCGCAGTACTATCACTATTTCGCCACGCGCACGTTCCGCTACCACGGCGAGGAAATGCGCAATCACAATCACCTGCTCGGCCGCGTGCCCGGCGTCGACGGCATGAAGACCGGCTACATTCACGATTCCGGCTTCAATATCGTCGTCTCGATGCACCGCGGCGAGCGCCGCGTCATCGCCGTAGTGTTCGGCGGGCGCACGGCTTCTGCGCGCGACGCGCGTGTCGTCGGCCTGCTCGACGACACAATCGAACTCGCCGCCGCCAAGCGCACGGCGCCGCCGGTTGGCGAGACCGCCGAGGCGCGCGCCAAGAAGAGCGTTGAGAAAGTTGCGGTCGCGGCCATGATTCCGCTACCGCGCCGCCCCGAGCCTCCGGTCGGTTCCACCGAGCCGCTCAAGCCCACTCCGGTGAAAACGTTCACCGTCAGCGCCATGCGGACCGCCCCGCCCGCCGCGCCGGCACCGCCGGAGGGCTACAAGCTCGTCTCCGTCTCGACCGGGACCAACCCGAGCCATGTCACCACCGTCGCCATCGTGAAGCGCGAGGCCCCGCCCCTGCCGGTTGCAAAACCCGGCGCGCTCGGCGTGCTGCCGGCCAAGATCGCGTCTGCCGGCGACAGCGTCCCGGTTGCTGCGGCAATGCCGGAGCCGGCGGTGAAGCTGCGCAGCGGCGGCTGGATGATCCAGGTCGGCGCCTTCCCGGAAGAGAAGGAAGCGAAACAGCGGCTCGCCGCGGCGCAGGACAAGGCGAAGCCCCTGCTCGGCCGCGCCGACGCGTTCACCGAGAAAGTCGAGAAAGGCAACAAGTCGCTGTTCCGCGCGCGCTTTGCCGGCCTCGACAAAAATCAGGCGGAAACCGCCTGTAAGCATCTCAAGCGCAGCGACATTCCGTGCATGGCGCTGAAGAACTAGCCTTTGAAGACCGGCTCTCGCAGAAGAGCGGACGTCAAAAAGCCGATTGGATCGACCGGGAAGTGCCGAGAGTTCAGGAGCCGCTGATGGTGTTGTTGCGTACGGAGTACCTCAGCGATGGCGACGCGAAAGGATGTCCTTGGCTTCGTTGATGCGGGCGGCCAAGTAAGTCGACCCTCCTTGGTCGGGATGCAGTTTCTTCATCAGCGTACGATGCGCGCGCGTAATGGCGTCGGCACTCGCTCCCGGCTCAACGCCAAGGATCTGATAGGCCTCCTGTTCCGTCATTTTGCCGCTTCCCGCGTGAGCCCGCCCCGCTGCCGCGTGACCTTGCGCGTCTTCACCCCAGCCGGGCTGCCGGCGGTCAAGATAAGCCACCAATAGCGCGCGGCTCTCCTCGTCGAACTCCTCGAGCAGGCCGCGGAGCGTCTTGACGTCGAGTTGTTCGAGCGCGGCGCCTTGACGGCTGCCGGCGACGATGCGCCCGCGCATGTCGCCGCTGTCGTGATCGAGCTCCATTTCAAGAAACGCGGTGCGCACGCGCGAGGCCCGGCCGGCGCTTCTCTGCGTGCGCTGGGAAAAGCCCGGTATTCCGAATGGAATCCAGCCGAGCAGCCCGAGCCCGAAAATGCCGAGCGGAATGGCAACGCCGATCTCGCCGCGCAGGCCGAGAAAGACGGCAAAGCCAATCGCCAAAATGCCGCCGGCAGCTTTGAGCACGCGCGCGGCAATCTTCGGGTCGACGCGCGAGATCACGCCGAGAACCCATAGCGCGGCGACGAGGACCAAAAGACCGAAGACGAGAGCCGGCATGTTACTTGAGCTGCGCCAGCAGCTTGCGGGCACCCTCGGAGCGCTTGGCCGAGAGGTCGGCGAGCGCCTTGAGGCCGCCGGCGGCATAGGCGGCGACCGCGCGCAGCAATTCGCCGAGTTGGAGCGCCGCGCCGGCGTCGAAGCGGCAATAGGCGCCTCGCGACAGGCGGGCGATCTCGCGATACGCGTTCTCAGCGACCGTATCGCTGCCTTCCTGGAACATGAACACCGGCACGCCGAGCAGCCCGAGTTCGCCGGCCGCCTGGCATAGATCGTCGATCTTCTCCTCCATGGCGTCGCCGACAAAAACCATCGCCTGGACTTTCTGCCTAGCGCATTCCTGGCGGGCGTGGCCGAGCACCTTGCCGATCTGCGTGTGCCCGCCGCGGCAATCGATGCGCGACATCAGCTCGGCGAGCTTTTCGCTGCCGGCGACCCAGGCGGAGGCGGCGCATTCGCCCAAGCCCCGGAAATATACCAGTTGGATGTCCAGCCCGCCGGTTTTCGCCGCCTCGCGGAACATGTCGGCCTGCAGCGCACAGGCCGAATCCCAGGTCGGTTGCCGGCTCATGGTGGCGTCGAGCGCAAAGATCAGGCGTCCGCGCTTGCCACCGCTCGCGGCAGGCCCGAGCGCGCGCACTCGCTCGATGAATTCGGCGATCTCCGGCCGCGAGGAGACCGGCGCCGGGGTTTGCTGAGAATGGTCCTTGGCCATGGAGCTAGTCTACACCGATTTAGGCCATATCGGCGGCAGGACAAGACGCGAGACGCTAAATCCGGTGCCATCGGCTTTAGCCGACGATGTCGTGCACCTGCAGCGGCTGGTCCATGACCGACTGCCATTCGGCGCGGGCGGCGGCGCGCCGCTTGCCGTTCTCCGACAGCGGCAGGCGCAGAGCGTTGAGCAATGCGATCACCTCCTCGCGCGCGGTCAGATGCGACAGGCTCGGGCGCGTGCCGAGCGTCGCCTCATCGAGATCGTCGAAGGCGGTCAGCCCGCGCGGGAAGAATTCGCGGTAGACCACGCGCTCGGCGATGCCCTCCACGGTGCGAAAGCCCATGCGCTTGGACAGCTCGACAAGGCCATCGCCGACCAGCCTCTTGTTGCGCGAGCCGAGCGTGGACAGCCGGTTGCGCACCACGACCCAGTCGGTCAGCTTGCCGTCGACCAGCCGCCGCTGGCGGCGCGCTTCGCGCACCATTTCGGCGTAGTGGCTTTCGCCGGCGACGGCGAAATTGGTCGGATCGAGCGTGCCGAGCACGTCGAAATCGACGAAGCTGTCGTTGAGCGGCGTGACCAGGGTATCGGCCATCGAATGCGCAAGCCGCATCAGGTAGGTGTCGCTGCCGGGCGTATCGATCACCACCACGTCGTGGCTGTGCTCGATCTCGGCGACCGCCTTGCTAAAGGCGGCCAACTCCTGCGCCTCATTGGCCTCCACCGAATTGTTCTCGGCGCGATCAACGCAGTAATGCAGCGGCGAGTCGAGCTTGAGGCACGCGCGCGCGGCCCAGCTGCGTCGGTTCTCGATGTAATGGGTGAAGCTTTTCTGCCGGCTGTCGAGGTCGATGGTGGCCACGCGCTGGCCGGCCTTGAGCAGTGCAACCGCAATGTGCAGAGCGGTCGTGGACTTACCCGACCCGCCTTTTTCGTTGCCGAGAACAACCACGTGAGCAGATTGCCGAGCCTGCTCGATCGGCTGCACTAACATGACGCGCCCCCAGGGCATTTAATTCTCAAATTGTTTCTGTGCTTACGTCAAGCGCGATATGATCCAAATGATTTTGTCGGTCACCGCGTGGCCGTCTTGCCACAGTTTTGCTATGGCCTAACCCGCTTTTGCGACAACCAGCCGACAGACGCGACGAATTATGGCAAACCGACCCGCCGCCGCGCGAACCGTGCCCTCGCTCCGCCGCGCGCTGCAGCGATTGCGCAAGCCCGGCGAGCGGATCGCCCTGGTGCCAACCATGGGCGCCTTGCACGCCGGCCATCTGACGCTGGTCGCCGAGGCGCGCCGGCGCCCCCGCCGGGTCGTGGTGTCGATTTTCGTCAATCCCACGCAATTCGCGCCGCACGAGGACTTCGGCAGCTATCCGCGCGGCTTTGCCGCCGATCTTGCGGCGCTGCGCGCGGCCAAGGCCGATCTCGTCTGGGCGCCGTCGGCCGAGGTGATGTATCCGGAAGGCTTTGCCACCAGGATCGAGCCGCAGGGCGCCGCCAAAGCCGGCCTGGAAGACAAATTCCGCCCGCATTTCTTCGCCGGCGTGGCCACCGTCGTTGCCAAACTGTTCACGCAAGTGGCGCCCGACTTCGCCATGTTCGGCGAGAAGGACTACCAGCAGCTCTGCGTAGTCACCCAGATGGCCAAGGATCTCGATCTGCCGCTTAAGGTGATCGGCGTGCCGACCGTGCGTGAGGAAGACGGCCTCGCGCTGTCCTCGCGCAACGCGTACCTGTCGGCCGACGAACGGAAAGTGGCGCCGACGCTGTATCGGGTGCTCGCGGCCAGCGCCAAGCGGATCAAGCAGGACGAGCCGATCGAAATGGTGCTGGAAGAAGGCCAGACCGAGATCGCGCGCGCCGGTTTTGCGCTCGATTACCTGCAAGCGCGGCACGCCCAGACGCTGGCGCCAATCGCCTCGCGCAAGGACGGCCCGATCCGGCTCCTGGTCGCGGCCAAGATCGGCAAGACGCGGTTAATCGATAATATCGGCGTCTAAAAGCGTCTAAAGGACCTACGCTGCCTAGCGGCAGGCTAGAGCAGGCCCAGTTCCCGCAACTCCCGCCGCATCTGTTCGGGCATCTTGGCGGCGCCGGGCGCCGCCCGCGCCAGATCGCGCGGGGCGTTCTTGGCCTCCAGATAACGCCAGCCCTGGAAGGCAGCGCGCGGACGCGGCTCGACCAGCACCACTTTGCCGTCGAGCACCACCCGGCAGCGCGAGATGCCGTCCTTGTCGGTGAACGGGCGGATATCGAGGATCTTCTCGCGGCAACTGATCTGGCCGCGAATCACCCAATAAAGCGAGCCGCCGTCGACCAGTTCTTCCGCCCGCTTCGGGACCATGCGGGTGGTGTGGATGTGCTCGGGCTTTTGCCGGCGCCTTTTCTTCTCTGCGAGCTTTTGTTTGATCCAGTCCTCCAGGTCGGCCACCGAATCGCAGCCGACGCAGAGCTTGATGAGGTGAAGCGGCATTGCAAAACGCCCAAAAGTGACCGTCGCGCGACGAATTTATGCATAGCGCGCAAGCCTTGGCCAAGGAAGCCGCCGGCGCGGCGTACACATGCAGCCGAACACAATTTTTTGAAGCGGGCGGGAACCAACTTCGTCCCGATATGATTTACCCTGCTGGACCGGCAGCGTCGCATGGAGACTTTCGTGCGCTCTCGCATCATCCACCTGATCAACCCGAAAACCGATTCGCTCACCACCCGCCCGCTTTATTTCAACCGGGCGCTCTACTCGCCGCTCGCCGGATTGCTGGCGGTGGCCGCCTCCATCCCGCGCGACCGATATGAGGTCGTGCTGACCGACGAGAACATCGAAACCATCGATTTCGATCTCAAGGCCGATCTGGTCGGGATTTCGGCGATGACCAGCTACGTCAACCGCGGCTACGAGATTGCCGACGCCTTCCGCGCCAAGGGCGTGCCGGTCGTCATGGGCGGTGTGCACCCAAGCTTCATGCCGCAGGAGGCGCTCAAGCACTGCGATGCCGTCGTCATCGGCGAGGTCGAACTGGTGATCGACAAATTGCTCGACGACCTCGAGCACCGCGAAATGCGCGGCACCTACAAGTCGGACACGCTGCACCCGATGGTCGGCGTGCCGATGCCGCGTTACGACCTCCTGAAAAGGCACCGCTACGTGAACAAGACCTTCGTGCAGACCTCGCGCGGCTGCCACCAGGGCTGCACCTTCTGCGCCGAGCCGCTGATGAACGGGCTCAAATTCCGCTACCGGCCGGTCGACGAAGTGATCAACGAGATGGAGAATTGCGGCGCGCGCGTCATCTCGATCAACGACGCCGACTTCTTCGGCACGCCGGAACGGCCGAAGGAAGTCATGCGCGCGCTCAAGGGCCGCGGCATCCAATGGCAGGCCGGCGTCACCTCCAAGCTGGCGCAGGACGACCGCATGCTCGAACTCGCCGCCGAAAGCGGCTGTACCTTGCTGAGCATCGGCTTCGAGTCGATTTCGCGTTCGACGCTGAAAAGCGTGCACAAGCACGTCAACCGGCCGGAGACCTTCGCCGCGCTGGTGGACAAGGTGCACTCCTACGGCATCATGGTGTTCGGCCTGTTCATGTTCGGCTTCGACGGCGACGACACCTCGGTGTTCGACGAGACCGTCGACTTCAATATCGCCGCCAAATACGACGCCTGCGCCTATTCGACGCTCACGCCCTACCCCGGCACGCTGACCTGGTACGAAATGAAGAAGGAGAACCGCATCGTCTCGTTCGACTGGACGATGTACGACCAGGGCCACGTCGTTTACCGGCCGGCGCAGATGTCGGGCGACGAACTGCGCCTCGGGCAAAACCACGCCTACGGGAAATTCTATTCCGGACCCTCGATCGCCGAGCGCTTCCCGTTGCGCGGCAAGCGGCACCGCACGCAATGGACGATCTATAATCTGTTCATGCGGCGCGGCTCGAAGACCGAGCACATTGAATCGATCGCGGCGCCGACCGCCGAGCCCGACGTCGCGCCGATGCCGCCGATCCTGCCGATCAAGCGCGAATGGCGCGCGGCCGTGCTGGAGGCCGCCGGCGGGCCCGGGCCGCACATGGCCTGACGCCAATCACCAGTGATAGTCGATGCCGGCGCGGACGATGTTGTCTTTCGCCGGCACTGACAGATTGGACACGCCGTTCGCCGCGCTGAAGAAGCCCGCGGTGCCGAGATCGAGATGCAGATACTCGATCTTGGCGCTCCAATTACGGTCGATGGAATATTCGACGCCGGCGCCGGCGGTCCAGCCGAACTTGGTTTCGGTGCTGGTGCCGTTCGACTGCAAGGCCTTGATGTCGCCATAGGCGGCGCCACCGGTGACATAAGGTAGCCAGCGGCCGAAGGCATAGCCGATGCGGCCGCGCGTGGTGCCAAACCAATCCTGCTTGGTCTGGCACTGGCCGCCGTCGTCGGCGAGGCAGACGCCGCCGATGCCGCTGCCGGTCAGGTTCGCCCAGTCGGCATCTGTTTCGAGGCCGAAGACGACGCTGCCGAGCTGCCAGTTGTAACCGAGCTGGCCGCCGAGCAGCGCGCCGTGGGTGTTGAACCGGCCGGAATCGGCGCCGACGAGCGGGTCGCTCCAGCTCGAGCGGCCGAAGCCGTAGCCGCCGTTAATGCCGACGTAGAAGCCGGTCCAGCTGAACGGCAGGTCGACGTAAGGCACCGGCTTGACCCTGGCCGGCATATCGGCCGCCTGCGCGGAGAGCGCACTCACGACGAAGAACGCGGCGGCGATTGCAAAAGCGAGCGTTCGGTTCATCGACCCGTCCACAGCAAAACCAATCGCCCCCAACTGCGATAACCATCAGGGCTTCGGGGCCAAATCGCGGCGCAAAGACGGGGATTTGTTGACGTCTTGAAGCGTGAACCTTTGTTAACGCGCGCGTACCCGCTAGGGCGCATCCGCCGGCGCGATTCATCGCATCCATCGCGAGGCTGCGATTAGAAGTGGAAGTTCACGCCGCCGCGCACGACGTTGACGGCGAAATTCGAAGTCGTCACGTTGGCGGAGTTGAAGCTCGGCGAGCCGAAGTTCATATAAAAATACTCAACCTTCGCCGACCAGTTCCGATAAAATCGATATTCCAAGCCGCCGCCGGCGGTCCAGCCCCAACGCGTCTCGTCGAAGCCGCATGTCGCCGCGGGGCTGCATGCGCCGATATCGGCCGATCCCTTGATTTCGCCGACCGCGCCGCCACCGGTGATATACGGCAGCCAATCGCCAATCGCGTATCCTGCGCGCAACCGACCGGTGCCGAACCAAGAAAGTTTGGCTGTACAGCCTTGGACGAAACAGGGCGCGGTCGCTGCGGTCAAAGCCGAGCCGTTCACATCCGAGTAGGAAATGTCGCCCTCGACGCCAAGAACCAGCGCGCCGGTTTGCCAATTGTAACCGGCCGTGCCGCCGCCCATGAAGCCGTGTGTGCCAAAACTGAATAGCAGCCCGGCATTTCACACTGGATTGTTGCAATTTAGCTACAATACGAATTGCGCTCCGAATTGAGATAGTTATGCAGTCACGGCCGGAGCGCCGTCGGCCGGCGCGATCACCATTACCTTGGCGCCTTCGACGACCTGTGCGTCCCGCGCCACCGCGATCTCGACAACCATTCCGGCAATTGGCGCATGCAGCGTGTGCTCCATCTTCATCGCTTCGATGATGGCGAGGCGCTGGCCACGGGCGACCCGGTCGCCCTGAGCGACCAGCAGCGCCAACACCTTGCCGTGCATGGGTGCGCGCACTAGCCCGCCCGTCCCTTCATCACCGGCTTCATCGAGCGCGAGATCGCGCAAGCTGACCTTCGTCTGGCGGCCGCGGCACAGCACGTAGACGGCATCGCCCGAGGCGACTGCCGTCGCGTCGGCCGCCGGCACGACGCCGCCGACGGTGACCTGCGGCCCGCGTGAACTATAGGCGATCTGCGCCACCACGCTCTCGCCTTCCGCCAGGACCGGCAGCTTGAGAATGCGCGTACCGGCCAATTGGAACGCATCGCCGCTGTCCCACGGCGAGGCCGGCGCGTCCGGCTCGCGCGCCGCGGTGATGCGCGTGCGTTCGCGCTCGATGAGCGTTTGCGCGCCGAGCGCGGCGGCGGCACGGTCGAGGCCCTGCGGTGTGGCGCCAAGCTCCGCGAGATGGCGGTCGATGAAGCCGGTATCGAAATCGCCCTTTCGAAATCCTTCGGCGCGGCACAGCGCGGCGAGAAATCCGGCATTGCTGCGCAGGCCGACCACGACGGTCTTGTCGAGCGCGTCGCCAAGTCGATCGAGCGCTTCGTTGCGGCTGGCGCCATGCGCGATCAATTTGGCGATCATCGGATCATAGAACGGGGTCACCTCGGAGCCTGCTTCGACGCCGGCATCGACGCGCAGGCCCTCGCCTTGCGGAAATTGCAGCGCGATCAGCTTGCCGGTGGACGGCAAAAAGCCGCGCTCGGGATCCTCGGCGTAAAGCCGCGCCTCGACGGCGTGGCCATTCAGCAGCACTTGCGCTTGCGTCAGCGGCAGTTTTTCGCCGGCGGCAATGCGGAACTGCCATTCGACCAGATCGAGGCCGGTGATCGCTTCGGTCACCGGATGCTCGACTTGCAGCCGCGTGTTCATCTCCATGAACCAGAAGCCGCCGGCTTTGAGCCCGCCCCGCCCCTCGGCGATGAATTCCACCGTCCCCGCGCCTTCGTAGCCGGCAGCCTTGGCGGCGGCGACCGCCGCTTCGCCCATCGCCGTGCGCAGCGTCGCGCTCAGACCCGGCGCTGGCGCCTCCTCGATCACCTTCTGATGCCGGCGCTGCAGCGAGCAGTCGCGCTCGTTGAGATGGATGGCGTTGCCGTGGCGGTCGGCGAACACCTGCATCTCGATGTGGCGGGGGGCACTGACGTATTTTTCGATCAGCACGCGCTCGTCGCCGAAGGCGGATTTGGCCTCGCGCTGCGCGGCGGCAAGCGCCGTCTCGAAATCGGCGTGGCGGTCGACGCGGCGCATGCCCTTTCCGCCGCCGCCGGCCACCGCCTTGATCAGCACCGGATAGCCGATTTCGTAGGCCTTGCGGGCGAGGAATTTCGCCTCCTGCATGTCGCCGTGATAGCCGGGCACCACCGGCACGCCGGCCTTCTCCATCAGCGTCTTGGCGCTGCTTTTGAGACCCATGGCGCGCATCGCCGCGGGCGGCGGGCCGACAAAGGCGATGCCGGCATCGAGGCAGGCCTGCGCGAAGTCGGCGTTTTCCGACAGGAAGCCATAGCCGGGATGGATGCAGTCTGCGCGCGCCGTTTTGGCCGCGGCCATCAGCGCGTCGATCCGCAGATAGCTCTCGGACGCCGGCGGCACGCCGATGCGCTGCGCCTCGTCGCAAATCCGCACGTGCAGCGCCTTCGCATCAGCGTCGGAATAGACGGCGACGGTGCGCAGGCCGAGCCGCTTGGCGGTGCGGGCGATGCGGCAGGCGATTTCGCCGCGATTGGCGATCAGGACTGATTTGAACATGAATGGGCCCGGCCTCGGCCACATCCTAGCGTAACGGCAGCGGCGCCGCCGGCCCCGGCGGCGCTTCGGTTTGGGCGGGCGGCCGCTTCGGCGGCACAGGTACTTTGCCGTCGCCGGCGCCAGGCAAGGCAGCCTGCGCGTCCCTCGCCTCCTTCGGCAGCGGCGGCTCGGGATTCATGATGCTCACCGGCGGAATCGAGGCGGCCGAGGGGAAGTCGTAGCGATCCGGCACCGGCGCCTTGGCCGGCGCTTGCGGCTCGGCCGCCGCAACCGGGACTTCAGGCGCCGCCTTCACGGCGACGGGAGCGGTCTTGCCCCACTCCGCCGCATAGCGGGAGACGTATTGGTCGAACACCTGCGCCTTGAGATTGGCCTTGATCGCGCTCGCGTCGTTGAGCAGCGCGAAGGCAGCGCAGCGCTCGGCGGTGCAGCCGTCGCGCGCGGCAAGCACATGCGCGGCGACGCCGAAGCGATCGAGCTCGATCGAGCGGCGCAGGCCGGCGAGCGTTAAGGCGAAATCTGGATCGCCGCCGCGGGCGAAGGCGAGCCCGTCGGCGAGCAGCGTCAGCCGCGCCGCCATATAGGACACCGCGCTAGCGGTCGATTTCGGATCGACGAAGACCATCTTTTCGCAGGCATTCTCCACCACCTCGCCGGCGGCGCCGTCGAGGCAGGCAAGCGTCGAGCCCGGCGCGAGAGCCTGGGCGGAGAGCTCGGCATAGCGCTGCGCCAGCGCGCGCCGCTCGGCCGCGCGTTCGCCCTGCGCCATGCGGTCGAGGATGGCCGAAGTACCGACGGCGACGATCGTCAGCACCACGACCGGCACCAGTAGGCGCCGCGCGACGCCCGCCCGTATCACCGCGAGAATCGCAAACACGAGCAACAGCGCCGCCAGCGCGCCCAGTGCGAGCGGGGTCGACAACACGCCGTTCAATGAGGCGGCATCAATGCTCGGCATAGGCCTCCCGCGCTATTGGATCTTCGCCCCCGACACCTTCACCACGTGCGCCCACTTCTCGATGTCCTTGCGCAGGAAGGCATCGAACTCCTCGGGCGTCTTCACCAGCGGAATGGCGCCCTGTTTGAGCCAGGCCTCCTTCACGTCGGGCAGGTTGATCACCTTGTTGATCGACGTGTTGAGGAAGGTGATGACGTCCTTGGGGGTGTCCTTCGGTGCCATCAAGCCGATCCAGATCGTCGCCTCGTAGCCGGGAACCGTCTCGCCGACGGTCGGCAAATCCGGAGTGAGCGGATTGCGCTGCACCCCTGTGGTGGCGAGCGCGCGCACTTTGCCGGCCTTGGCCAATTGCGACATCACGGTGATGGCGTCGAACATCATCTGCACGTTGCCCGACAGCACGCTGTTGCGCATATCGCCCGACGCCTTGTGCGGCACATGCACGATGTCGGTACCGCTCATGGCTTTGAACAATTCGCCAGCCATGTGATAGGGCGTGCCCGGTCCGGACGAGGCGTAATTGAGCTTGCCGGGGTCTTTCTTCGCCAGCGCGATGAATTCGGCGACCGTCTTCGCCGGCACCGACGGGTTCACCACCATCAGCAAGTCGGAATAGTTGATCGACGCCACCGGCACGAAGTCGCGCATCAGCTGATAGGGCTTATTCGGGATCAGCGACTCGTTGGTCGTGTGGGTGTTCGACATCACCAGCAGCGTGTAACCGTCGGGAGCGGAATTTGCTACGGCATCGGTGCCAATCAGCGAGCCAGCGCCGGGGCGGTCCTCGACCACGAAGGACTGCTTGGTCTCCTCGGACAGATACTTGGCGAGGATGCGGGCGTAGACATCGGCCGGTCCGCCCGCGCCGAACGGAACGATCAGCCGCACGGAACGGCTCGGATAGGTGTCCGCCGACGCCGGCAAGGCCACGAAGATCGGCAAAACGAATGCGATCAGCCGCAAGACAGTGCGCATGAGGTTTCCCCCTTCAGGCTTCTTCGGGCTGATGTTACGGCGAAACGGAAAGGAAGTCGCGAGCGACCGCGCTAGACGCGGTCGAGCTGGCTTTCCTTGGCGACGCGCTCGAAGGCCTCGCCGGAACTCTTGATCCGGTATTGGTAATCGTCGCCTTCCGACGGCAGCAGCTTGACTACGATGTAGCTGCCGCTGGCGGCGGCGCGGCCGAACGTCGGCGAGGTGTAATAGACCGTCTCGCCGACCTGGTACTTGTGGGCAATCACCTTGATCTCCTGCCCGGCCGCCGGCTGCACCGACGGACTCAGTGTGCGGATCATGGCGTCGGCCGCTTTTAGCGACGACTTGATGGCCGATTTGGGTGCAATGCTGGGCGCGCGGATGGCGGATGTCGTCCGCGTCGTCGTGCGGGCTGCACCGCGGGCGGATTTCGCCGGCTTTTTGCTGACGGCGCGCGCACTCTTGGCGCTTTTTTTGGCGGGTCGCCGGGCGGCTTTGGCCGACCGGCCGGCGGTCTTGGTCGAATGGCTGCTCATAAACATAATATAGCAGCTAATTTCATCAGAGTGCGAAGATTTTGCAGTCAGAAAGCAAGCATTTCCAATAGCTTATAACAATGTTGCGGGGTGGTTAATCAGCCGAGGGCTCAGGCCCCTTGTCTGCCTCGGCAGGCGCACCTGGACACCCAGACTTTTAAGGAACCGGCCTTGGCGTGGATGCGTTCACGAGCGGAGGACACGGGAGGTGCGTCATGCGACTTCTGCTCGGCATCATTCTCGGCGCGGTTTTGACCATCGGCGGCGCTTATCTCTACGATTCCCACGATGCGTTGGCCAACGCGCAAGCAAGCACGCAACGACCATTGGTCAATTGGGACATGGTCGGCGTTAAATGGAACCATCTGACCGAGCGCGCACGCGCCGAATGGACCCGACTCGCGGCTAATCTCTAGCCAGCGGCTAGCGGCCGACCTGTTCGCGCTGTCCGACGCCAAGCGCATCCGCGATCGCGCGGCGATCGAGGCGGGTGCCGTCGTCGCCCTCGATCAACAACGGAACGCGCTCAGTCCGCCCGACGTGACGCGCCCAGGACAGCGCGTCGTCGAGCGACATGAATTCTTTGTAGAGCATCCGCTCCTTGCTCATCGGCGAGATCTCGCCGGAGCCTTTCGGGCCACTATAGACACGGTATTGCATGGCATTCCTCCGTCTTGGCTCGCGTGTTCCGATATATGTATGCTCGGCTGATGTTTGAACCCGGCCTCCGGCTCCAATTTTGGCGGCGGCGGGTGAATTTGGCGCGAAATGACGAGGAGACGGCGCATGCGGGCCGCCTATTACGAGCAGAACGGGGCGGCGCGCGACGTCTTGCGCGTCGGCGAAGTCGAGACGCCGCGGGCCGGGCCCGGCGAAGTGCGCGTCAAGCTCGCGACCTCCGGCGTCAATCCTTCCGACGTCAAATCGCGCCAGGGCACCACGCGCAAGATCGCCTGGCCGCGGCTGATCCCGCAGAGCGACGGCGCCGGCGTCATCGATCAGGTCGGCGACGGTATCGCCAAGACACGGCTGGGCGAGCGAGTGTGGATCTGGAACGGGCAATGGAAGCGGGCCTTCGGCACCGCCGCCGAATATATCGCGCTGCCCGCGGCGCAGGCGGTTAAGCTGCCGGACGCAATCGGCTTCGACGCCGGCGCCTGTCTCGGCATTCCGGCGATGACCGCGGTTCACGCCGTGGCGCTGGCCGGTACTGGCAAAGATTCGATCGTGCTGGTCGCCGGCGGCGCCGGCGCAGTCGGCCAATACGCCATTCAGTTCGCCAAGGCTTTGGGCGCAACGGTCCTCACCACCGTCTCCTCGCCGGAAAAAGCCGCCGCCGCGCGCGAGGCCGGCGCCGATCACACCATCGACTACAAGCGCGAGGACGCCGGCGCGCGGGTAATGGAGATCAGCGGCAAGCGCGGCGTCGATGCGGTGATCGAGATGGACCTTGCCGCCAATGCCAAGCTGATCCCGTTTGTGCTGCAGCCAAAGGGCAGCGTCATCGTCTATGGCACAGGTGCTGCGACCGCGAGCCTGCCCGCCTATTTCTGCCTGACCAACTCAATCCGTGTGCAGTTTTTCCTGGTCTATGAGCTCGATAACCTCGAGCGCGAGCGCGCGGTTGGCGCCATCAGCCGCGCCTTAGAACAGGGCAAGCTGATGAATCGGGTGGGGCCGCGCTATCCGCTCGCCGACATCGCCGCGGCGCATGAGGCGGTCGAGCACGGCTCGATCGGCAATGTGATCGTCACATTGTGATGCCGATACCGGAGTACCAGCACGAAATCGCAATCCGCGTGCGGACGATCAGCCAGCTTTTCAATTCGCTCGATCCCTCGCCATTCCGCGAAAAGGATCTCGACGCCGATACCGAGGAATTCGTGATCAGTTGGGCGCGCGAACTGCCGGTTGGCGCACCATTCGCCATCACGGTGGAACTGCCGCCGGAGGAAGCGGCGAAACCGGAGGCTGCGAAGATCGGCGAGGCCTTCGCCAATTATTTCCAACATCGCGCCGACATCGCCCGGCTCGAACTGCGCGAGTTGCTTCGCGTCGGCTGGCGCTCTCTGGCGATCGGCCTGGTCGTCCTCATCGCCTGCCTAGTGGGCAGTCAGATCGTTGCCGGCATGATCGGCAACGCGGTGGTGGCGCGGGTGCTGGAAGAAAGCCTGATCATCGTCGGCTGGGTCGCCAACTGGCGGCCGATCGAGATTTATCTGTACGACTGGTGGCCGATCCGGCGGCGTATTCTCCTGTACCGCCGCATCGCCGTTGCGCCGCTGAATGTGCGGTCGCGCTAGCTCACACCAATTCATTCGGGTGCAGCTTTTCCCGGCCTACGAGTTCGAAACGCTTTAGCGCGTCAAGGCGAGAATTGTGTCAGCGGCGTGAAATTTCTGTTGCAATGCGATATAAAAAATGCTGCGATGCACCTACCACCGGCGTCGGAGGTGCCGCTATGAGTGTCAAGCGCTTCAGAATTCAAGCTGAGAAATGCGCTGCATTGGCGAAGCAGACTCACGATGAAGAGAGCCGCGAGCGGTTTATGCAGTTGCAGCGCAGCTTTCTCCACCTTGCCGAAACGGAAGAGCAGCAGGAGCGGCTTGCAGGCCAGTTGAGTGCCTTGGCCGCGGCAAATGAAGGCAAGCCCGCGGACTCACCCTAGGCCATCATCCGTAGCGACTAAGGGGCGACTGCGGCGTTCGTGAAGCCCGCGGCACCGAGCGCGCAGGCCACCAGGCTCAGACCAAGACGTTCAGCAACGGCTGAGTGGACGGCGACGCGGCGCCGGTCGGCGTGACCGCGGTCGTCGCGTTCAAGTTCGCCAGCACGCCGCCGAACACGGTCGCCGGTTGTCCGTCGATACCCTGGGTCTTGTCGTTTTTGCCGGTCTGCCCCGGCGGCGTTCCCGGCGGCGCGAACGGGTCCCTGCCCTTTCTCGCCGCGGCCGCTTCGCATGGCGTCGTGCAGACATAGCCGTTGACATAGGCGATCATGACGCAACGCACTCCCCACGCCCAGGACCCTAGGGACCCCAGGTAAACCGTCTCTGAATGGGCCGATCACAGGGACGTTACGGCGGGGCGGCGGCAAAAGCCCGTGTCACCGGCGGGCTCGCCCTCGTCGTTTGAATGACCCGAGAGGCTGGTATTGCCGCCGCCTCAGCCGTTGCAACCAATATAGGGCTGTGCTGCGTATATGCGAGGTCCGGCAGGGCCGGGCTTTTTCGGGGAGACCACCATGAAATTCGTTCTCGGCGTATTCGTCGGCGCCGCGCTGATGCTGGGCTCGGCCTATCTGCACGACACCGGCCGGGCGCACTTTGGCCCGCCGCAGCCGTTCGTGAACTGGGACACCGTGGTCGGGATGCTCGGCCGCTGATCTTTACGGCGCCTGCTTGGCGCGCTGGCCGGCATTGGTGCCGGCGATCTTGCCGAACACCGAGCCGTTCATCAGGCCGGTGCCGCCGGGATAGTTGAAGTAGAAGATGCCGCCGACCAGTTCGCCGGTCGCATAGAGCCCAGGGATGGCCGCGCCCTCGGTGTCCATCACCCGCGCGCTGGTGTCGATCTTCAGCCCGCCGAAGGTGAAGGTCAGCCCGCAGGTCACCGCGTAGGCCTCGAACGGCGGCTCGTCGACGGTGTTCGCCCAGTTCGACTTGGGGATGGCGAGGCCGCGCGTGCCGCGCCCGTCCTTGACATTGGGATCGAACGGCACCTCGGTCATTACCGCCTTGTTGTACTCCTTGATGGTGGCGAGCGCCTTCTCGGCGTTCACGTCCTCCATCTTGGCGCATAGCTCTTCCAGCGTGTTGGCGCGGATCTTGGTCACCCGCTTGATACGGTACTCGTCGCGCAGCATCGGGATGATCTTGTTGTCGAACACCTGGTAGCAGAACTGCTTGGGCTGCATCAGGATGATGCGGCCGTTCTTGGCATAGGTGTAGTTGCGGAAGTCGGAGCCCTCGTCGAGGAAGCGCTCGCCGTTGGCATTTATCATGATGCCCCACGGATAGGAGTGCTTCTGGAAATTGTCGCCCACGGTGAGATCACCGAACTCCGGCGCGTTGCGGTCCCAGGCGACCGCATGGCCGCCCGACCAGTTGCCGGTCGGCATGGCGCCGATTTCGAGCGCCATGTTGATGGCGTCGCCGGTGTTGAAACGGGTACCGCGGATCTTGGCCAGTTCCCAGCCGGGACCGAGATAGCGCGTGCGCATTTCCGTGTTGGCCTGAAAGCCGCCGGCCGCCAGCACCACGCCTTTGGCTCTAACTTCCGTGGTGTGACCGTTATGCTTGACGCGCACGCCCTTGACGCCCTCGTCGTCGGCGATCAGCGCGACGGCGCGCGCGCCATAGGCAATGGTGACCTTGTTCTTGCGCGCGATCTTGGTGAGCACCTCGACCAGGCCCGGGCCGCCGCCGACGGCTTCCACGGTGAGCCCGCCCCAGAACTTGAACATGCCGCCGATCTTGTAGGCCTGCCGGCCCCAGATCGGCATGAAGCGCACGCCCTTGTCGCGCATCCACAGCATGGTGGCCTTGCTGTTCTTGATCAGCACCTCGCACAGGTCCGGGTCGGTGCGGTATTCGGTGACGCGGCCCATGTCGTCGAAGAATTTCTCTTCGGTGTAGGTGCCGAAGTCGGATTTCGATACCTCCTCATCGGTCAGGTCGGGCATCAGCCTGCGCAAGTCCTCGACGCCGTCATAGACGCAGCGGAAGGCACCGGCGGTGAAGCGGCTGTTGCCGCCAGCTTCCTCTTCCGGCGCACGCTCCAGCAGCAGCACCGAGACGCCCTGCTCGGCCGCCGCCAGCGCCGCGCAGAACGCCGCATTGCCGCCGCCGACGACGATGATGTCCGTGGATTGAGGTAACGCTGTGCTCATGCTGGACCCGGGCTGATGGACGTGATCGTTTCAGGGCCCGTCTCGTAGCGCGACAGCGCGGCCTTTGGCAATGCGGGAACGGTTCTTGCATAGCAGAACCGCGCGGCGTTCAGAATTTCTCCACCCAGGGGCGCAGTTCGAGTTCCTGCGTCCAGGCACTGCGCGGCTGCTGCAGCAAATGCAGGTAGCTTGCGGCGATGGCGTCGGGATCGAGCAACGCGTCGGGCTTCTGCGGATCGGCCGGCCGGCGCGCGCTCTTGATGCCGCCGTCGATGACGACATGCGCGACGTGAATTCCCTGCGGCGACAACTCGCGCGCCATGCTCTGCGCCAGCCCGCGCAACGCGAATTTTCCCATCGCGAAAGGCGCCGATTGCGCGTAGCCCTTCACGCTCGCCGAGGCGCCGGTAAATAATATCGCGCCGTGCTTCTTCGGTAGCATGCGCTTGGCCGCAGCCTGTCCCACCAGGAAGCCGCCGTAAGCCGTGATCTCGATCGCCTTGGCGACGTCGACCGGATCGAGCTCGCGAGCGGCCCGCGCGTGCGGTAGCTGGCATTGTAGACGACGACATCGGGCGTGAGCTTTAAGGCGTCGAGATCGGCGAACAATTTCTGGACCTCGTCGCGCTTGGCAGCGTCGCAGTTGAAGGCCTTGGCGCCGGTCGCCTGGACGAATTCATCAAGCTTCGCCGCCGAACGCGCGGCCAGCGCGACCGACATGCCTTCCTTGGCGAAGACGCGCGCCAGCGAGGCTGACAGGCCCGAGCCGGCGCCGACGATGAGGGCGGATTTGTACGTGGTCGTCTCCATCTGTTCTCGTTCCGGCGATGCTAGATTGCACATGATAGGTTAAGATGGCGCGTTTCGCGAGAGCGACATGACGAAGCAGCAAAGCCAAGCCCGCCGTCCCACTGCCGCAGGCGGATGGCTCGCGCGACAGATCGCCACGCTTTATCCCGGCGCCTTTGCCATGGTCATGGCGACCGGGATCATTTCCAACGCGCTGTATCTCGAGAACTGGCGCGCCATTTCCGACCTGCTCTTTGCCTTCAACGCCGTCGCCTATCCTTATCTCCTGTTGGCGACGGCAATCCGTGCCATTCAGTTTCGCCGCGCTCTATGGGCCGACCTTGTGAATCCGACGCTGGTGTTCTCCTTCTTCACCATCGTCGCTGGCACCGACGTTTTCGGCATCGGGCTCAATTTGCGCGGTTTCGGCAATCTTGCGCTGATGCTTTGGGCCTTCGCGCTCGTGCTGTGGTTCGCCCTCATCTACTTCAGCTTCGGCGTGCTCACCTTCCTCAACACCGCGCAAGGCGCCAATGTCGTGCATGGCGGCTGGCTGATCGCCATCGTCGGCACCGAATCGCTGGTCATTCTCGGCACGCAGATCGCGCCGCCGCTCGGCCAATTCGGCACCGCGATCTTCGTGCTCATCCACATGCTTTGGGGCGTCGGCCTCGCCCTCTATGGCGTCTTCATCGTGCTGTTCGCCCACCGCATCTTCTTCCTTGAATTTGACCCGGATGACATCACGCCGCTGTTGTGGGTGGTGATGGGCGCCGCGGCGATCAGCACCAATGCCGGCTCGACGCTGATCCTGACCGACAGCGGCCTCGCCTTCCTGCAGTCGATGCGGCCGTTCATCGACGGCGTCACGCTCATCATGTGGGCTTGGGGGACGTGGTGGATTCCGCTGCTGGTCTTGTTCGGCGTGTGGAAGCACGGCGCCTTGCGCGTGCCGATCACCTACACGCCGATGCTGTGGAGCCTGGTGTTCCCGCTCGGCATGTATGCGCTAGCGAGCCTGCGCCTGTCGCTGGCGACCGACTTCCCGCCGCTGCGCTCGATTTCGCTGACGATGGTGTGGGTGGCGCTGGCGGCCTGGGCGGCGACGGCGGCGGGGCTAGCGGTGGCGACGTGGAAGAGTTGGCGGGGCTTTAGCGCGGCGTAGCTCCGCCCTCATCCTGAGGAGCATCGTGAAGCGATCGCCTCCAAGGATGGGGTGGTCAAAGGCTGCAGCCATCTTTTTTTGCAGCTCGCCGAGATCCATTTCGACTCGGTTGTCGCGCTGACGACCATAGTCTGGCCGCCCACGCTCATCGTCGACGTCTTCACGCTCGTCGTGCTCTGCCCTCACATCCTAAACACTCCGAACTTCGTCTCCGGCACCGGCGCATTGAGCGCCGCGCTGAACGCCAGCGCCAGCACCCGGCGCGTTTCAGCCGGCGCGATGATGCCGTCGTCCCACAGCCGCGCGGTGGCGTAATATGGATTGCCCTCGGTTTCGTATTGGTCGCGGATCGGCGCCTTGAATTCCTCCTCCTCGACCGGCGACCAGGTCTTGGCCGCGGCTTCGATATTGTCGCGCTTGACCGTCGCCAGCACGCTCGCCGCCTGCTCGCCGCCCATTACCGAGATGCGCGCATTCGGCCACATGAACAAAAAGCGCGGGCCATAGGCGCGGCCGCACATGCCGTAATTGCCGGCGCCGTAGGAGCCGCCGACGATCAGCGTGATCTTCGGCACCTGGGCGCAGGCGACCGCGGTCACCATCTTGGCGCCATCCTTGGCGATGCCGCCGGCCTCGTAGTCCTTGCCGACCATGAAGCCGACGATGTTCTGCAGGAACAGTAGCGGAATGCGGCGCTGGCAGCACAGCTCGACAAAATGCGCGGCCTTCAGCGCGCTTTCCGAAAACAGGATGCCGTTATTGCCGAGGATGCCGACCGGCATGCCGTGGATGTGCGCGAAGCCGGTGACCAGCGTGGTGCCGTAGAGCTGCTTGAACTCGTCGAACTCGGAGCCGTCAATCAGGCGCGCGATCACCTCGCGCACGTCGTATTGCTTCTTCAAGTCGACCGGCACCACGCCGTCGAGCTCGGCGATATCGAGCGCCGGCTCGCGTGAGGCCATAAGCGGAATATCCACGGTCTTACGATAGTTGAGATTGGCGACGATGCGGCGCGCCAGCGACAGCGCGTGATGGTCGTCCTGCGCCAGATGATCGGCCACGCCCGACCTGCGCGCGTGCAAGTCGCCGCCGCCGAGGTCCTCCGCGCTGACCACCTCGCCGGTCGCCGCCTTCACCAGCGGCGGCCCGCCGAGGAAAATGGTGCCCTGGTTCTTGACGATGATGGTCTCGTCCGACATCGCCGGCACATAGGCGCCGCCCGCGGTGCAGGAGCCCATCACCACCGCGATCTGCGGAATACGCAAGCTCGACAGCGTCGCCTGGTTGTAGAAGATGCGGCCGAAATGCTCGCGGTCGGGAAACACTTCGGTCTGCGTCGGCAGATTGGCGCCGCCGCTGTCGACCAGATAGATGCAGGGCAGCCGGTTCTCGCGCGCGATCTCCTGCGCGCGCAGGTGCTTCTTCACCGTCATCGGATGATAGCTGCCGCCCTTGATGGTGGCGTCGTTGGCGACGATCATGCATTCGCGGCCTTCGACACGGCCGATGCCGGTGATGATGCCGGCGGCATGGATGTCGCCGTCATACATGCCGAAGGCGGCGAGCGGCGACAATTCGAGGAACGGCGAACCGGGATCGATCAGGTTCATCACCCGCTCGCGCGGAAGAAGTTTTCCGCGCGCCTGGTGCCGCTCGCGCGACTTTTCCGAGCCGCCGAGCGCAGCCTCGGCGCGCCGCGCCTGCAGTTGCGCGGTGAGTGCGCGCATGGCGTCGGCATTGGAGCGGAATTCGGCGCCGCGCGCGTCGATGGCGGATGTCAGGATCGCCAACGTCCCCTCCCCCGTCTGTCTCCCCGCCGCCGATTCGATCCGGCACGCGGATCCTGAAAGCGTGCCTTGCTGCGCCGCGGAAGGCAATGGCAGCCATGCGGAACGTTTCCAGCGTCTCAACCGTTGCCGTGCCGATCATCGCCACATTGCAAAGGACAGGAACAATGAACAAAGATCGCATCGAAGGTTCGGCGCAGCAGGCCAAAGGCAAGGTCAAGGAAGTCGCCGGCAAAGTCACAGGCGACAGCAAGCTGGAAACCGAAGGCAAGACCGACCAGGTGGCCGGCAAGGTGAAGAATACCGTCGGCGGGCTCAAGGATTCTATTAAGGAAGCCGTCGACGACTAAGCGGCCGGCAGCCTGGATCGCGAGCAAAACCCGGCGTCACCGGCGCCGGGTTTTTCGTTGCGCACGGTTTCGCCTAGACTGGCTCCGGCAAACGCACAGGAGCCGCGATGATCACCCGCTTTCCCGGCCTCACGGCGACCCGCAGCCGCGCCGTCGTGCATGACGGCCTCATCTTCACCGTCGCGGTGTCGCCGGACCCCGCCCCGCCCGGCGTCTACGAGCAGACGCAGCGCGCGCTCAAGCGCATTGACGAGAGCCTCGCCATGGCGGGCACGGATAAAAGCCGCATCCTGTCGGCGATCGTCTACATCGCCGATATCGCGCGCAAGGACGAGTTGAACAAAGCCTGGGATGAATGGGTCGATCGCACCAACCCGCCGATGCGCGCCTGCCTCGGCGTCGCTCTCGAGCCGCCGCATCTGGTCGAGATCGTGGTCACCGCAGCGCAATGACGACACGGCGCGGTGAAACTCCGCTGCGCGCCACGCTGCCGCCGCATTTGCGAAAATTTTCCCGGCGACGCGCGAGTTCCCGGAACATCGTGTCTTCCGCCTTGTTGGGGTGATGCCGCTGCGCGCGGCATCCAATCTCAAGGAGCAAAGCATGAAAACGTTGACTGCACTCACCGCAATCGCGGCCTTGGTCGCCGGCATCTCCATCGCCAGCGCTGCGTCGATGGACAAGAACAGCACGATGGGCAGAAGTTCCGCCAGTGTGACCGGCACCGGCAAGTTCTGCATCAAG
>Ga0335078_10002569_pt1 | contig 27384 bp, 28 predicted proteins | sample Lox_Sample_32_FD_206711 | JGI IMG/M metagenome (GOLD analysis project Ga0335078, IMG submission 206711) | Soil microbial communities from Loxahatchee National Wildlife Refuge, Florida, United States - Lox_Sample_3.2 | ecosystem: Environmental > Terrestrial > Soil > Wetlands | place: USA... | reverse complement strand
AGGGCACGCAGCGGCCGCGTGGCGGATCGCGGGACAGCGCGGCATCAAGTCGTCCGCGCACCCGTGCCGAGTCGCCCGGGCAGGAAAGCCCGAGCCGGACCCGGCGCCACGGCGGCAGCGGTGAGGCTGAGAGTGAGGCTGCCGTACCGAGGGACAACAGGCGCGCACCGGATGGCAGGCCCCATAGCGGGCGGTCGGCCATCAGCAGGACCCAGGGAGGGCGTCGATGACTGAGCAAGCGGAGCAAGTCGCCAAAGGCGCGGGGCCGATTGGCGCCCTCGTCGCCGATCTGCCCACAGACCGGCTGATGAAGGAGTTCGAAGACTTCCTAGGCGCGGTCGCAGAGCGTGCGGTTGCCTTCGCGGCCGACAAAGTCGGTGGGGTCACCGAGCGCTTGACCGGATACGCGGAAAAGGGCGGCAGCCCGGCAGGCAAGGCCGCGGCAACAGGAGCGCGTGCGCTCGGCCAGGGTAAGTCGCCGGTGCGTGCGCTCATGACCGCCGGGATGAGCGGCATCAAGGAGAAGATCGGTCAGGCGGCCGGCGGTGGTGGCGGCGACAACGGCGGCAAGAAGCTGAAGGTCACGAACATTGTCGAGCAAATCGACGTCGGCGTACCCGTCGATGTCGCGTACAACCTGTGGACGCGGTTCCGGGACTTCCCGAGCTTCATGAAGAAGGTCGAGAACGTGGAGCAAGAGGACGACGAGAAGCTCACCTGGAAGGCTCAGGTCCTCTGGTCGCACCGGACCTGGCGTTCAACCATCACCGAGCAGGTCCCGGACGAGCGGATCATCTGGCAATCGGAGGGCGACAAGGGTTACGTCGACGGCGCCGTGACGTTCCACGAAATCACGCCGGACCTGACACGCATCCTCGTCGTGCTCGAATATCACCCGCAGGGGTTCTTCGAGCGGACAGGCAACATCTGGCGAGCCCAGGGCAGGCGGGTCCGGCTTGAGCTCAAGCACTTCCGCCGGCAGATCATGACCCAGGCCATCCTGCACCCTGACGAGGTCGAGGGCTGGCGCGGCGAGATACGCGACGGCGAAGTGGTCCGTGCCCATGGGGAGCAGGGCGAGCAAGAGCCAGCGGACGGGGATTCGGTTACGGACGGCGGCGACGCACAGGCTGAAGATCAGGCAGAGGCCGGCGACGAGTATGGGGACGACCTCGACGACGAATACGACGAGGACGACCAGGCCGACGACGCATCGGCGCCGCCCGAGGATCGTGATGCCGATGAGGGTGACCAGGCGGAGCCGGAAGACGAGTACGAGCAGGACGAGGAGCCCTCTTACGAGCGGGGGTACGAGGACACCCACAAGGACGAGGGTGGGCCGGAATCGCTCGACGGCGACGTCGGCGGGCAGACTCGCGATGGCGTCCCCCGGCGCCGCCGGAGCGCGACGACGGGAAGCCGGTGAACCTGTGACCACGCCGGCCGTCAGGCCCCCGCCGCGGAGTTATATTGACCGGCCATCGCCCAGCGGCCTGGCCGAGGTCCTGGAACTGATACTCGACAAAGGGCTCGTGATTGATATCTACGTGCGGATTTCGCTCGTGGGAATCGAACTCCTTACCATCGACGCCCGGATCGTGGTGGCGAGCGTCGACACCTATCTCCGGTTCGCCGAAGCGGTTAACCGCCTGGATCTCACCCAGACACAGACTCATGGCCTGCCCGAGCTTATGGACGACCTTCGCGAGGGCGGGGCGAGGTCCAAGACGAAAGGCGCGCTGCAAGGGGCCAAGGAGAAGCTCGGCGAAACCCTGAACGCCCGCAACGGCGCGGACGGTGCGCAGGAGGACGAAGAGGCAGAGCTCAGGCCGCGTGAGCGGCGGTACAGAAGAGGGGGCCCGTAGCCATGAGCCCGGCCCGGCGGCCGGGTGCCCGGATGGGCACGTCAGTGTACGACGGTCACCCGTTGCCAGGACCGCGCTACGTCTACGGAATCGTGCCATCCACGGCGCCCGTGCCCGCCCGCCTGCGCGGCGTCGGAGATCCGGCTGGCCGCGTGTCGCTCGTCGCGCACCGACGCATCGCCGCCGTAACGAGCGGTGTCCAGCGTGGCCAGCCGATGGGCACCCCAGCGGACCTGCGCGCGCATGCGAATGTGCTCAACACGCTGGTCACGTCGGCGCCGGTGCTGCCGATGCGGTTCGGTGGGGTCGTGGCAGACCAGGAGGCGGTCGTCGCCGAGTTGCTTGCGCGGCACTATGACACGTTCACCGGCCGCCTTGACCGGCTCGACGGCCACGAACAATTCACGATCAAGGGCCGTTACGTCGGCGACATCGCACTCCGTGAGGTGCTGGCGGCAGATCCGGAGGCCATGCGGCTGCGTGAATTCCTCCGGGGCCGCGCTGGCGGAATCTGGCGTCCGGAAAGCATCCGGCTTGGCGAGCTTGTTGCCCGGGCACTGGACCGCACGAAACTGGCCAATACGGATGCGCTGATCGACGCGCTCGCACCGCACTCCGCCGCCATCGCCGAACACGCCACTTCCGCGCCGGACAGCGCGGTGCAAGCGGCGTTCCTGGTGCGGCAGCCGCGGCGCCCCGGGTTCGAGCGGGCCGCGGAGGAACTGGGACGGCGCTGGCACGGCCGGATCCGGCTGCGCCTCGTCGGGCCGATCGCGCCTTTCGACTTCGCCGAGCCGCCGGAGGGGGATGAGCCATGGGCTTGTTTGCCAGTTTGTTTACGCTTCCCATTGCCCCGGTGCGCGGCGTCGTCTGGCTGAGCGAGCAGGTGCTCGACCAAGCAACCCTCGAGGTTAACGACCCTGCGGCTGTCTACCAGCGCCTCGCGGAGATCGAGGAGGCCAGGGCGGCAGGAGAGACATCCCCGCAAGAGGCCGCGGAAGCGGAAGAGCAATTGGTCGCGCAGCTCATGTGGGCTCGCGGGGGCGGCGGTCAACCGGAGGTGTGAGGCATGCCACAAAACAGCGGCGGCACTCGCCGCGAGAAAGGGCAGAACGGGCACGTAAGAGAGGCGGACTTGGCGGACGACGGGCCGGGCACCGCGGAAGGCGGCGCAAGAGGCCGCAGTTACAGTACCCGCAGCGGCCGGGAACGCGATGCTGGTACGCGCGATGCAGGTACACGCGATTCAGGTACACGCGATGCTCGTGCACGCGAGGCCAGGGCAGGTGGCTACGGCGCACGCGACCCCAGGGCAGCTGACTCCGGTGGCGCCCACGATGCCGCATCACGTGAGCGGGCAAGGCGGTGGCCACTCGCAGCCAGGCAAGCAGCGCAGCGGGCGGCGCGGCAGGTGCTCGAGCTGACCGGACGCCAGCCGGAGAATGTGATCTCGATCGCGAAGGACGAGGAAGGCTGGCAGGTCGGAGTCGAGGTCGTCGAAATGCACCGCATCCCCGACTCCGCCGACATCCTTGCCGTTATCACGTTGGTCTCGATGCGCGCGGCGAACTCGTCGCCTGCCAGCGCGAGCGGCGCTATCACCGCGGCAGCACCGAGGGGGGCTGAGATGACGCAGCCATGGAGCAGCGCCCCACGGGCGCCCGGGCGCCCCGAGCCCGCCAACCTGGCCGACATCCTCGAACGCGTGCTGGACAAGGGCATCGTGGTGGCCGGTGACATACGCGTGAACCTGCTGGACATCGAGTTGCTCACGATCCGGCTCCGGCTGCTGATCGCATCCGTAGACCGGGCACGCGAAATGGGCATCGACTGGTGGGAACACGATCCAACCCTCTCGTCGGGCAAGGGTGGCCTCGCCGACGAAAACCGTCGGCTGCGGGAGCGCATCGGCGAACTCGAGACAGTGGCCGACGGCGGTGGCGACACGCGCGCACGTGCCACCCCTGCAAATCGCGAGGTGGCCGATCCAGCCGGGCGGCAGATTCGCACCCGCCGCTCACGTCCGGGCCAGGACAACGATGGGTGACAATAGCGCCACCTGGGTGTACGCGGTCACCCGCGACCCCGATCCGGTCCTGCTGCGGGCCGCCGGAGTGGGCGGCGAACCGGTACGGGCCATCGGCGATGCAGAGTTGGCCGCTGTGGCCGGCTCGGTCGACGCGAACGCCTTCGGCGAAGCGGCACTTGAGCGCAGGCTGTCCGATCCGGATGAGCTCGAGGCGATCGCCCGCGCTCACCACCAGGTGATCGAGGTCGTCGCGGCGGCGCGCCCCACATTGCCGCTGCGGCTCGCCACCGTGTACCGCGACGATGACCGGGTCCGCGCGCTCCTGACGCAGCGGCGGGCCGAATTCGGCGACATGCTGCGCTGGCTCGACGGCCGCACCGAGTACGGCGTAAAAGTGTGGGCGGATCCGGAGGTCATGACCGGCGGTGATAAGCAAGAGCAGGCGGGCCAGACGATGCAGGTGCCAGGCGGCCGCTCGGCAGATGTCGGCGGCGATGGCGCGACTGGCCGCGGCCCGACCGCGGGAACGGCGTACCTGTTGCGGCGCCGTGCCAATCTGACGGCACGCGCCGACGGGTGGCAGCACGGCGCGGCACGCGGGGAGGAGATCCACGCCGCCCTCGGCAGGCTCGCCGTCGCCGCACGCAGGCACGCACCCCAGGACCCTCGGCTAACCGGAAACGAAGACGGCTGGATGGTGCTTAACGGCGCCTACCTCGTCGATTCCGGCCGGGGCCAGGAATTCGCCGCGACCGCAGGCGCGATGGTGAGCGGGCTCGCCGGGTTCCAGCTCGACGTGACAGGTCCGTGGCCGGCGTACTCGTTCAGCGTCGGTCGTGATCAATGACTGTGCATGAGCGGCCCGGAGCCGACATGGCGGCGCGGATGCCCGGGCGGCAGGTCGCGCTCGTCGACCTCCTCGACCGGGTGCTTGCCGGTGGGGTCGTCATTGCGGGCGAAGTGACGTTGTCTATCGCCGACGTCGACCTGGTCCGTATCTCGCTCCGGGCGCTCGTCGTGTCTCTCCGCGCAGGCATGTGCGAGCCAGGCAACGCTCACCGAGCGGGCAGTTGGGAGCGCACGACATGAACACCGACCGCGACACCAGCGGCGCCACCGGGGCGCCGAAACTGCCCGGGGTCGGCAGGAATCTGGCCATCGATCCCGAGTCAGCGGAGCGAAGCCTGGTCGCCCTCGTCCTAACGGTGGTCGAACTGTTGCGTCAACTGATGGAACGCCAGGCCATCCGGCGCGTAGATCAGGGAGATCTCACCGCCGACCAGGTGGAAAAGGTCGGGGCAACGCTCATGGCCCTCGACACCCGGATGAACGAGCTTTGCGAACACTTCGGGCTCGCCCTCGATGACCTCAACCTTGACCTCGGTCCGCTCGGCCCGCTGCTGAGCAGGGACTGACGAGCAGGGACTAAAGAGCAGGGACTGAACGGCGCAGCCTCATCCCGAAGCATCACAGGTATACGGCGCGAATAGCCCATTCTCCGCGGCATCAGGATGGATCCGGTGGTTGCACGCGCACGGCATGCTGCTGGGATGTCTGTACTATAAACACGAGAAGTCGGCGTGTAACCCTTCGGCCATAGTCACCCATCGCGGGACCCTTGTCGCCATGATCCAAGTACGCATGTACTGGCGGGAATCGGCATGATGGGGCCGGGTGAGCCAGAGGAGACCGAATGGCGCCGCAGCACGGGCTCTTCGAGCCGTTGCGCAGAATTGATCCGGAACGTATCGGCTCCTACGTTCTGCTCGGCCGGCTCGGAGCCGGCGCCATGGGCCGGGTCTACCTGGGCAGATCGGCCGCGGGGCGCCTCGTCGCGGTCAAGACGATCCGGCTTGAATTCGCGGAAGAAGATGATTTCCGCGCCCGCTTCGCGCACGAGGTCGCGGCGGCACGCCGGGTCAGCGGAGTTTTCACGGCGGCCGTGGTCGCCGCGGACCCGGACGCCGACGTGCCGTGGCTTGCCACCGCCTACGTGCCCGCGCCCTCACTGGACCGCCTGGTGCGGGCCTGTGGTCCGCTGCCCGTGCCGACCATCCGCTGGCTGGCGGCAGGATGCGCCGAGGCGCTCGAGTCGATCCACGGCGCTGGGCTCGTGCACAGGGACCTGAAACCCTCGAATGTGCTCGTGTCGCCTGACGGGCCCAGGGTCATCGACTTCGGGGTAGCGCGAGCAGCGGAACGTATCCACCTCACCTCCACCCACGGGTCCGTGGGAACCCCCGCGTACATGGCGCCTGAGCAGGCGAGAGACACCCGGCAGGCGACGACGGCGAGCGATGTCTTCTCGCTGGGCTCCACGCTGCTTTTTGCCGCGAGTGGGCACCCTCCGTACCGGGGACAGACCGCAATGGACATCCTGGTACGGCTCGCGACCGAGCCGCCAGACCTCAGCGGCCTGCCGAAAGAACTGGCCGACGTCGTCACCGGCTGCCTGGACAGGGACCCACTCAGGCGCCCGACATCCGCGTCGCTGCTCGGGCGGCTCGCACCGGACATGGATGCCGGCGCCGGGCACGGGTTCGGCCCGGCATTGCCTGAGACGGCCCTTGGCCTCATGGAGCAATACCGGCGTGGCCCGGGCGGCTCGCCTCGGGCGGCGGGCGAAACCGAGGATGAGTCCACTATCGGATCCGTTGTGTCCCTGCGCGGGCCGGGTCAGTCAGTTCAGCGCCGCAAACCCACCGGGCGCCGCGCCGCCAAGGCGCCGCGGCTCAGCAGGCCGGGCTCGCCGCGGCGCAAGCCAGGCGCCCGGCGCGCCAGGAGGATCGTGACCGTGGCTGCCGCGGCGGCCACGGTGGCCGCCCTGGTGGTCACGGCCAGCCTGCTTGGCGCGTCGATCAACAGCGGCGGGAACGGCACGACCCAAAGCCACCCCCCGCCGCCGTATCCGCCGCCGATTCGGCCGCCGGCGGCGGCTGGAACCACGCTCCCCGGCCCCGGCGGAAGGCGTGCAAATGCGCTTATGACGCTGAACCAGGCCAGTGGCGACGGATACACCATTTTCGTCTTGCATGGCGTCGGGTGGCCGATGGGCGACCAGATAACAGTGCGGCTGGCCGGACGGGCAGTGCGCGGGCCGACCATTGATTCGGCCGGAACGTTCAGCTACGCGATCAACCAGGAGCATGAATTCTTCCCAGCCGAAATACCGGGTGGCACCTACACGGTCATGGTGACCGTAGCGGGGGGATTGGCGGCCAAGGTCTCGTTCACAGTCGATCGCCAGTGACCCAGCGGAGTGACCACTAGCGTGGTGGCCGCGCCGGGCTTGATCATGGCCGGCGAGTCCACCACAGGTCCTCCTGCCTGGAGCACCACACAGGATCGTTGAGGCGCGCCAGATCGGCGGAGCCGATGACCGCGTGCTCGATCAGCACTTCCACCACGACCTCGTCGGACAACCGGATGTCCGAGCGGACAAGACCGCGTTCGGTGATTTTGCGGCGCAATACCTTGACATGCTCGCCCACCCGGGCCGCGAGCCTGTCACGGAAGGCCGGATCATTGTCGAAGCGCTCGAGTTCGTACCACGCGCCTGTCACCTCGAGGGCGGCGCGGGCGATCTCCGGTGTCCTCGGCAACGGAGTGGTACGCGTGGGATCGATCAGCCACGGCCGGCACCACATCAAAGCGACGAGAAAGAGCTTGGTCTTTGGGTCCAGGTATAGCGGCAGCAGGGTCGCGTCACTATCCGCACGTACCAAAGGTGCGTCCACGCCAAGATTCGTCATCCCGTCGGTGGCGCTGGCGACCACCACGCGAAGGAACTGGCCATCGTCTAGCATCGCACGCGATCCCACCAGTGTGATTCCGGCCCGCACAAACCATCCGCCCGATGGCTCCCCGCCCTCCTCCATCCTCGGCAGCCGTGTTCTGTTTCCATCGCTTTCCGTATAAAGCGCATGGGTGCGGCTGATGTTGGCCACCCAGGCGCCACCACTCACGGCCGCGATCAAGCCGGCCCGGCGCGACAGGCCACGGCCGACTGGAATCAGCAGATCCGCGTCCGGTCCGCGCCCGAATACCAAGCGGCACCCCAACGGAATTCCTACCACGTCTCCGGTTGGCGTGGTGACGTGCGCCGCCGCTGCCGGATCCAGCGCCATCGCCATCCTCACCTGTGCCGCTTTGTCCCGTAGCGCACATACTAGGGCCGCAGCTCATGACGCGCGCACCCCAGAGTTCGGGGATGGCTGCGCGCGGGGATCCGCGCTTGACTGTGATCAGCTAGGGGCGGGGCGTGAACGCAGTGGACAGGGTGAGCGACCGCTGAACGGCCAGAGCCCGCTGAGACCAGCGGCCACGCGGGCACAGGCTGAGCGACAGGGCTGCTCTCAGCTCGCGACGCGGGGGGGATCCTGTAGCTCGCGTTACCCGCCTCGCCCCGGCGGGTCGCGCTGGCCTTGTCCCGCCCGGGCAACCGCGAAGCCAAGGCGCGCGCGGAACGGCGCCCAGGCCTGGACCACCCGCCGAGCTTGCATCCGGGCTGTGGGCCGTCGCCTACCCCGTCCGTTCGGCGTGCCTCAGCCGGTGTGGCGGAGAAAGCGTTTGACGTCCCCCGCCTCGCGGTCGAGTGCCGCCTGGTCGGTCTCGGTGAGCGAGGTGAATGGATTGAGCCTGACCTCGCCCCGCACGACAGTCCAGGTCGCGACAGCGCGACCCTGGACGAGCGCGAACGGGCGGAATATCCCGTTCACGGTCACGATCCCCTGATGCGCGCCTACGTAGGGCTCGCGTGAGGCCCAGCCGAGCAGCAGCGGGTCAAAAGCACCGAGCAGGAGGGGCGGTGGCAGCGCCGCCTGCTTGGCACCGTGGCTCTGGCGGGCCGGGCGAGTCAACCTGGTCAGCTGGGACGGGCCATCGGGTTGGTCAAGTTCAGCGGCGATCTCGGCGAACCCGCGCCGTGCGTCGCGCAGCGGCAGGCCCGACCACTTGGCGAGATCGCGGTCCGTCGCCGGGCCGTGCCCGGCGAGGTAACGGCGGGCGAGCCTGGCCAGGGCGGTGTCGTGATCTACCGGCGCGGGCGGCGGGCCCAGCCAGTCCCGAACCAGCACGTAGGCCTGTTCGGGGCTGGCCGGGCCACCGGTCACAGGTCCGCGCACGGCGGCGCCGCGCAGCGACGCCAGCACGAGAATATGCACAATGGCCTGGCCTTCTGTCCGCACCCCGGCCGCCGCGATGCGCTCAGCAAGCTGGCCGCGGGTGAGCGGCCCGTCCTCGGCCAGCGAACGTTCGATCACCGCGACGGCCCGGTCAGCGGAGTCAGGCGGTACACCCTCCTGGGCCAGGCGGCGGGCATTGCCGGTGAGGACCCGCGGCGACATCAGCCCGTGCATCCACCAGTAGTCCTCGCTGCGGACCATGTGCAGCGTGCCGCGGTTCAGCCAGGTAACCACGAGCGAACGCTCGGCGGTCAGGCCGCGATCGATGTCTGCCGCGCGCAGCCCGGCCGACCGCGCCCTGACCGCTAGCCGCGCTCCACGGGGATCCTGCGCCTGGACGGCGAGCAGCCGGCCGGTGACCTCACCCGTGGTGCGCGCGGGCGGTCCGGAAAGCAACTGTGCAGCGAACCGTTCGGAAAGCACCTTCAGCTCGGCCCGCGACCTTGCCGCTGCGCAACTCACCCGTCGATCGTGCCACGACAAGCTGGCCCCGAGCCCTGGTTCGGCGCGAGCGACGCCGCGCAGCAGACCACGACGTTCTCAAGCAGGCGCTCGGTTAGGGCGGGCAAAAAGGCCGCCGCACGCTCCAGGGGTGTCACGGCACGCAGCCGTTCGGGATCATGCGCGTCGCCATCGGCCTCGGTGCCTCCTGGTCAGGCTAAGTCGGCGCGGCGGCGGGCGGACGGCCAGCCCGTCGGGGTTACGATGCCATACTCGCGGATCTTGCGGTAGATCGTCGCGCGGGACATCCCAAGCGATTCCGCCGCTTTCACCTTGTTGCCCTCGTAGTCGAGCAGGCTCTGCACGATGGCATCGCGCTCTATCGACTCCAGCGGGCTAAGCAGCCGCCGGCTCACCGTCCAGCATTCCGGCGGTAGGTCCTTGGGCTGGACCGATCCGGTACGACGATGCTGTACGACCTGTTTCATCACCTGCCAGAGCTGCTGAGTGTTACCCGGCCAGCTTGACCTCAGGAGAAGCTGCATCGCCTCCGCTGAGCAGACCAGCCGGCCGGGCTGATTGAGTTTTGCGAGGAAAAACGGCACAAGGTCGTGCAGGTCCTCGATGTGGTGGCGGAGCGGTGGCAACTCCACGGTGCTCGGAAAGAACCGCAGCAACCTGGTCAGGTCGCCGTTCGCACGTCGGCGGTCAAGCGTGACCACTACCCGCAGCGAAGGCTGCTGTGCCACAGCACGCACCTCCTGCAGGGCGCTGGAAAGGGCGTGCAACTGCCTGGCGCCCAGCGCATCCACGTGCCGGATGACCATTGTGCCCTGGCCGTCGAGCAGCTCACGGCGCGTTCGCAGCAGCCAATCCTGGCCTGGCCTCTCCGCAGCGTCAAGGACGCGGAAACGTCCGGCCGGATTCCTTCGCTGATGCACCGCCTGGACCACGGCGAGCTTCCCGACGCCGGGTTCACCCTCGAGCGCCAGCCACTCTGCCGTGTCGTAGACGGCCTCCACCTGACGGCACCCGCGCAGCCAAAGCGGCCCGTCGCCGACCACGCCTGGAAGGAACATCGGCGCTCTGACCGGCGCTTTCTGACCACTCTCAGCTGACAGCCTGCTTGCAGGCTCGATCAGCTTCGCATGAACCACTCCACCGATGAACTGTCCCTTGCCGAGGACGGGCTTGCAGTAGATCCGCGCCGTCATGCCGGTAGGCAGCTCGACGGCCACTGGGCCCGCCTGGCGGTCGGCGAGCACCTCGGCTGCGTGGCCGAGCAGGACGGACTGGTCAGCCGGATCGAGCACCTGCCTCGCGGAATCGTTCATCATCACTACGTCGTTGCTGAGCGCCATCACGATCCCGCTGACGTGGCGGCAGGCCCGTAGATATTCGTGCAGCAGCTGGTACTCGCGCGCGTTGCCGTCGGTGAGCAGCGCCTGCTTGATCTGGTCGGCGGTGGTCTTGGCGAGCGCGACAAGCAGGGCGTCGGCGTCCCCGCGCCAGCAGGTCAGGTCCACCGCGCCGACCGTCTTGCCGGACATCGGGTCGTGGATCGGCACCCCAGCGCAGGCGAGGTCCTCGAGGTCCTCCGCATAGTGCTCGTGGCCGAACACGTGCGCAGGCTGGCCGCCCTCGAGCGCCGTTCCGATCCCGTTGGTACCGACATACTCCTCGGCGTAGCTGAAGCCCGGAGCGAGCTGGACACCGTCGAGGTGCCGCTCCAGATCGTGGTCGGCGGTGAGGCGGCTCAGCACCACCCCCGCAGCGTCCGTGAGGATGACGCTGATGGGCTGGCCTTCCAGGTTCGCGTGCAGGTTCCTCAGCACAGGAAGGGCGCTGCGAGTTAACGGTGTGTCAAGGTCCGGGTCACGCACGTACGACAGCTCGACACGGTCGGCCGCCACATTCCACTGCCTGGACCGCCACCACGACGCGAGAATCGAGTCGCGCACGACGTCCCTCGCGATCGGCTCGGCGGTAAGGAACCGCTCCCGGGCCTGAGCCAGCCGGGGGCTGTCGGCCGGAGATGGCAACTGCACTGCTGTGGGCACCCTCGCGCCTCCCCCGCCCCCTCGCGCAGGCAGGAGACTCCGCCCGCGAAGGTGGGCATCCGCGTCCGCATCGTTTCCTACCCCAACATAAACGCGGTGTTACCTGCTCATGTCTCATGTTGAGACGGTTGATCAGCCTTCAGCACCGTTTGGTGGGTTAACGACGGCTTGTTCCGATTCGCACTCACCGCCAGGAGGTGCCGGATGGGCCAACCGGAGGCAGAACACGTCGAGACCTACAATCCGTGGACCATCGTCAATGTGGTGTTCCATCATCTGGCCAGCCAGGGCCTGCATCCCATCCTGGGCGACGGCGGCGACCCTGGCGCGCCCGCGGCCCAGTTGCTCCGGGCGCTGGGTATCGAGCCAGCGGCGGAAGGCAACCGCCACGTCTCAGAGCACATCCAGCAGCATCTCGCCGAACTCCGTGATGCCGTATTTGGCGAGAGTTGATCACCGCTTGATGTCGTGACCTGCGGCGCAAGGTCACGGCTGTGTCTCATGTTGAGAGCCCACAAGCCCCCTTCGCGGGTTGTGATTCAGCACACAGGGAGCTTTCACCAGACCGGCGCTCGCGCGTTCGCTGGCGAGGTGAGGCGCCGGCACGAAGAAGGCGATCAGGGCTGCAGGCGGGCCGCCTCAGCCGGCCAGAAGGAAAGGGGTGACGATGAGTCGCCAGAGTATGGCCAAGGCCCACCAGAAGATCCAGGAACTGTCCTGGGAACCGATGTACCACGAGCCGGTGGCACAGTACGGGACCGACTACTCCTTCCGGAAGGCCCAGAAGAAGGATCCGCTCAAGCAGGTCCTGCGGTCCTATTTCCCCATGCAGGAGGAGAAGGACCACCGCGTCTACGGAGCCTCGGACGGCGCGATCCGAGGAAACATGTTCCGTCAGGTGCAGGAGCGCTGGCTGGAGTGGCAGAAGCTGTTCTTGAGCATCATCCCGCTGCCCGAGATCTCGGCGGCGCGGGCGATGCCGTTGCTGTTCCGCACAGTCCCCAACCCGGAGCTGCATAACGGTCAGGCGATCCAGATGATCGACGAGGTGCGGCACTCGACGATCCAGCAGAACCTCAAGCGCCTGTACATGAACAACTACATCGACCCGGCCGGCTTCAACAGCAGCCTCCGTAACTTCCAGAACGACTACTGCGGGACGATCGGCCGGCAGTTCGCCGAGGGTTTCATCACCGGTGACGCCATCACCGCGGCGAGCATCTACCTGACGATCGTGGCCGAGACGGCGTTCACCAACACGCTGTTCGTGGCCATGCCAGCCGAAGCGGCGGCCAACGGCGACTACCTGCTGCCGACGGTCTTCCACTCGGTGCAGTCCGACGAGTCCAGGCACATCAGCAACGGTTACGCCACGCTGCTGATGGCTCTGGCCGACGAGGAGAACCACCAGTTGCTCCAGCGCGACCTGCGCTACGCCTGGTGGAACAACCACCGGGTGGTGGACGCCGCCATCGGCACGTTCATCGAGTACGGCACAAAGGACCGCCGCAAGGATCGAGAGAGCTACGCGGAGATGTGGCGTCGGTGGATCTACGACGACTACTACCGCAGCTACCTCGTGCCGCTGGAGAAGTACGGGCTGGTGATCCCGCACGACCTCATCGAGGAGGCATGGAACCAGATCTGGAACAAGGGCTACGTCCATGAGGTGGCGCAGTTCTTCGCCACCGGCTGGCTCGCGAACTACTGGCGGATCGACCCGATGACCGACAAGGACTTCGAGTGGTTCGAGTACAAGTACCCGGGCTGGTACGACAAATACGGTAAGTGGTGGGAGAACTACAACCGGCTCTCGAGGCCGGACGGGCACAACCCGATCGTGCTTGAGGACGTCGACTACCAGTACCCGAATCGCTGCTGGACCTGCATGGTGCCCTGCCTCGTTCGCGAGGACATGGTCATGGCCGAGGTCGACGGGGTGGTGCGCACGTACTGCCACGAGGAATGCCGTTGGACCGACGTGACTGCCTTCCGCCCGACCTACCAGGGCCGGTCGACCCCGAACATGGGCCAGCTGATCGGGCACCGCGAATGGGAGACGCTCTACCACGGCTGGAACTGGGCCGACGTGGTGTCGGACATGGGCTACGTGCGTGACGACGGCAAGACGATGGTCGCACAGCCGCATCTGGACCTGGGAGACCAGAAGAAGATGTGGACGCTGGACCACCTCCGCCGCTGCCCGCCGCTGCTGAGCCCGAACGTGCTGCTCAACGAGATGTCACCGCAGGAGCGGGAGACGTACCGCGCGAACTACGTGCGCGGCGGCCCGGCGGGCCGGTTCGCGCCCGCGGCGGACTGAACGGCACTCCAGTAAGCGGGCAGGAGAAGGAGGGCCTGCGGCCCGGCCCCTCGTCCTCCTTCCTGTCCGGTGGCGGCACGCACCGTTCCCGGTGCCATCGCGCAGTCGGTAAGGGAGCCATGGCCGACAAACATGTGGTGCGCTTCGAGCCTGTCGGCATCGAGATCGAGGTGGACGAGGACAAGACGGTGCTGCGTGCCGCGGCGGAGCAAGGAATCATGCTCATGCACGGCTGCAAGGAGGGCCAGTGCTCGTCGTGCAAGTCGTTCGTTCTCGACGGCGACGACATCGAGCTGGACAGGTACTCGACGTTCGCGCTGCCCGACTACGAGCGGGAGGAGGGTTTCACACTGCTGTGCCGGGCGCACGTCTATGAAGACGTCACGATCGAGCTCCTCAACTTTGACGAGGACATGATCCGCTCGGGGCTGCCGATTCAGGAGGCGGTAGCCGAGGTGGTGTCCAAGGATCCGGTCACCCACGACATGCGGCACCTCGTGCTGCGGCTCCTCGAACCCCAGGAGATCAAGTTCTTCCCCGGGCAGTATGTGGACATCGCGATACCCGGCACGCACGCCACTCGCTCGTTCTCAATGGCCAACACCTCCAGCCGCGAAAGCGGCCAGCTCGAGTTCGTCATCAAGGTTTACCCGGACGGGCTGTTCTCACATTTCCTTGACACCCGGCTCGCCGTCGGCGACCGGCTCGGCCTCACGGGGCCCTTCGGGGTGTTCACCCTTCGTGAGGGGCACGACACTGATTTGATCTTCGTCGGCGGCGGCGCGGGGATGGCGCCGATTCTTTCACTGCTTCGCTCGATGGCCGAGCGCGGCATCCAGCGCAAGACCACTTACTACTACGGCGCACGGCGACGCAGAGACCTGTGCTTCGAGAACGAGTTGCGCGCCCTCGAGCAGTCGCTGCCCGGGTTTCGTTACGTGTCGGCGCTTTCCGAGCCAGCAGGGGAGGACGCCTGGGACGGGGAGGTCGGCCTCATCACCGACGTTGTGCGGCGGCACGAGGCCAACCTCGCGCGGGCGCACGCCTACGTCTGCGGCCCGCCACCGATGGTGGAGGCCGCGACGCCCCTGCTCACCCGGCTGGGGGTGGCCGACAAGCACGTCTACTACGACAAGTTCACGACTACTGGCGATCCCGAAGAAACTGGCGATCCCGGGCAAAGGTGAGGGGCAGTCGCTCGACACACGATCCAGGCAGGTGGCCCGCACGATGGCCGTACCGTGGCGAACCGGCTGGACTCTTGACGTGAAGGAAGGGTTTTATGACAACCGTTGAAGAACAACGCAGCCTACCCCATCCCGAATTTACCGACGCTGAAGCCGGTGCCAAGCAGTTCCCGGACTCGACCGCCCGCCGCTTCAACTACTACAACCCGCAAAAGCGTAAGCAGACACACTACGAAGACGTGACCGTCGAAGTCCAGCCTGATCCGAGGCACTACCTCAGCCAGGGCTGGCTCTACGGGTTCTCCGATGGCCGGGGCGGCTATCCGCTTGACTGGGCGGTCCTCAAGGCGTGGGGGTCGGATCGGCCTGAGCCGAAGCGCTTCCCCGGATCTGGCGGCAAAGGATACGACTGGCCGGCGCACGGCTGGCACGAGTTCCGTGACCCCAACGAGGAATGGGAACTCACCCTCTACCGCTACAACGCCAACGTTGTGCGGCAGCTCAACCAGAACATCGATGCCGCACGGCAGTCGAAGGCATTCGAGCAGTGGAACCGCAACTGGGTACGCTTCGTCGAACGCAACGTCGGCGCGTGGATGCACGTCGACCACGGCCTCGGGCTGTACCTGTTCGCCAACGCCAACCGCCGGGCACCGACGAACATGCACAACAACGCGATCTCGGTGAACAGCATGCACAGGAGCAGATCCGCCCAGGACCTGGCGCTGTACAACCTGACCCTGAGCGAGGAGATCCCCGACTTCGATGGCGCCGCGCACATCGAGACCTGGAACAGCGATCCCTCGTGGCAGCGCGTCAGGGAGGTAGCTGAGCAACTCACGGCCATCGACGACTGGTGCGAGGCGATCTTCGCAGCTAACGTGATCTTCGAGCCACTTGTCGGCGAGCTTTTCCGGAGTCAATTGGTACAGCATGCGGCGCCGCGTAACGGCGACTTCGTCACACCCACGGTCGTGGGTGCGGAGGAATACGACTTCGCCGAGCGGGATCTGCGGTACACGAGGCCGATGTTCGAACTGCTCACGAGCGACCGCGAATTCGCCGACCACAACAAGGCGATCTTGCAGGAGTGGCTGTCGACTTGGGTGCCGCGCGCCATCGCCGCCTCCCGCACGCTGCAGCCCCTGTGGTCGCAGCCCGAGGCGAAGCCACCCCGCTTCGAGGACGGCCTGGACCACGCGAAGAGCCGCTTCAGCGGCATCCTGTCCGACCTGGGTCTGGAGACACCGAAGGAGTTGGCGCAGTGACCACGTTCAAGGTAGCGGAAAGCCCGTACAAGAGTGACAACACGGCGTCCAACATGTGCGGGTTCACACTGATGAACAATCAGGTCGGTGTGGTAGTGGCCCAGGTCATGGCGACCAAGCCCAACGTCAAGGTAATGCCGCTGCCGTCAATGATCCGGGTAGACGCGCTCAATCGAATGGACGTCGTCTACGACGAGATTTCCGAGGCGCTCGGCGAGGAGCCTGGCTATTTCGACGCCGCGGAGTTCGAGGAGAACATGTCCACCCATTACGGCCGAATGATTCACGAGGACGACCGGACGATCATGTTCGCGAATCCGGAGGACGCGGCAGAATACATCGGCTTCGACCTCATCGCCGAGTCGAATTAGCCGCCGCGAAAAAGAAGCACTAATTTAGTCGACGAGGAGACAGCGTGTACGAGAAAGATGGCGAAAAGTATTTCGTGGTCGACAGTCATATGCATTACTGGAATGCCGCCCCGGACAACTGGGTGGAAGGCGCCGAGCAGTACGCCAAGGGCTGGATCGAGTGCTTCCACGCCTACCAGGGCCTCGGGCCCCCGGAGACGCACTGGACGATCGAGCATTTCCAGAAGTACTCCGAGGACGACCTGATGAGGGACGTCTTCGAGGACGGGCACGTGGACGTAGCGGTCTTCCAGCCGACCTACCTGACGGAGTGGTACAAGGAGGGCTTCAACACCACCGAGCGCAACGCCACCATGGGTGAGAAGCACCCGGGCAAGTTCATCTACAACACCCGCTGGGATCCCCGCGATGGCGACGAGGGGCTCAAGGTGCTCAAGCACAACGTGGAGCGCTACGGGTCGAAGGGCGTCAAGCTCTACACCGCTGAGTGGAATAACGGCTCCCGGGGCTGGAAGCTGACGGACAACGGCGCCTACCGCTACCTTGAGGCGTGCCAGGAGCTCGGGATCAAGAACATCCATGTGCACAAGGGCCCGACGATCTGGCCGCTGGACAAGGACGCGTTCGATGTGTCCGACGTCGACCACGCGGCGACCGACTTCCCCGGCCTGAACTTCATCGTCGAGCACGTCGGTCTGCCGCGCATCGAGGACTTCTGCTTCATGGCGACGCAGGAGCCCAACGTGTACGCGGGTCTTTCTGTGGTCATCGGCGGCCTGATGTATGCCAGGCCGAAGTTCTTCGCCAAGGTCATGGGCGAGCTGCTGTTCTGGGTCGGCGAGGACAAGATGACCTTCGGCAGCGACTACGGTATCTGGGAACCCAAGTGGCAGATCGAGGGCTTCGTCGACTGGGACTACCCCAGTGACGAGTACTCCGACTACCCGCGGGTCAACACGGCGACGAAGAAGAAGATCCTCGGGCTGAACGCGGCCAAGCTTTACGACATCGAGGTGCCCGCGGAATTCCGGCTCGCGGCCGACGAGGGTACCCCGGCCGCACAGGACGACGCGCAGCTGGTCGCGGGGGCATGAGTGCTGAAGTGACCGCCGGGTCGCGCGGTGCCGGCCCGGGGGGGCGCCCCCCCGGGCCGGCACCGGGGGGGCGGCCCCCCGGTGCCTCCCGGGTGCTCGAGGCCTTGGAGTCGGTGCGCGACCCGGAGCTTGACGAGCCGATCACCGCCCTCGGCTTTGTCGAGTCGTGCACCGTGTCCGCGGCCGGAGATGCGTGCGTCCGGCTCCGGCTGCCCACGTATTTCTGCGCGCCAAATTTCGCGTTCCTGATGGTCGCCGACGCCTACGACGCGGTCTCTGCGATGCCAGGCCTGCGCCGCACCGAGGTCGTGCTCGAGGATCATTTCGCCTCCGAGGCGATCAACAATGGCGTCGCCGCGCGGGCCGGATTCGCCCGCTCCTTCGACGGTGAGGCGGCCGGCGAGCTGCACGAGCTACGGGCCGACTTCCTTCGTAAGGCCATCATGGCCGGCACGGACCAGGTGTGCCGTCCGCTGGTCGCCGCGGGTATCGCGCCATCGGCGCTTGTCGCCATGACTCTTGGCGAGCTGCCCCCGTCCGGTGAGCTCGATCGGCTGCGGCACAGGAGGGCGGAACTTGGCCTGCCCGCGGGCGACGATGCGGCGCTGCTGATCGAACCGGCGACGGGTACGCCGGTAGGTGACGACGCGGTACCGCTGCACCTAAGGCGCGCCCGTACGATGCGGGTCAGCATCGAGGCGAACACCGGTATCTGCCGCGGCATGCTGCGGCACAGGTACGACGCTAAAGGACTAGGCGAGGAGGACCGATGAAGGCCGTCCGGCTGCACGAATACCACCAGCAACCCGTCGTCGAGGAGGTTCCCGAGCCGGCCGTCAAGGCACCGCTCGACGTCGTCGTCAAGATTGGCGGGGCCGGGGTATGCCGCACCGACCTGCACATCATCGAGGGCCAGTGGGCTGCGGCGATGAACGTCGCGCTGCCCTACACCATCGGCCACGAGAACGCCGGCTGGGTACACGAGGTGGGCTCAGGCGTGACCAACGTTCAGGTAGGCGACACGGTGATCCTGCACCCGACGCCCACGTGCGGGCTGTGCCGCGCCTGCCGTGCGGGCCAGGACATGCAATGCGAAAACAGTTCCTTCCCTGGCCTCGACAGTGACGGCGGAATGGCCGAGTACTTGCTCACCTCGGCAAGGGCCTGCGTCAAGCTCGACCCGGATACCAGGCCACAGGACGTGGCGGCGCTCGCGGACGCTGGCATCACCGCCTACCACGCGGTCCGCAAAGCCATTCCCTTGCTCTACCCGGGCACCGCCTGCGTGCTCATCGGCGCGGGCGGCCTTGGCCATATTGGCATCCAGTGCCTTGCCGCGCTTACCGCCACCACGATCATCGTGGTGGACCGCAACCCCGATGCGCTCAAGCTCGCCGGGCAGCTTGGCGCGCACAAGACCGTCGTGGCCGACGGCGGGCAGGTCGACGCGGTCAAGGACCTCACCGGTGGCCGCGGCGCCGACGTCGTGCTCGACTTCGTCGCCGAGCAGGGGGCCGAACAGGACGGGTTCGCTATGACGGCCCCCGCGGGCTCGTACTACGTCATCGGCTACGGCGGCGCGGTGAACATCCCGACCCTTGACATCATCTCGACCGAGCGCAACATCATCGGAAACATCGTGGGGACCTACAACGAGCTCGCCGAGCTCATGGTGCTGGCCCAGAGCGGGCAGGTCACGTTGCACACCAAGACCTATCCGCTGGACCGCGCTGTGGAGGCCATCCAAGATCTCGACGCCGGCCGTGTTCGCGGTCGCGCCATCCTCGTCCCATAGCCCGCTCGCATACGCCGTCCGAGGAGGACTGATGGCAAAGGAACTGCGTTTCGCCGAGGAAGCTCGCAGCCTGCTGCTGGCTGGTGTCGACCAGCTGGCCGAAGCCGTGAAGTCGACACTCGGGCCCAAGGGACGCAACGTCATCCTCGAAAAGATCACCGGATCGCCCGTGGTGACCAATGATGGCGTGACGATCGCGCGCGAGATCCATCTCAAGAACCAGTTCGAGAACATGGGCGCTCAGCTGGTCAAGGAAGCGGCGATCAAGACCAACGACATCGTCGGCGACGGTACCACCACGGCGACCGTGATAGCGCAGGCGATCGTCAGGGAGGGCATGAAAGCGATCGGCGCCGGCGCCAACCCGGTGCTCGTCAAGCGGGGTATCGACCTGGCGGTCAGCCAGCTGGTGCAACGCCTGCAGGACGCCGCGCATCCGGTCGCGACGGAGCAGGACTACGCACGGGTGGCCGCGATTTCCGCGAACGACGACGCGACGGTCGGCGCGGTGATCGCGAGGGCATTGCACACCGTCGGCGACGGCGGCATCGTCACGGTCGAGGAATCGCCCCTGCACGGGATGAGCGTCGACTTCGTGGAAGGTTTCGAGTTCGACAACGGGTACCTCTCGCCGTACATGGTGACCAACCCTGCCAGCCTCGAGGCGGTCCTCGAGGACCCGTACATCCTGCTGTGCAGCGAGAAGATCACCAAGGTCCAGCAGCTGATGCCGCTGCTCGACAAGATCATGCGCGCTCCCCGCCCCCTGGTCATCATCGCGGAAACGATCGAGGGCACCGCATTGAGCATGCTGGTGCACAACCATGTCAACCGCATCTTCCAGTGCGTCGCCGTGCGCGCACCCGGGTTCGGCGACCGCCGGCTACACAAACTGGAGGACATCGCTGCGATCACCGGCGGCGCGGTGTACAGCAAGCACTCCGGGTTCACCCTGGAGACGATGACGATCGCCCAGCTCGGCCGGGCCAATCAGGTGCGAGTGACCGCGGAACGGGCCGCCATCATCGGGGGCGGCGGTTCGCCAGATGATGTCAAGTTCAGGATCGCCCAGCTCCGTGCGGAGCTGGCACGAGCCACTTTCGGGGTCGACGAAGACGTGCTCACCGAGCGGATCGGGTCGCTTTCCGGCAAGGTCGCCGTGATCAGGGTCGGCGCGCCGACCGATGCCGAGCTGAAGGAACTGCAGCACCGGGTCGAGGACGCGCTTTCTGCCACCAGAGCCGCCATGGCCGAGGGGATCGTCGCAGGCGGCGGCGCCGCGTTGATGCACGCGGAAGGGGTGCTTGACGAACTGCAGGTCAAGGACGACTACGCGACCGGCGTCGAAATCGTGCGGCGCGTGCTTACCGAGCCCGCCTGCCTCATAGCGGCCAATGCGGGCTACTCTGGCCAGGAGGTGGTGGCCCGGATGGGGCAGATGGGCCCAGATGATGGGTTCGATGCCTTGCAGGGACGTTACGGTAACATGATCGACATGGGCATTATCGACCCGCTGCGGGTAGCCCGTTCTGCGTTGCAAAACGGTGCCTCGGTGGCCGGGCTGCTGCTCACGACGAACACGCTGATCGCCGAGGAGCAGACAACCTGGGGCGGCAGCCCCGCGCTCATGACCGAGTTCGGCGCGCTCGATGAGGGACTTAACCAGCCGTCTCCCGACGCAAGCACGCCGCAGTCGCTTGGGCTCGGCCCCTCGATCGGCTGAGGTTGGGGCCACCAGCCGGGGATTCGGCGCTGCAGCTGCCGCTACCTGCCGGGACCAGTTCCCCAGTTACAGCTCCTGCGGAGACCGCCGAGCAGAGCGCGCTACGCATCTTGCGCTCGCGCGGCCGGATGCGCGGCGTGGTGGCGCTGCTCGGACCGGCGTTCGTCGCCGCTGTCGCCTACATCGACCCTGGAAACTTCGCCACGAACTTCTCCGCCGGTGCCGAGTTCGGCTACACGCTGGCGTGGGTGATCGTGGTGGCCAACCTGATGGCCATGTTGGTGCAGTACCTGTCCGCCAAGATCGGCGTCGCGACCGGGCGTGACCTGCCGGAGCTGTGCAGGCAGCATTTTCCCCGGGCCGTGTCCCGTAACCTGTGGGTTCAGGCAGAGCTCATCGCCATGGCAACGGACCTGGCCGAATTCATCGGAGCGGCCGTCGGGCTTAACCTGCTTTTCCACGTGCCGCTGTTCGCCGCTGGACTGATTACCGCGGTTGTCGCGTTCGCGATCCTGGCGTTGGAGCAACGCGGCTACCGCCGCTTCGAGCTGGCGATCGCAGCTCTGCTCGGCATCGTCTTCCTCGGCTTCATTTACGACCTTGTCGCTGTGGGAGTTGCCCCGAACGGCATCGCCGGCGGACTCGTGCCCGGCTTCGGAAGTTCCGGCATCCTGCTGCTCGTTGCGGGCATCGTCGGGGCGACCGTGATGCCACACGTCGTCTACCTGCACTCCGCCCTGACGAAGTCCCGGGTAGCGTGCCGCGACGACGCGGAGCGACGCGAGTTGCTGCGTTTCCAGCGGCTCGACGTGCTGGTCGCGCTTGGCGCGGCAGGCCTGATCAACCTCTTGATGTTGTTCATCGCGGCGTCGCTTTTCAACCGCCCCGGCAGCCCGCATGTTGGCTCCCTCCAAGCCGCGCACGCGGGCCTCGGCCGGCTGGTCGGCGGCGGCGCCGCGCTGGCGTTCGCGGTCGCGCTGCTCGCGTCGGGGTTGTCCTCGTCGAGCGTGGGCACCTACGCCGGGCAGGTGGTCATGCAGGGCTTCGTCGGCCGCCGCATTGCGCTGTTCGTCCGCCGCGGGCTCACCATGCTGCCAGCGCTTCTGGTCCTCGGGCTGGGACTGCCGGCCACCGGGAGCCTGGTGATCTCACAGGTCGTGCTCTCGTTCGGCATCCCGTTCGCCCTGGTGCCGCTGCTGCTGCTCACCCGTCGAGCCGACGTGATGGGGTCGCTGGTCAACCGCCCAGTCACCACCGCGGCGACGGGTTGTATCGCCTTGACGATCACCGCGCTGAACATCTACCTGCTCTACGCCACCTTGCTCGCGTTCTACCGGTAGGCAGGCCGTGGCCGGCGAGGCGGTGACCAGCAAGGCGGTAGGACCAAGACGCGCTGAAGAGTCGGTGCCTTGTTCGGATCACGGCCGAGGAAGGCGACCAGCCGGTCGCCCGGACTGGCGTATGGCGGCACGGCGACGGGGCCGCGAACCGCGGCCGATGTCCTCGCGACTCTGGTACCAGCCGGTGAACGGTGGCATCTCCCAAACGGCGTCCGCGCTGAACAGCTTCACGAGCGCGGCGACGTCGCAGTCCTCGAAGGCGGACGTAACGTTCGAGCAGTTTCCGCTGCTCCGGTGCCGTGGGCTCAACCACCGCTTCCCGGGTCGGCGCCACCTCGCTGATCTGCGCGCGAGCGCGCTGCAGGGCGCCATTCACCGCCGCGGTCGTGGTGTCGAGCAGTTCGGCGATCTCGGCGGCTCGCCAGTTCACCACCTCTTTGAGGATGAGCACGGCGCGCTGCCGCGGTGGCAGGTGCTGCAATGCGGCGATCAGGGCCAGCCGGATGCTTTCTCGTGAGGTGACGATGGTGGCCGGAATCCGCCGATCCGGCACCGACAAGGTCATCGGGGATCGGCTCCAGCCACGGCACCTCTGATTGCCCGGCCAGCTCGGCCGTGGGATCGGCGCTCGGAGCCCCGAGCCGGGTGGGAAGCGGTCGACGGCCACGGCTCTCGAGCGCGGTCAGGCAGGCGCTGGTAGCGATGCGGTAGAGCCAGGTTCGCAGTGACGAACGGCCCTCGAATCTGTCGTAGGCTCGCCGGACGCGCAGATAAGTCGCCTGTACCGGCTGGCCTGGGCCACCGCGTCGCCGTGCGGCCACCCGCAGCTGCCCTCACCGTGTACAGAAAAGGCCGAGGACAAGAACTTATCGGCGTTCAGCGCCTGATTTTCGCCCATACCAGCTACACAGCTGACGCGCAAGCCGCTCGGCGATCCAGAGCTTGATGATGGACTGGCGGGTAACGCCTAGCCGACGGGCTTCCCGGTCAAGCGATTCGATCATCCAGGACGGGAAGTCGACGTTCACCCGACGCTGTTCCAGCGCGGGACGGCGGATCCCAGTGAGGTCCAGATCGCCTGTCACATCTTCGCCGTCGTCAAACTTCCGATCAAACTCTTCAGCCCTCATACAGCGCCACCTCCTCCTTCCGGGACCGGCGCGCGGAGATAATCCTGACCCGAGGCCCGCGGTAGGTCACCACCACCGACCAGTACTTGCCGCCGATCTGGGCGACCACCAGCCACCGTGGCTCATCTGCGGTCCCGGCGGGGATCTCCACCCGCATGACGTCCTGCCAGATCGCCTGAATGGCGTCTAGGCCATCACCAGTCACTATCGCCGCGGCTAGATGGCACGTCGGGCCATGGCCAGCACCCTCCCGCTACGCTACAGACTTTGCTAACAAGTGCTTCGTCGTCCGGCAACTGACGGCGAGCAACCCGCTGAAGCTGTTGCGGATCTTCGGCTCGCGCAATGTCACGGGCGCGAACCTTGATCCCGGTGCTGACCGTTGGGGCGCTCGAGCTCGCGGTGCTTGCGACCGTGTCCGCGTCGCGGAGCCACGCCCTGGCGGCGAGCGGTCATTCCGCTGCGGCTTCGCTGGCCGGCGGATACCACCTGGCGTTTTGGATCGCCGCGGCCCTCGTGCTGGGGGCCATTGCCGTCGCCGTCACAATGCTCGGCCCCGAGGTTCAGAGCACGGCCGCGTCGCGGGGTGAACACGAGGCGAGTGACGCGGACCTGACTTTCGCCAAGGCACGCTGACCGGTCCCAAGCGGCCTGGGGCCGGCATTCCCGCCGCGGCCCTGCGCGGCCCATCCGGAACCGGCGTCGTTTGCGACGCATTTAGCCGGGCAGCTCATGGCGATGGGGACGCGACACATCCGGCCGGCCGGCCCGGCAGGGCAGGGCAGGGTGCCAAGCCATGCCGCCCGCGGGACCTGCGCCAGGCCGGCCGGTCGTGCTTGCCCATGAATCCAGTGGAGCGGGTGATCCGCCGGGTCGATAAGGCACAGCAGCGGCATCGCGTCCCGGCGTTCGCCTTCGGCGTCGTCAAGAAATTCGGCGACGACAACGGGGGCACATTGGCCGCGAGCCTGGCCCACTCCGCCTTCGTCTCGGTGTTCCCTTTGCTGCTTGTACTTGTGACGGTTCTCGGACTTGTCGCCGCGGGCGACCCGTCATTGCGCCAGCACGTGCTCGACGCCGTGGCTAAGCAGTTCCCCCTGGTCGGCAGGCAGCTGGCCGGTAACGTGCATGCCTTGCGGCGGTCGAGCGTCATCGGGCTGATCGTCGGGCTGGCCGGCCTGGTCTGGGGCGGGACCGGGTTCGCGCAGTCAGCCCTGTTCACCATGGAGCAGGTGTGGAACCTGCCGGGGCCCGCGCGGCCGGGTTTCGTGCCGCGTCTCGGACGGGCCGTGATGTTCCTCGGCCTGCTGGCGGTCGGCATTATCGTTACGACGCTGCTGACTGGACTGGATACCTACGGCCATCACGCGACTGCCATCGTCGCGCTCGCCCAGGTACTCGCGCTGCTAGCGAACTTCGGCCTGTATTTCGTCGGCTTCCGGATCCTGACTCCCAAGGGGGTGCCGAGCCGCGCACTGGTGCCTGGGGCAGCCGCGGGCGGAGCGGCCTGGACCCTGCTGCAGGTGCTCGGCACTTATCTCGTCCATCATTTCCTGCGGAGCGACTCGGTCTACGGGGTGTTCGCGACCGTGCTCGGCCTGGTGGCCTGGATCTACCTGGCGGTGGAAATCTCGGTGTATGCCGCCGAGATCAATGTCGTGCTCACCCGTCACCTCTGGCCGCGCTCTATCGTCCAGCCTCCACTTACCAAAGCCGACCGAACCTCGCTGGCCCTCCAGGCCCTGCAGAACCAACGGCGCGACGACCAGCAGATCGAGGTGTCCTTCACCGACAAGGATCACGCGGCCAGATCAGCTCGCGGCGCACCGCAGACCCCAGAAGACGTATCCCCTCCCGCCAAGCCGCAAAGCGACGACAGGGGCACTTAGCGCTCCGCGATACCGCGAACTGGCCGGATTGCCTCCGGCGGTGACCGCCACCGAGTAGGGCCCGTAGGCGGCCAAGTCACGGCCCGCTGGAGGCGAGCCGGAGTTAGCCTCGGGCTACGATCTCGCTCAGCCATGAGAATGCCACCTGCTGCCAGAGCCGTTGTCCTGCCTCCTCGCAGTGCCCGCCGCCGCCCTCGGACGCCGTGAACGCGCGGAACTGCTTGTGACAGGTGAGCGCATCGAAGAGGGTGTGGCTCTGGCTGGCGAAGTCACCTTCTCCCTCGGTGATGAGCGTTGGGCAAGTGATCAGCTCGGCCTCGCCAGCCATGGTGTACCCGCGGAGCGCGCGCAGCCACTCGCCGAATGTGGCGGCGCCCATGGCTGCCATGCGCGCGCCATAGAACTCCCGGTCCCGCGGCTTGCCGAGGAGGCCTTCGAGGTTGGCGTCCATGTCCGGATCGGCGTCGACGACCTTCTGCCAGTCCGGTTCGCTGAACATGGACACGAAGCGTGAAGTGAAGTCGAACTGGCCCGGATCGCAGACGAGGGCGGCGATGCGCTGCTCGCCGCTGGCGCCCCGGGGAGCGAGGTAGCCGCCCAGGCTCCGGCCCACCAGCAGGAGCCTGTGCGGGTCGACGTAGGGCTGCCGCAGTGCCCAGTCGACCACGGGGGTCAGCACCGCCTCGAAGTCCGGGCGCATCGGCACCCCGTGCTCAATGAGCATCCCGCCCTGCCCGGGACCGTCCCAAGCCACTGCGTTCCATCCGAGCTCCAGGGCGGTCCGCACCCCGTACTTGTGGAGTTCTTCAGCGGTGCCGTCAAAGCCGCCAGGAAACAGCACAGTCGGCCGCCGCCCCGCAGCGTCTGTTGCGGGACGGAACAGGTAGCCGGGCATCGGTACCGGAGTGAAAGGAATCGACAGCGCTTCGACGTGGAACGGCAGGAATTGCGCGGCGCTACGGAACGCCTCGCGCTGCCGCTGGTAGCCGGTACGTACTCGGTCGTCAGCGAGGTCGTGGCGGAGGAAGAAGTATGCCTGGCGCCAGTATTCAGCCGATCGCAGGTAACCCCTGGCCGCGAGCGGCCTATGCCCCCTAGCGGCAGCGTCCGCGGCTGCGGCTGCGGCTGCCTCGGCGGTGTGAGCCCACTCCTCGTGCCACTGGCCGTAGTCGCCAGGCCCGACGCTGCCTGCTGTGGCCATGGCCTCGCCCAGATCGGCAGAATCGCCGTAAGCGCCGATCAGCGTTCGCTGTAGCTGGGCCGCCATATCCGCATCGTCATGCATCGTGACCATAAGCTCTCCCCTGCTGCGCTCCCGCGTTGCCGCGTGGCGCCTGGCAATGAGCGCCGGGCCGGGCAGCGTGTAGTTGGCCGGCACGCTCGTTCAGCTTCTCTATTGGCTGGCGAGGGTGCCCGGGTCACCTACCTTCGCCGCTGGGGTGAGCAAGCACCGCGTGAATCAGCTTACGGGCATCGGCCGCTCGACAATCGATCGCATCCTTGCCGTCGGTGCCACGCCCGCCGGGCCCATCAATGGCCCAGCTGGAGGCGGAAAGGGGCACTGAAATGAATCAGGGACTTCGCACCGATGGCGCAAAGCCCCTGTTCAGGTGGGCTGGGCTGGGAGGAGCGGAGGCTCGGGGATTTGAACCCCGGATGGGCGCGAACCCAAACCGCATTAGCAGT
>Ga0335078_10002568_pt1 | contig 27400 bp, 23 predicted proteins | sample Lox_Sample_32_FD_206711 | JGI IMG/M metagenome (GOLD analysis project Ga0335078, IMG submission 206711) | Soil microbial communities from Loxahatchee National Wildlife Refuge, Florida, United States - Lox_Sample_3.2 | ecosystem: Environmental > Terrestrial > Soil > Wetlands | place: USA... | reverse complement strand
CGACATGCTCGTCAGTCCGCAGAGCGCGCCGAAGGACGACCTGTTCCAGCGCAGCGACAACTATTTTGTCTATCTCAAGCCTGACGGCGTGGACGACGCGACAATTTTGAAAGACGTGCGCTTCCCCGGGGCGCCGCCGCTCTGGATCTGGATGCCGCCGCACTGAAAGTCCACAGGCGATAATTCAGGGCTCAACGCCGAGAATCGCCTTCGTCTCCAAAAACTCCGCGAAGGCGTGATCGCCCCATTCGCGGCCGTTGCCCGACATTTTATAGCCGCCGAAGGGGGCCATCAGGTCCATCGGCGCGTTGTTCAGATGAACTTGGCCGGCGCGCAGGCGCGAGGCGACCTCGATGAGCCTCGCCTTGTCGCCGCCGGAGACATAGGCGGAGAGACCGTATTCGGTGTCGTTGCCGATCTCGATCGCCTCGTCGACCGAGTTATAGCCGAGGATCGACAGGACAGGCCCGAAAATCTCCTCGCGCGCGATCGTCATGTCGTTCCTGACATTTGCGAAGACGGTGGGTTTGACATAGTAGCCCCGCTCCAAGCCCTCGGGCTTCCCCAGGCCGCCCGTGACGAGTGTCGCGCCTTCATCAATGCCCTTCTTGATGAGGCCCTGGACCTTTTTCCATTGCGCCTCGGAGACGACCGGGCCCATTTGCGCATTGCCGTTCGGGTCGCCGACCGTCGTCGCTTCGGCCGCCGTCCTGGCGAAGCCGATCACCTCTTCCATTCTCATGCGTGGCGCAATCATCCGTGTCGGCGCGTTGCAGGATTGGCCGGAGTTCAGCATAACGGCGTTGACGCCAGCCGTCACGGCGGTCTGCATGTCGGAGTCCTCGAGGAGGATGTTCGGGCTCTTGCCGCCGAGCTCCTGGCACACGCGCTTGACGGTGGGGGCGGCGTTCCTCGCCACTTCGACGCCGGCGCGGGTCGAGCCCGTGAAGGACACCATGCTCACGCCGGGATGCGCGCTGATCGCGGCACCCACCGTCGGGCCGTCGCCATTGACCAGATTGAACACGCCGGGGGGCGCGCCCGCCGCTTCGACGGCCTCGGCAAAGACCAAGGCCGAAAAAGGCGCGATTTCGGAAGGCTTCAGGACCATCGTGCAGCCGGCGGCGAGGGCGGGGGCGACCTTGCAGGCGATTTGATTGAGCGGCCAATTCCAGGGCGTGATGAGACCGCAGACGCCGATCGGCTCCTTGATGATCATTGTCGCGCCGCGGCGTTCCTCGAACTTGTAACCTTTCAGCACCTCGGCGGCCGTTTTGAAATGCGCCGCGCCCATGACGGCCTGTGCGCGTTGCGCGAGCCAGACGGGCGCGCCCATCTCCTCGGTGATGGCCTTGGCCATATCCTCATGGCGCTTCTCGAGCTCTGCGAAGATCGCTTCAAGCAGTTCGAGACGCTCCTTAGGGCTCGTGCGCGAGAAGCTTTTGAAGGCTTCCGCAGCCGCCTTCACGGCGCGGTCGACATCCGCAGCCGAGCCGAGCGAAATGTGGCCGCAAACGGCTTCCGTCGCGGGATTGATCACTTCGAAGGTTTTGGGCTTGACCGGTTCGACCCATCGTCCGTCGATGTAGAAATTCAGATAGTCGCGCATCGCTTTGTCTCGATTCTCGACCCTCGACGCGGGGCCAGCGGTTGTTTTAGCGCGGGCTGGGCTTCGAACAAGGGCGGGCCGATCCCCCGGGATCCTTTTGGCGTCGCGTCGTGCTAACGATAGGCTAAGACAAGGAGAGCGAAGGCATGCAAATCGAAGGGCGGCATTACCGAACCATTTGGCTCGATCCGGACGGCGAGACGGTCTGGGTCATCGATCAGACGAAGCTTCCCTTTCGGTTCGAGACCTGTGCGCTCGCCTCGCTCGAATCAGCCGCTCGCGCCATCAGCGACATGGTCGTGCGCGGCGCGCCGCTGATCGGCGTGACGGGCGCCTATGGCCTCGCGCTCGCGGCGAGAGAAGATGCAGGCGACGCGGCGCTGCGCGGCGCTCATGCGACGCTGCTCGCCACGCGCCCGACTGCAATCAATCTGAAATGGGCGCTCGACCGCGTGCTCGCAAAACTCCTCGCCGCGTCGAAGGCCGAGCGCGCGGCCCTGGCTTTTGCGGAAGCGGGTCTTCTCGCAGACGAGGACGCGGCCTGCTGCGAGGCGATCGGCGAGAACGGGCTGAAGCTCATCAAGGAGGCCGCGAAGCGCAAGGGCGGTCGCGTCAACATACTGACCCATTGCAACGCCGGCTGGCTCGCGACGGTCGACTGGGGCACGGCGATCGCGCCGATCTATAAGGCTGCGCGCGGGGGCGTCGATCTCCATGTCTGGGTGGACGAGACGCGTCCGCGCAACCAAGGCGCAAGCCTCACGGCCTTCGAGCTCGGGGCGGAAAAGATCCCACACACGGTGATCGTCGACAATGCCGGCGGCCATCTGATGCAGCATGGAGAGGTCGACCTTTGCATCGTCGGCAGCGATAGAACGACGCGGCGCGGCGACGTCTGCAACAAGATCGGCACCTATCTCAAGGCTTTGGCGGCGCACGCCAGCGGCGTGCCTTTTTATGTCGCGCTTCCGGCCTCGACCCTAGATTGGCGGCTTCGCGACGGAGTGAAAGAAATCCCAATCGAGGAGCGCAGCGGCGACGAGGTGTCCTTCATGAACGGCTTAACCGATGCGGGCGAGGTCGCGCGGGTGCGCGTCACGCCGCAGGGGTCGCCCGCGAAGAATTTCGGCTTCGACGTGACGCCGGCGCGCTATGTCACGGCGCTCGTGACGGAACGCGGCGTCTGCGAAGCAAGCGAAGAGGGACTGCGGGGATTGTTTCATGAAGGGGCGCAGGTTGAGACGCCGACGGCTCAACCTGCAGGGGAGGCGTTTTGAAAATCCTTCAAGCAGGATGGACTTCGCCAAAATCGGATTAGATGAGCCTTGGCGCGGCGGTTTCGGCATTAGAGCCTGACGGCTGGCGAGATGCTGGAGGCGCGCATGGCCCAATCGGTCGCAGCTGTGTTGGTCGGTGTTCTCGAAAACCTCGGCGTCAAACAGATTTTTGCTCTGATCGGCGACTCGCTCAATCCTTTGGCCGATGCCGTGCGAGGCTCGTCCATCGAGTGGATCGGCGTGCGCCAAGAGGAGGGGGCCGCGCTGGCGGCGTCAGGACAGGCCAAGTTCGCGGGCCGCCTTGCAGTCTGCGCCGGAACGACGGGACCGGGAAGCACCCATCTGGTTTCCGGCCTCTACGAAGCGGCGCGCGATCATGCGCCCGTGCTCGCCATCTCCGGCGACATGCCGCTGAAGATGCAGGGAACGGATTACATCCAAACGACGAAGCCCGATCTCTTGTTTCGCGATGTGTCGCTCTACACCGAAACCATCGCTTCGCCGGAGCAGGCCCCCGCCGTCATCCATCGCGCGATCGCTGAAGCCTACGCGGGCCGGGGGGTCGCTCATTTGACGGTGCCGCAAGACATTATGATGGCGCGGTGCGACGGCGGCGTCGCCAGCACGGACACCTTGCGGCCGCGCCCGGAGATCGCGCCGAGCACGGAGGATGTGGCCCGCGTCGCGAGCCGGATCGACGCCGCCGGAAGCGTCCTCATCCTGTGCGGCGTGGGCTGCCATGGGGCCGCGGCGGAGCTGCGGGCGCTCTCCGACCGTCTCAAGGCGCCGCTCATCCATTCCGTCAAAGGCCAGGACGTCATGGCTTACGATGATCCGCGCTGGATGGGCGGCATCGGCATGATCGGCTCGAAGCCCGTCTACAACGCGGTGATGAGCGCTGAATTATTGCTGATGGTTGGCACGGATTATCCCTATTCGAATTTCCTGCCGACCCGGCCGGTCGTCGTGCAGATCGACGAGCGGCCCGAGGCGCTCGGCCGCCGTGCGCCGACCGTGCTCGGTGTAGTTGGCTCGGCGCGCCCGACGCTCAAAATGCTCGTCGATCGGGTCGCGCCAAAAACCGACGCGAGCTACTGGAATCGGCTTACCGAAGAGCGCCGCGCCTGGGACCGCAAGCTCGACGAGCAGGCGGATCTCGCGCGCAGCGCCGACCGCATCCATCCCCAGGCTGTCGGCCGCGCGGTCAGCGATCTCGCCAGGTCCGACGCCGTTTTCGTCCTCGACACCGGCCTCAACACGCTATGGTCCGCCAATTGGCTCCGGCAAAGTGGATCGCAGCGCATCATCGGCTCATTCAACAACGCCGCCGTCGGAACGGCGCTCGGGCAGGCCAATGGCGTCTAGGCGCTCGACCGAACGCGGCAGGTGATCGTGCTGACCGGCGACGGCGGCTTCAACATGTTGATGTGCGAGTTCCTCACGGCGGTTCACCACAAGCTGCCGGTCAAGGTCGTCATTTACAATAACGCCGCCTTTGGCTTGATCCGGCTGAAGGCCGAGTCGATCGGCGTGCCGGCCTATGACCATGGCATTGAGTTTCCCAACCCGGATTTCGCAGGCTTTGCGCGCGCCTGCGGAGCCCAGGGCTTCGCTGCGCGCAAGCCCGAAGAGCTGAAGAAAGCGATCAGCGACGCGCTGGCGGTCGACGGCCCGGCGATCGTCGACGCGAGGGTCGTCGCCAATGAGATTCCCAACCTGCCGCACCTTGACCTCGAGATGCTCGGGCAATTTGCGCGCGCCAAGATCAAAGAGGCGGTGCTGGCCTTTACGGGCTGTTGATGATTTGCGCGCACGGGTCGCGGCCAGCCAAGAGCGGCTGAGTGTGATTCCCATTCCCAGCGGCGGTGCGTGCGCCCGCGAAAAGCGCAGGCGTGGCGGGGCAGGTTTTCGGCGATCGCCGGTGTGGCGCAGGCTGCTTCGCCGCGCTGAGGCGAGGGAGGAAGGGTTCATTCCCGCCGGACTTGACCGAAGCCTCGCAAAGACTTTCATGGCGCAACGCTGCCGCCATCGGACGCCGCCATGACCGACCTCGCCTATTCGGACGACTTCCTGCGCGAGATCCTTTCGAGCACGCGCGTCATCGCGCAGGTCGGCGCAACGAAAAAATGGAGCCGGCCGGCCTTTTTCGTGATGAAATATTTACAGGGCAAGGGCTATCGCGTCATTCCGGTCAATCCGGCTTTCGCCGGAGAGGAGATTTTGGGCGAGCGGGTCTATCCCGATCTGAAATCCATTCCGGAAGCGATCGACTTCGTGCAAGTTTTTCGACGCTCGGAATTCGCCGGCGCCATCACCGACGAAGCCATCGCAGTCGGCGTCAAGACTGTCTGGATGCAGCTCGGCGTGCGCGACGACTCCGCGGCTGAGCGTGCGAAGGCGGCGGGCCTCAAGGTCGTGATGAACCGCTGCCCGAAGATCGAATATGGCCGGCTCGCTGGCGAATTGTCCTGGGGCGGCGTCAACAGCGGCCTGATCTCCAATCGCGCGCCGTCACCTCCGACGCGTCCGCCATTGCGCAAGAGCGCGGGGGCGCTGAAGGGCGATTTCGGCTTCGAGACTAGGGCCATTCACGCCGGCGCGCGGCCGGAGGCCGTCACCGGCGCGCGCGTCACGCCGATCTTTCAAACCACGTCCTATGTGTTCGACGATGCGGAGGCCGCCGCTTCGCTCTTCAACCTGCACAATTTCGGCCACATCTATTCGCGCCTCTCCAACCCGACCGTCGCCGTGCTCGAGGAGCGCGTCGCCGCGCTCGAAGGCGGGCGCGCCGCGGTCGCCGCGGCCTCCGGCCACGCCGCGCAATTTCTCGCCTTCTTCACGCTGCTTGAGCCTGGCGATGAATTCCTCGCCTCGCGCAATCTCTACGGCGGAACGCTCACGCAATTCGGCCTCAGCTTCAAGAAACTTGGCTGGACCTGCAATCTCGTCGATCAAAGCGATCCGAAAAATTTCAAGCGCGCGTTGACCGAACGCTGCAAGGCGATCTTCATCGAGAGCCTCGCCAATCCGGGTGGGATCGTCGCGGACATCGAGGCGATCGCGAGGATCGCGCAGGACGCCGCGATTCCGCTCGTCGTCGACAACACGCTCGCGACACCCTACCTCTGCCGACCGATAGAATGGGGCGCCGACATCGTCTGCCATTCGACGACAAAATTTCTCGCGGGCCACGGCAATTCGCTCGGCGGCGTCGTCGTCGAATCGGGACGCTTCAATTGGGCGAACGGCAAGTTTCCGTCGCTCGCCGGCCCCGAGCCCGCCTATCACGGCCTGAACTTCTTCGAGAACTTCGGTGATTTCGCCTTCACGACCAAGGCGCGCGCCGTGGCTTTGCGCGACTTCGGTCCCGCTCTTGCGCCGATGAACGCCTTTCTGACGCTCACTGGCGTAGAGACGCTGCCGCTGCGCATGGAGCGACATGTGGGCAATGCGCTCGCCGTCGCGCGCTTCCTCGAGAGCCATCCCAAGGTCGCCTGGGTCTCCTACGCCGGCCTAGACTCGAGCCCGCATCGCGCGGCGGCGCAAAAATATCTGCCGCGCGGAGCAGGGGCGGTCTTCACCTTCGGGCTCAGAGGCGGCTATGCGGCGGGAATCAAGCTCGTCGAGAGCGTGCGGCTCTTCTCCCATCTCGCCAATGTCGGCGACACGCGCAGCCTCATTCTGCACCCGGCCTCGACGACGCATCGGCAATTGAGCGACGAGCAGCGGCTCGCCGCGGGCGCGGGGCCGGAGGTCGTGCGGCTGTCGGTTGGGCTCGAGACGGCGCAGGATCTGATCGACGATCTCGACCAGGCGCTGGCGGGGGCGTGCTGAAGGAGCGCGCTGCTTTAGTTGTTAGAATCTGATGCTTGGGAGCTATTCGAGTTTTCATGTGAGAGGGCCTTGGGTCGGAAACGCGCCATTCTGACACCCTCGCGAAAGTGCCGCTCGCGCCATTTTGGCGACTTCCGTGTTTTCGGAAGGCGGGACTGGCGAGCTGACGAAATCAATCGCTTGTTTCCCCACGTTCCGTTTGGGCGACATTGCTGACCTTCGGCAATGCCCTATTTTACTGATGAGTTACCGTCGCAGGGCTCGCGCTCAGCTTAGGACGTGCTTCGGCCGGCGTCTTCGCGGGCCCGTTGCTCGTGGAATATTCTGCAATGATCGAGTGAGCGCGCCAGGGAAGCGGCTGACCAACGTTTCGAAGAAAGCCGGAACACGGTCGGAGAGAAAGATGGACGCGAAGACTGAGATGAACGCGGGCAAGTGCCCGGCGGTGCACGGAACGACGAAGCTAAGCATGAGGTCTAACAGCGACTGGTGGCCGAACCAGCTGAACCTCAAGATTCTTCGCCAGAACTCGTCACTGTCCAACCCGATGGGCGAGGCCTTCGACTACGCGGAGGAGTTCAAGAAGCTCGACTTCGAGGCTCTGAAGAGGGACCTCGCCGCGCTGATGAGGGACAGCCAGGACTGGTGGCCGGCGGATTTCGGCCACTATGGCGGGCTCTTCATTCGCATGGCCTGGCACGCCGCCGGCACCTATCGCGTCGGCGACGGCCGCGGCGGCGCCGGGGCCGCCCAGCAGCGCTTCGCGCCTCTCAACTCCTGGCCAGACAACGCGAGCCTCGATAAGGCGCGCCGGCTCTTGTGGCCGATCAAGCAGAAGTACGGCCGGCAGGTCTCTTGGGGCGACCTCATGATCCTCGCCGGCAACGTCGCGCTCGAGACGATGGGCTTCAAGACCTTCGGCTTCGGCGGCGGCCGCGCCGACGTGTGGGAGCCCGACGAAGCCGTCTACTGGGGAAAGGAGGATGTGTGGCTTGCCGACGAGCGCTACACAGGCGACCGCGAGCTCGAGAATCCGCTCGCCGCCGTGCAGATGGGCCTCATCTACGTGAATCCTGAAGGGCCGAACGGCAAGCCGGATCCGGTCGCCGCGGCCAAAGATATTCGCGAGACCTTCGCGCGCATGGCGATGAACGACGAAGAGACGGTTGCCCTCATCGCTGGCGGACACAGCTTCGGCAAGACCCATGGCGCCGGCGACCCGACGTTGGTCGGACCGGCGCCCGAGGCGGCGCCCATCGAGGAGATGGGCCTCGGCTGGAAGAGCAGGTTTGGCGCGGGCAAGGGCAAGGACGCGATCACGGGCGGCCCGGAAGTCACCTGGACCACGACGCCGACGCAGTGGGACAACAATTACTTCGAGAACCTGTTCGGTTGCGAATGGGAGCTCACTAAGAGCCCCGCGGGGGCGTGGCAGTTCAAGGCGAAGGGCGATGACGCCCCAATTCCGGACGCCTACGACCCGTCGAAGCATCGCTCGCCGACCATGCTGGTCACCGATCTGTCCTTGCGGCTCGACCCGGCCTACGAAAAGATTTCGCGGCGTTTTTACGCGAATCCGGATCAGTTCGCGGACGCGTTCGCCCGGGCGTGGTTCAAGCTCACGCACCGCGACATGGGTCCGCGCGCCCGCTATCTCGGGCCGGAGGTCCCGGCGGAGGAGCTAATCTGGCAGGATCCGGTGTCCGCCGTCGATCACGCGCTGATCGACGCCAAGGACATCGTGGATCTCAAGGCCAGGATCCTCGCCTCGGGGCTTTCCATCTCCGACCTCGTCGGGACCGCCTGGGCGTCGGCTTCGACCTTCCGCGGCTCCGACAAACGCGGCGGGGGGAATGGGGCGCGCATTGGTCTTGCGCCGCAAAAGGATTGGGAGGTCAACCAGCCCCGCCAATTGACGCGGATTCTCGAGACGCTCGCAGACGTCCAGAAAGCGTTCAACGGCGCCGCAAGCGGCGGCAAGAAAGTGTCGCTCGCCGATCTCATCATCCTCGGGGGCTCGGCCGGCGTCGAGCAGGCCGCAAAAAAGGCCGGCCACGACGTGACCGTCCCCTTCGCGCCCGGTCGCATGGACGCGACGCAGGAGCAGACCGACGAGGCGTCCTTCGCCTATCTCGAGCCGGTCGCAGACGGCTTCCGCAACTACCTCAAGGCCAGATACGCCGTGCCGGCGGAGGAGCTTTTAATCGACAAGGCGCAGCTGCTGACGCTGACCGCGCCGCAGATGACTGTTCTTATCGGCGGCCTGCGCGCTCTGGGCGTGAACCACGGCAAGTCGCCGCACGGCGTCTTCACCAAGCGGCCGGAGACGCTGACGAACGACTTCTTCGTGAATCTCCTGGACATGAGGACCGAATGGAGATCGACCGCGGATGAGAATGTGTTCGAGGGATTCGACCGCACGAGCGGCGAGCCGAAGTGGACCGGCACGCGGGTCGACCTCATCTTCGGCTCGAACTCCGAGCTGCGCGCGATTGCCGAAGTCTATGGCTCCGCCGACGCGGGGGCGAAGTTCGTGACCGATTTCGTCGCGGCGTGGACCAAGGTGATGAACGCCGACCGATTCGATCTCGCTTAACCCCTGCCGGAAGACTTCCGACGCCGACGGCAGGCCTAGCTGGGAATGCCAGATGAGGAACTCCAACGCCCTACCAGTACTGGTGTTTCTCATCGTTCTCGGCGTTGGGGTCGCCTTCGCCTATTCGAAATTCACGCCCGCGGACTTTCTCGAAAGCGAGCTGATCGCGACCGCTTCTGTCCTCATCGCGCTGATTGCGGCATTCTCGATCAAGGTCGCGAATCAATGGGAGCGAGCCATCGTGTTGCGGCTCGGCCGGTTCGCGGCCCTCAGGGGGCCGGGGATTTTCTTCATCATCCCCATTATCGATGTCGTAGCCTACTGGATCGACATTCGCGTGATCACGACCGCATTCAAGGCGGAAAAGACGCTCTCCAAAGACACGGTTCCGGTCGATGTGGACGCCGTGCTGTTTTGGAAGGTTGTCGATCCGAAAAAGGCGGCGCTCGATGTGGCCGACTACGCAAGCGCCATCAGCTGGGCGTCGCAGACTGCGCTGCGCGACGTGATCGGCAAGACCTTGCTCTCGGACATGCTTGAGGGTCGCGAGAAGATCAGTAGTGAATTGCAGAAGATCATCGACGAGCGGACCGAGCCCTGGGGCGTCAATGTCATTTCCGTGGAGGTGAAGGACGTGCTGATCCCTTCCGGTTTGGAGGATGCGATGTCGATGCAGGCGCAAGCCGAGCGCGAACGCCAGGCCCGCGTCATTCTCGGAGACTCGGAACGACAGATTGCCCAGAGTTTCGGCGAGGCCGCGAAGACCTACGCCGATAATCCGACGGCTCTTCATTTACGGGCGATGAACATGCTCTACGAGGGCTTGAAGAGGCAAAACGCCACGATCGTCATCGTGCCGAGCACGGCCATCGAAACGATGCAACTCGGCGGCCCGGCGGAAACGAGCGTGGGCGCACCAACGGATCCGCTGGCTCAGCCTAGCGGCTCAAGGGGAGACGTGTCCGTTCGAACAGTTGATCGGCCTTGATCGCCATAATGAAGCCCTTCTCGTACATCGGCGTTCGCCAGATGGCCCCGGGCGCCGCCTCGTGATCGCCCAGCTCGTCGGCGGTCGTCCCCTGCGCCGAGACCACCGACCAGTCGGGCTTTTCCGGCGTATGGGCGCGCGAGAGAACCTCGGCCGCTTGATTGAGCTGTCCGGCGATCGCGAGCCCCTTGCCGTAGGCGGCGAGGACCGACATGATATTGAATCGCGAGGTCTTGCAGGGTCGCCATCGCCTGCAACGTCTGCTTGAGCGCGAGCAGCGCCTTCACGTAAGCGATCGCCGCCGTTTTGTCCTTGGGGTTCTTGTCGTAGCGGGCGCCCCATTCCTCGGCGAAACGCCGCAACCCCGCCTCATCCGTCGGCGGCTTCACTGGGAGCGGGCTGCGGCGGATCGACGCCGTCATGTCGTTGAGCGTGCTCGAGCAGCCGGAGAGGCCCAGCGCCGATCCGAGAAGCAGGAAGACGAGCCTACGCGTGAGGAGATTGCGCTCCGTCCCGCCTTGCGCCAAGAAAAGGGGCTGCGCGTCAAGATAAGGGGCTGCGCCGAAGGGCGAAGGAAAGCCTTGATCACGTCAAAGTTCCAAGACGATTAGGATCGAGGTTCCAGCGATAATTCGTTAACCTTACGCGCGGCTTGAGGAGTCGAGAGGGGGGACGCGGAGCGTTTTGCGGAAACTGAAGAGTCGGCGATCCCGATCGATTGCGTCGACACGGAGAGCTTCGCGCAATATCTGGAGGCGTTGTCGCCGCCGATGCGCGCCTATGTCGGCGCCGTGGGCTTCGAGCCGAAGCCCGGCGCCATGCTGCTCGCGCCATCGCCGGAGGGCGCCTTGGCGCGCGTGATCTTCGGCGTCGAGGCCCCGGGCGCGAGCGCCGCCGATCCCTTTCTTGCCGGCAAGCTCGCCGCCCTGCCACGCGGCGTCTACGCCTTTGAGCGCGCGCCGAGCGATCCTTCCGCCGCGGCGCTCGCGTTTCTCCTCTCCTCTTACCAGTTCATCCGTTATTGCGCGAAACCTTCTCGGAAGCCGCGACTGCGCGCTCCGGCGGGCGTCGACGCCGTGCGTCTGGAACGGATCGCCGCGGCGGTCGCGATGGGGCGGGATCTGATCAATACGCCGGCGAACGACATGGGGCCTCAACCCTTGAGCGATGCGGCGCTCGCCCTCGCCGAGCGTCATGGCGCGGCGGCGCGCGCCGTCATCGGCGATGAGCTCCTGCGCGAGAACTTCCCCCTGATCCATGCAGTCGGCCGCGCCGCCGCCGAAGCGCCGCGGCTCGTGGAATTTTCGCGCGGGCCCACGGATGGTCTCAAGGTCACGCTCGTCGGCAAGGGCGTCTGCTACGACACGGGCGGACTCGACATAAAGCCTTCGAGCGCGATGGCGCTGATGAAGAAGGACATGGGCGGCGCCGCGGTCGCGCTCGTCTTGGCGGAAATGCTTCTCTCCGTCGATCTGCCAATGCGTCTGCGAGTCATTCTGCCCATCGTCGAGAATTCGGTCTCCGCCGCCTCTTTTCGCACGGGCGACGTGTACAAGAGCCGCAAAGGGCTCACCGTCGAGATCGGCAACACGGACGCCGAAGGACGGCTCATCCTGGCCGACGCTTTGGCGCTCGCCGCCGAGGACGAGCCCGATCTTCTCTTCGACTTTGCGACGCTGACCGGCGCGGCGCGCGTCGCGCTCGGTCCCGAGGTGCCGCCCTTTTACACGCATTCCGACGCGCTCGCAGGGGAGATCGTGCGCTCTGGCGCCGCGGCGAACGATCCCGTCTGGCGATTGCCGCTGTGGGAAGGTTATCAAAGCGGGCTCGACAGCAAGATCGCCGACGTGTCGAGCACGACGAGCCACAGCTTCGCGGGCTCGATCACCGCGGCGCTGTTTCTCGGCCGCTTCGTCGCCAATCCCGAGCGTTGGGCGCATTTCGACGTCTATTGCTGGAATCCCTCGGCGAAGCCCGGGCGCCCGGAAGGGGGCGACATTCAGTCCGCGCGCTTGCTCTATGATTTGATCGAGGCGCGCGTCGCCTTCGGGAGCGGAACGCGATGAACCAAGACTTCGATAGACGGCTCACGCCCGCTCGCGCGGATCTTGCGGCGAAGCATCTCGAAGGCCGCGTCGAGGCCGCGCGCTTCGTCGAAGGCGCCGCGATGCAAGTCAAGGAAGGCGTCGTGGACGTGAAGCGCGAGCCGCGCCCCGACGCGCCGCTCGACACCCAGGCGCTCTACGGCGACTGCGTGACCGTCTATGACGAGGAGGAGGGCTGGTGCTGGGGCCAGCTCGCAAGCGACGGCTATGTCGGCTGGATCGCCGCCAATGCGCTGTGGAGCCGCGTCGATCAGCCGACACATGTCGTCCGCGTGCCGCGCAGCTTCGTCTATCCCGCGGCCAATATGAAGGCGCCGACGATCCTGGCGCTGCCGCTCGGCGCGGCCGTCCGCATCGTCGAGCGGCGCGACGATTTCCTGGCGACGAGCGACGGCGGCTTCATCTATGCGAAGCATCTCTTGGCCGTGGGCGACTACGCCAATGATTTCGTCGCAGTCGCTGAGACGCTGATCGGCGTCCCTTATCTTTGGGGCGGAAAGAGTCCGCTCGGGATCGATTGCTCGGGCCTCGTGCAATGCGCATTGGCGCGGGCAGGCATTGCGGCGCCGCGCGACAGCGATCTGCAGGAGGCGGGCCTCGGGCGTCCAGTCGCTCCAGAGGAGCCGCTGAGGCGCGGCGATCTCGTTTTTTGGAAAGGCCATGTCGGGATCATGCGCGACTCCTCGACGCTGCTTCACGCCAATGCAACGCATATGCTGGTCGCCTCCGAGCCTTTCGAGGAGGTGCGAGCGCGCAATATAGACGCCGGGGCCGGCGAGGTGACGGCGATCAAACGACTTTTTCCAAATGATTCCTCCGAAAGAGACACATGACGCCAAGACTCTATCTTGAGGACCTGACCATCGGGCGGGTCTTTCGTTCCGAGCCTCGCATCGTGACCCTCGAAGAGATGGTCCGCTTCGCGCGCGACAGCGATCCGCAAGATTTCCACGTCGACCATGAGGCTGCAAAGGCGAGCCTGTTCGGCGGCCTCGTCGCGAGCGGCTGGCAGACCGCGGCGCTTTCGATGCGGCTCCTCGTCGAAGGTCCCGCGCCTTTCGCCGGGGGCCTCGTGGGCGTCGGCGCGGAAATCAATTGGCTCAAGCCCGTGCGGCCGGGCGATTCGATCCGCATCGAAGGCGAGGTGACAAAGATCAATCGCTCGCGCTCACGCCCCGATCGCGGGATCGTGACGGTCCAGCTCACGACTTACAACCAGCGCGACGAGCCCGTGCAAAAGATCAACGCGCGCGCTGTGGTCTTCGCTCGCGGAGACGGCGGCTAGGGCGAGAAGAAAGTCGCGCGGCGCGCCGGGGTTTCCGGCTCGTTGCGCCTTAGGTTAGATTTAGTTTGCCCGCGCCGTCGCGGGGCATGCAGGGAGGCTCCCATGCAAAAGCGCAGGCTTGGACGCAATGGCCCGGAAGTTTCCGCCATAGGGCTCGGCTGCATGGGCATGTCGGATTTTTACGCTGGCGGCGATGAGGCCGAGTCGATCGCGACAATCCATCACGCGCTCGATTGCGGCGTGACCTTTCTCGACACGGCCGACATGTATGGGGTGGGCGAAAACGAGAAGCTCGTGGGCCGGGCGATCGTCAAGCGGCGCGACGAGGTCTTTCTCGCCACGAAATTCGGGAATGTGCGTGCGCCGGATGGCGCATTTCTCGGCGTCGACGGGAGCCCCAACTATGTGCGCGCGGCTTGCGACGCGAGCCTGAAGCGCCTCGGCGTCGAGACAATCGACCTCTATTATCAGCACCGGGTCGATCCCAAGACGCCGATCGAGGAGACGGTCGGAGCGATGGCCGAGCTCGTGCGGGCCGGGAAGGTCCGCCATCTCGGCCTCTCCGAGGCCGCGCCGGCGACGTTGCGCAAGGCCTGCGCCGTGCATCCGATCGCCGCGCTGCAGACCGAGTATTCGCTGTGGAGCCGGGAGCCGGAGCAGGAGATTTTAGCAACCTGCCGCGAGCTCGGCGTCGGCTTCGTCGCCTATAGCCCGCTCGGGCGCGGCTTTCTGACCGGGCGTTTCAAGTCGAGCGCCGACGTGCCGCAAGAGGACTACCGCCGGCAGACGCCGCGCTTTCAAGGCGAGAATTTCGACAAGAACCTCGCGCTGCTCGATCGCGTCGAAGCCTTTGCGCGCGAGAAGCATTGCACGCTGGCGCAGCTCGCGCTGGCCTGGCTTCTCGCGCAGGGCGAGGAAATTGTGCCCATTCCCGGCACGAAGCGGCGCAAGTATTTTGACGAAAATTTGGGAGCGCTGAAGATTATTCTCTCGGCCGATGAGATTGCGAGGATCGCAGAGGCGTTGCCCGCCGGCGCCGCCGCGGGTACTCGCTATGTCGAGCAGCACATGAAGGCGCTGAATTTGTAAGGCCGCTGAGCTGAGACTGTCTCCAGCGATCGTCGGTTCATTGTTGAACGGCTTTGACGAGACCGCTCGGACAACCGGAATCATTGACCGGCGGCGCGGCGGCGATGAGCGGCGCCAGGTCGGATGTCTCATCGACCTGCCCCTGGAGTCCGATCGTGATCTCCATGATCATGCGGTTTCCATGGGAGCCTTTGCAGCTCACCTTGATGCGGTCGCCCGCCCCGGCGCCGAAGCTGTCGTTCATCGCTTTCTGGATTTGCGCCGTTGTGATCTGAGCGCCGACATTCTTCGCGAACAGAGCCCCGACTTCTGACGCGTTCAATTGCCCCATCAACGTGGTTGCCGCGGTGAAATAGACCTCCGGCGTCGCGCCTGCGGCGCAGGTGCCATGCTTGACCCATTCGTGACGCTCCAGCGCCGACTTCGTGCCGGGCATGACTTGGTCCAAAGCGTCCCGAACCTGCTCGGACAGGTTGACGGCCGGCAGATCGCGGAAGCGGCTCTGCTTGTCGAGCGCCACGACGTCGCTCGGAACATTGCAGTATTCGTCGGGGTCGGGCCATAGACCATGCAGGGAGAGCCGGCTTGCGTCGGCGCTGCTCGGCGTTTCGATTTGGCATTCGGGCTTTCCCGGCTCCGTCGCGCAGAAAGAGGGCTCCCAGCTCGCCGCGAGCACATAGAAGGTTTGCTTGCCCCCCGGAGATTGACCCGCGGCGGCGTCTTTCGAGAGGTCGCCGCAACTGGCTGCGACCCAGCGGCGCGCCGGGTCGGCGCCCGGCACTTCGAGAAGATAATGCGTCGCGGCGTCCTTGTTCTTGCCCAGAATCTTGTAAGAATGATTGGCTTCCAAGCTGATGGCGTTGGCGCTGCTATGGATTGAGGGCGTTGCGGGGCAGGCTTGCCGCGCAGTGAAGGAGCCGGTCATCGAGACCTGCGCTTTGGAAGCGCCGACAGTCAGCGCGGAGAGGGAAATCGCTGCTGCAAGCAGTAGGCGCTTCATAGGGCGGACTCCATCAATGGGAAGGAAGACATCGAAGGTAACAGAAACGAGACATTGAACAAGGCGCAACCGCCGCCGCGGAAATCTCTCTCGCAGAGCAGGCGGCGGATGGTCGGCCGCAGCCGAGGTCGCCGCAACGGAGATTAAGAAAATTGCCTTTCACCCGGCCGCGGCCAATCCCAGTCGGCGCAGCAGCAGCGGCATGGTGAGGCCCTGCACGACGATGGAGAAGCCGACGACGCCGAACGCCGCGACCCGGATCTCGTCGCGTAGCGGCAGCGAGTCGGGCAAAGAAAGCGCCAAGGCGAGCGCCAGCGCGCCGCGCAGCCCGCCCCACCATAAAACATGCTGCTCGGAAACAGGAACGGCCCAGCGCGTCGACGCGAAGAGAAGGCTCAAGGGATAGATCGTCACGGCGCGCCCGAGCAGCACGACTGCGATTGCAATGCAGATCGCAAATGCCTTGCTCGCGCCGAAGGGCATCGAGGCCAGATCCACGCCGATGAGCAGGAACACCACGGAGTTCGCGAGGAAAGCGACGAACTCCCACAAGGCGACGACGAATTCCCGACCTTTGTTCGTGAGATAGGACCTTTCGTCATCGGCGAGCACGCCGAGATTGCCCATCACCAGGCCGGCCGAGACGGTCGCGAGCACGCCGGAGGCGTGGACATATTCGGCGGAGAGAAAGGCGCCGAAGGCGGTGATCGTCGTCAGCGCCGCTTCGACGACGTGCTCGGAGGTTCGCCCCGCGACGAGGATGGCCAAGCCGCCGCAAAGGCCGCCTATCGCGACGCCGCCAAAAACGACGCCGAGCAGGCTCAGGATCGTGCGCCAATCGGTCGGAGTGGCTGCGCCCGATTGCGCCCAGGCGAGGCTCGCGACGAAAATGACTGCCGCCGCACCGTCGTTCATGAGGCTTTCGCTCTCGACGAGGAGGCGCAGCCGGCCGTGAATGGCGTTGTCCTTGAACATGGCGATCGTCGCGACGGGGTCGGTCGCGGCGATCAGCGCGCCGAACACGAGAGCCGAGGCGAAAGGCCAGCCCATCAGGACCGTCATGCCCTCCGCGACAAAGAAGGTCGCGGCGAGCGCGCCCACCGTCGAAAAGACGAGGATCAAAACGAGATCGCGCTTCAAGTCGCGCCAGGAAAGCGCGAGCGCCGCCTCGAACAGCAGCGGCGGCAGGATCAGGTCGAAGACGAGATCATGCGTCAGATGCTCGCCCAGATCGAGCCGAACGAATTTCAGCGCCGCGCCGACGACGACGAGCCCGACCGTGTAGGGGAGCTCGAACCGGCGCGCGGCGATCGCCACCAGCATGGCGACCGCAAGCAGGGCGACGAAATGTCCGATGCTCTCATCCATTCGTCGCCCTTGGCGCCGATCCGCTGAGCTGGCAAGCCCAAAGGAAGATCAGGGAAGATGCGGTCTCGACCCGCTCGGCGGAGCGGTCGCGCGCGAAAGTCCCGCAAGGGCCGGCGTTTCGTTCGGCTCGATCGGCTCCGGTCCGACGACAACGGCCGTCAGAAAGTCGTCGATGTTCGACATCAGCTCGCGGGTGAAACGCATCCCGTCGGAGGCGAGAAAAATGTCGCTGGCTTCTCCCCCGGTGACGAAAACCGCCATTTTGCTCCCTCCCTGGGGGTCGCGGGTTCTTCCTGCGAGGCGTCAGCTTCGCCGATTCATAGCGCGCGACAAATGGAGACCCGCCGATAGCTGGGGAAGGCAAGACGAAAAACGGGAGACGCCTCATCTTGTCGGGCGAGGCGGATGGAAAGCTCACGCTGCGACCCTTGGTACGCCCGCGCCTCTCCCTTTAATCTTGCCTTCGCGCCCCGCAGGTGGTTCGATCCCGCCTAACGGGGCCGCGCCTTTCTCAAAAAGGGCTCCGACGAAGGGAGCAGGCGATGAGCGGGAGGGATCATAGTCACGGCGCAAGGGTCGGAGGGCCGCGGCTCGTTGCGATCGTCGGCCCTTTCCAGACCGGTAAGACCAAGCTTTTCGAGGCGCTGCTCGTGCGGGCCGGCGCGGCGAGAGAGGGCGCCGCGCTCGGCGATCTCTCCCCCGAGGCGCGCGCCCATCAAATGAGCGTCGAAGCCAACGTCGGTCACGCGGACTATCTCGGCGATCAATACACTTTCATCGACGTCCCGGGCTCCTTCGAGTTCTCCCACGAAGCCCGCCAGGCGCTGCCGCTCGTCGACGCCGCGATCGTCGTCTGCGAGGCTGATCCGCGCAAGATATTCCCGCTCCAACTCGTGCTGCGCGAGCTCGAGGAGCTGGGCGTGCCGCGCTTTCTGTTCCTCAACAAGATCGACGCCACGGCCACCGGCGTACGCGAGGCGCTCGCCATGCTGCAGCCCGCCTCGCGTACGCCCTTGATCGCGAGACAAATGCCGCTGTGGAAGAATGACGTCGCGATCGGCTTCATCGATCTCGCGCTTGAGCGCGCGTATGTCTATCGCGAGCACTCCACCTCGGAGGTCATCGAAATTCCGGCGGGCGAGAGCGCGCATGAGAAGGAAGAGCGCTATTCGATGCTCGAGCGTCTCGCCGATTACGACGACGAGCTGATGGAGGAGCTCATTTCCGACATCGAGCCGCCGCGCGATCAGGTCTTCGACGATCTCGCCAAGGAATTGCGCGCCGGCCTCGTCGTGCCCCTTTTTTTCGGCTCGGCCGAACGCGGCGCGGGCGTGACGCGTCTCCTCAAGGCCATTCGCCATGAGGCGCCGGGCGTCGCCACGACCCGCGAAAGATTGGGCGTGGCCCAAGAGGGCGCGCCGCTCGCGCAGGTCATTCGCACGATCCACACGTCGCACGGCGGCAAGCTCTCGCTGACGCGAGTCTTGCGCGGCAATTTTCCCGACGGCCAGCCCGTGCTGTCGCCGGGAGGCGAGGAAAAGATCTCAGGTCTCTCGCGACTCCTTGGCGGCGCGTTGTCGAAGCAGGGCGAGGCGAAAGAGGGCGACACGCTCGCCTTTGGGCGGATGGAGCACGCAAAGACCGGCGATCGTCTTTCGGGCGATCCGCGTTTGGGGGCGAAGGAGGCGACGAAGAGCGAGACGGTCGCGCCGGCGCCCGTGCACGCGCTGGCGCTCAAGGCTAAGGATCGCAAGGACGAGATGAAGCTCGCGGGCGCCTTGGCGAAGCTGATGGACGAGGACCTCGCGCTCCAATGCGTGAACGACCAGAGCCTCTCGGAAACGCGGCTTTTAGGGCAAGGCGAGATGCATCTGCGCGTCGCGCTCGAGCGGCTCGCCTCGCGCTTCGGCGTCACGGTGGAGACGCGAAAGCCCACGGTCGCTTATAAGGAAACGATCCGCAAGCGCGTGCAGGCGCGCGGACGCCACAAGAAGCAATCCGGCGGCCATGGCCAGTTTGGCGACGTGCTCCTGGCGGTCGGGCCGCGCGAGCGCGGCGAGGGGTTCCAGTTTGCCGAGCAGATCCATGGCGGCTCCGTGCCGAAGCAATACTTCTCCTCGGTCGAAGCGGGCTGCGTCGACGCGATGGGGGAGGGGCCGCTTGGATTCCCGGTCGTCGACGTCGAAGCGGTGCTGCTCGACGGCTCTTATCACACGGTCGATTCCTCCGACATGGCGTTCCGCACCGCGGGCCGCATCGGCATGAGCGAGGCCCTGGCGCAGGCCGATTCCGTGCTGCTCGAGCCCGTGCTCGCCGTAACCGTCTATGCCCCGAGCGAGGACATCTCGCGCGCCTCGGCGATCGTCTCGGGCCGGCGCGGGCAGATCTTGGGGTTCGGCCCGCGCGATGGCTGGGACGGGTGGGACAAGATGGAAGCGCTGATGCCCGAGTCCGAGATGGACAATCTCATCGTTGAATTGCGCTCGGCGACTTCGGGCGCGGGCTTTTACGAAGCCCGCTTCGATCATTTGGCCGAGCTGACCGGCAGGCTCGCGCGCGAGGTGACGGCGGCGCGCGCGAGCGCCAAGGGCAATGGGGCGGGGTGAAGCCTATCGCGGCGGCGGCGGCAGAGGTCGTCGAGGCGAGCGAGCTGGCTTTCCGAAGCCTCGGCGCCCAATGTCCCTTGGACGCCGTTTACCGACCGACTCGGCTCGCCAAGGGGTAAAGGCCTGAGGGTTCCCTTTTGGCGACCGATCCTGTATAGGGCGCCGCATCGCAACATCGCCGACCCTTTCGTCCTCCGTTCGCCGCGTTGCAGGCCCTCGGAGCCGGAGCCGATCGTTCTCAAGGCCGCCTTCCCCATGAAGCTGCGCAATATCGCCATCATCGCCCACGTCGACCACGGCAAGACCACGCTGGTCGATCGGCTCCTGCAGCAGTCGGGCGCGTTTCGAGAGAACCAGCGCGTCTCGGAACGCGTGATGGACTCGAACGATCTCGAGAAGGAGCGCGGCATCACGATCATGGCGAAAGCCACCTCGATCGTGTGGAAAGATACGCGCATCAACATCGTCGACACGCCGGGCCATGCCGATTTTGGCGGCGAGGTCGAGCGCATCCTCTCTATGGTCGACAGCGCCATCGTGCTCGTCGACGCGGCCGAGGGCCCGATGCCGCAAACGAAATTCGTCGTCGGCAAGGCGCTCAAGATCGGCCTGAAGCCGATCGTCTGCATCAATAAGGTGGATAAGCCCGACGCGCGTCCGGGCGAGGTCATCAACGAGGTCTTCGACCTCTTCGCCGCGTTAGACGCCAGCGACGAGCAGCTCGACTTTCCCATCATCTACGGCTCGGCCAAGCAAGGGTGGATGGCCGAGGAGCCGGACGGCCCCAAGGACGGCATGGGGCCGCTCTTCGACCTCATCGTCAAGCACACGCCCGAGCCCAAGGTCGAGGAGGGCGGTTTCCGAATGCTCGGCACGCTGCTCGAGGCCAATCCCTATCTTGGCCGCATCATCACCGGCCGCGTCTTCTCAGGCTCGGTGAAGCCCAATCAGCCGGTCAAGGTTCTGGCGCGCGACGGCTCCGTCGTCGAGCAGGGTCGCATCTCTAAGATCCTGGCGTTTCGCGGCATCGAGCGCCAGCCGATCGACGAGGCCGAGGCCGGCGACATCATCGCCATCGCGGGCCTCGAAAAATTCAACGTCGCCGACACGCTTTGCGCGCTGGAGGTCAACGAACCGCTGCAGGCGCAACCGATCGACCCGCCAACGCTGTCCATGACCTTCCTCGTCAACGATTCGCCGCTCGCCGGCACGGAGGGCGACAAGGTCACGAGCCGCATGATCCGGGCGCGGCTCTATAAGGAGGCTGAGGGCAATGTTGCGCTGCGCGTCGAGGACTCGCCGCAGGGCGACGCCTATATCGTCTCGGGCCGTGGCGAATTGCAGCTCGGCATATTGATCGAGACGATGCGCCGCGAGGGCTTCGAGCTCGGCGTCTCGCGTCCTCAGGTCGTGTTCAAGAAGAACGAAAGCGGCGAGATTCTCGAGCCCATCGAGGAGGTGGTGATTGACGTCGACGAGGAGCATTCCGGCGTCGTCGTGCAGAAGATGGCCGAGCGCAAGGCCGAGATGATCGAGATGAAGCCGTCCGGCGGCGGACGTCTGCGTCTTGTGTTCTACGCGCCGACGCGCGGGCTCATCGGCTATCAGGGCGAGCTTCTGACCGACACGCGCGGCACGGCGATCATGAACCGCCTCTTCCACGAATACGCCTCGCACCGAGGCGAGATCCAGGGTCGCCGCAACGGCGTCTTGATCTCCAACGATCAGGGCGAAGCCGTCGCCTACGCCATGTGGAAGCTCGAGGATCGCGGTCCCATGATGATCGAGCCGGGCTGGAAGGTCTATCGCGGCATGATCGTCGGCGAGCACACGCGCGACAACGACCTCGAGATCAATGTGCTGAAGGGCAAGCAGCTCACCAACATCCGCACCCAGTCCAAGGACGAGGCGGTGCGCCTGACGCCCCCGATCCAAATGACGCTGGAGAGGGCGCTGGCCTATATCGAGGACGACGAGCGCGTCGAGGTGACGCCGAAATCGATCCGGCTGCGCAAAGTGTATTTGGACCCCAACGATCGTAAGAAGTTTGGGAAGAGCAAGGCGGCGCTTGTGGCGTGATCTTCAATTTGCTCGCGGCAGGAGGCGCAGTCGCGCGCTCTTGGGGTAAAGAGTCGGCAAGGCTGCGGCGTGCATTTCCGGAGCCATTCGCGGAGCGCCTCCGCGACGGATCTTTATGCTCCCGCACGTCCTCACGCTCAAGGTTAGGGTAGTCGGCGAGGACCTGGCCCCGCGCCCGGCGGCGATCTGGCCCACAATCATGCCGACTGTGACTCGCGTGCCATGGATGCAGATCATTCCCCCCATGACGGCGGGGCGCTGACCACAGCCCGAGCCGGCAAACAGCGCCGTTGCAAATCGCTAACCCCAAATCTCCACGGATTTTTTAAGAACGGTCGCGCCTGTTAGGAATTCTTTACGTCGAGCCGCAGGGCGCGAGCCAATTCGATACATGAATTTAACATTCGGTTGCCAAAGCGGCCCCGTAAACCCCCGTACTGCTTAGGTAAATCTTAAAACCGAACGCCTATAGAGAAGCTGCGTGTGTCGGTTCCAGTGAGCGAGCAGCAGCATGACAGAGACGTTTCGTCCCCGCGTCAAATATGTCATCGGCCCCGACGGGAGTCCGCTGACGATCGCGGATCTTCCTCCGCCGACGACGCGGCGCTGGGTCATCCGGCGCAAGGCGGAAGTTGTGGCGGCGGTGCGCGGAGGCCTCCTCTCTCTCGACGACGCCTGCAGCCGCTACACGCTCACCGTCGACGAGTTTTTGAGCTGGCAGGCCTCGATCGACCAGCATGGCCTCGCCGGCCTGCGCACGACGCGCCTGCAGCAATACCGCGCCTGACCGCCGTACACCGTCAGAGACGAGCCGGGCTCCGAAAGGAGGCCGGTTTTTTTCTCGTGGTTTGGCCGCTCGGCCGGCGCCCTTTTTCGCGCGGTCCAGCCTCCGGTAGCCTCACGGTCGCTAAGCCGCTATAGCTCTTCCGTCTCTCCCCATACTGTGAGCATGCGATGACCACGGCCCCTGCCGATCAGGAATCCACCCATTTCGGCTTCGAAGAGGTGCGCCTCGCCGAGAAGCAGGAGCGCGTCGACGAGGTCTTTCAGAAGGTCGCGCATCGTTACGACATGATGAACGACCTGATGTCCGGTGGGCTCCACCGGCTCTGGAAAGACCAGTTCGCGGCCAAGGTCAACGCCGGCGCAAGGCCGGGCTTTCGTCATTTGGACGTCGCCGGCGGCACGGGCGACATCGCCTTCCGCATCGCGGCGAAGGCCAGGGCCGACGCGAAGATCGTCGTGCTCGACATCAACGCCGATATGCTCGAGGTGGGCCGCGACCGCGCGCAAAAGCGCGGGCTGGAGGATAAGCTGGAATTCGTTGAGGCGAACGCCGAGAGCCTCCCATTTCCCGACGCCGATTTCGACGCCTATACGATCGCTTTCGGCATTCGCAACGTGCCGCGCATCGAGCTCGCGCTCGCCGAGGCCTTCCGGGTGCTGAAGCCCGGCGGCCGGTTTCTTTGCCTCGAGTTCTCCCAGGTCATGCTGCCGGGGCTCGACAAGATCTATGACGCCTATTCCTTCAACGTCATTCCCCTCGTCGGCAAGTTTGTCGCCGGCGACGGCGAGCCCTACCGCTATCTCGTCGAATCGATCCGCCGCTTCCCGAAGGCCGACGAATTCGAGGCGATGATGCGCAAGGCGGGCTTTCGCCGCACGGGTTACGAGCGACTCACAGGCGGCGTGGTGGCGATTCACTCGGGCTGGAAACCCTGAGTTGCGAGCGGCGCCTGTGCGTTGCCGCAATTCTTTCCGCTCCGCCTCCGCTTAGGCTGAGCGAATCGAAGGCGATGAGGACGCGGAAATGTTTCTCGGTCTCGGACAATGCTCGCGTTTCAGCCTGGCGCTGCTCCTGCCGCTTGGGGCGGCGCACGCGGCGCAGGCTGAAGAACTCTCCTCCGCTTATCGCCAGATCAATCTGAAGAATCAGTGCGCCTATCAATCGGAAGGCGGGGGCGCGGAACAGGGCGGCTGGCGTTGCGCGGGCTATCGCGGCATCCCCGTAGGGATCGGCGCCCAAGACGGGCGCACGCATCTGAGCTTCGGCCCCAAGCCATGGGACGAAAAAGCCGGGCGGCAGACGCTCGCCCGCCCGAACAAATTCGATGGGGGAGTCATCGAGTGGCGCCTCGACGGCGAGCAGAAGGCCTTCGCGGCGATCACGCTCTGGAAAGCCCAGAGGCCCTCCGACAAGCCGTTTGAGCCGTACACCGGCAGCGTCATCGTGGTGACCCGTCTCGGTCCGGGCGGCGTTTGCCACGTCGGCTATGTGGACGCGCGGGTCAACTCACGGGCGGACGCGCTGGCGAGGGAGATCGCGGATAGGAGAGCCCGCTCCTTTCAATGCGACAAGGACAGGGCGATCGTCGCCGGCAAGCGCGAGCCGGGCTTCGATTTCGTCACGCCCTAGATTGCGCTTTCCCCTCGCGGGCCTCCCCGTGGAGCCCTCGGCGCGCATTGACTTTTCCCTTGCGCCTCGGCTTAGGCTCCCGCAACGCAATAAGACAACGGCGGGCCTCGCGTGATCTTGGGCTTTGGACATATCTGGCGCCTCGCGCGCGCGGCTTACGTTTTCGCCCATGAAGGCGTCTTCACGAAACTCGACCCCGTATTGCTGCCGGCGCCGGCGGGAACACTCGTTCGTTTCGCAAATCTCTTGGCGCGCAGCGATCGCGAAGGCGGCGCCAAGGCGCTGGCGCGCGCGCTCGCGCAGCTCGGTCCCTCCTACGTCAAGCTCGGACAGTTTCTCGCGACCCGACCCGACGTGGTTGGCGGCGAGATCGCCAATGAGCTGACGGCGCTGCAGGACCGGATGGAGCCCTTCGGGCTCGAGCCGGCGGTCGCAATCGTCGAAAAAGCCCTCGGTAAGCCGATCAACGAGCTGTTTTTGAGCTTCAGCGAGCCCATCGCGGCGGCCTCCATCGCCCAGGTTCACCTTGCTCGGGCGCGTTACGCGGAGGGCGAGCGCAAGGTGGCGGTCAAGGTTCTGCGCCCGGGCGTCGAGCGCCGCTTCGCTCAGGACCTTGCGGATATGTATCTCGTCGCGCACATCGCGGAGCGCTACTCGGCCGAGGGGCGCAGACTGCGCGCGGTCGAGGTCGTCGATACGCTGGCGCGCACGGTTAAGCTCGAGACCGACTTCCGCCTGGAGGCCGCCGCCGCCTCGGAATTTCGCGACAATGTCGCCAAGGACCCGGATTTCCATGCGCCCGAGGTCGATTGGGAGCGCACCGCCAAGGAGGTGCTGACGCTCGAATGGATCGAGGGGGTTCCGCTTTCCGATCTTCCCCGCGTCGCGGCGGTGGGTCACGACCTGAAGGAAATCGGGCGCTGCGTGCTGCAGTCCTTTTTGCGGCACGCGATGCGCGACGGCTTCTTTCACGCCGACATGCATCAGGGCAATCTTTTCGTCGACGCGAGCGGGCGAATCGTCGCGATCGATTTCGGCATCATGGGGCGGCTCGGGCACAAGGAGCGCCGCTTCCTCGCCGAAATCCTGCACGGCTTCATCACGCGCGACTATCGGCGAGTCGCCCAGGTGCATTTCGAGGCGGGCTATGTGCCGCCGGCGCATTCGGTCGAGGAATTCTCGCAGGCCCTGAGGGCGATCGGCGAGCCGCTGCACACGGTCAACGCCTCCGACATTTCGATGGCGCGCCTGCTCACCTTGCTCTTCGAGGTCACCGCGCTCTTCGACATGCGCACGCGCACCGAGCTTGTTCTTTTGCAAAAGACGATGGTCGTCGCAGAGGGCGTCGCGCGAATGCTCGATCCAAAGCTCAATATTTGGAAAACGTCCGAGCCCGTCGTGCGTGATTGGATCGAGGCCAACCTCGGACCCAAGGCCAAGATCGAAGACACGGGTCGCGGATTTGTCGAGCTCGCGAAAATAGCCGGCCGCTTCCCGGCCGTGCTCAGCGAAGCGGAAACGACACTCTCGCGCATCAGCGAGCAAAGCGTCACGGGCGTCGAGCTTTCGCCCCGCTCGCTGGAGACGCTCGCCCGTGCGCGGCGCGCGTCCGATCGAGCGCTGCTCGTCGGAATGGCCACGATCCTCGCAGCGGCATACTGGCTCTCGAAGCGATGATCGAGCGTAGAGCTGCGTTCCCGGGCGGCGTCGCGTGTGGATTTCTCAATCGATCCGCCACGCCGATCGTTTAGGCAAGCACAATTAAATCACAAGCAAAACACAATTAGAACACAATCCAGCGAGGCGCGAGATAAAGCGGCTTGATCATTTGACCTCGACCCTATGCTCCTGTTAGTACACTTGCCAATGCGAGTCTTGGAGCGCGAGGGTCTGACCGTTGAATTCCTGGAGCCGCATTTGTTCCCCGCTGTCATAAAGGCTTCGATTGGAGGTCCTATTCGGACGCGCCCTTCGAGCGCCTCGCGGGGCGTGTGCGTCGACCGTCGCCGCGGAGCGTCCGCCGTCCCGAGTTTTTCCCGCTCCGCAAAAAGACGCCGCGCGAATTGGCTTACTGCAAAACCAACGAGCGAGTTGAAGGACGTCAGGCGAGTGCTTTCGAACGGCGAACTTTCCGCAGGTGAGAGATGGTACGTTGCGCGAACCTTGCCCAATCGCGAGACGGGCGCGGCGTCGCAGCTCGAGGCCCAGGGATTTCGCGTTTTCCTTCCAAGAATTGCGCGCACGGTTCGCCACGCGCGCAAAATGCGGCATGTGCGCGCCCCCGCTTTCCCGGCTTATTTGTTCGTCGCGCTGGATCTCAACCGCGATCGGTGGCGTTCGGTCAACGGAACTTTTGGAGTGGCGAGGCTCGTCGGAGCCGACGAATTGCCCATGCCCGTCCCGCGCGGCGTCGTGGAGGCGCTCTTGGGCAGCGTCGATGAAGTGGGCGTGTGTCGCTTTGATCGGGGGTTCGCGACCGGCCAGCGCGTGCGCGTGATTAGCGGTCCTTTCGCCGAGCAGCTTGGTGAGCTTGTTCGCCTTGACGGGGCTGGACGCGTGCGTGTACTGCTTGAAATCATGGGGGGAAGAATTCCGGCGATCGTTCGGAGTTCGGACCTCGTCACGGCCTGATAGACGAGTTTTCGCGCCCCCGCGCGTCCCGGCCCGCAACCCGAGTGGAGCTTGAGCCGCTTCACCCGAAGTGCGGTAGCATGGGCTTGGTGAAGAGTGCATGATCAAATCCTATCGCCCCGAGCTTTCCCACTTTGATCAGCCCCACAGCGACTTGCGCAGCGAGCGCGGCCAATGGGGACGCATGTGGCGCGAAGAGCCGGTGGAGACCGCCTTTTTCGGCGTGTTTATCGCTTCGCTCGCTTGGGCGCCGTTTTGGCTCGGCGGGGACAGGCTGCTCGCCTGGGGCGTGAATGGCGTCCTATTTCCAGCTCTCGTGGCGCTTTACGAAATCAGCTTGGCGTTGAGAGGGCGACGACATCCTTTCGCGATCAATGGCGTCTTGGTCCCCGTTCTGCTTTTCCTCGGAGTCGTGCTTTGGGCGAAAGCGCAAACGGCCGTTGAGGTGAGCGCGATATTTGCGCATCCGCTCTGGGGCATGACCGCGGAAGTGTTGCAACAACCGGTCGGCGGCAGC